>Ga0213820_1000007_pt1 | contig 351172 bp, 320 predicted proteins | sample MC6MC0910MG_FD_179889 | JGI IMG/M metagenome (GOLD analysis project Ga0213820, IMG submission 179889) | Enriched soil aggregate microbial communities from Iowa State University, Ames, United States - MC6-MC0910-MG | ecosystem: Environmental > Terrestrial > Soil > Unclassified | place: USA...
GCCTGGCGGCAATAGCGCGGTGGTCCCACCTGACCCCATGCCGAACTCAGAAGTGAAACGCCGTAGCGCCGATGGTAGTGTGGGGTCTCCCCATGCGAGAGTAGGACACTGCCAGGCATCAAATAAAGTCGAAAGCCTCATGCGAAAGCATGAGGCTTTTTGCTTTGCAGAAAACAGACTGTAATCTCTTCTTATTTTCATTTCACTATTTAATATTCATCACAAAAACCGCGTTTTGCCCCTTGTTTCATCACATATCCTTCGCCCGCGGTCAGGTTTAATTGTTAACTTAAACATAACAACAAAGTAATAATTAAACGGCGGGACGCCGACTTCACTGCTTATCTGGCTCGGAGAAGACAACATGACAGAAACAACCTCGGCCATTGGGGATGGGGATGCCGCCGAACTGGCGGTTCAGGATAAAAAACAGCGTATTTTCGCTATCGTTGGGGCTTCATCGGGAAACCTGGTGGAGTGGTTCGATTTTTACGTTTACTCTTTCTGTTCGATCTATTTCGCCGCCTCGTTCTTCCCCGCCGGTAACAGTACAACCCAGTTGCTGCAGACCGCCGGCGTCTTTGCTGCGGGCTTTTTTATGCGCCCGATTGGTGGTTGGCTGTTCGGTTATATCGCGGATAAGCATGGCCGTAAAAATTCGATGTTGATTTCGGTCTGCATGATGTGCGCCGGATCGCTGGTGATCGCCTGTTTGCCAACCTACGATTCGATCGGCAGTTGGGCACCGGTATTGCTGTTGGTGGCTCGGTTGTTCCAGGGCCTTTCCGTCGGGGGAGAATATGGCACCAGCGCTACCTACATGAGTGAGGTGGCGATCAAGGGAAAGCGCGGGTTCTATGCTTCCTTCCAATACGTGACGCTGATTGGCGGCCAGTTACTGGCGCTCTTGGTGCTGGTAGCGTTGCAGCAAATCCTTTCTACAGAAGAGCTGAAAGCTTGGGGTTGGCGCATTCCATTTGCGCTGGGCGCAGTGTTGGCGGTGGTTGCGCTGTACCTGCGACGTTCACTGAATGAAACGTCCGATGCGAAAACCAGGAATCATAAAGATGCCGGTTCGTTGAAAGGTCTGTGGAAAAACCGTAAGGCGTTTCTGATGGTGCTGGGCTTCACCGCCGGCGGTTCATTAAGTTTCTATACCTTCACCACCTATATGCAAAAATACCTGGTGAATACCTCAGGCATGGACGCCAAGTTGGCCAGCGGCATCATGACCGCCGCGTTGTTTATCTACATGCTATTGCAACCGCTGGTCGGTGCGTTCTCGGACAAGATTGGCCGCCGTAGTTCAATGCTGGTCTTCGCTTCGTTTGCCACACTGATGACGGTACCTATTCTGATGACGCTGAAAAACGTGTCCAACCCTTATGCGGCATTCGGATTGATAGTTCTGGCGTTGTTTATCATCAGTTTTTACACGTCGATCAGCGGGCTGTTGAAAGCGGAAATGTTCCCGCCGGAAGTGCGCGCGCTGGGCGTAGGGCTGTCTTATGCGGTAGCAAACGCAATGTTTGGCGGCTCTGCGGAGTATGTTGCCTTGTCGCTGAAATCGTTCGGTGTGGAGAACGCCTTCTTCTGGTATGTCTCCGGCATGTGCCTGCTGGCACTGATCGTTTCGCTCAAGTTGCATCGCAAGGGGAAAGAGGTCCAACTGTGAATCATCGAGTGGCGTGATACAGACTATAGCCGGTCGCTGCACCTGCCACATCCCAGGCAAAATCTTTCCAGCTCCAGCCGGTGCCGCCTTCGCGGCTGTCATACAGCTCTTTGGCCGCACCGAGCCCAATTGAGAACATCAGGCCGAAGCTGCGGCTTCTGGCCTCATTCCAGTTTTGGTGATCGCCATAAGCGGCGCCGGCGGCGGCAAAGGCCGCAGAGGCGACAAAATGCTGCGCCTTATCTTTACCTGTCCAACTGTCGTTCGCCAGATGAGTGCAACCGCTGGTGAACAGCAAAAAGGGCAGGATAAGCAAGAGGTGGAATGGGCGCATAATGAAAACATCCTGTTGTCATGACATACAAAAAACCCCAGCATTGGCCGGGGTCTGTGATAGCTGAATTATAGCGGGATTACAGTATACGGCTAATCAAGCGGTCAATACGGATACGGCGCAGACGACGGATCAGTTTGCGCACTTTGACCGGATACTGCTGAATAGTTTGTAATTCAAGGTAGTTGCCCACTACGGTGGTATGGGTGCGGATACACTCCAGCTCTTTGTGGCGTTGCTCGCGCATCTCCTGTTTCGGATCGTGGATCAGGATGGCGTTCTCCAGATCCAGCCGCCAGGCACGCGGATTGAGGTTGTTGCCAGTGATCAACTGCCACTCGTCATCTACCCACATGCCTTTCAGGTGATAGCTGTTATCGCCGTCTTTCCACAGGCGCACGATCAACTGGCCGGTATCGATATAACGCTGCAGGCGACTGAGAAAGCGTCGTAGGTTAATTTCGTAGAGGTAGGGCAGCGCCCCGATAATTTTGAACGGCTGATCTTCCGGAATGTAAAAGTCGTTGGCCGTTTTGTCGCCGACGATGATTTCAACCTGTTTGCCCTCGCGCAGCAGATAGATGATATTGCGCACCAGCAGCGCCGGCAGGTTGAAATAGGGGGTACACAGCGTCAGCTTTTGATCGGCGCAGGACATCAGATGATGAATGGTTTTATTCAGGACGCTCTGTTTGCCGAGCCCAACCAGCGGCGTTACCGCCAGTTCATTGTTGCCCGCCGTGTTGCGGAACTGATAACCGGCCCGGCGCAGGCTGAAGCGGAATAAACGCGTTTCGTTTTTGATCTCCGGGCTTTTCGGCCGATCGTCGCGATCCAGGCGCTGTACCGCGCCAGCGGCCAGCAGGTGCTGTTTGATGTAATCGATCAGGGCATTGGCCAACGCGCCATTAGTGATCAACTGATAACGATCGTAACGGTATTTCTCATGCTGATGCAGGTAAACGTCATTGATACTGGCACCGCTGTAAATAACGGTATCGTCGATAACAAAGCCCTTCAGGTGCAGCACTCCCAAGGCTTCACGGGTATTTACCGGCACGCCGTATATCGGAACTTGCAGCCCCGGATGCTGGTCTGCCATTGAGCAGTACCAGTCGGCATTGGTATTGGCGGCCGCAGCGCCAATGCGCCCACGCTGGGCTCGATGCCAGTCAACCAAGATGCAAATCTCCAGCTCCGGACGCCGTTGCTTTGCCTGATAAAGCGCATTGAGAATGTCACGCCCGGCGTCGTCATGCTCCAGATACAGAGCGACCAGATAGATGCGTCGGGTGGCATTAGCGATCAATTCCAGCAGCGTAGTACGGTAATCAGACGGTGCGTACAGGGTACGTACGTCAGCTACCGTCTGGGGGAGTTTTGGCAGTTGTGCAAGGTGTTGTTGATGTTTGCTACGTTTAAATTTTGACAACATCACAGTGCGCTTCTTCTCTCATGATTAGATGGCCGGAACGCCAAATACGTAAAAACAATAAATCGAATAATCGGGCGATAATACCACTAGTTGTCCCGATTGTGCGTATGTTTTGGCGTTAAGTGATGGATTCGTAGCACATTGCGACACTGGTCACTGCGCTTTGTCAGGCTGCAACGGCAGGGTCAAATTCACGATCCCGTCTTCAAGCTGCACATCAATACCAAAGCCCAGCCGTTGTGCCAGCGCAATCATGCCGCGGTTGTTCGGCATGGTAATGCCGGTCAGGCGGGTCAGACCGTGGGCGCGGGCATAGGCGATCATTTTTTCCAGCAATTGGCGGCCGAGACCTAACCCTTTCAAATCTGAACGCACCAGCACAGCGAACTCCGCGTCGGTATTGTCCGGATCGGAAAGCGCACGCGTTACGCCGATAATTTGTTCGTCGCGCACGGCGACAAAAGCCATCTCCCGATCGTAGTCGATCTGCGTCATGTTAGCCAAATCCTCGTGGGTAAACTCATTGATCTCACTAAAGTAGCGGTAGTAGAGGTCTTCCTTGGTCACGCGATCGATAAAGTGCTTCAGGGTCGGCTCGTCTTCCGGCAGGATTGGTCGGAACAGGCATTGTGATCCGTCTTTCAGTCGGATAATTTCTTCCAGCTCATGGGGATAAGGGCGGATCGCCAGCCGTGCTTGCGGGTCGCCCTCGAACGGCGCTATTTGCATGGAAACGTCCAGAAGCGTGAATTCGCTGCCGGAGGCCAGCACCGGATGGATGTCCAGCCGGGTGATTTCAGGGCAGTCGAGGATCAGGTTGGATACCTGTACCAACAGGCGGCTCAGCCCGGGAATATCCAGCGGTCGCAGTGCGCTGCGCCCACGGATTTTTCCTCCTTTAACCGCCTGCAGTACCAGATAGCGCGCCAGAGCCATATTCAGCGGCGGCAAGGCTACGGAGACCTGATTTTCCTGCCGCCATTCAATGCCGCCTTCGCCCAGCATGATTAGAGGGCCAAAAATAGCGTCCTGCTCCACGGCAATGCGCAACTCTTGCGCTCCGGCACGGTTGGCCATGCTTTGCACCAGCAGGCCGTGAATGCGGGCCTGCGGATAGGTACGTTTTACGCGATCGAGAATAGCGTCCGCCGCACGCTGGACCTCGGTGGCGGTGCGCAGGTAGAGCATAACGCCCTGCACCTCTGACTTGTGAGGAATATCCGGCGAGCGCAGTTTCAGCGCCACCGGATAACCGATTTGCTCGGCGATGTGTACCGCTTCGGTGCTGTCTTCGGCAATCCAGGTGGGCAAGGTGGTCAGATCATAGGCCTGCAGAATGGATTGCACTTCATGGGTATCGAGCTGTGTCGCCCCTTCAGCCAACGCCTGATGGATCAACCGGTGGGCATCGGCGGTGTTGGCCGTCAGGCCGACCGGGAGCGCCGGCGTCTCTTTCAGCTGCTTCTGGTTGCGGCGATATTCCACCATATGCATAAAGGCGGTCACCGCACCTTCCGGGGTGCGGTAGGTCGGGATACCGGCCTCGGTAAACAATCGTCGGGCTTCTTGCGACGAGTATTCACCACACCAGTTGGTGAGTAGCGTGATGCGTTTACCGCGCGGGTGCTGGCGAACTGCATCGATAATGCGTTCGGCGGTGGCGGTGCCCGGTGCCGCCGCACTTGGGGCGTGGATCAGCAACAGGGCATCGTAGTCGTGGCTGTCGAGCAGCGCCTTGACTGCCGCCAGATAACGTTGCGGCGTGGCATCATCGCGCAGATCGATCGGGTTACCGGCGCGAATAAACTCCGGCAATGCCGCGCCGAGCTGCGCCAGGCTCTCTTCCCCCAACTGCGCCAGCTTGCCGTTGCGGCCTAGCAGTTCGTCTAACGCCATCGCTGCCGGTGCAGCGCCGTTGCTGACGATCATCAGCCGCTCACCGCGCAGCGGATGCATGTGGCTCAGAGTTTCCACCGCGGAGAACAGTTCGTGGGTGTCCTGAACGCGCAGCAAACCCGCTCGCTGGATGGCGGCATCATAAGCTGCGTCCAGACCTTGCTGGCTGTTGAGCAGCAGTTGGGCCTGTTGGCTGCGACCGCTTTTGATCACCAGTATCGGCTTGTTGCGCGAAGCGCTGCGCGAGGCAGACAAAAAGCGGCGTGCGTCGCTGATGTTTTCCAGATACAGCAAGATGGCGCTGGTTTTACTGTCGCGAGCCAGAAAATCCAGCAGGTCGTCGACGTCAATATCCAGGCTGTCACCCAGCGCGATAAAATAGGAAAACCCGACCTCGCGCTGCTGCGCCCAGTCGAGAATGGTATTGGCGACGGCGGCGGACTGAGAAATGAACGCCAATTTGCCCTTGAGGATCGGCACCGGAGAGAAGCTGGCGTTGAGACCTTGCCATGGCGCCAGCAGGCCCAGGCTATTTGGTCCAAGCAGACGCATCGAGTAACGTTGTGCGCAGGCTTTCAACTCGGCGAACTGTTCCGGTGGGGATGAGAGCACAATGGCGGCTTTACAGCCGCGTTTGCCCAGGGCTTCAATCAATGCCAGATTGCGTTGCGCGTGGGTGCAGAGTATCGCCAAATCGGGGGTAAGCGGCAGGCTGGCGACGTCAGGGTAGGCCATCACGCCGCACACGGCCTTATAACGAGGAGTGACCGGCATTACCGGCCCGCTGAAGCCACCGGCCAGCAGGTTGCTCATCATCAGGTTACCGGCGCGGCCGGGCTGTTGTGAAGCGCCGAGAACGGCAATCGATTTAGGACGTAAAAGCGCTTCTAACCCTCGCTGGCTCATGCACGGCTCCTTTTGGCAACGTTACCCCTGATTCTAGGCGTTTTGCGGCAGCTTTGCTGTGACCGGTGCCTCCGGGCGCGTAGGTTTCCCGGCCAGATACTGTTGACGGAAATAACGAAAATGCTGGTTCAAACCTTCAGATGCGGCGGCATCGCCGGCCTGCTGCAACAGCGCCGCCGCCACTTCTGCCGTGCAGTGCTGCTCGGTGCGGCTGGCTTCACGCAGTTGGTAATTGGAAGCGGCGGTCACATTGAGTGAGAATACCGGGAATGCGTTCAGATACGGGCTCTTGCGGAACATCTTGCTCGCCTCGGTCCAGGTGCCGTCGAGCATGATAAACAGTGGCGGCTTGCCACCGACCGGCAGTTCGCTGAACACCGGCCGCTCAGGCGCGGCGTAGGAAGCGGGGAAGACTACGTAAGGCTGGCGTTGCGGATCGTTAATCGCCTTCAGCAACTCGGGGTCGATCTCGGTACGCGACCAGAGGAACGCTTGGGTATCCGGCAGGATATCGGCTATCAGGCGGCCGGTATTGCTGGGTTTCAACGGCTCCGCGCCAAACATGATCAAACAGAAACGGCTGGCGGCCGGCTGCGGCTGGATGGTGTCGCACAGGCAGTTTTTATGGGGCAGCAGGCAGCCCTGACAACGCGGTACGCGATTACCGCGCGCCAGAAAAGGGCGGGTAGAGCGTTCCAGACGAAATTGGCGCAGGCGGAGTACGGCGTTGTCAGTCATAAATATCCTGGGGAAAACGGCTATTGTAGCGCAGAAAAAAGCCCGGCGGGAGCGCGCGGGCCAGTTCGAATGGCGGCGGTGTCGTCCACAATGGGCAACACCGCCTATACCCTATGGATTTCAAGTTGCAGCCAGGCGCCCAGCTCACTCACCCCAGGAGCTTACTTGGGTAAGTGACTGGGGTGAGTGAGTGCAGGTAACAACGCTGCAGCTTGAAAGGCGACGGGTATATACTTTCTGCGTTAAACTAGCTCATTAAGCCAGTTATCGAACGGCGTTTTCGGCATCGCGCCGTTGAGCATGTCGACCATTTTGCCTTCACGGAACAGCATGATGGTCGGAATGCTGCGGATACGGAAGCGGGCGCTCAGTTCCGGTTCAGCTTCGGTGTTCACCTTCACGAAGCGTACTTTGCCGGCGCGTTCTTCGGCAACGTCCTCGAAGACGGGCGCAAAGTTGACGCAGGGGCCGCACCACGGCGCCCAGAAATCGACCACTACCGGCAGGTCATCCTGCAGCAATTGGTCCAGCGTGGCTGCGGTGGCGTTGATCACTTCGCCGTCAAATAGCGGGTGGCCGCAGCGGCCACATTTCGCGCCGTCCGTCACACGTTCTTCAGGTACGCGATTGGTGGCATTGCAAGCTGCACAGACTGTATTCATGTTTACCTCGGAGACTGGGAAAGCATTCCACGCCGCAGTCAGGTTGCGGAGTTGTTTCTTTAATGCTGGTTATTATCGGTAAAAATGGCGCATTGAACAAAGAGGTTTGTTCAATGGATACGATAGTTGTTAGCTTTTGGCGCAACAAGTAGGTGGCTTAGCACCCCAACATCAGGTAATCTTCGCGCCCTGCGCGTTGGTGGAGAAGACAATGAACGATTCATTTAGTGGCAAAAACGGTAAAGTTAAAGTGATGTACGTCCGCAGTGACGACGACAGCAGCAGCGACGACCGTAACAAGAATAAACGTCCGGCCGGCAAAGGCCGTCCGGCTGACGGTGCGCGCTCGGGCCGTACCGGTCAGGACAAGCCGCGTGGCAATAATGATCGCCGTGGCTCAGATTCTCGCCGCAGTGAAAGCGATCGTCCTAGCCGTCCGGCGCGTACTGAAGACCGTGGCGGTTATGATTCGCCGTGGAAAACCGTGTCACGAGCCCCGGAAGAAGAGCCGGCGTTCGATCACGGTGGTATCAGTGGCAAAAGCTTTATCGATCCAGAGCAGTTGCGCCGTCAGCGTGCGGAAGAAACCCGCGTCTACGGTGAGAATGCCTGTCAGGCACTGTTCGCCAGCCGTCCGGACGCCATTGTCCGTGCCTGGTTCGTGCAGTCCGTTACGCCGCGTTTCCGTGAAGCGCTGCGCTGGATGGCGGCTAACCGCAAAGCCTACCACGTGGTGGATGAAGAAGAGCTGGCGAAAGCGTCCGGCACCGAACACCACGGCGGCGTGTGTTTCCTGATCAAAAAGCGTCAGGGGCTGGATGCGCAAACCTATCTGAAAGAAGCTCCGGCGAAAGATTGCGTGCTGGCGCTGGAAGAAGTGGGCAACCCGCACAACCTGGGCGCTATTGTCCGTTCTTGCGCCCACTTTGGCGTGAACGGTGTGCTGTTGCAGGATCCGGCGGTGCTGGAATCCGGCGCGGCGGTGCGTACTGCTGAAGGCGGCGCGGAACACATCAAAGCGATTAACGCCGATGATTTCCTGTCGGTGCTGGATACCTTCCGCAAAGCGGGTTACACCATCGTCACCACCTCAAGCCACAAAGGCACTCCGTTGGCGCAGGCCAAGCTGCCATCCAAAATGGTGCTGGTGCTGGGCCAGGAACGTGACGGTCTGAGCGACAGCGCGTGGCAGCAGGGTGATATGAGCGTGTCTATCGGCGGTACCGGCAAGGTGGAAAGCCTGAACGTATCGGTCGCGACCGGCATTTTGCTGGCCGATTGGTGGCGTCAGAATCAGGCGTAACGGTTAGAAACCCGGAACCTTTGAAGCCGCTGTGCTATGGCGGCAACTTGCCATCCGCTGGGTATCATCGGAAATATAAAGAACGGGCGCCTCAGAAGGGCGCCCGTTTTGTTGGGTGAGATTCAGTGAGCGCCGCCGCCCCCGCCGCCGGAGCTGAATGGCGGTTTCGCCACCCAGACCAACGCCAGCAGGATCAGGAACACCCCCGCCGCCAGCCAGAATATCTCGTTGGCAGAGATAATCAGCCCCTGTGCGGTGATCTCGTTGGCAATGTAGGCCGAGGCTTGCTGTTTGCTCATGCCAACCTGTTCCAGCTGTCGGTACATCTCCTGCGACTGCGGGTTGTAAGGGTTTACAAACTCCGCCAGTTGCGAGTGGTGCTGCGACTCGCGCTGGGTCCACAGCGTGGTGGTAATCGAGGTGCCGATTGAACCTGCCAGCGTACGGGTAAAGTTCGACAGGCTCGATGCCGCCGCCATGCGCTCCGGTGGCAGGCCGGACAGCGTAATGGTGATCAATGGCATAAAGAAGCAGGCGATGGCGAAGCCCTGGACAAACTGCGGCCAGGCCGAAGCGCCAAAATCCATTCCCGGCTCAAATGTATAGGCGCGCCAATAGAAGCACACGGCATACATAATGAAGCTGAAGGTCACCAGCCGCCGCATATCCAGCCGATTGCCGAACTTACCGATGATCGGTGACAGCAACACAGGTAACAGCCCGATAGGTGCCGAAGCCAGGCCGGCCCAGGTGGCGGTATAGCCATAGACCTCCTGCAACAGCTGCGGCAACAGCACGATAGAGCCGAAATACAGCATGTAGGCCAGGCTGATGCACAGGCAGCCGATGGTGAAGTTGCGCGATTTGAACAGCGACAAATCCACCACCGGGTGGTCATCCGTCAGTTCCCACACCACCAGGAACAGCAACGCCACCACGGCGACTACCGTCAGGACGATAATCTCCGTCGAGTTGAACCAGTCCAGCTCTTTACCCTGATCGAGCATCACCTGCAACGAACCGATCCCGACAATCAGCAACACCAGACCGACGGTGTCGATCGGTTTGATCTCGGTTTTGGTTTCTCTGCCTTTCAGCGTCGCCATCGCCACCAGGATCACGAACAGACCAATCGGAATGTTGATGAAGAAGATCCAGCCCCAGTGATAGTTGTCACTGATATACCCGCCGAGGATCGGCCCGAAGATCGGCGCCACGATCACCGTCATCGACCAGAGCGCCAGGGCCATCGATCGCTTGGCGGGGGGATAATTATTCAGCAACAGGCTTTGCGACAGCGGGATCAACGGTCCCGCCACCAACCCCTGGATCACGCGGAAGAAGATCAGCATGCCCAGGCTGTTGGAAATGCCGCACAGCCAGGAGGCGAGGGCGAACAGCGCGGTGGACCAGAGGAACAGGCGCACTTCACCGATGCGCTTGGCCAACCAGCCGGTGATCGGAATGGAGATGGCGTTCGCCACCCCAAACGAGGTGATCACCCAGGTTCCCTGCGAGTTGGAGGACCCGAGGTTACCGGCGATGGTCGGGATCGCCACATTGGCGATGGTCGAGTCCAGTACCTGCATGAAGGTCGCCATGGCGAGCGCGACCGTCATCCAGGCTAACTGTGCGCCTTCAAGCGGTTTCTGTGCCAAGGTAGCCTCCTGCGCGCTTAGCCGGCATTCGCATGGATCACGTCGGCGATCATCTGATCAACCGGCGCCAGATTCAACGCCAGCGCGTTGGTCTGGTACAGCGGCTTGTCACGCACCACGTCAGACAGCACGCGGCCGTCCAGATTGGTGGTGTCCACTTTCACCTGCGTCGACAGACCAATGCGCAGCGGATGATCGGCAATCTGTTTGGCATCCAGCTCAATACGCACCGGCAGACGCTGAACCACTTTGATCCAGTTACCGGTGGCGTTTTGTGCAGGCAACAGCGAGAACGCGCTGCCGGTGCCCATATCGATGCCGACGACTTTGCCGGTGTACACCACGTCGTCGCCGTAAATGTCACTGACTACGGTTGCCGACTGGCCGATGCGCATATTGGCGATCTGGGTTTCTTTGAAGTTGGCGTCAACCCAGATGTGCTCGGCAGGAACCACCGCCATCAGCGGGGAACCGGCGGCGATTTGCGCGCCCACCTGTACGCTGCGACGGGAAACATAACCGGTGATCGGGCTGATGATTTTAGTCCGTTGCAACGCCAGCCAGGCGTCGCGCATCTGCGCGGCGGACTGCTGAATTGCCGGTTGTTTCTCCAGCGGAGTATCCAGCACCATCGCCTGATTGGCGTTGTATTGCTGTACCGCCACTTCCAACGCCGCTTTGGCGCTGTCGACGGCATCACGCGCATGTTGCAGTTCTTCGCGACCGATGGCGTCGACGCTGCCCAACACCACGCGGCGTTTGAGATCGTTCTCCGCCTTGCTCAGGTCAGATTTGCGCAGGGCAATATTGGCCTGATACTGCTTGCTGTTGATGATCAGCTGGTGGGTCTGGCGCACGCTGTTGGCCAGGCTGGTCTTGGCGCGCTCCAACGCCTGTTCGGCATCGGTCGGATCGAGCGTCAACAGGACATCGCCTTGTCTGACATAGTCGGTGTTATCGAAATTGACGCTGTTTACGCTGCCGTTCACCTGCGCCATGATCTGCACCTGGTTGCCGGATACATAGGCATCATCGGTTTCCTGATGATGACGCAGCACCAGGAACCAATACACTAAATAAGCCACCCCAATAACAATGAAAATAACCGTCAGCAACAGCAGCCAAAACTTGCGCTGCTTCTTTTTGCCGCTCGGCTGCTGCGGGTTTTGAGTCTCCGCGCTTGCGCTCATGGTGTTCTCCAAGCTCTCTATTTTATTATGCTTTTGAATCCGCTACGGCCGGGGCTTGATAGCCACCGCCCAATGCGCGGATCAGTCCTATCTTCGCCTGCAACAAATTGCTGCTGGCTGTCAGTTCCGCCTGTTGCTGCTGCAAGAGCTGCGTCTGGCTGGTCAACAGTTCGTCGCGCCCGATAATCCCTGCCTGGTATCGTGCGTTTGCGACTCGGTACACCTGCTGCATCGATTGGGACGCGGATGCCGCCTGCAACTGCTGTTGCGCAGTACTTTGCTGGACGGTGATGGCATCGGCGGTTTCCTGCACGGCATTCAGGATGGTTTGGTTATAGGATTCCACCGCTTCGTCATACAGCGCGGATTCCTCACCCAACTTGCTGCGCAGTGCGCCGGCGTGGAAGATCGGCAGCGAAATCGCAGGCATCACGTTCCAGGCCTGGCTGGCCGCTTCAAACAGATTCGGGCTGGTGCCGGGGGTATTGGTCGTGGTCAGACCGGCAAAGGCCGAAATGGTCAGGCTGGGGTAAAATTCTTTACGCGCGGCGCTGACGCGCTGGTTGTAGGACTCCACCAGTTGACGCTGGGCGGCGATGTCCGGGCGTTTGCCCAGCAGATCGGCGGTCAGTTCACCTTTTGGCGCCATCAGCGTATTGGCGGGCAGCGCTACCGGATGCAGATTTTGCATGGCGCTCGGACCTTGGCCGGCGAGGGCCGCCAACTGGTGTTTCAGCTGTTCAATCTGCGATTGCAACTGGAGGATCTGTTGCTTGGCGCTGTCGGCCTGCGCCTGGGTTTGTTGCGGAATATCAATGCCGGTGATACCGGCTTTATACTGCCGCTGGCGTAGTTCCGTCAGGCTTTGGTTGTTGTCCACTTCCTGTTGCAGCAGTTTTTCCTGCGCGAAATTGCTCTGCAGCTGGTAATAGGAGGAAGCCACCGAGCTGGTCAACGTCAACGCAGCCTGTTCCTGCTCGGCACGGGCCGCATCGACCTGGGCCTTGGCGGCGTTGACCTGGTTGCGGTACTTGCCCCACCAGTCAAATTCATAGGCCAGATTCAGCCCCAGCGAGTTGGAGCTTTCGTAGATGGGTTTATGCGGATACCCCAGCCCCATATTGACGTTTTGCGGGACTTTCTGGCGATTGGTGCTGGCGTTCAGATCCAGGTTCGGGCCGTTGGCGGCATTGGCTTGGCCCATGACGCTCTGCGCTTCACGCACGCGGGCCGCGGCCTGGCGCAGCGTCGGCGAGCTTTGCAGCGTTCGGGTCATCAGGGCATCGAGCTGTGGATCGTTAAGCGCACGCCACCACTGCGGGCTGACGTTCAGCGAGCTGACCTTAGGTTGCGACAGCTGCAGGCTCTGCGAGTCCATCAGAGTGGATTGCGGGGCAATATTATCGGTAGATGCACACCCGGCCAGCAGTAATACCGCGAACAGCGGGGTGAACCTCCAGTTAAATGGGGATCGCATAAGTAAGTACCTGAACAGAAATTGTGAATTAGGATAACTGTTCTGTGATTTCCATTTGATCCAGACGTGCCAATAGTTTGCGCGTCAGCTTTTCAAGCTGTTGCTGTTCATCATTGTCCAGCGTGGACCACAGGAAATGCAGACATTTGTGCTGCGGTGGCAGCAGTTGACTGAGAAACTCTTCGCCCTGCGGCGTCATATGCAGATGCAGGCAGCGGCGGTCATGGTCGCTTTCACGACGCTCAATCCAGCCGCGTTTTTCCAGCTCATCGGCAATGCGCGTAGCATTGGTGCGCGAAGAACCCAGTGCAGAGCTTAGCTCAGAAGGCTGAATGCTGTGATTTTCCTGAGCATCCAGGGTAATCAGCGCCATAAACAATGTTTCGTTAATCCCTTGTGCCTTGAGCATTTTATTGCGATTTTCCAGCAGCTTACCTTGCATGTGCATACACAGCCGGGTCAGCAGAATTTCCTGATAAGGAAAATCCTTCTGACGTTTTGCGCGAAAATTAAGCATTTGTTCAATGGGAGTAAACGAGCTTTCCATAATTTAGGGCCTCATTAATTTCGTTCGAGATAGTAACGATAGTGATTAATAATGTAAATGTTCAGCAGAGTGAATAATTTAGCTATTCGTGTCATTTGTCAGCTTTTTGTAAACGACCTATGCCCGAAAAAAGCTTTCGTGTGATGTGGCGCACGAAATTACAGGTTACTTCGGCTGAAAACCATAAGTAATTTTAATGTTAAACCAAGGATTGTCGTACTGATTTGTATGGGAAAAATGATGCTTTTGCTGCGATAAAGCCTGGATCCAGCGCGATAAAACCGGCCAGCACTTGCCACGACCTGATCGGTTGGTGCGAGACTACGGGGGCGGTAATCGCAGACTGGTTGGCGGCCACAGGGGTTAGACAAGAAAAGAAAAGGTTCTCGAGCGGGGAGGATCCCGGCTTGACGGCGCTCAGACCAAAAGCAAAGGCCACTGGCATAGAGCCGATGACGACCGGCAAACTCTCGACGATGCTGTTGATGAAAGGCGTTCTGCCGGTGAGGGCATTGTCGTTTTCTGCAGTTTGGCTTTGCATTTTGTATTCTGATCGCAGGGTATATAGGACATCAATAGTTCATGCCCAGAACATTACCAGAGAGTGAGTAACGTTTATACCCTGCGACGCTAATAAATTTCTAATATGATTATTCGCGTGCTAATCAGATTGCTGCCGGTCCCTGCGGGTCATGATGCTTGCCGCGCCACCAGATCAGCAGATTCAGCACGCACAAAACGCCTCCCGTGGCGGCGACACCAGACCACCCAGCGTGCTGATAGGCCGAGGCGGATAACAGAGAACCGAGCGCACCGCCGATAAAATAGCTGGTCATATAGCCGGCGGTCAGGCGGTTGCGCGCTTCCGGCATAATGCGGTACATCACGCTCTGATTGGTGACGTGCACGGCTTGCACTGCAAGATCGAGGATCAGAATGCCGACGATCAGCGCCCACAGCGATTGCGTAGCGAAAGCGATGGGTATCCACGACAGCAGCAGCAGCACCAGGCCCAGAGTCGTGGTTAAACCGGCTTTACCCTTGTCCGCCAGATGCCCGGCGCGGGAGGCGGCCAGCGCACCGGCGGCGCCCACCAGGCCGAACAGGCCTATCACCCCTTCGGAATAACCAAAAGGCGGCGCCGCCAGCAGGAAGGCCATCGAAGTCCACAGCACGCTGAAATTGGCGAATGACAGCGCGCCAATCGCGGCGCGGGTACGCAGCAGCGGCGTGCCGTAAAACAAGGTGAAGATTGATTTCAGCAACTGAGGGTAATTCAGGCCGGAATGCAGTTTGTAACGCGGCAGCGCGCGCCACAGGATCAGTGCCATCAGGATCATCAGTCCGCTGGCTACCCAGTAAATGGTACGCCAGCCGCCGATCGACGCCAGCGCCCCGGCTACGGTGCGCGCCAGCAAAATGCCGAGCAGCAGGCCGCTCATGATGATGCCGACGGTTTTGCCGCGTTTTTCCGGATGCGCCAGGGTGGCGGCCAGCGGCACCAGGATCTGCGCCACCACCGAGAACAGCCCGGTAAGTGCGGTACCGAGGATCATCACCGGCAAGGTGGTTGAACTGGCGGTGATCAACATGCCGCCGGCCGCCAGCAGCGTCATGAAGACGATTAGCCCACGCCGTTCGAACATGTCGCCGAGCGGGACCAGCAGCAGCAAGCCAGCGGCGTAACCCAACTGAGCGGCGGTGACGATGAAACCGGCCTGATTGACCGACAGCGCAAAGTTCTTGGCAATGGTTTCCAGTAGCGGCTGCGCATAATAATTACTGGCGACGGCCAGGCCGGTGGCGATGGCGATCAGGGCAATCAGCGCTGGGCTGAGGCCCGGATGGGGATTTTGTTGGCTCATAAAGGCTTAATCACAAGAAGAAGTGATGCGCAGTATCGGGCAGGACAGTACGCGAAACCAATGTATAATTTTCATTTGATTAATCTCTTTTTGCGATAGATTCCATGAACCTGAAACAGATCCGCTTTGCACTGGCGGTAGCCGAAGAGCAGAGTTTTACCCGTGCGGCGCAACGCTGTCACACGGTGCAGTCGGCACTCAGCCATCAGATCGCCAAACTGGAGGAAGAGCTGGGCTGCGCATTGTTTGAGCGCACCTCGCGCCGGGTCAGGCTGACCAGCGCCGGACAGGCGTTTATTCTGCCCGCGCAACGGCTACTGGCGGCCAAGCAATCGCTGGTGGAAGAGGTGGTGGCAGCCAACGGGACGATTTCCGGTACCTTGACCATCGGGACCATTTCCACCATAAACGCGATTGATCTGACCGAAAAACTGAGCAAGTTTCATCGCCACTATCCGGCGGTTAACATCAGGTTGTATGTGGGCATGAGTGAGGAACTGCTTGAGGATGTCCGCCAACAGAAGACCGACGTGGCGTTTGTCGGGATCTGGCCGGGAGATATCGATATGCTGCCGGTATCCCATCGTCAGTTGACCGACGAGCCCCTGGTGGCGCTGGTGGCGGCGCAGCACCCCTTAGCCAGCCGCCAGCGGGTCAATCTGCAAACCCTGTCGGAAGTGCCGCTGGTGGATTTTTACAGCGGTACCGGCGCCCGGCGCCAGACCGACCGCGCGTTTCAGGCGGCGGGCATCAAGCGGCATATCAGTTTTGAAATCGATCATATCGAATGGCTGGAGAATCTGGTGCAGCGGGGGTTGGCGGCGGGCATTGTGCCGATCTCGACGGCGCAGCGCCTGAGCGCGCTGGTGTCTATCCCGATTGAAGATGGCCCACGGCGGCAGGTGTATTGCGTATGGCCGCAGCAGCTATCGAGGACCGCCGAACGCTTTTTGCAATTCAGCGGGATTGAACTGACGCAATAGGGGGCGCAGTGACCTGCGCCCCGCAGGGGGTTATTTCTTCGCGGCTTCCGCGGCGGTTTTCACCCAACCGTCGAAGGTCGCCTGGTGCGCCTTGATCCAGCCGTTAACATGGTTTTGGATATCGGCGTCGGACGCCTGGCCTTCATGCATACGCAGATTCTGCGCATTCACGTCGGCAATCGGCAGCTTCATAATGGCGAACAATTTGGCGGCCGCCGGGTTGGCTTCGGCCCACTTTTTGTTGGCGGCGATACGCATGGTGTTCACCGGGAAACCATAGTTGGCACCGTTCGGCAGCTTGGTATCCACATTTTTCTGCTCGCCCGGCAGGGAAGAGAACGGCACCTGCAGCCAGACCACGTCGCGCCCCGGCACCAACACGTCGCTTACCCAGTACGGTGTCCAGGTGTAGTAGAGTATCGGTTTGCCTTCTTTGTAGCGGGTAATGGTATCGGCGATCATCGCCGCGTAGTTGCCCTGGTTGTGCTCGACGGTTTTGCTCAGGCCATAGGCCTCGATATGGTGGTTAATCACCGCCTCGCAACCCCAACCCGGCGTACAGCCTGTCAGATCCGCCTTGCCGTCGCCGTTGGTGTCAAACAACTTGGCGATCTTGGGATCTTTCAATTGCTCTACGTTGGTGATGTGGTATTTATCGGCGGTTTTCTTGTCGATCAGGTAACCCTGTGCCGCGCCGTTGACGTACACCCCTTCGCGGTAGAATTTGGCGTCGCCACCAGCGGCCTTGTACTGATCGGCGTGCAGCGGGTCCCAGTTCACCGCGAGGAAGGTGGCGTCGCCGGAGGCGATGGAGGTGTAGGCGACGTTATAATCCACTTCGCGGGTGTCTTTGACGTCATAACCGAGCTTTTCCAGCGCCTTGCTGACCAACTGCGTCTGGAAGGTTTCTTCAGAAATGGTGCTCTGTAGCGGCTGTACCGTTACGCCTTTTCCCGGTAAGTCAGCGGCGAAAACTGCCTGCGAGCCAATCAGTGTCGTAAGGGCAACCGCCCAGATTCCTGTAGTGCGCATAGTGAAATACCTTTTTATGTTGTGAAGTCGGGATTATTTCGCTGCCGCGGCAGCGGTGTTTACCCAGCCGTCAAAAGTGGCCTGATGGGCCTTAATCCAGCCGTCTACGTGGCGCTGTATATCGTCCGCTCCGTTCTCGCCGTTGTGCATGCGCAGGTTTTGCGCGTTCACGTCCGCCAGCGGCAATTTCATGATGGCAAACAGTTTGGCGGCAGCCGGGTTGGCCTGCGCCCACTGCTTGTTGGCGACGATATGCTCGTTATTGACGGCGAAACCGTAGTTCTTGCCGTTTGGCAACGCGGTATTGCTGTCTTTCAGTGAGCCCGGGCTGGCGGAGAACGGAACGGTCAGCCAGACAACGTCCCGACCGGGCACCAGTTCGTCGCTGACCCAGTAAGGCGTCCAGGTAAAGTACAGCACCGGTTTACCCTGCTTATAGCGTGTCAGGGTATCGGCGATGATGGCGGAGTAGTTGCCCTGATTTTGGGTCACTGTGCCGCTGAGCCCGTAGGCTTTGATATGGGTGTCAATTACGCTGTCGCACACCCAGCCCGGTTCACAGCCGGCCAGATCGGCCTTGCCGTCGCCATCGGCGTCAAACAGCTTTGCCAGCTTGGGATCTTTCAACTGGGAAATATCGCTGATGTGGTATTTGTCGGCGGTTTTTTTATCGATCAAATACCCCTGCGCCGCATTGGCGATATAAGCGCCCTGGCGATAAAACTTCTTGTCGCCGCCGGCGCTGTTGTACATATCGGTTTGCAGCGGATCCCAGTTCACCGCCATGTAGGTGGCGTCGCCGGAGGCGATGGAGGTATAGGCGACGTTGTAATCCACCTCGCCGGTGGGCTGGACGTCGTAGCCCAGTTTTACCAACGCGCGGTTGACCAGTTCGGTCTGAAAACTTTCTTCCGCGAGTGTGCTTTGCAGCGGTTTAACCGTGACGCCTTTGCCGGGAAGTTCGGCGGCGAACGCCTGTGTGCTTAGCAATGAAGTCAGGGCAACAGCCCAAATTCTTGTCGAGCGCATAGTGTTTCCTTCGGTTTTATGGAGCGGCCAGCGCCCCCGACGGTTGGCCGGGGGCAGGGCATTAAGGCTTTTTGATGAAGGGGCGGGTAAGCAGCCCGATCGGGCCGTGAGCGTACCAGCGGCCCATGCCTTTGCTGCGGCGATCGCGCCCCAGCGATTGGGTGAGACGATCGAGAATAATCGCCAGGATCACGATGCCGACACCGCCCACGGCGGCCAGCCCCATATCCAGCCGGCCGATGCCGCGCAGCACCATTTGGCCCAGACCGCCGACGGCGATCATCGAGGCGATAACCACCATCGACAGTGCCAGCATCAGGGTTTGGTTAACGCCGGCCATAATGGTCGGCATCGCCAGCGGCAACTGCACTTTGAACAGAAGCTGGCGCGGGCTGGAGCCGAAGGATTCGGCCGCCTCGATCAGATCTTCCGGCACCTGTTTGATGCCGAGAATGGTCAGACGCACGATCGGCGGCAGCGCGAAGATAATGGTGACCACCACCCCCGGCACGTTGCCGATACCGAACAGCATGACGATCGGCACCAGATAGACGAACGCCGGCGTGGTCTGCATGGCGTCGAGCAAGGGGCGTATGATCTTGGCGGCATGTTTGCTGCGCGCCAGCCAGATGCCTAGCGGCAATCCGATGACAATGCAAAAGAACAGAGCGGTCAGCACCAACGCCAGCGTTACCATGGCCTGCGACCAGGCGCCAATCGCCCCTATCGCAATCAGGGACACCAGGGTAGCGGCACCCATGCTGAGGCTGGAGATCTGCCAGGCGATCAGTGAGAACACCAGAATGGCGATCGGTGCCGGCATGCCGAGCAGTAACTGCTGAAAGCCGCCGAGGATAAAGTCGACCGGTACGCGTATCCCCTGAAACAGCGGGCGGAAGTGCAGGACCAGCCAGTCTATGCCTTGAGTCACCCAGGAATCGAACGGCACCCAGGCCTTGTGGAACGGATCGAGCAGGTTGAAATGCTCCGGCTGGGCCGGTGCGCTGTTAAGCCAATCAGACCCCTGAGCGGCCTGATTGGCCGCGTCGTGTGTTGCTGGTGGCGGTGCGCTGGACCAGGCATCGCCGCCACTTTCGGCAGGAGCTGCAGAAGCGGCGGCATCAGTCGCCGGTGCGGCGCTGGAGTCGGCAGGCGCGGTGGCCCATGGATCCTGTGTTGTATCACTCATTCGCTGGGCCCTCTTTATCCAAGGCCTGTAGCAGCATGGCCTTGGAAATAATTCCGATATAGTTGTTTTCTTCGCAGACTACCGGCACCGCGCACGGGGCTTGGGCAACCAGGGAAATCAGTTCGCTCAGTGGCATATCCGCCGGTACCGGTGCCGGGGCGTCCAGCAGGGCGTCATCCAGCGTCTGGTTGGCGGCCAGCGCCTGTTTGAGCGAATCTACCGACACCACGCCGATAAATTTCTTTCCGCGTTCAACAACATAACCATAATCACGGTCTTCATCGCGCAGCAGCTGCAACGCCGAGCGCGGACCAAAACCGGGGGTTTTACGAATCAGGGCCACCGGGCGGCGTTTGGCGATATCCTTCGCGCTGAACACGTGGCTGATATCCACGCCACGGAAGAAGGTGCGGACATAATCGTTGGCCGGATTATTTAATATTTCCTCCGGCGTACCGACCTGAATCACCTCGCCGCCTTGCATAATCGCAATGCGATCGCCAATACGCATCGCTTCATCCAAATCGTGGGAAATAAACACGATAGTGCGCTGATGCCGGGCCTGTAATTTGACCAGCTCATCTTGCATTTCGGTGCGGATTAAGGGGTCGAGCGCCGAGAAGGCTTCATCCATCAATAATATGTCCGGATTATTCGCCATGGCGCGGGCTAATCCAACACGCTGGCGCATCCCACCGGAAAGCTCATCGGGATAAGAATGCGCATAATTCTCCAGGCCGACTTGTCGCAGGGCATCCAGGGCTTTTTCCTGACGCTCCTGTGGCGGTATTCCGGCTAATTCCATGCCGAAGGCGGTATTATTCAATACGGTCATATGCGGCATTAAGGCGAATGATTGGAACACCATGCTGATCTTATTTCGGCGTACGGTGCGTAGCGCACTGTCGGATATTTTCGATATATCCTCACCGTCAATCAGCACCTGCCCTCGAGTGGGTTCTATCAGACGATTGAGAAGGCGTACCAGGGTGGATTTTCCCGAACCGGAAAGCCCCATGATGACAAATATCTCGCCTTCTTCAATGGCCAGAGAGGCGTCTTTCACGCCGAGCGATAATCCGGTTTTTTCAAGCAGTTGGTCTTTTGTCAGACCTTTCTCAATCAGTTTGAATGCTCGTTCCGGGTGCTCACCAAATATCTTATACAGGTTCTTTACTTCAAGTTTAATTGCCATGCAATTTGCTGTTTCCTCTGATGAATTATCAAACGATAAAAACGTCCTAATAGAAAATAATAGTCGCCTATACCCTAACACAGTGAAGTTCTGAGACAACCCTCAATGTCCCGGAATGAGAATATTGGCGGTTTACATCGGCCTGTCGATTAGTTATGGTAGCTTGGCCCACGTTAAATTATTGTTAGGATGTTTCTGAATTATATTTCTTGCTGAAAGGTGATATTTCACAGGAATAATGGCAAAAAAATCTCTCTTTATTTCCCCTGTAGACTGCCGTTCAGACAATAAAAAACCCGACCAGAGGCCGGGTAAAAGTCATCAGTATTTCATCAGTATTCAACGACAGGTGCCGATATCGAGGGGGATATCGTCGCAAGCAGTGTATCCCCCTTATATGACAGCCATATTGCAGCTTAAGCTTTGCGATACAGGCGGCGTGGATGGCCGATATTGCCGTACATCATCTCCACGCGCACGAATTGGTTGGCGACGCAGTATTCCAGGTAACGTCGGGCGGTGGTTTTGCTGATGCCGACCTGCTCGACGACGTCTTCCACCGCGTGCGCGATCTCCGGCCGGTTGATAAACAGCGCCTGCACCAGCTCCAGCGTATTGGCTTCGATGCCTTTGGCGCTCGGTTCGCTGGAAAACTGTTTGGATTGCAGGTTATACAGCGCGTCGACGCTGCTCTGGTCTATCACCTTAAAGCTGCGCTGGGTCTGTACAAACTGCATAAAACGCTCCAGCGAGTTACGCAACCGCTTGTAGGACACAGGTTTGATGATGTAATCGAAGGCGCCGTTGCGGATCGCCTGGCTGCAGGTATGCATATCGCTGGCGGCGGTAATGAAGATCACCGAACACCCGGGGTTTTTCACCGCCGGCTCTTCCATCAGCTCAATGCCCTGGCCGTCCGGCAGAAAGTTATCCAGCAGGATCAGCCGCGGCTGATGCGAGTTGACTTTGGCCCTGGCTTCGGCCAGCGTGGCGGCATAAGCCACCACCCGCAGAGCAAAGTTCTGCTCGATGAACTCTGCGTGCAGCGTTGCCAACTGTGGCTCATCTTCCACGATCAAAACATCCAGTGCTTCGTGTTGCATAATCGGGTGCTCAAGACTGTTATAAGGTTTTTAGGTCTCTATCCGTCGTCTTTCAAACCTCGGCGTTGTTGCCTGCGGCCTGAAATTCATAGGGGATAAACAAGGAAAATATGGCACCGTGCGGATCGTTGTCCGACACTTCTATGCTGCCGTGTGCCTGCGCCACGTGGCTGGCGACCAGATGCAGGCCGATGCCGTGGTCGCCTTTGTCGTCTTTGGTGGTGACGCCCTGTTCAAACAGCGTATCGCGCACCTCCGCAGCAATGCCGGTACCGCGATCGGCCACTTCAATCACCAGCTCATTGCTGCTGTCGCTGATATAGAGTTCTACCGCTTCGTGTGGCGCGTCGCAATGCAGCGTAGCCTCTACCGCATTATCCAGCAAATTACCGATGATCGACATCAGTTCGGTTTCATTCAGCGCCGCCGGGATCTGCCGCAGCTGGCAGGCGGGATCAAAGCGCAGCTCGACGCCTTTTTCCTTTGCGCTGGAGTATTTGCCCAACAGCAGGCCACACAGCGCGGCCGAGCTGAAGCGCTGCGAGATAAAGTCGAGGATCTCTTGCGCGCCTTCCGACTGAGCCTCCACATAACGGATTGCCTCGTCGTAACGCTGCATATGCAGCAGCCCGGCGAGGGTGGCGGTCCAGTTCAGCTGTTCATGGCGCATGATGCGCAGGTTGTCGGCGTAGCGCTTTACCTGGCTTAGCTGGCTGCTCAGGGTATTGATGTCATTTTTGTCGCGGAAACTGATCACCCAGCCTTGCAGCACTTCTTCTTGCATAATACGTACCCGGCTGGCGATCACCCGCACGTGGTTGAAGCGGCAAACCTCATCGTGCGTGTCGTGCCCCAGTTGCGACGCGCCGAAGAAGTCCGGCTGCGACTGGATCACTTCGCCGATTTCACGGCCCATCAAGGTGCTGGCGGGTTGCCGCAGATCCAGCAGTTCACGCGCCGCGTGGTTGATGGTAATGATGCGCAGTTGGGGATCGACGGCAATCACGCCTTCGTAGATCGCTTCCAGCAGAGCCTTTTGCTGGCGCACCAGCAACGCAATTTCTTTGGGCTCAAGCCAGAACATTTGGCGTTTTAAATTTTTCGATAACAGCCAGGAAAAAATAAACAGGGCGATTAACAATAGCACAATGGAACCGACGATCTGCGTCAGGGTTCTGGCATTCAAATTATCGATATGTGACTTCAGATAGCCAACCGAAACAATGCCGATGACGTGATTATTTTCATCCAGTATCGGCGCTTTGCTGCGCAATGAAATACCGATGCCGCCTTTGCGGAACGAAATAATGCTTTTCCCTTCCAACACTTCTTTATTATCGCCACCGACCATCGGGGTGCCGAAGCGATCGGCGTATTCGGAATGGTAAAGATGCCGGGCGCGATTATCGCCGATGACAATATAACTGGCATCGCTGCTGGCGCGTATTTTCTTCATCAGCGCGGCGACTTGCTCAGGGTCGTTTTTTTCCACGGCGCTGACCAGGGAGGGGATCAGAGCTATCTCCCGCGCCTGCACCTGCGCCCGCGCGCCAAGGTCACGGTGCAACTGGGCATCCAACTGATAGTAGGTGTAAGCGCCAATCAACGTCAGCAGCAGACAGGAGAAGGCGACCAGGCACAGGAACAGCTTGATTTGAAATGAGAGTTTTACGCGCATGGCCGGGGTTCACCGTGAGAGTTCCTGAGCGCTTACCCTATCATGAGTCGCGGTTAATGTAATATTGCGTCCGATCAAGTTGTGATCGCAGACACGGGATTATGCTTGCTGGGCATCGTTATTCAATGGCTGCGATAAAACGGATAAGTTTTAAATAAAAAATAACATTAACACCATTAAAACCATGTCTGATTTTACATAACTATAATTAACGCCATAGAAACCATAACCACCATTAAAAACCCTTTTTTATTTTGAACAAAATCACAGCAGTTAAACCGTGCATTTCTCTATGATGGCTGAACAAACTAATAAGAGGCCAGATTATGAGCACAACAGATGATTCTTACCTCGTCGCCAAAGACAAAACGGCTGAAATACCGCTGAGAGAAAAATGGTGGCACATACTGGACAATTACAAAGTAGGGATTATTCCGTTACCGTTCTTTATTCTGGCCGGCGTACTTATTTTACTGGATTGCCTGGAAGGAAAATTACCGAGCGATATCGTGGTGATGGTCGCCACGCTGGCTTTCTTTGGCTTTGCCTGCGGCGAGTTTGGTAAACGTCTGCCGCTGATCGGCAAAATGGGGGCGGCGGCGATCTGCGCCACCTTTATCCCTTCCGCATTGGTGCATTACGGTCTGCTGCCGGACGTGGTGGTGGAATCGACCACCAAATTCTATAAGTCGACCAATATTCTTTATCTCTATATCTGCTGCATTATCGTCGGCAGCATTATGAGCATGAACCGTCAGGTGCTGATTCAGGGTTTCCTGCGGATCTTCGCGCCCATGCTGTGCGGTGAGATTGTCGGCATGCTGGTGGGGATGGCGGTCGGCATGGCGCTTGGGCTTGAACCCTTCCAGATCTTCTTCTTCCTGATCCTGCCGATCATGGCCGGCGGCGTCGGCGAAGGCGCGATACCGTTGTCGATGGGGTACGCGGCGATCTTGCATATGGAGCAGGGCGTGGCGTTGGGCCGTATTCTGCCGATCGTCATGCTCGGTAGCCTGACCGCCATTATCCTTGCCGGCTTGCTCAACCAACTCGGCAAACGCTATCCGCATCTGACTGGCGAAGGCAGCCTGATGCCAAGCAAACAAGGTGACAGCGACATGTCCGCCGTGGATAAAATCAGCGGCAAGGCAGACGTCAGCACCCTTGCCTGCGGCGCGTTGTTGGCTATTTTGCTGTACATGGTGGGGATGTTGCTGCACCGCATTATTGGCCTGCCCGCGCCGGTCGGCATGCTGTTTGCCGCCGTGGCGGTGAAGCTGGCGCATGGCGTGTCGCCACGCATTCAGGAAGGTTCGCAGGTGGTATATAAGTTCTTCCGCACCGCAGTGACCTACCCGATCCTGTTTGCCGTTGGCGTGGCAATCACCCCGTGGCAGGAGTTGGTGAACGCCTTCACCCTTCAGAACCTGGTGGTGATTGTCAGTACCGTCTGCGCGCTGGTGGCGACCGGCTTCTTCGTCGGCAAGAAAATTGGCATGCATCCCATTGATGTAGCGATTGTCTCCTGCTGCCAGAGCGGGCAGGGCGGCACCGGTGATGTCGCTATTCTTACCGCCGGCAACCGCATGTCGCTGATGCCATTCGCCCAGATTGCCACCCGTATCGGCGGTGCGATTAACGTCTCGCTCTCCCTGCTGGTACTGGCGAAATTTTTCTCATAACAACTAATAAGACCTTAGCATTTCTTTGCCTTTCCCCGCCCCCGCGGGGATTTTTTTGCCCGTTCGGCGCTCAGGCCGAGCGGGCGGGGGATTACTGGTTACGCCGCCTGTTTGACGGCCGCGTCATACCAGGCGAAATAGCGTTCTACACCCTGACGGCCGGATTCAATCAGTGCGCGTTTTTTGGCTTCGCTGATGGCGAAATCCAGCGTGCCGACGTCAAGGGTGTCTACGTAAACGGTCCGCTTCCAGTCGTCGCTGTCCAGATGCACCTTGGTCTGAATATCCAGCAGGGTGTTAACCACCGCCAGGGTGAAATCGCACAGGTTATTGATGGCGGTTTTATTGACCGATTGGCCCGCCGCCTGTGCGATTTCGTTGGCGGAGTCCAGACGAATACCCAGGGTTCGGGTATTGATCTGTTGCGTGGTGACATCGATATAGGGTGGCGATGCGGTGAAGTCGTAATCGAACATCCGTACCGGATAGTTATCGATGGTGCCGCCATCGATACACAGATCGCCCAGCTGATTGTTTTTAGCGACAAAGGCAAAGGGGAATGACATGGAGATCCGCAATCCATCTGCCACCTTCATGCGCGGCGTTGTTTGGTGGGAATATACCTCGCGCAGCCCGCTGTTTAAATTGGCGCCGATAAAGTAGAGGGATTTAAATCCTTTTGTTTCTTTCAATGCTTCAAATTTCTCAAAAGTAATATCCGCATTTCCGGAATATCGCTTGATAATATTACGCGACCAAGAATAAAAATAATCGCCAGGGGCAATGCCATATTGATTAAACAGGCGATGCGCATCGTAGATAGAGCCAAAAAAACCGCCGTTATAATCGAGGAATTTCTTGAAATCCATGTCGGACAGAATTTTTGTGACCTCAGCGGCGCTGCAGCCCAGACCCACCAGCAGTGCGGCGATTGCACCGGCCGAAGCCCCGGAGGTTTTTTTGATCTGCGGCATAATGCCTTTGGCTTCCAGCAGATCCAAAACGCCGCCATAAGCGATACCTTTTACGCCGCCGCCTTCAAACACCAGATTTTCAAATTGATATTTCATAATAATTCCTTACTCGTTGTTTGGGTGAGTAAAGAAAATAACGGATTCGCGATTTATTAAATATTGATTGGGGCTGTGTGACGTTTCAGACAAAAGCATTCAAATTAAATATAATTTTTAAAATGATATAATTTAAATTTATTTATTGTGCAGGCGCGTCGGCGGTTTTGGGGTAATACTTACCGCTGTCTAATCACAACAAGGAGTCATCATGTTCTGGAAACGCTACCTGTTAGGTGCGGCATTGGCGGTTATGGCGTTGCAGGCTACGGCCGCCGCACCGCAGGTAAAAACGCCTTCACCGGGTTTTTACCGCATCATGCTGGGCAGTTATGAGGTCACTGTTTTGTCTGACGGCGTGATCCGTCTGCCGGTGGATAAACTGCTGCTCAACAGTACGCCGCAACAAATTGCCGAAGGCCTGGCTGAACATCATCAGAGCCTGCCGGTGGTTACCTCGGTCAATGCCTATCTGATCAACACCGGCAGTAAGCTGGTCATGATCGACGCCGGAGCCGGTAAGCTGTTGGGTGACGGCCTGGATCAACTGGTGACTCATCTTCGGGCGTCCGGCTATCAGCCGGAACAGATAGATGAAATTTATCTGACCCATATGCATCCGGATCATTTGGGCGGGTTGACGGAAAACGGTCGGGCGCGCTTCCCGAATGCCCTGGTGCGCGCTTCGCAGCAGGATGCCGATTTTTGGCTGAGCGAAAAGCACCTGCAACAAGCGAAGGCGCAAGAGAAGGCCAATTTTGAAAACGCGATAGCGGCGATCAAGCCCTATCAGGCCGCCGGGCATTTCAAACCCTTCAGCAACGACGGCGAGCTGTCGCCGGGCATTGCCGCATTCGCTGCCCACGGTCATACGCCGGGCCACAGCGTTTATCAGGTGACCAGCCAGGGTAAAAAGCTGTTGTTGATGGGCGATTTGATCCACGTGGCCGCAGTACAGTTTGCCCATCCGCAGGTGGCGATCCGTTTCGACAGTGACGCCAAAGCGGCGGTCACGCAACGGCTGCGGGTGTTTGGCGACAGCGCCCGACAGAGTGAACTGGTCGGAGCCGCGCACCTGTCGTTCCCTGGGCTGGGTTACCTGAACAAAGAGGGGGAAGGCTACAACTGGGTGCCGTTGGATTACGGCGCTTTGTAGCCCTCAGGCCGCCGAACAGGCGGCTTGTTATTGATTGTGTGCGGCAAAAACCTTGCTGAACCAGTCGATAAAGACCCTCACCCGTGGCGACAGTTGACGGTTGCGCGGGTACAGCAGCGAAACCGGCATCGGTGTGGAGGGGCATTGCGGCAGCAGCGGCAGCAGGCTGCCGTTGGCCAAATCGTCAAGCAGGTGATAACGCGGCACCTGAATAATGCCCAGCCCCATGCGCGCCGCCGCGACCAGGCTTTCCGCCGCACTGACCGACACCGTACTGGGCAATGTCACCTGCTGCGGCAGGCCGTTGACGTTAAATTCCAGCGGCATCACCGCGCCGGTAGCCGAGGAGCGGAACCCGACCATGCGGTGCCCCTGAAGTTGATCAAGGCTCAACGGCGTACCGAAGCGCCGCAGGTATTCCGGCGCGGCACAGGTGATTTCTTCCAGCTCCCCCAAGCGGCGCGCCGCCATATCGCTGTCTTTCAGCTTGCCGACGCGCACCACGCAGTCGATGCCTTCCCGCACCGGATCCACCAGTCTGTCGCCTTCGCTCATGTAAAATTCGATATCCGGGTACTGCGCCAAAAAGTCGGGCAGGCCCGGCAGCAGAAAGTGCCGAGCCAGCGTGCCATGCACGTCGATGCGCAATAGCCCGCGCGGCTTGGCGCCGGCAAACGCCATCTCGGCATCTTCGATATCCGCCAGAATGGTCAGGCAACGCTGATAGTAGGCTTCGCCATCCAGCGTCGGGCTGACATGGCGCGTGGTGCGCTGCAACAGTCGCACCTGTAACCGCGCCTCCAACTGTTTGATGGCATCGGTCACCGTCGAACGCGGCAGGTTCATATCCTGTGCGGCTTGAGTAAAACTGCGCTGTTCCACCACGCGGGTGAACAGGCGCATGGCATCAATTCTGTCCATCGTTATTGTTCGTTAATTTCGGATAGTGATAACGAATTTTAGGTAATTATTCGCTGGTGCGAAAGGTGCATGATCACTCCACGTTGGCAAGCCTGCCGACGCTTAACCGAAGAGGATGAGAAGATGAACAACAGCAACCCGCAAATCGCCATTGTGACCGGGGCCTCTCGCGGCATTGGCGCCGCCATCGCTGAACGCCTTGCCGCCGACGGCTTTACCGTAATCGTCAACTATTCGGGCAACCAGGCATTGGCGGATGAGCTGGTACGTAAAATTGAACAAAACGGCGGCCGCGCGCTGAGCGCCAAAGCGGACGTCAGCGATGCGGCTGCCGTCGCCCAACTGTTTGATCGCGCCGAACAGGCTTTCGGCGGCGTTGATATCCTGGTGAATAACGCCGGAGTGATTGCTCTGGCGCCTGTGGCGGAAATGAGCGATGCCGACGCCGATCGCCTGATCGACATCAACCTGAAAGGCACCTTCAACACACTGCGCGAAGCGGCAAAGCGTTTGCGTGACAATGGGCGCATCATTAACTTTTCATCCAGCGTGGTGGGGTTGTTGCAGCCGGGTTACGGCATGTATGCCGCCAGCAAAGCCGCCGTCGAAGCGCTGACCAGCGTATTGGCGAAAGAACTGCGCGGCCGCAACATTACCGTCAATGCGATTGCGCCTGGGCCGACCGCCACCAGCTTGTTCCTGGATGGTAAAACGCCGGATCTGATCGAGCGTCTGGCGCAGATGGCGCCGCTGGAACGTCTGGGCCAACCGCAGGATATCGCCGCAGCGGTATCCTTCCTGGCCGGTGCCGACGGCAGTTGGGTCAATGGTCAAACCCTGCGCGCCAACGGCGGCATCATCTGATCCTGCGCAAAGTTCGCGGTTTCCCGTTGCCGGATCGGGTATCCTGTGGCGGGCAAATTTAGGGGGCGTTTTATGGCGGGTAACAATAACTCAGGGGACGACGGCGTTCGCTCGCCCTGCATCGCCCTTTGTCGGATCGATGCCGATAAGCAGTGGTGTCGGGGCTGTTGGCGCACGCTGGATGAAATCGCCGCCTGGCCAACCGCCAACGACGAGGAGAAACGCGCCATCTGGCAACGCCTCCGGCTGCGCGCAGAGATGTTTCGCCATCATGAAGAGTAGGGGCGCTGTATGCAGCGCCCGCTCACAGGTGAGTACTACAGGGGCGAAGTGACTCGCCGCTGCGTGCCCCTCAGAAATCCCAGTCTTCATCCTCGGTATTGACCGCTTTGCCAATCACGTAAGATGAACCGGAGCCGGAGAAGAAATCGTGGTTCTCATCGGCGTTCGGCGACAGCGCCGAGAGAATGGCCGGATTGACCTCCGCCATCGCCGGTGGAAACAGCGCTTCATAGCCCAGGTTCATCAGCGCCTTGTTGGCGTTGTAGTGCAGGAAGGTTTTCACGTCTTCCGTCCAGCCCACGCCGTCATACAGCTCCTCGGTATAGCGCACCTCGTTGTCGTACAGATCCTGCAGCAAATCGAAGGCGAAATTTTTCACCTGCTGGCGGCGCGTGGCATCAACTTTCTCCAGCCCTTTCTGGAATTTATAGCCGATGTAATAACCGTGCACCGCTTCGTCGCGAATGATCAGGCGGATCAAATCGGCGGTGTTGGTCAGTTTGGCGCGGCTCGACCAGTACATCGGCAGATAAAAGCCCGAATAGAACAGGAAGGATTCCAGAAACACGCTGGCGACCTTCTTCAGCAGCGGATCGTCGCTGCGGTAGTGGGCCAGAATGATGTGGGCTTTTTTTTGCAGCGCTCGGTTCTCCTCGCTCCAGCGGTAAGCATCGTCCACGTCCGGTGTTTGGCACAGGGTGGAGAAAATCGAACTGTAAGAGCGGGCGTGCACCGCCTCCATAAAGCCGATGTTCGAATAGACCGCCTCTTCGTGCGGAGTCATTGCATCGGCGATCAGTGCCGGCGCGCCGACGGTATTCTGAATAGTGTCCAGTAGCGTCAGCCCGGTGAACACGCGGATGGTCAGCTGTTGTTCTTTCGGCGTCAGCGTGGCCCAGGAAGGGATGTCGTTCGACAGAGGTACCTTCTCCGGTAGCCAGAAGTTGGAGGTCAGACGGTTCCAGACTTCCAGATCCTTATCGTCTTCGATGCTATTCCAGTTGATGGCGCGCACCAGCGGCGCCGGTTTAACGATAGTCATAAGTTGCCTCACAGCGCGCAGGACACGCAGCCCTGCACCTCGGTGCCTTCCAGCGCCATCTGACGCAGGCGGATGTAGTAAATGGTTTTGATACCCTGACGCCAGGCGTAAATCTGCGCCCGGTTGATATCGCGGGTGGTGGCGGTATCGCGGAAGAACAGCGTCAGCGACAGCCCCTGATCGACGTGCTGGCCGGCGGCGGCGTAGGTGTCGATAATCTTTTCCGGACCAATGTCATAGGCATCCTGGTAATACTCCAGGTTGTCATTGGTCATATAGGGTGCCGGATAGTACACGCGGCCAATTTTTCCCTCTTTGCGGATCTCGATGCGCGACACGATCGGGTGAATGCTGGAGGTCGAATTGTTGATGTAGGAAATAGATCCGGTCGGCGGCACCGCCTGCAGATTTTGGTTATACAACCCGTGCATCATCACCGACTGGCGCAGCGCCAGCCACTCTTCACGGCCTGGGATGGCGATATTGGCATCGGCGAACAGCGTGCGAACCCGTTTGGTCCGCGGCAGCCATTCCCGTTCGGTATATTTGGTGAAGTAGTCGCCGGAAGCGTAGGTGGAATGCTCGAAGCCTTCGAACGCGCTGCCGCGCTCGATCGCCAACCGGTTTGAGGCGCGGATGGCGTGGTAAGCCACGGTATAGAAATAGATATTGGTGAAGTCGATGCCTTCTTCCGAGCCGTAGAAGATACGTTCACGCGCCAGATAGCCGTGCAGGTTCATCTGGCCCAGGCCAATGGCGTGCGAACTGCGGTTGCCTTCGGCGATCGACGGCACCGAGCGAATATCGCTCATGTCAGCCACGGCGGTCAGCGCGCGAATGGCGGTGTCGACCGCTTTGCCGAAGTCCGGCGCATCCATGGTTTTGGCGATGTTCAGCGAACCGAGGTTGCAGGAGATGTCCTTGCCCACCCGATCGTAGCTCAGGTCATCGTGATAAGTGCTGGCGCGGTTGACCTGTAAAATTTCCGAACACAGGTTGCTCATGTTGATGCGCCCGGCGATCGGGTTCTCGCGGTTGACCGTATCTTCGAACATCATGTACGGGTAGCCGGATTCAAACTGGATCTCCGCCAGCACCTGGAAGAACTCGCGGGCATTGATGCGCGATTTGCGGATGCGCTTGTCATCCACCATCTCGCGGTATTTCTCGCTGATGCTGATTTCCGAGAACGGCACGCCATACACCTGCTCAACGTCATAAGGCGAGAACAGGTACATCTCTTCGTTATTTTTGGCCAGTTCGAAGGTGATATCCGGGATCACTACCCCCAGCGACAGCGTCTTGATGCGGATTTTCTCGTCGGCGTTTTCGCGCTTGGTATCGAGGAAACGCAGGATGTCGGGGTGGTGCGCATTGAGATACACCGCGCCGGCTCCCTGACGCGCACCCAACTGGTTGGCGTAGGAAAAGGCGTCCTCGAGCATTTTCATGATCGGGATGACGCCGGAAGACTGGTTTTCAATGCGCTTGATGGGGGCGCCCACTTCGCGAATGTTGGTCAGCAGAAACGCCACACCGCCGCCGCGTTTCGACAATTGCAGCGCGGAATTCACCGCCCGGCCGATCGACTCCATATTGTCTTCGATGCGCAGCAGGAAGCAGGAAACCAGCTCGCCACGCTGCTGTTTGCCGCAGTTGAGGAAGGTTGGCGTCGCCGGCTGGAAACGGCCGGAAATCATCTCTTCCACCAGATCCTGCGCAAGCCGGGTATCCCCCGCTGCCAGCGTCAACGCCACCATGCATACGCGGTCTTCGTAACGTTCCAGGTAACGTTTGCCGTCGAAGGTTTTCAGCGTATAGCTGGTGTAGTATTTGAAGGCGCCGAGGAAGGTCTCGAAGCGGAATTTTTTGGCGTAGGCCTGTTGAAACAGCTGTTTGATAAAGCTGAAGTCGTACTGCGCCAGCACCGCCTGCTCGTAATAGCCTTCCTCCACCAGATAGCGCAGCTTCTCTTCCAGATTGTGAAAGAACACGGTGTTCTGATTCACGTGCTGCAAGAAATAGTGCCGCGCCGCCAGCCGATCCTTATCGAACTGGATACGGCCTTCGGCATCATAAAGATTGAGCATCGCGTTGAGCGAATGGTAATCCAGCGCGCCGGAGGCGGGCCTGGTCAGTTCTGTCGTTGCCAAAATGCGGTTACTCCCTGTCGAACGTTTGCAACGTCTTGCGTGGTGCCGAGCAGCTCAAAGCGGTAAAGAAAAGGCACCTGACATTTCTTGGCGATAATGTCGCCGGCAATGCCGTACGCTGCGCCGAAGTTGATATTCCCGGCGGCGATAACGCCGTGCAGGTATGAGCGATTCTGCGGATCGTTGAGAAAACGGATCACCTGGATCGGCACGGCCCCCACGGCGCTGCCGCCGCCATAGCTGGGCACAATCAGGATATAGGGTTCTTCCATCAGCAATTTGCTGCGGGCGCCGGCGATGGGAATGCGCATCGCCGGCAAGCCCAGTTTTTCAACGAACCTGTGGGTGTTCTCCGAACTGCTGGAGAAATAAACCAACGGGTGCATGGCGGGCCTCAGGACGCGAGGGCGTGGGCCAGGGCGCCAATCTTGTCGGGGCGGAAACCTGACCAGTGATCGTCACCGGCGATAATCACCGGAACCTGCTGATAACCCAGAGATTTAACATGGTTAAGCGCCTGTTGATCCTGAGTGAGATCGATCACCTGGTAGTCAATGCCTTGTCGATCAAAGGCGCGATAGGTGGCGTTGCACTGGACACAGTCCGGTTTACTGTAAATAATAATGCTCATGATTCGCATTTACCTTTTAAGGTGAAGGAAAGGCGGACAGGTCAGATAACGGAGCATTGAACGGCGTTTCTGACGGCGTTACCCAGCGACAAATTATACCGACACCGGATAAGCTGAATACTATATGTTGATATTTTATTTATCAACCACGCTATATATGGTGTTTTGATGATTTTTTCGTTAAGGCCGCGGTGGGGCTGGATCTGGGGGCGTGAAATTTATTTCGAGGGTATTCCGGTGGGAGAGACCCCTCTCGCAAGGAGAGGGGAAGTGCAGTCTGGTTACTGACGCATGCTGACGGCCAGGCGGTTAAAGGCGTTCATGATGCTGATGGCGAAGGTCAGATCGGCAATTTCTGCGTCGCTGAAGTGCGCCTGCAACGCTTCAAATGCGCTATCCGGTGCGCCGGTAGTGGCGATCAGGGTCACGGATTCCGCCCACTCCAGCGCCGCGCGTTCGCGCTCGTTGAATGCATTGCTGACGCGCCAGCCCGCCAGTTGGTCCAGTTTGTCGTTACTGATGCCGCTCTCGCGCAGTGCCTTGCCGTGCATCTCCAGGCAGAAGGCGCAGCCGTTGATTTGGGAGACGCGCATAAACATCAGCTCGATAGTCGCCTTGTCCAGTGCGCCTTTCTCCAGCGCCATCAGCGCACTTACCAGGCCTTTGTAGGGGGCGGCAGAGAGTTCGGCGTATTTCAATCGTTGCTTAATCATGGTCAACCTCAGTTAGCGGATAGCAAAATCATGGGGGCTACTTTAGCGGCGACATGGACTATGCTATAGGGCCATAAAATGATTATTTAACCGGGCCATGATGCGCCAATTTCTTTCCTCCCTGCGGCTGGATAACCAGCTTACCGAGCCGCTGTACCGGCAGATTTATCTGCGTATTAAAGACGCTATTGCGCAGGGGGCGCTGACGGCGGGCAGCCGGTTGCCTTCGGTGCGTGGATTGGCGAGCGATCTGGGCGTAGCGCGTGCCACCGTCGAAAGCGCCTATGCTCAGTTGATTGCCGAAGGTTTTTTGCAGAGCCGGGGGCAGGCGGGCACTTATGTTTCACCGCAGCTACCTAACCTGCCGGTACGCGCCGCGCCGGTGGCGGAACCCTTGCCGGCGGTGGTATCGAACTCGCTGCATCCGAACGGAATGATGCCGCCGTTTCAACTGGGGCTACCGGCGCTGGACGCCTTTCCGCGTGCGCTGTGGCAGCGAATTGTCGCTCGCCAGCTGCGCACCGGTACTACGGCATCGCTGGCGCATCCGCCCACCAATGGCCTGCCGGAACTGCGTGCGGCCATCGTCAATTATTTGCATCTTTCTCGGGGCATCAGCTGCCGGCCGGAGCAGGTCTTCGTGTGCGCCGGTTATCAGGCGTTGCTGGACCGGGTTATCGGCACCTTGTTAACGCCGGGTGATGACGTGTGGCTGGAGGATCCGGGGTATCCGGTGACGCTGCCGCTGTTTCGCGCAGCCGGCATGCGGCCAGTGGCGGTGCCGGTTGACGATCAGGGGATGGATATCACCGCCGGTATTAGCGCCGCGCCAGGCGCACGTATGGCGGTGTTGACGCCGACGCATCAAAGCCCGCTGGGTGTGTCGCTCAGCCTGGCCAGGCGTGTGGCGCTGTTGGAATGGGCGCAGCAGCGCGCGGCGTGGATCCTTGAAGATGACTATGACAGTGAGGTCCGTTATCACGGCCGGCCGCTGCCGCCGCTGAAAAGCCTCGATCGCCAGGGACGGGTGCTGTACGCCGGCACCTTCAGCAAAACCCTGTTTCCTGCGTTGCGGATGGCTTATTTGGTGGTGCCTGCCGAACTGGTGGAGGCCTTTAGCCACAGCAGCCGGCTGCGGGGCTGCGGTTGCCCGCCGTTGATGCAAGCCGGCGTGGCGGACTTTATCAATCAGGGGCATTTTTACCGCCATTTGAAGCGAATGCGGCCTATCTATCGTCAGCGGCGTGAATGGTTGGCGCAGGCGATCGAGCAACAGTTGAGCGGGCATCTTGCGGTGGCATCGCAGGCGGGCGGCATTCAGTTGTTGGCTCGCCTGACAACGTCGTCGGGGCAGGATAAGCGTCTGGCACAGCGCGGCTGGGAGGAAGGGCTGTCGCTGCAGGCGTTGTCGGATTGGCAGATAACTCACCCTTCAGGAGAGGGGCTGTTAATGGGCTTTGCCAACTTCACACAGCGGACGGATGCGGAACGGGCGGTGGCCAGACTGGCCAGGTTATTCAACGGCGGAAATTAAACGGCCCACGGTTTCCCGTGGGCCAGACGCACATCTGTTTTATCTTTATGACTGCAAGGGGTGTTAACGCCGGGCCAGCAGAACGCCGAGGACGATGCCAACAGCGGCCCCGATCCCTACGCCCTGCCAAGGTTTGTCACGTACATAGCTGTCGGCTTGATCGACGGCGTCGCGTGCGTGTTGTGTCAGACTGTTGGAACCATTGAAGCGGGCACGGGCATCGCGTAATACGCCTTTTGCCTTGCTGTGCAGCTCTTTCAGCTCCTCTTTGGTCTTGTCACCGGATTCGCGTAGCACCTCATCCAGCGTGTCTGCCAGAAGGGTGACGTCCTGATCGATGTCGCGTTCTACTTTTTCAGATTTCCTAAACATTCGACTCTCCGTTTCGACACATGTCTATTAAGTGTAGACCATGTTTCAAACTGTGTTGGCGATCACGGAAAAAACCGCGGTTATGCTTTGTTTTCGTGACCGTTGGCCGCGTGATAACCGCTATCAACAACCGGCGGCAATAAAGTCGCCGTTGGCGCTGATCGGGATGACGGAGCTGAATAGCAGCAGAGCAAACAACACCAGCAGAACGCCGCCGACAATCATTGCCAACTGCGACGCCTGCGCCAGTCGTTTGCCCGTAAGGTTGCCGTTGGCGGCAATAAACTTTTCCCGTGCGTAATGAACGAGGGTTGCGAGGATCATGATCGACAACGCGGTCCCGAGCGCCATGCTCATGGCGGAAATCACTCCCCAGGTGAACATGCCGACAGCATTGGCAAATACCAGGATCAGGATTGCGCCGCTGCACGGACGGATGCCTATCGAGAGGACAAGCCACAGCGCATTACGCCAGTCTCCGGTCATTTCCGCAGCCCTGGGCAGGTGCCGGTGGCCGCAGGCGCAATCGTCGGTATGGCCCTGGTGCTCTGCCGTTGTTGCCGGTTTTAGGCTGTTGATTATCAGCGATTTACGCCGTTGCAGGCCGATAGCGCGCAGGATCACCACCAGTCCAAAAGCGGCGATAAACAGGGCGCTGCCTTTCTCCAGCCAGTAGCGGCTCAGGCTGAGGTCACCCATTGACAGGTTTAGCGATACCGCCAACACCAATACGAACAGGATTGCCACAACGCCCTGCAGCAGGCTGCCGAACAGAGTGATCAGGCGGCTGGCGTTCAGCTGTCGACGGTGGGTTGCCAAATAGGTGGTAATCACGAATTTACCGTGGCCAGGGCCGACGGAATGCAGAAAACCGTAAATAAAGCTGCCCAGCGCCAGCATCACGCCGCCGCTGTACTGGTGATTGCGTTGCTGCAACAGATACAGCACCAGATAGCGATGCAGGTAGATCTGGGCATTGATACAGTATTGGACGAACTCCGCCCAGTGGCGAGCAAACAAAGAGATCACGGCCAGCAGCACCAGAGTGCCGGCACCCAGACTGGCAAATTTTGCCGGCGTAATCTTCATCGATGTCGTTTTCATGGCAGGTTCTGCTTATAGAGAAGAGGGGCGTACCTACGCTCAGCATATACCTGTGTACGTTGTTCACAAGCCTTGTACATTTGGTTACGCGGCGAAACCAATCACTCACGGAAGCGGCCCATCGATTCCTCTAGTATCTGTTTCAACGGCCCAACAGGGCTTACCGAAAAAACACTCTGAGGATTTAAAGATGAAAAAAGTATTAGCCCTGATCGTTGCTGCTACCATGGGTCTGTCTTCTGTTGCTTTCGCTGCTGATACTGCAGCTGCTGCTCCAGCAACTACCACTCCGGCTGCAACCACCACCACTACTACCGCTGCGCCGGCCGCTGCTGCTGCTGAGAAAGCACCAGCTAAAGCAACGCATCACAAGAAAGCGAAGCACCACAAAAAAGCCCCAGCTCAGAAAGCTCAGGCCGCTAAAAAGCACCACAAAAAAGCCGCTGTTCAGAAAGCCCAGGCTGCCAAAAAGCACCACAAAGCCACCAAGCAAGCGCCAGCTCAGAAAGCCCAGGCTGCTAAAAAACACCACAAAGCGCCAGTACAGAAAGCCCAGGCCGCTAAAAAACACCACAAAGCGCCAGTACAGAAAGCTCAGGCCGCTAAAAAACACCACAAAGCTGCCAAAAAAGCCGCTACTCCAGCCGCTTAATTGAGTGAAAAATGCGGGGCCTGAAGGCGCCGCATGATCCAGACAGTATTCAGACACCCGGTCCGCCGGGTGTTTTCTTTGAGGGTTATCTCATGATGATCAATCGCTATCTGTTTGAAGTGATTTTCAGCGCCGTCACCCTGTGCGGGCTGATCGTCGCCTGGGAACTGTTTCTGGCCGACGGTTTCCTGTGATTATTGTGCGAGGGGGGTCTCATGCAGATGCCGCCAGCCCAGACCGCTTTGGGTCTGTTCAAATACGACCGTTGAGTTACGCAGCGTGGTTGCCTGTCCGGGCAGCGTTTGCCTTTCGCGATAACTGACTACCGCCCCCGTCGGCCATTCGGCCACCAACGTCATTTCTTCTATTGCGATTTCCAGGCCCGGTTTGGCAGCGCGATGCGCGCGGAAAAACGCGCACAATGCGGTGAAGTCCAACCTGCCGCCGTTTAGCGCAATCATGCTGAAGGCCGGATCAAAACGCGCCAGCAGCGCTTGCTCGTCACCCGCTCCTTTTTCCAGCCAGTTTTCAATAGCGGCGTGAGCGTCGATTACTTCGGTAAAATATCGGTTCATGAGGTTTCCTGTTGAGCGTTGAGACGGCGCACTATGGCGCGATTAGCGATGCGCAGACACAGCAGCAGCGGGATCAGCGTGCTGGCGGCGGCAAGGTAAAAACAGCTTCGATAAGCGACAATTGGCGGAAAATGTTCAAGCAGCAGATTGAGTAACAGGCTGAGCAGCGCGACGCCCAGGCAAAAACTGAGTTGGCGATTGATATTCCACAGCGCGCTGGCGTCCGCCAACTGCTCATCGGCGATATGCAGGAACGCGCTGCTCTGTGCGGTGCTGCTGCATAGGCTGCCGCCAAAGCCCATCAGGGCAAAGGCGCTAATTTGCCATCCATGATCCGCGGCGTGGGCAATCTGCGACAGCGCCAGAATACCCAACCCCTGCAACAGGCAGCCGGTAATAAATAGCGGCCGTGGGCCAAAGCGGTTGAATTTCCTGCCGGTCAGCGTGATGGCAAGGAATGAGGCCAGCGACCAGGGCAGCATCAGGCCGCCGACCTGCGCGGCGCGCATGCCCAGCTGATTTTGCAAATACAGCATGGCGACCAGGCTAACGCCGATGAACAGGCCGGGAATGCACTGATAAATCATCATCGAGGTACGCAGCAGCGGATCCTGTACCAGCCGCAGATTTAACAGCGGCTGGGCGATGCGCAGGCTGCGCCGCAGGTAATGAGCCAGCACCAGCGCGCCGCCGACCAGTAACAGCAAGCCCTGCAACAGGTTGTCGGCCTCACCCAATCGAGTCAGGCCAAGCAGGATCAGCGTCAGGGCGGCGCAGGCGCTGAGCAGCCCCTGGACGTCGAGCGCTTTGCGCTGCGGATCTGGGGCCTGGGCGCGCAGCCAAAGTGCGGCCAGCAGCAGCGCCAGGGCCGCCAGCGGCAGGTTGGCGAAAAATACCCAGCGCCAGTCGAGCCTATCGACAATCAGCCCGCCCAGCGCCGGTGACAGCGCGGGAGCCAGCAGGCCGACCAGCATAATGGCGGCGGAAAGCCCGGCGCGTTCATGGCTGCGATACAGCTGATAAGTCAGCGTCTGGCCGATGGGGATCAGCAGCCCGCCGCCCATGCCCTGTATAACCCGCCAGCCAATCAACTCGCCGATTGAGCCGGCATAGCCCGCCGCTGCGGTCGCCAGCATGAACAGCGTCAGCGACAGCAAAAATACCCGCCGCCCGCCAATGCGCTGTGCCAGCCAGGCGCTGAGTGGGATCACCAGCGTCAGGCCGAGAATATAGCCGTTGCTGACCCAGGCCAGTTCGCCGACCGAGGCGTGCAGCGCATGGCCGATGGACGGATAGGCGACGTTGGCGATAAACATGTTGATCAGATCGACGAAAAATCCGAGCAGATAGACGATTGCGACTTTGATGCGATAGGGCATGGAGCCTCCGGTTGAAGGCTGGCAGTGTAGCGGTGACGAAAGTGCGGATAAATCGGCTGAGGACGATTACACTGTCAAAAATATTTTGACAATAAAGAGTGGCAGCATGCTTAACCTGCAACGGTTGGCTATTTTCGTGGCGGTGGTGGACGCCGGGAGTTTCACCGCTGCGGCGGTGGCGCTCGGGCAAACCAAGGCGGTGGTGAGTTTCAATGTCAAACAGTTGGAGAGCGAACTGGGCGTGTCGCTGCTGGTGCGCAGCACCCGGCGGCTGGCGCTGACCGATGCCGGCGAGCGATTTTATCAGCGGTGTTTGCGGCTGTTGCAGGATGCGGAAAACGTGCTGGACGATGTACGCCGCGATCACCACGGATTGAGCGGCGTATTGCGCATCACCACCACACCGGAATACGGCGCTCAGGTGGTGGTGCCGGCGCTGGCGGCATTTTCACAGTTGCATCCGCGTTTGCGCATTCAGCATGTTTCTTCCTCTTATCATGCCGACTTGATTTCGGAACGGTTCGATGTGGCTATTCGGCTGGGGCAACTGGCGGACTCCAGCCACCGTGCCGCGCTAATCGACAGCTTTGCCATTTTGCCGGTCGCGGCGCCGGATTATCTGGCCCGCCACCCGGTCGGCTCGTTGACGCAACTGGCGCAGGCGCAATGGATCGCCCACAGCCGCCTCAGTTCACCGCTGAGCTGGCAGGTGATCACCCCGCAGCGGCAGGCGGTGCTGTTCAAGGTTGAAGACGCCGCCACGCTGATGGGCGACAGCGCCGCCGCGCTGCTGGCGTTTGCCCTGCATGGCGCCGGGGTAGCGCTGTTGCCAGAATGGCTGGTACGACCGGCCATCGCCGAAGGCAAGCTGTGCGCGCTGTTGGCGGACCACCAGTTTCCCGCGCAGAGCATCTATGCGTTGTACCCAAATACTCGCCACGTACCGGAAAAGGTGCGGGCGTTTATTGATTTCCTGCGTGAGCGGGTAGCCACGGGCGGATAAACGCCAGGATAGCCGCCAACGTTTGCCGGTGTACCGCTTCGCGCTGTTCGCCGGAAGCGGCGCACAGCATTTCACCGTCGCCTTCTTCCTCCAGTATTTGTCGCCCGTTGGGCCGGCAAAGCGGCAGAAAATCAAAATGATTGCCGCCGGTCAGCTTGAGCGCGCGGATCGGTTGCCGCCCGGCGTACGTGGCCAGCGCCGCGCCGCCAAGGCTTTGTTGCCGGTTGCCTGGCAAATAGCGTTGCGGTTCGACGATCAGCAGCGGCGCGCCGAGCCGATGCAGGCTGGTTGGCAGCAGATAGGGCGCCATACCGGGATCGAGGGCGACGGCAAAGCGGATGCGCGGGTCCCTGTAGTCGGCGTCAAACTGCCCGGCGGGGAGTTGGGCCAGTTCTACCTTTGCCCGAGTATAGAATTGGCAGTCAGGTGACTGAGGGCGTTGTCGACAACCGGCGATAAAATCGGCCAACCTGATCCGGCCGCCGAGGGCGGCAATGGCGCTGTAGCCGCCCTTGGAGTGGCCGATAACGCCGATCGCCTGACGGTTGATTGACTGGCGCCAGCGGGGATCGTCGGTCATGGCGTCAATCAATGCGGAAATATCGCCGGTCTGTAGCCACAGTTGGGCGGAAAGCGCAGGAATTGAGTTGCCGGTGGTGCTGCCTGGATGATTGGCCGCTACCACCACGGCTCCCTGCTGAACCAGCGCTGCCGCCAGCCACGCCTGGCTCGCATTATTGCCGCCGCTACCGTGGCTGATCACGATCAACGGGAAACGGCCCTTTGCCACCGGTGCATCCGGCTGGCTTTCGATGCCCGTAAACACCGGGTTTTCTCCGACCCCCTGTGGTGCGCCGGTGGCTGAGGTCGGGTAATAAATACGGCTCGCCAACTGGCGTGTACCGGCCTGAAATACCTCATCGTGTGTGGCGACCCGGTAAGTGGCGGCATTAGCCGTTCCACACAGCAGCAACCACAGAAACAGCGCTCTTTTCATTTTTACTCCTCAAGATGTATGTCAATACGCAGAAGGCTGGCATTTGCCGCTTAATCCGGCGACCTCGATCGCGATCCGGGTCGTTAAATAATTGTTTTGACAGGTTTAAGGTCCTACACTGCAGATCCCGAATGAAGACAACAAGATGTCGCCGATGCCGCTTATTCCTGTCACTTTTCTGTTTGGCCTGCTGTGTCTGGGGCTGCTGTACCGCCTTGGCCGGCCGCAGGCGCGGCGCTGGGTGTTTCAACTGCTGTTGCTGTTATGCGCCTGGCAGAGCCTGCTGGTGGGGCTGCGTTACGGCTATGGACTGACGCAGTTCAACGGGCTGCAACCCTTCGGTGCGGTGGCGATACCGCCGCTGACCTATCTGGCATTTCTTGTCAGCACTCAGGGCAGGCTGAGGTGGCGTGAGCTATGGCACCTGACGCCGTTATGCCTGACGCTGCTGGCAAGCCTCTTGGCTCCGTTCTGGCTGGATATACTGATCGTCGTCACCGATCTCGGCTACGGCGCTGCCCTGTTGTACGCGCTGCGACGCGGCGAAAATGCGTTGCAACAGGTGCCGCTGGCGGAAAGCTGGCTCAGCTATCGGCTGTGGCGCGGGTTGGGGATGTTGCTGGTGGCGATAGCGGTGGCTGAAGGGGTGATTGTGCTTGATTTCGCTTATTTCGAGGGACGACATGCCGCGATGCTGGCGACCTTCGACAACCTGCTGGTGGCGTTGAGCATTTGTCTGGTGCTGTCCCGCAGTCGGCCTTCGGAAACCCCGACAGAAAGAGTGCCTGAGCCGCCTGACAGCGTCGCGGAAGACGAAGAGCGGCTGGCGGAGTGGTTCGGTCTGGTGCAACACCGGCTGCGGCAGGATGATCTTTATCTGGAGCCTGAGCTGAATCTGGCCCGGCTGGCGCGCAAGGCAGGCTTACCGGCGCGGCGCGTTTCCCAGGCCATCAACCGGCATACAGGGATGAATGTGTCGCAGTATGTGAACCAACTGCGTATTCGCCAGGCAGCGCAGTGGCTGCTGGCCGGCGACGATCCGGTGACGGATATCATGCAAAGGGCCGGGTTTACCACCAAATCGAATTTTAACCGTGAGTTTCTGCGTATCCAGGGCGTCAGCCCGAGCGAATGGCGCAGGCAGCAAAAGGTTAGTTAAATAATAATTCGTTATAACTCTCATATTTATGATCGGATCGCGCGGGGGTATGCTGAGCACTGTTGTTTACCCCGTTTGATGCGAGCCGCCTTCGATGACCGCAGTCAGTGCCAAAGAAAACACCTTCCAGCTTAACCGGCGGATCTTGTCCGTGGTGATGTTTACCTTCGTCTGCTATTTGACCATCGGTTTGCCGCTGGCGGTATTGCCGGGGTTTGTGCATAACCATCTCGGGTATAACTCGGTGCTGGCCGGGTTAATCATCAGCGCGCAGTACTTCGCAACGCTGTTCAGCCGGCCGCATGCCGGGCGCTATGCCGATCAACTCGGGCCGAAAAAGGTGGTGGTGTTCGGGCTGGCCTGTTGCGGCGTGAGCGGGGTGTTTTACGCCGTCGCCTTTTGGTGCGACGACCTGCCGCTGCTGAGCCTGATCCTGCTGTGCGTCGGCCGGGTGTTTCTCGGCGTCGGCGAAAGCTTCGCCAGCACCGGTTCCACGCTGTGGGGCATAGGTCGGGTGGGGCCGATGCACACCGCCCGGGTGATTTCGTGGAATGGGGTGGCCACCTACGGCGCGATGGCGGCTGGCGCGCCGCTCGGCGTTTATCTCAATCAGCTTTGGGGATTGGCCGGGGTGGCGGCACTGATCGTGTTGGCGGTGGCGGTTTCGCTGTGGCTGGCGGGCGGTAAACCGAACGTGTCGATCTCCGCCGGCAAGCGCCTTGCCTTCAGCGCGGTGTTTGGCCGCATCTGGACCTACGGCCTGGGGTTGGCGCTGGGCACCGTGGGCTTTGGCGTGATCGCCACTTTTATTACCCTCTACTATGCTGATAAGGGCTGGAGCGGGGCGGCGTTTTCGCTGACGCTGTTCAGCTGCGCCTTTGTCGGAATCCGGCTGATCTTCAGCCACACCATTAACCGTCACGGTGGTTTGAAGGTTACGCTGGCGTCATTCCTGATTGAAATTGCGGGGCTGTTGCTCATTTGGCTGGCCAATGATCCGCTGATGGTACAGGCCGGGGCGTTGCTGGCCGGTGCCGGTTTCTCGCTGGTATTTCCGGCGCTGGGGGTGGAGGCGGTGAAGCAGGTGCCGCAGCAGAATCAGGGCACCGCGCTTGGCACTTACTCGGCGTTTCTCGATTTGGCGCTGGGGATCACCGGGCCGCTGGCCGGTTTGCTGATGAGCCGGATGGGCGTGCCGTCGATCTACCTGGCGGCAGCCTTGATGGTATTCCTGGGAGCCTTGCTGACGCTGCGATTGTTGTTGCAGAACCGAGCAAATACCTAGTTAAGGATTATTCCTAAACCCACATCCATACCGAGAAATTTATTGTTTCATCTCATGATTACGGTAAGGTCGCTCAGCGGTCCAGAACGAGAGGAGAAATCGATGTATTTACGGCCGGATGAAGTGGCTAGAGTGTTGGAGAATACCGGCTTTGAACGTGATTATATCACCGATCAAGCCTATGGTTACCGCAAGGGTGAGCACTACGTGTACGTGAATCGCGAAGCGCGTATGGGCAGAACGGCGCTGGTGATCCACCCTGCGCTGAAAGAGAAAAGCGTGCATTTCGCCACGCCGACCTCGCCGATTCGCACCAGCGAGCAGTACCTTGAATTTCCCCTGGATTTAAGCGGCGATGCCCCGAGTGCGCGTTATGGCATTCCACACGGCTTTAGCTCGCGTGATGCGCTTTCGCGCTATCTCTACAGCATGTTCCTGTAATCGATCCCCCGCCAGCGGGGGAGTATTTCACCCGTTGGCGATCGCCTCGCGGTTAAAGCGCTCATTGTAGGCGCGGCGAAACTGCGCCAGTTCGAAGGCGTCAATATCCAGATCGGCAAAGTAAAACAGCGCGGCCTCGGTGTGCTCGGCATGCAGCTCCGGCGACAGCCCGGCGCGCAGCAGCGTTTCACGCCACAGGGAGATTTGCTCGTCGCTCGCCTGCTTGATAAAGGTCAGATAGATAAACAGCAGATAAGCCGCCTGGTGCATCTCTTCGGTATAACCGTTGTTCAGCATGCGGATAAAGGTCTGGCTGTTGCGGCTGCCCATTTCCTGAATCATCGATTCAATCAGCATCGGTTTAACCTTCAGCAGGTGGGCCAGCGAGTCGATAGCTTTGCGGGTGTCTGAAGTCAGAATGCGGTAACCAATAATAAATACAACGATCAGGGCTGCGATGATGATCCAGGTCATTTATGATTTATTACACTCTCAGAGCGCCAGTATTTGGCAGGAGGCGCTGTGCTACAGCGCCCGGGGTCAACGCTGTTCGCCGCTGAAGTTGTCGGCTGCCCGCTGTTGATTGTGCAGGTGATGGTTGAAGGTGGCGGCGTCTTTGGCCAACGCATCCAGATGTGCGCCCAGCATTTTGATTTGCTTCACCAGCGCGTGCTGTTCCGGCACCGAGTTGGCGGTGCTCAGTTTGCGCACCAACTGCGCATTTTGCATATGTAGCGCCGCTTCGCGTTGTTTGGACTCTTCCAATAACTGTTGCAGAGCCTGATAGCTTTGCTGCCATTCACGGTGCTGCTTTTCGAAGCTGGCCTGCAACTCGCTCATTGCATTTTGAAACTGGATTTCCAGCTCGCGCATTCTCATGGTCTCTTCCTTTGCGGCACTCAATAATGGTTTGCAGTATAACGAAAACTGCACAGAACCTCACTCGTTGACGACGATTGCAGATAATTCTCGCAGCTTTACCGGGGGGCATCTCTTGCGCAGCATGGCATGTCGAAGAGGGGAGAGTCAGGAAAACAGCCGGCAGCGTTGCCACCGGCCGTTGTCAGAAGAGCGTTACTTATTAAAGAATTTATAGTCCAGCGAATAACGCCCGGCGCCGGTAACTGCCAGAAGCAGCAGCCCGCCGATAATACTGATGTTTTTGAAGAAGTTTATTTCATTGCCCATCATTTCCATCCCGGTCATTTTCCAGAATGGATGGCCGATAAAAGCGGTGCCGAGCACATAGACGGCGAAAATAACCGCGATAGGGCGGGTAAATATGCCGAGAATAAGTGCGATGCCGAAAACAAACTCAACCACCACGGCGATAATCGCCGCCAAATACGGCATTGGGGTGCCGTAACCCTCCATTGCGCTCACCGTTGCGCCAAAGCTGGTCAGTTTCATCCAGCCAAAAATGATAAACAGGACCATCAACAATATTCGAGATAGCAAAATAACACCGTCTTTTGAGCCGTCACCCATTTTGAACTCCTTAGCCACTACAGAATTATGTTGTGTTACTGATTAAAGACTAGACTAACCCTAGGTTATTTCTAGTGACAGCAGGCCATTACGCATTTAAATATCAGGAGAAAGGCTGTGGAACTTAACATTCTGGAAGATGAGAAACGTTTCTATATAAACGATAAGCAGGGTAAGACGATCGCCGAGATATCTTTTGTGCCGAGCGGGGATAAATTAACCATTATCGATCACACCTGGGTAGATGAGGTATTGAAAGGTCAGGGGGTGGGTAAAAAGCTGGTGGCGCTGGTGGTGGCGAAAATGCGTGCGGAAAACCGTAAAATCATTCCGCTGTGCCCGTTCGCCAAACACGAATTCGACACCACGCCGGGCTATCAGGACATTCGCGCCTGAAAGCTTAGCGGGGCGCAGCAGCGCCCCGATCGTTCAGCATACGCCGAAATCGCCGTCTTCATGATAGAGCGCCACATCGCTGGCCTGGACTTCCGCACGCTGCTCGGTGCCCAGTTCGTTCCAACTGCAGACCAGCGTGTCACCATCAATGGCCACCACGATCATCTTTGGGCCGCCGGTAGTGCGCTGTACAAAATCGCCGACAGTAAATGCCATTGTTTTCTCTCCGGTTCAAAGGGGTTAAAGCTTAAGTATAGTCGGCTGTTGGCAGGCTTTGCGCAAGAAGGCGCCGCCGCCAGGGGCGGAATAAAACATTGGGGGGAGGCGGCCTCCCCAAGCGTGGATGTATTAAGGATGTACTGCGAAAGGGAATAATCAGGCGGGTTTATGGGCGGCCAGGATAAAGATCATCGGGCGTTCTTTTTCTTCATCGAGCGCCGGGTTCTCCGCGATTTGCTGCGCCGAAGGGCCCCATTCATTCAAATAGGTGATGACGAACCCCTGTTGCACCAGCAGGTTGATATAGCTGCCGAGCATGCGGTGTTGCTTGATGACGCCTTCCGCCAGCCAGTTGGAGGTCCGCTGCCCTTCCTGCTGATAGCCGTTGACCGGCCAGGATTTTTGCCCGTGTTGATCGACCAGCCAGCCCTGATGCTGCGGCGCAGTATAAATCGGGTGCTCTGCGGTGAAGATAAACTGCCCACCCGCCGCCAGCGCCTGATAAACCGTGGCGAACAGCCGGGCCAGATCTTCGATATAGTGCAGCGTCAATGAACTGTAGGCCAGATCGCAGGATGCCGACGGCAGTTGAAGCTGCTCCAGATCTTGCCGGCGGTATTCAATGCCGGCGTCGTGCGTCATCTCCCGCGCTTTGTTCAGCATTTTCTCGGAGAGATCCATGCCAAGTACGCTCGCGGCGCCCTGTTCGCGTGCGCTGCGGCAGAACCAACCGTAGCCGCAGCCGAGATCGACCACCTTCTTGCCGTGCAAATCCGGCAATATGCTGCGGATAGTCGGCCATTCCGGCGCGCCGTCCAGCCCGTTTACCGAGCGACTGAGCTGGGCATAACCGTCGAAGAAGGCCTGATTGTCATAAATATTTTGCGTCATAACGGCTCCTGTTTGGGAAAAACACTGCCGAATCTTTGGGCAGTGACGCCATGTTATCCGCACATCCGGCTGATTTCTATAATAAACACCGTGCTAACCCCTTTCGCTTGCCGCATAATTTTAAGCCGGTTTAAGCAGGGAAAATAACCACAGGAACGGATATGAACATGATTTCGGTGCGTCAATCACCTGAGTTTGCGCAACAAGCGATTCGCTATTTCCAGCAACACTGGGCTTCACCCGACACCCTGATGATGTATGAAGATGCCATTACCCGCTGCATTGGCGCAGCCAATCCGCTGCCGCAGTGGTATTTGCTGATGGATAACCACGATATCCTGGGTTGTGCAGGGCTGATTACCAATGATTTTATCAGCCGCGGCGAGTTGTACCCCTGGCTGTGTGCGCTGTATGTGGAAGAAGCGCACCGTGGGCGGGGTTACGGTGCGTTGCTGATTAATCATGTGGCGGAAGAGGCGCGAAAGATTGGCTTCCCGCAACTGCATCTGTGCACCGATCTTGAGGGCTACTACGAAAAACAGGGTTTTGCTTTTAACGGATTGGGCTATCACCCCTGGGGCGAGGCTTCACGGGTGTATACGCGGGCGCTGTAAAGACCGCCGCAGCCAGGCCATCGAAGTCAAATAAGGCGAGTGCATCGTTTAGGGCGTATTAAGGGCCCTGAACGGTCATTTAATAACGCTTTGGCAGCCGGTTAACCGCGTATAAAACCCCTTTTTCGATAGTAATGTAATCCCCCTTACGCAGGTCAGATAATATTTTCATGATGCCGCTGCGTGAGAGTTGCGTTCTTTGCTGGATATAGCGTGGAACCGTGGTGGATAACCGAAAAGCTTCTTTTTCATTCATTAACATGCGTAGGTGATTACAAACTATCTCATAAGTATCGTTGCCCGAAAGCAATTTATCGCGAATGCTCAGAGTTTGGATAATATAAGCTTGTATATAGACCAGGCTCTGCCAAAGGTTTTCTCGCGCCAGGGTTTCCAGCACGTCGCTTTCCTGATACATCAGAAGTTCAACCGGTGATTCAGCCAGGAAGAAGAGCAGTTCTTTAGGGTAGAAGGTTTCTGCTATGCCTGCGAGTGAGGGCTCTCTAAAATTGGCTATTTTTAACCCATCGCTGTCACGACATGCAGACATTTCACCTGACTGGAGCAAAAACCAATGACGTATTCCGTTGTGAAATAAACGGATTTTCTTTCCAGCAGGAAACGAGCATTTCTTTCCAAATGGCGTTAAAGCGTGCTGAAGTGCCAAGATATGTTCTGTGGGTTTATCATCTTGCGTGAATAAGGCCGGGGCATTTTTTTTCAGGGGAGTTAAGGTGATTTCTGCTGCCATAATTTGATAGTCCAAAGGCGAGAGCTTATTACGGTGAACCCTGAATTCAGTTTTTTCGCATACTATATTATACCTTGCTGCGATGCAATTGAGCTGCCTTATTACTAAGGCCTCGGAGAGGGGTTATTGGTAAGGTGGAGTGAATGTTTATATAAATCAATCTATTGGCAAGTGTACATTTTTGGACAGATGATCGGCTATGAGGCGATTACTGTTGGGAGTAGTATGCAGGGCGTTTGATGCTCCCACTATGGATGATAATAATGAAGCCGTTTTCAGTTTCTCTGCTTTCTTTTTTTCTGAGGAAAGTATCTCATATTAATGTTTTTTTGATTTTCGCTTCTCTTGTTTACCCTTCGGTTTCATCCGCTGCAAGCTGGTCTTTAGGCGCAGCCGCTATGCTAAACGATTATGGTTATGTTGATACCGATACCAAAACACAGGGGCTTCCTACGGTAAATTATGAGAAAGGGAATTTTTATATTCATTCGTTGGCTGCCGGTTATTATTTACTGAATACGCCAAAGGATCAGATCTCGGTTATTACTTACTATTCTCCTCTGGGTTTTGATCCGGACGACAGTCATAACAGCCAAATGAAAAGCCTGGATAAGCGTGACGGCACATTAATGGCCGGGATGGCTGTCACCCATAAAGAGAGATGGGGGGTTATTCGTGCGTCACTGGCCGGAGATACCCTCGATAACAGCAATGGAGTCGTGGGCGATGTAGCTTTCCTATACCCGATCAAGGCGGGCAAGTTGCGGATTACGCCCGGAGTGGGTGCGGTTTACAACAACGGCAACCAAAATGATTACTACTATGGCATAAGCCAGGCCGAGGCAAGGCGCAGCAATTTCTCGGCATACTCGGCTGGAGAGAGCTGGAGCCCTTATGTAGAACTGAGCGCCAACTATCAGTTTAGTGACCATTGGTATGCCACCGCATTATTGCGCGCGGTACGGCTGAGCAGTGAAATCACCGATAGCCCAATGGTGGATAAAGACATTTCAAGCCAGGTCTTGCTGGGCGGTGGCTACAGGTTTTAATCCACGTGTTCGAGAGCATATTCTGTCCGCAGGGGAGTCGTGCCTGTCTGCCGTGGTGATTTGGCTATGCTCTTGAACCCAATGACGATCGGGAAAGACCGATAAAAGGTAACTGTCGACGGTTCGGAAAGACGAACACTAAAACCCTGCTTCGGCAGGGTTTTGTTTTTTGCGGTATAACTGGCGCAGCGTGTCAGACGAGAGCGTCCAGTGCTTTAGCGATATCCTCCGTCCACGGCAAATCAGGCACCGCGAGGTTTTCGCGCAAATGACCGATGGAGGAGGTGCCCGGTATCAGCAGAATATTGGGCGAACGGTGATACAGCCACGCCAGCGCGGTTTGCAGGGGCGTGGCCCCAAGACGCACGGCGATATCCGATAACGCCGAGGATTGGAGAGGCGTAAAACCGCCGAGCGGGAAAAACGGCACATAAGCGATGCCTTCCTGGGCCAGATGGTCAATCAGCGCATCGTCGCCGCGGTTTATCAGGTTGTAGTGGTTTTGCACGCAAACGATGCTGCAAATCTTGCGCGCCTGCGCCACCTGGGTCGGTGTCACATTACTCAGGCCTATATGTTTCACCAACCCCTGGCGTTTAAGCTCTGCGAGGATCGTCAGGGGTTCTTCTATCGAGCCTTCCGCCGGGCCATGGGTATCAAGCATGATCCTGAGATTGACCACGTCCAGCGCTTCAAGGCCCAGATTACGCAGATTGTCATGTACCGCACTGGTCAGTTCTGCGGCGGAAAAGGCCGGTAGCCATGAGGCGTCCGCACCCCGGCGCGCGCCGATCTTGGTGACAAGGGTCAGATCGTCCGGATAGGGGGCCAGCGCTTCGCGAATCAACTGGTTAGTGATATGCGGGCCGTAAAAGTCGCTGGTGTCGATATGGTTGACTCCCAGCGCAACGGCTTCCCGCAGTACCGCCAGGGCGGCATCAGGATCCTTCGGTGGCCCGAACACGCCGGGGCCGGCCAACTGCATGGCACCGTAGCCGAGCCGCTTGACGTTTCGATCGCCAAGGGGAAATGTGTGATGCTTGTCGTTAATGGACATAACCTGTCTCCTGTTGGGATAGTCTGCGGGGCTGCCGCATTTATTTATAATAGGCGCAGCTCACCCCCGTGATAAGTAGTGGGGCAGTGGACGGGGTGTACGGGGAAACGAACAATGAAAACCGATTTAGAAGACCTGCATGCTTTTCTCGCCGTCGCGCGCTCAGGGGGATTTCGTGAAGGTGCGCGAACGTTGGGCCGGAGTGCGTCCGGGGTCAGCGATGCCATTCGGCGCCTGGAAAAGCAGCTTGGCGTCCGGCTGTTTAACCGCACTACGCGTAGCGTAACGCCAACCGCCGCCGGTTACGGCTTGCTGGAAAGGTTGGGGCCAGCGCTGGCCGAGGTGCAGGGCGCGCTCGATGTGGTGAATGGTTTTCGCGATAAACCCGCTGGAACGCTTAAGCTGAATGTCCCGGTCAGTGCGGCGCGGCTGGTGCTGCCTGCGTTGATTCCCGCCTTTCTCGCCGCCTACCCGGATATCAAGGTTGAAGTGCAGACGGAAGAAAGCTTTGTCGATGTGCTGGCCGCCGGCTGCGATGCCGGTATCCGCTATGAAGAGCGGCTGGAAAAAGACATGATTGCCGTGCCTATTGGCCCCCGGGTACAGCGCTTTGCCGCAGGCGCATCTGCGGATTACCTTGAACGGCGTGGGCGGCCTGCGCATCCGCATGATTTGTTTACGCACGCTTGTATCAAGGGGCGTTTCCCCAGCGGCAAAAGTTACCCCTGGGAGTTTGCAAAGGACGGGGAGAATGTCTCACTTCACCCTGAGGGTCCGCTGACGGTGCAGGCCGGTGGCGCCACGGACCTGACCATCGCGGCGGCGGTGGCCGGCGTGGGGATTGTCTATCTGTTTGAGGATTGGTTGAAACCTTACCTGGCCAAGGGGAGCCTGGAACCAGTGCTCGAACCCTGGTGGCCGCAGTTTTCCGGTCCGTTTCTCTATTATTCCGACCGGCGGTTTATCCCAGCGCCGCTGCGCGCCTTTATCGATTTTATTAAGCAGGGGGCGGGTTGAAAGGGGGGAGGATTTGCCAGTATCACCAGGAACCTATTTGGGCTGGGAGAGTCTGAATGACTTTATTAGGTTGTTGTAATCATTTATGAAAATTGCTTTCAGCCTATACCAGGACGTATGCCAATGCAGGAAAGTGGCACTGATTTAGAAGGTGATTCTAGAATCCGGCGCAGTAGTTAACGCTTTTTTCCATGCTTCTCTGATGTACTGAACATTAGGTTTGAAGCCTGACATGTGGCGGATACCTACCACAGGCACATCGAATTGTTTAAACCTTGCCGTAAAGCAGAAGGTAGAGTAATAGCGGTTTCGGCTTATGTATTCGGGTTCATCGCCATTGCCAAATGTCTTTAATAGCAAGCGAGCTGCTGAGTGAAAGTTCATCCCGTTACTGTAAGCAATAATTAGCTCAGGTTTGCATAGGGGGACGGTAACTTCTTCAAAGAAACCCATCGATTTTTCAATCAGTTGATCCAAGCTGCCAATCGCGCTCTCTTGAGCATCTTTTTTGAGTGACAGTGCATCTTTAGAGCACATGAGCAATGCATTGGTGTACAGAGTATCTCGCCAGCTAAAACCGAGTTGCTCAGGGATATTTTGCTAGCGGGTTGCCAGATGTTTGATTCCCCATTTAGCCTTCGGTGCCTGCTTGCACGTTAGAAAAACTTTTCGCTCACTGTGAACAGTCAGCCCTTCTTCAACAAAACATCCATCAGCGAGGTCAATACAGCGCTTGTGGAAAAAGCATGTTCTGTTTTGCGCTCCTCACCTTTGATGTCTTTAAATCTGATAACGGCGGCCTCTGGGGACAGGGCTTCCAGTTCTTCAAACTGCTTTGCGTACCCTTTGTCCAAAAAATGTTTCTGCCTGGCCTCGAAATCAGGTGATGAGGTATTGAGAGCAAAAATTTGATCCCCTCTCACGAAAAAGCTGTAAACCACCATGGCATTGTCCTTACTTCGGTGTGCTGCTATGACGACACGCTGCGGGCATCTCTGATGCTTATAAATCAGCGCGTCACTGTAACCAATAAACTAGCGGGCAACCTTACACCTGGCAAGGGTAATATGGGGTTATTGCGTGAGACGGCTAAGGATATAACGGCAGTTATTTCTATTTTATTTTAAAACAGATGATTAAACGTGGTTGTGAGGCGATGTGGAGTTAAGCATAGGGGCATGAGTGACCGATCGACATTTATGGCATATGCCTAAAATCAGCAAATCTCGCCCTGACCGTTGCACGGCCGCATCTCGAGAGCGCGCCATTCCTTGACGAGCAGCCGGCGACTCCGAAGGTAGCGTTCGGCAAGAACTTCCGCGCTCGTGATATCGTCCATGCCGATCACCCGGAACTGTTCATCCAGCTCGCACCAGGCTGCGATAAACCGCTTGGCTTCGATAAAGCCCAGCATGATCGGCCATATTACCTGCTCATCTTCCGGTGCGTGTTCGAGAGACAGCTTGATGCGCAGCTTACGCTGCTCGCGAAGTGCTCGGCGGACTTCGCTCAGATCAAGATGTGTCGAGCTTTTCAGCGAATGGCCTACATAGATAGTGTCATCGTCGAAGGCCGATCGCATGTCGGGCGGAAGCACCGCGCTGATTTTGGCCAGCGCGTTTGTCACTGCAAGGGCCAACGTCGCGTCGGTCTGACGACTGACCCACTTGGCGCCGGTCGCGAGCGCCAGGATCTCTTCTTCGGTAAAAGACATGGGGGGCAGGAGAAATCCTGGCCGCAGGATGTAGCCGACGCCTGGTTCTCCGTCGATGTCGGCTCCCATGTCTTGCAGTGTGGCAACGTCGCGGCGGATGGTCCGCAGGGACACGCCCAACTCGTGCGCAAGTGCCTGGCCCGACACCGTTCTTCGGTGTCGGCGGAGCACTTGCATCAGGTCGAATAATCGATGACTTCTGGCCATGCTTACTCCATCGCCACAATGCCTTTACCGCCGAGCTTGCGGCCCTTTTCAAGCTCGGTGATCAGTTGAATTGCGCCCCTCAAATCAACGGTTTCGCCAATCGCGATTTGGAACTTGCCCTCTTTAGCGGCACTGGCAATCTTTTCCAGGATGTCGGCTCGCGGCGAACCAATGACAGGTTTCAGCCGTCGATCGAAAACTGCCCGAATGAACTTGCCCAGGTCGGGGTTGAGGTCAAGGAACACGCCCCCGCGGCGTAGCATAGTCACGCCGGTGGATAGGGTCATTGTCGCAGCTGTGTCGTATACCACATCGAAGCGCGTGGTTATTGACGACAAATTCGTTGCGCGATAGTCGTAGACAGTCTGTACGCCAAGTGATTTAGCGCGCGTCACGTCTCGGGAGCTGCAACTTCCTGAAACGACCGCACCGAAAAGCCGTGCGATCTGCACAGATGCTTCGCCAACCGCTCCGGCACAGCCATTAATGAAGACGTGCTGACCCGCTTGCAGCTTGGCCTTGTCGATCAGCCCGTTCCATGCCGTAACGCCCGGAGTACCCAGACAGGCGGCATCCTCGAAGGAGATACTCTCGGGCTTCCTGGCCAGGAAGTTTTCTTTCGTGATCACTGACTGGCCAAGTGCACCGCTTTCCTTGAAGCGAGCGAGGCCGAAGACGGCATCACCGACCCGGAGGCGCGAGACCCCTGGGCCAATGGACGTGACGATACCGGAAAAATCCATTCCCATTGCGCGGGGAAAACGTCTGCCGGTGACGATCTTCATCAGTCCGTTGCGCAGCTTCCAGTCGATTGGGTTGATTGCCGCGAACCTGACTCGCACGGCCACTTCATCGCTAGCGGGCGTGGGTAATTCAAACTCATCGACCCGCATCAACTCAGGGCCACCATAACTGTCGTACTGAATACGTTTCATTTGCTTCACCAAGGTTTTAGCGGTTCTGGTCGAGCCAGGTTGCAAATCCTTCTAAAAAACAGGAGGAGATGAGCGTTATAGGATGTCTCTCTGCTTGCGGAGACATCCTATAACGCCGTGATGCCAGTTTCTGGCACCATTCGTTAGGCTCTTTTGGCACCGCCAATCCATGGCGCTCTATCCTTTATCGGGTGCGTAGAACTTCACCGACCACAGGGGCTGCTGAAAAGGCATTTGGCCAGCCGGCATAGAAAGCGCATTGGGTCACGACTTCACCCGCTTCTTCGGCAGTCAATCCATTATCCATGGCCCGGTTAAGGTGGTAACCGATTTGCGCGCTCTGCCCAGATGCTATCAGCGCGCTTACCGTCACAAGACTCCTGTCCCGGGGCTTAAGCGCCGGCCTCTGCCAAAGATCGAGAAAGAGAGGGGAGGTGGTGAATTTGACCAGCCCAGGGGAAATTGGCGTGACATTTTTTTCCACCGTTTCTGAACGCTGCCGTTCGGCATCCTGATTAAGCGGCAGAAGTGCAGGAGAGGCTTCGGCTAACTGTTGTGCAGTGACGCCACGCTCCTGAAAAACACCTTTAGTGACTGCGATAGCCGACATCGCACTTGGCCATCCGGAATAGAACGCAAGGTGCGTGATAATCTCCGATACTTCGGCCGGCGTGACGCCACTGTCGAGAGCAACCCCGACATAGTGCTTTAGTTCGGTGGGCTGGTTCCTGGCAATCAGAATGGCCAGGGTAACGATACTGCGGTCACGTTGCGAAAGCTCATCACGTTTCCAGAGATCGTCCGTAATGGCTTCGCTACCGAAGCGGGCCAGTGCCGGGGAAACGGATTGGATATCGGCAACTGAAAGGCCCGACGGATTAATTTTCAACATAGCTTCACCTCTTTTTTCTTCTGCATCCGCGAAATCTGCAAGTACAAGCGACATCACTACAGCGGCAATAATCTCTTTCATTGCAAAACCTCATTGATCATTCAATCGACTGAAGCTCAGGTGCTAATCATCAAACTGCATGGCGCCTTTATTTCTGAGAAAAACGGGCACGACAGGGATTGATTCCTTGCCGGTTGTCATTTCTGAGGTTTGCTCTATATATCCCCGGAAGTGCGGGGTCTGCCTGTGCCGTTGATAATCAGCTTCGCTGGCGTAAATTTCATAGAAGTACCAGCGATTTTCATTTTCCGCATCGGTCGCGGCATACATAGCCAGCACGCCATCTTCAAGCTTCAGGGCGTCGGACATTTCCGCGAGGACGATATTTTTGAAGGACTGCTGATGCTCGGGTTTTACATCGACAATAACCAGGTTATTTATCGTTCTCTCGTTTTGTACTATTCGTTTATCGCCAAGAAATTGCGGTGTGACATCTGTTTTGCTTTTTTGATCTATGATTTCAGGCGCACGCTCAATAAACGCCTTGTACTGTTCTGAATCTACGTGTTTTTTATAGGCCTCCTTTCCGGCGTAGATTTCAATCATGTACGCCTGATTGAGATCATCCTTGCGTTTGAGTGAGTACATGGCCAAGGTGCCAGTTTCAGCCTCAAGGGAAGAGGAAATATTGCTGCTAGCGACTTCATCATACTGCTGGCTTTTCCCCGCTTTGATGCCAAGCTCGAAAATGTTCATAACGGTTTTATCCCGCAGAGTTGAGCTGGCTGCAAATGCGGGGCTGCCAACCAGCAGGCAGAGCGTCATGGTTATGATATTTTTCACAGGATGCCTTTATTTTATACGGCCAGTTTCAATTCTGGGGATAAGGATTTCAACAGCGTGATCAGTCGTGAAGCATGCTCTTTGGCCATTGTTTTCTGTTGCGCTATTTTATTTTCATCCCTGTCGGCATAACTGATGCCACAGGTATACACCGGCATTTGAAAATCCAGATTGCAAAGTCTGGCGGTGGTTTCAAACTGGGCAAGGTAATTTTCAAGGCTATGGCCAAAAAATCCTTCCGATGAATAGAGCGCTTGCGGTGCGCCGGTGGTAAACGAAAGAATAAGTTTTTTACCGCCAAGTTTTGCCGTTGAACCATGGGCGAACCCGTGGACAAAAACCTCATCCAGCCATAATTTCATCACTCCTGGGAGTGAATACCAGGAGAATGGAAATTGCCAGACGATCACATCAGCTTTCAGCAGGCTTTCCTGCTCGGCTTTTACATTGATTCTGTTGTCCGGATAGAGCCAATCCAGACGGCGAATTTCAGCCTCTGGCAATGCCAAGGTTATCTCATCCAGGATAGTCGCGTTACCAATTGACTCGTTAAAATTCGGATGCCCGGAAATAATCAGGATATTTTTCATTTTCAATGGCTTAAAATTAATTGTTTAATAGGTATTCAGTATAGATTGTCCGCATTCTGTTTTTTAGGGTATTAATGGATCAATCACTTTTAGCCAAAAGCTAATAATTACCCTGATTGACTCAAGGCTTCCGCAAAGCCTTTTTTATCAAGATGTTAATCCGAGTAACCGTTCAGCATTGCGGAAGGCTATCGCTTCTTTCGCCTCTTCAGGAACAGGCAAACTTTGGATAAATGCCTTCACGCCATCCAGCGTCTGGTAGGGGTAATCAACAGAAAAAAGGATCCGCTCGGCTCCCAACAGCGCATAGATAAACTGAAAATGCGGCAGCGTCAGCATTCCGGAGGGTGTCACATACACCTGCTCTTGAAAGGTCTGCGTAATGGTGCGTCGTAACCCCGTAGCGGCCTGGGGGAGGCTATCGTCCAGACGCTGTAACCAGAATGGCAGCATCTCTCCCCAGTGGCCGCTTATGACCTGCAGGTTCGGATATCTATCAAAGGCCCCGGACAGGATTAACCGCAGCAGATGAATGCCCGCTTCGTGATGCCAGCCCCAACCAAACATCGATAGCCTGGCGGTGACTTCATCGCTGAAACCATTGTAATAAGCCTGTTGTACGCTGTGAACGGGAAGCCCCGGATGGAGATAGAGGGGGACGCCAAGAGCGTTAAAGCGGGCCAGCAGCCCGTCGTAATCCGGATGGTCGAGAAAATGGGTAGATGGCCTGCCGTTTAGCAAAGCGCCTTTAAAACCCAACTCTTTAACCGCTCGCTCAAGTTCTTTTTCTGCCGAATCGGGCTGAGCCCATGGAAGCGTGGCGAATGCGGCAAAGCGGTCTGGATGAGCGTTAACCGCGTTAGCGAGACGATCGTTAGCCGCGCGGTTTAAATCCAGCACCTCAGCAGCCGATATCAGATGTGGAAATCCTCCAACAGAAAGCACCTGCATGGTGATGCCGGCCTCGTCCATATCGCCCAGACGCCCGCGACCTATGTCTGCGCCCTTAATGTTAATCAGGTCGTTTTTTTCAATTTGAGGGCGGCTTCGGTCGGGAAGATTGCCGTCAGTAACCGTCTTTCCCCAATCGCTCAGAAAAGGAGCCTGCGCAAGTGCAGCCGGCATGGATGCCATAACCAGCGCTTTATCCAGAGTATGTTCTTCAAGGCAAATGATTTTCATCGCTTTTGATTTCCGCTCAGTGTTTTGACATAAGGGAATAGCCGTAGAACAAGGGAGAATGCTTGAAATGGCGATACCTGCCAGAACGCGGAGTCCCGTATTGAAAAGGGGAGGGGAACCCGGTGACATGCTTCGAGCCCCTCGTTAGACCATGGATTTCTCCCATGCCCCCCGCGTATCAACACCCGCTTCTTTAGCAAGGCGTTCCAGTGTTGCCATTTCCTCAGCGTCAAGCTGAATGTCTGCAGCCCCGGCAGCGTCCTGAACATGGTGAACCTTGGTCGCACCAATGATCGGCAGGGTGCCTTTCGCAATGGCCCACGCGATGGCAACCTGCGCAACGCTGGCATTTCTGGCATCTCCCATCACCTTCATCGCCGCGGTTAAGTTTTCCAGCTGCGGTAGAACCCGGTTATAGGTTTCAGCGCGCCCACTGCCGGCGGGCATGGGATTTTGCGAGTTGTAACGGCCGCTCAAGGCTCCCTGTTCCAGCACCATATAGGCAAAAAAGGTGATGCCGTTTTTATGGCAATAGTCGAGGATCCCTGCGTCTTCCGATGAACGGTAGAGCAAGCTGTAATGATTTTGAACTGCGCTCACAGAGAAACCGGCCTGTTTTAGAATTTCATTTGCACGCTTTATTTGTTCCAGGCTGTGATTGGATACGCCAACCTGTTTAACCCTGCCGCTCTGTAAAAGCGGAATAAGGCCCGGCGTCCATTTCTCCACGTCTGAAGGATTATGGATCCAGTAGATATCAATCTCCTCCACGCCCAGGCGCTCGATACTCGCTTCAAGCATGGCGCTCACAGGCTCAGCCGACACCTTGTTGGCAATTTGTGGGGTAAACTTGGTCGATAGAATTATTTCTTCACGCGGGTACTGACGGACTAACTTACCCAGCACTGTTTCGGAGCTTCCCATCCCGTAAACGGCGGCGGTATCCCACAGATTAAGCCCCTTATCCATGGCTTTGCTGAATACCTCTTCCATCTGCCGGTCAGAAAGATGATTGCCGAATACGGTATCTCCGCCCGCAAATCCCGCTCCCCAGGACCAGGTTCCCAACGCTATTTTTGGCAATTTTTTCATTATGTCCTCCTGGAAAGTGCCGGAGAAATGACTTCCGCCCGGCCCAAATGAAGGTTTAACACGTTGAACAGAATAACGGTGCCGGCGCGCTGTGCCCGCCGTTAGATTGACTGATGCAGCGAGTCCGCCAACGCCACGCCAACGCCGTGCGCTGAGGCAGGGTTCTGACCGGTGATCAGGCGACCATCCGTCACCACATTCTCAGACCAGTTGGGTGCTTCATGATGAAGTGCGCCGTGCTCCCGCAGGGCGGTTTCCAACAAATAAGGGACCACAGCTGTTCCCTGAACTTCGTCTTCCTCTTTATTGGTGAAGGCTGCCAGGTTCTTTCCTCTCACCAGGTATTCACCATTGCTGAGTTTTGCGTCAACCAGCGCCGCCGGGCCATGGCAGACTGCCGACACTATCCCACCGCTTTCGTATACCTCCCTGATAATGCGCTGAGCATCCGGGCTATCGCGGTAGTCCCACATGGTGCCGTGCCCGCCAGCAAAAAAGACCGCGGAATAATCGGCCCCGTTCAGTTCAGATAAAGGCGGTGTGGTGGCGAGGCGACGCTGGAAATCGGTCTCGTTCCAGAACCAGGCGTTAACGGGATCGCTGAGATCGAAACCGTCAATCGGCGGTTGGCCCCCACGAATGCTGGCGATCACCGTTGGGATCCCCGCATCTTCCAGCACTTTCAGGGGATGAGTGAGCTCAGCCATGAAAAAACCGGTAGGCACGCCGGAAACGCCTTTTATCGGATGGCTGGTGACGACGCACAGCACGGGTTTGCGGTCTGATTTCATTTCATCGCTTCCTCTGGCTGATCTTTGAACTCCCCGGCAAACAGGTGTTCCCAATTGGTAAATGACCCCAAAGGGATACACTCGAAGGTAAGCAGACCGGCTTTTGCCAGCGGAAAATCGGCCATCACCATCCGGGCTTTTTCCACCGAGTCACATTCGAGAAAAATTGCTACGCCGGGCCGATCCTGTCGAAAATAAATATCCCGGATGCTGCCGGATTTATATAAACCCCAGGTATGCAACACTTCTGAAGTCAGATGTGGAGCGTATTTTTCCAGCGAAGCGCCGGAAGCGGGAATATCCAAACACAAAATGCGCATTTCAGTCTCCTGAACTTAACTACGAAGGGGCACTGAAAAAAGTATAAGCTCGCGATTTTGATAAGATTAGGCCCTTATTGACTTAAGGATATTTAGCCTGTAGTTAATAATCGGTGGGCCATTTGCTTCAGGATGACGTGATGAATAACGTGATTTACAACCAGATACGCATCTTTCAGAGCATTGCCCGTGAAGGCAATATTTCGGCTGCTGCCAGGAAGCTCGAGATTACGCCTCCCTCTGTCAGTAAGGCGCTTAAGCTGCTTGAACAACACATAGGTCACCCTCTTTTTGTCCGTACGACACGGCGCATTGAACTGACGGAAGCTGGGCAACAGCTGTTGGAGCAAACTGTAGCGGCAGTGGACTCGCTTGAAAAGTCGCTGGAAAACATTCGCGACCAGAACCAGGAACCCTCCGGCCTGGTCAGAATTACGCTCTCCCGCTTCGCTTATCTGCTCATACTTAAACCGGCTATGGCGGCTTTTTGCCGGCAATATCCCGGCATTAAACTTGAAGTTTCGGTTTACGACGGCACCGTTAATATTATTGATGACCGCTTTGATCTGGGGATACGCTTTGGCGATATTCTTGAAGGCGGAGTGGTGGCTCGCCAGTTGATGAAGCCGTTTAGGGAAGGGTTGTATGCGTCATCGGCCTATCTGGAGGCGTTCGGGACACCCACTACACCGGCCGAGCTCCATCAGCACAACCTTATCGGCTATAGATTCATCACCAATAACCGCATCCTTCCGCTGATTCTGGATCACAAAGGGGAGCAGCTAACCGTTGAGATGCCGGGCCAATTAATCAGCAACGATATTGACGTTATGGCCGATGGAATACGTAACGGATTGGGCATCGGAAGGTTGTTTGAGCCCATTCACAGGTTACAGCCAGACAAAGAGCAATTTATTCCCGTGATGGAGAATTACTGGAAAACCTACCCAGCCGTTTATCTCTATTACCCGAAAAATGCGGGCAAGACCAAAAGAGTGAAGACATTAATTGATTTTTTAACGGAAAGAAAAGCCGTTTAAAATGAATGTCGCTCATGTAAACCTCGTACATGAGCAACATTCTTTATGCCTGGGTTTTTATCGAACTGACTGTTTGTACAGGGATTAGGTCTCTCGCGAAGAAAGATACGGCAGTAGGAAGGCTGCGAGGCGGAAGGGTTGTGGCGCACCTTGTTTCGCAACGTAGACCAATAAATTCCAGGTTAACTGGGTACCCTTGGAGTACGACAGACACAAAAAAGCCCGCAACTGAGTTGCGGGCTTTCTCGCTATTATCACCGGATCTATCTGGTATCACCGGTGACCTATTTGGTGGAGCTGGGGGGATTTGAACCCCCGTCCGGAATTACTACACCGTCGGCACTACATGCTTAGTCCAATCATTACATTCGCCGGTCAGCTGCGGATGGACACGCCACTAACAAACTAGCCTGATTGGGTTTAACGCTTCAGCCCCAGGCAGGACATCCACGCGATCTCTTTTGGGTTTGACCTCTCTTGATCCCCGTCCTAAGAGCGGAGGCTAGGGAGAGAGGGAATCTTCAGTTTCTTAGGCTGATTAAGCTGCTAAAGCAGCAGATTCGAATTGCGAGTCGTTTGCAATTATTTTTTTTGCGGCTTTTAACGAGGCCAACCGCCCCTCGGCATGCTCCTAAGGCCTCACAATCCCGTCGAATCCAGAATCAGCCCCAAGTAACTTTGTTCAGTATACCAGAAGTTTAACCCGTTAAGCCAGAGGCTTATCGGTTGGCATGCTTCATGATACGGGATTTCGCCGTCTGCCATTCACGATCTTTGATGTCATCGCGTTTATCGTGTTCTTTCTTGCCTTTGGCTACGCCGATCTTGATCTTGGCCCAGGCATTTTTCCAATACATGGACAAGGCAACCACGGTGTAGCCGTCACGGTTTACGCGGCCGAGCAGTGAGTCCAGCTCACGTTTTTTCAGCAGCAATTTACGGGTACGTGTCGGATCGCATACCACATGCGACGAAGCTACGTTGAGCGGTGAGACGGTGGCCCCAAACAGATAGGCTTCACCATCGCGGAAGGTCACGTAGCTGTCGCTAATGTTGGCTTTGCCGGCACGCAGCGATTTTACTTCCCACCCTTGCAGAGACAGGCCCGCCTCGAACTCTTCTTCAATGAAGTATTCGAAACGCGCTCGCTTGTTCTGCGCAATGGTGGCGGAACCGGGTTTGTGTGCTTTTTTCTTTGTCATAGTTTGTTCATTATACTGGATGATTCGACGAAAGAAATCCTTTACCGCTCAGCACCTGCGCAATTTTTCGCATTTTTGGCCCTCGCGTTGCATAGCAGATTTTTTGTTTGGCGATAGATAAATGGTATTATCTGTATGTTTTGTGTCTCACAGGAAATGATATGCCCCAGATCAGTCGGTCTGCGTTAGTGCCGTTCAGCGCCGAGCAGATGTATCAGTTGGTTAACGATGTTCACTCTTACCCCGATTTTCTGCCAGGTTGTACCGGCAGCCGGGTGATTGACGCGTCCAACAATCAAATGACCGCCGCGGTTGACGTTGCCAAAGCCGGTATCAGCAAAACCTTCACTACGCGCAATACGTTGCAGGATAACCAGAGCATCAATATGCAACTGGTTGATGGCCCGTTCCGCAAGCTGATGGGGGGATGGCAGTTTACGCCGCTGAGCCCGGAAGCCTGTAAGGTTGAGCTGCACCTGGATTTTGAATTTACCAACAAACTGATCGAGCTGGCGTTCGGCAAGGTGTTCAAAGAGCTGGCCGGTAATATGGTGCAAGCCTTCACCCAGCGGGCGAAAGAGGTTTACAGTGTCTGATATTCGGGTGGAGGTGGTTTACGCCTTGCCGGAGCGTCAGTATCTGCGCAAGGTTACGCTGGCGGAAGGCAGCAGCGTTGAGCAGGCCATTACGGCCTCCGGCTTGCTGGAACTGCGTGGTGACATTGACTTGCAAAGCAATAAAGTGGGCATCTACAGCCGCCCGGCCAAGCTGGGTGATGTGCTAAACGATGGCGACCGGGTAGAAATTTATCGCCCCCTGATTGCCGACCCTAAAGAACTGCGTCGGCAACGGGCAGAGAAAGCAAAAAAATAAGGCGCTGAATGCGCCTTATTTTTTATCAGAATGTTATCTTCCGAGTTGCAGCCTGTTACTGTCATGAAGAACTTGAGTCGCCCCTCACGGGCCGGACGATAGCTCCTGCGCTGATTACTTGGTCAGCGCCGGTTTGTTCTGAATATCGGTCAACACGCCCGCGCTATCAAAGGTCAGCGTCAGGGTTTGCTGGGTGATATCTTCATGGCCAGGTTGCTGGCGGAATACATAGAACCACGTCTGAGTACCGAACGGATCCTGTAACATTGGGGTTCCCAATGTATAAGCGACCTGTTGCTGGGTCATACCTTTTTTGATTTTAGCCACGTCGGTCGACGTCAGGTAGTTCCCTTGGTTGATGTCAGGCCGATAAACCACCTTCTCAAAAGTAGAACAGCCTGCAGTCAGCATCACAAGAACCACAGCGGCAGCAGCCAGCGTTTTACAGCGCATAGTAATCACATTCCTTTAGGGCATAGGATGCCGATGATAATAGACCTTGCAGCAGTTGGAAACCTTTATACCCTTCATCTTTCAAGTTGTAGCGACGTTGCCTTCCCTCTCTCACCCCAGTCACTTAGTTGACTAAGTGACTGGGGATTCTTTCGGTTGCCGCCTTGCTACAGCTTGAAATCTATTGGGTGTCCCTCATCTTTCAAGTTGCCGCTGCGATTGCTTCCCTCTCACGCCTCAGCCGCTTAGCTGACTAAGCGTCTGGGGGATAGGGCGGTTGTCGCCTTGCCGCACCTTGAAATCAGCCAGGTAAACAGCGCCAAAGTCAGACCTCGGAAAAGTGAAAAAGTTGAGCTTTTTTATGCGGCCAGCAGTTCTTTTGCGTTTGCCAATGTGTTGCGGGTGACTTCACTGCCGCCAAGAAGGCGCGCCAGTTCCTGCAAACGAGCACGTTTATCCAGCGACGACATCTGCGTTTCGGTTTCCGTCCCGTCGGTCTGCTTGCTGACAAACAGATGCTGATGCCCGCACCCCGCGACCTGTGGCAGGTGGGTTACGCACATTACCTGCGTTGACTCGCCCAACTGGCGAAGCAGGCGGCCCACGATGGCGGCGGTCGGGCCGCTGATACCCACGTCCACTTCGTCGAAAATCAGCGCCGGGGTTTCCATCTTGCGGGCGGTGATAACCTGAATCGCCAGCGCAATGCGTGACAATTCGCCGCCGGACGCCACTTTAGCCAGCGCCTGTAGCGGTTGCCCCGGGTTGGTGGACACGCAGAACTCGGTGCGGCTTGCCCCTTCGGCGCTCAAATATTGGGGCTCGAAGCGCACATCGATGTTGAATTTGCCGTGTGGCATAGAGAGCGCCTGCATGCTGTCGGTAATCAGCGTGGTCAGTTCGGCGGCGTAATGCTGGCGTTTCTGGTGCAATTGTTCCGCCAGAACCAACGCCTGCTGATGGTGCAGGGCGACCGCTTCGTTAAGGTGCTCGTGGTCGCTTTCCTGTTGCGACAGCAATTGTTGCTCATCGAGCAACTGCTGGTGTAGCTGCGGCAGCTCTTCTGGCGCTACGTGATGTTTGCGCGCCAGGTTGATTTGTCGCGACAGGCGCTGTTCCAGTTCATGCAGGCGGTTGGGATCGAGATCCATGCGATCGGTATAGTGGCGTAGTTCATCGCTGGCCTCGCTGATCTGGATTGAGGCTTCTTCCAGCATGTTCAGCAGTTCGCCGAGTTTTTCATCCATGCCGACCAGTTCGACCAGCAGGTGTTTGGCGGTGTAGAGCTGGCTGAGCATGTTGTGTTCTTCGTCATCGGCCAGCAATTGCAGCGTTTGCTGGCTAAGGGTCAGCAACTGGCCGCTGTTGGCCAGGCGCTTGTATTCCGCGTCTGTTTGTTCAAATTCACCGGCCTGCGGGGCGAACTCATTCAGCTCTTTCAACTGATATTGCAGCAGCTGTTTGCGCGCGTCACGCTCGAGGGACTGTTGTTGGTGATGAGCCAGTTCGCGGCAGCTTTGGTGCCAGCGCTGGTAAGCTTGTTGCATTTGCGCCAGCAGAGCGGGTTCGTCTGCATAGGCGTCCAGCAGTTGCTTTTGATGCTCGGGTTTGAGCAACAGTTGATGAGCATGCTGGCCGTGGATTTGAATCAGGCATTGGCCAAGTTCGCGCAGTTGCGAAAGCGGCACGGCGGTGCCATTGATAAAGCCGCGCGAGCGGCCGTCTGCGTTGATCACCCGGCGCAGCAAGCATTCATTGCTGTCGTCCAGTTGGTTCTGCTCAAGCCATTGACGGGCTGAGGGGGTATCCGCCAGAGAGAAGCGCGCACAGATATCGGCACGGGCGGCCCCCAGGCGCACCACATTACCGTCGGCGCGGTTGCCGAGGCACAGGCCCAGCGCGTCGATGGCGATGGATTTGCCGGCGCCGGTTTCACCGGTAATCGCCGTCATACCCGGTTGAAAATCAATCTCCAACTCACGAACGATAGCAAAATTGCTGATGGTCAATTGCGCCAGCATGGGAACCTTCCTGTGTATAAACACATAACTGTAGTTTCATACAGTATAAACTGGTTTTATATACAGTAAAGTAGCTGGCAACGTTTTTAGAACAATTTTTTTGACCAGCCGAGCTTTGTGCTTAACGTATTGAAATAGCTGTAGTCCTTTGGATGAATAAGATTCAAATGGAAATCACTGCGGCGTATCAATACCTCTTCGCCTTCCTGGATAGGCAGCGCGATCTGGCTGTCGCAGCTGATTTCCAGATCGCTGCCGATCTGCGAAAACTTCAGCCGAATGGTGCTGTTGCCGTTGATCACCAGCGGGCGGGCGGAAAGGGTGTGCGGGAACATCGGCACCAGCGCAATGGCCTCCAGCGAAGGCGTCAGGATCGGCCCGCCGGCGGAGAGCGAGTAGGCGGTCGACCCGGTAGGCGTGGCGATAATCAGCCCGTCGGAACGCTGCGAGAAGGCGAAACGATCGTCGATGTACACTTCGAACTCGATCATGTGCGCCACTTTGCCGGGGTGCAGCACCACTTCGTTGATGGCGGTGCTGATGCGGCACTGCTGGTTCTCTTTGTGCACGATGGTTTCCAGCAGGAAGCGCTGTTCATCGATGTATTCGCCTTCCAGCACGTCGGCCAATTGCTGCAACGCGTTGTCGGGGTCGAGATCGGTCAAAAATCCGAGATTACCGCGGTTTACGCCGATCACTTTAATATCGTAACGCGCCAATACGCGCGCCGCGCCGAGCATATTGCCGTCACCGCCGACCACCACGGCCAGGTCGGCTTTCTGGCCAATGTCTGCCAGGCTGCCGGTCACGACGTCTTTCAGGCCCAAATCCTGGGCTATCTGCCGTTCGAGCATCACCGAGTAGCCTCGGGCGACCAACCAGTGAAACAACATCTCATGCGTTGCCAGCGCTGAAGGGTGGCGCGGGTGACCCACAATGCCAATACAGGCGAATTTCTTATTCATTGCTGTGATTTTCCTCACCGGGACGAGTTTATGCCCCACATTGTGACCGGTTGACTTGAAACCCCGGTTTTGATCCCCATAATAAGCCAAGTTGCGAGATTAATGCTAAAACGCGGAGATATTCATGAGTAGTAAAGAACAGAAGACGCCAAACGAGCAAGTCTCGGAAGAAATGGACCAGCAGGAAGTTTTGCCGGAAGTGGCTGAGGGCGTCGATCTGCGGGATGCGCGCATTGCCGAGCTGGAAACTCAGCTGGCTGAATCCCAGCAGCATGAACGCGACAGCCTGCTACGCGCCAAAGCGGAAATGGAAAACGTTCGCCGCCGTACCGAGCTGGATATCGAGAAAGCGCACAAATTTGCGCTGGAGAAATTCGCGGGCGACTTGCTGCCGGTGATTGATAACCTGGAGCGCGCGCTGGATCTGGCGGATAAAAGCAATCCGGAACTGACGGCAATGATCGAAGGCATCGAACTGACGCTGAAATCCTTGCAAGACGCAGTGAGCAAGTACGGTATCGAAATCGTCGGCGACATCAACGTGCCGTTCAACCCGGACGTGCATCAGGCGATGAGCCTGATGGAGTCTGCCGATCACCAGCCGAACCACGTAATGATGGTGATGCAGAAAGGCTATACGCTGAATGGCCGCCTGCTGCGCCCGGCGATGGTTGCGGTTTCCAAAGCCAAGGCTTAAGCGGAATTAAGTAAGGAAAAGGCACCTGCGGGTGCCTTTTTTGCGTCTGGACTTTGTCTGAGTCATGCCTGCGGCAGTTGCGGCAGCCAATCGATAGGTTTCAGCCCCTGCTGTTCCAGCAGTTGGTTGGCCTGCGAGAAATGGCGGCAGCCGAGGAAGCCGCGGTGGGCCGAGAGCGGCGAAGGGTGCGGCGCTTTCAGCACGTGGTGGCGCTTGCTGTCGATAATGTTGCCTTTCTTCTGGGCATGCGAGCCCCACAGCAGAAACACCACGCCTTCGCGGTTGTCGTTCAGCGCGGCGATCACTCTATCCGTAAAGGTTTCCCAACCCAGTTTGGCGTGGGAATGCGCCTGGCCGCGTTCAACGGTCAATACTGTGTTCAGCAGCAGTACGCCCTGTTCCGCCCAGCTTTGCAGGCAGCCGTGGCTTGGCCGCTCAAACCCCGGGATATCCGTCGCCAATTCTTTATACATGTTTACCAGCGAAGGTGGAGCCGGCACGCCGGGAAGCACCGAGAAAGACAGACCGTGGGCTTGATTCGGGCCGTGATAAGGATCCTGGCCGAGGATCACCACTTTCACGTCTGCCAGTTCGGTATAGCGGAAGGCGTTGAACACGTCTTTCTGTGGTGGATAAATGGTCTTACCGGCCTGACGTTCAGCGGCAACAAAGGCAAGCGTTTCATGAAAATAGGGTTGCTCTTTTTCCTTGCCGATGACGTCATGCCAGGTGAGAGGGGTGGACATAAACGCTCTCCTTTGTTTTCGTTAACAATTCACTAGCCCTAGCTTACCGTTTACCTTCACGCAGTGAAACCCGCTTTTGCCGTTGGACTACCTATCTTGGCACAAGGATTTTTTAAAATTTACAAAAATAATTGTTTTCGGCGGTATGGGGAAAATTGACATAAAACAGAAACTTGCCCCTTCACTATGTATGGGTAACCCATAAGAATTGATTTTAATCAAAGAATTGCTCCGACCAGGCTGGTATACAGAACAATAAGACAACAATGGTTTTACCAAATGGCCGAAACCAACATTGAATTTTCTCACGAAAGAGAATTTTTCGTCCTTGTACGGAGGCAACAAAATGATTACTGGTATTCAAATCACTAAAGCGAACGACCAGGCGCTGGTGAACTCTTTCTGGCTGCTGGATGATGAAACGTCAGAAGCCCGCTGCGTTTGCGCTAAAGCCAACTATGTAGAAGATCAGGTTGTGCCGGTCAACGATCTGGGCCAAATCGAGTACCGTGAAGTGCCGCTGGAAATGCAGCCAACCGTGCGCGTAGAGGGTGGCCAACACCTGAACGTGAACGTACTGCGCCGCGAGACGCTGGAAGATGCGGTCAAGCACCCGGAAAAATACCCGCAACTGACCATTCGTGTGTCCGGTTATGCGGTGCGCTTCAACTCGCTGACGCCAGAACAGCAACGTGACGTGATCGCACGTACTTTTACCGCCAGTCTGTAATGATCTGCGCAGTCACTGAGGGAGCTTCGGCTCCCTTTTTTATTGCTCGCCGGCCAGTAAAGTGAATCCGGATCACATTCCTCGCAAAGATAATCGTCTGCATTACAGAACTGCTCCGACCTGCCGATAGCTACTTTGGCACCCGAATTGGGTGCGGCATTGATAAGCCTATCGACAAGGAGTCGGCATGAGTATGTCTTTGAGTTTTACCTCTGCGGTTAACCCTGCGACCATTCAATCCCCTGTAGCACGTGCGGCACTGCAACCGGTGAGTTCATCGGAGCCCGTCGAATCACCGGCGGCCGGGGCCGCTGCGGCCACGCTTTCACCGAATAACCTGAATACCCGGAACCTGCTGAACGCGCTGGTGAGCGATATGTCGGCTGCCGCGCCGGCCGCCACGCCCCAAGGGGTAACGCGCGGCCAGCAGCCACAACAGGGAGATTATACGCTCGCGTTACTGGCTAAAGACGTTTACAGCCTGAACGGCCAGGGTGTGGAAGGATTCAACCGCCTGAGCGACAGCGCGTTGCTCGGCGCGGGTATTGATCCCGCCAGCCTGCATGATGTGGCGTCGGGTTTTCAGGCCGGTATTTATAGTGACAACCAACAGTATGTCCTGGCCTTTGCCGGCACCAATGACATGCGCGATTGGCTGAGCAATGTGCGGCAGGCGACCGGTTACGATGATGTGCAGTACAATCAGGCTGTCGCGGTAGCTAAAGGCGCCAGGGCGGCGTTTGGCGATGCGCTGGTGATTGCCGGTCATTCTCTCGGCGGCGGGCTGGCGGCAACGGCGGCGCTGGCGACCGGTACTGTGGCGGTCACTTTCAACGCGGCGGGCGTCTCCGACTATACATTAAACCGTATGGGCATCGATCCGACGGCGGCTAAGCAGGATGCGCAAGCCGGCGGTATTCGTCGCTACAGCGAACAATACGACATGCTGACCGGGACGCAGGAATCCACTTCGCTGATCCCGGATGCCATCGGGCATAAAATTACCCTGGCCAATAACGACACTCTGAGCGGCATTGACGACTGGCGACCGAGTAAACATGTGGATCGCAGCTTGACCGCACACGGCATTGATAAGGTCATCAGTTCGATGGTGGAGCAAAAACCGTGGGAGCTGAAGGCCAATGCCTGAAAGGCGTTGGGTTAGGCAGACGTTGATTATCGTCGTGCTGGCACTGATAGTGGTCGCCGGCTTGCTGATTATGGCTAAGGAACAACAGATGAATCAGTCTATTTCCCCGTTCACCGGGCGCGGCAATCAGGCGCTGGCGCAGGCGGTGATGCGCGGTGATACGCACGGCATAGCCGAACAGGCAACACGGCCGCGTTTGAGTGAGCAGGGCGATCGCCAGGTCACGCTGCTTCAATGGGCGATTCTCTCGCAGCAACCGCAAAGCCTAAGTTCGCTGCTGGAGCTGGGGGGGGATGTCGCCGTGCCGGGGCTGGAGGGGAACAGTGTGCTGCATACCGCCGCAACGGTGCGGGATCCGCAGTATTTGCGGCTGCTGCTGACGCATGGCGTGCCGGTTAACCTGCGCAATGCGGTGACCGACGCGACGCCGCTGTCCGCTGCGGTACTTGCGGGGCGTGAGGAGCAATTGCGGTTGCTGTTGGCAGCCGGGGCGGATACCACATTGAGCGATAGGCTGGGGGACTCGCCTTTGCACGTGGCGGCGAAAATCAATGCGCCGCAGTTGGCGTTGATGTTGCTGCAGGCGGGAGCGGACGGCAAAGCCCGTAACCGGCAAGGCATGACCTTCCAGTTCTATTTCTCACTGACGCCTGCACACTTGCAGAGTGAAGAGATGCGCGATCGTTATCGGCAACTGGATGTCTGGTTAAAAGCCCATCACCAGGCGACGCATTACGCACAGCCGTAATGGGGGCATAAAAAAACGCCTTCAGGTGAGTGAAGGCGTTTTTTATTCACCGCGGCAGCATTACTTCGCGCCGTTGCTTTCAGGCTTGGCCTTTGGCTGGCGGCGTTTGCCCACGTTTTTCGCATCACGGTGACGTACTTTCACCTTGGCTTTTTCTTTGTTCTTTTCTTTGTCTTCCGCACGTTTGGCCAGCACCTTCTTCGAAGGTTTGCCGTTGCTCTTTTCGCTTGGCACTTTGGTTGACGGACGCAGCTCGTCGATCACCCGCGCTTTCAGCGGTTCGTTCAGGTAACGGCCGACTTTGCCCAACAGCAGGTGATCGTGCGCCTCAACCAGCGAAATCGCGGTACCTTTGCGCCCGGCGCGGCCGGTGCGGCCGATGCGGTGCAGATAGGTGTCCGCAGTACGCGGCATGTCGAAGTTGAACACGTGGGTGATATCCAGGATATCCAGACCACGGGCAGCGACGTCGGTGGCGACCAGCACGTTGACGCGGCCGTCCATCATGCGTTTTACCGCTTCGTTGCGCTTGGCCTGCACCATTTCGCCTTCGAGATAGCAGGTGTTGATGCCTGCCTCGCGCAGCCAGGCCGCCAGCTCGTGCACGCGCTCGCGTTTACGGACGAAGATCACGGACTTCAGCACGTCCGGCTGTTGCAGCAAATGCACCAGAATGGCGGTTTTGTGCTGCACGTCGTCGGCACGGTAGTACCACTGCAGGATCTTTTTGCGTTCGCGGCGTGAAGGATCAGCTTCAATTTCCACCGGCTCTTTCAGAATGCGCTCGGCGAATTCGCGGATGGCATCGCCTTCCAGCGTCGCGGAGAACAGCAGGGTCTGGTTGCGCCAGCGGGTTTCGGCGGAAATGGTTTCGATATCCTGCGCGAAGCCCATGTCCAGCATGCGGTCGGCTTCATCGAGGATCAGCGTTTCTACCGCGCGGCAGTCGAAGTTTTCTTCTTTGATGTATTGCAGCAGACGGCCGGTGGTGGCGACCACCACGTCCTGGTTTTCGCTGAAGACTTCCGCGTGGTTCATATAGGCGACGCCGCCGGTGATGGTGGCGATATCCAGCGAAGTATGGGCAGCCAGTTCACGTGCCTGGTCGGCTACCTGCATCGCCAGTTCGCGCGTCGGGGTGAGGATCAGTACGCGCGGTGGGCCGGACTTCTTGCGTGGAAAGTCCAGCAGATGCTGCAATACCGGCAGCAAAAATGCGGCGGTCTTGCCGGTGCCGGTTGGCGCCGAACCCAATACGTCGCGCCCATCCATCGCAGGTGGGATAGCCTCGGCTTGAATGGCGGTCGGGCGTTCGTAGCCTTTATCGCTCAGGGCTTTTATCAGGCGTTCATCGAGATCGAGTTCGGAAAAATTGGTTGCTGTCATGGTCTACCTCTACTTGGGGCGCCGATTATAGACGGGTTGGCCGCGTTCTTCACCTATTTAAGCGGAAAGCAGCTCTTTTCCCACAAATCAGATTGCCTTATGCTACGCCAGTTTTGTATCCAGGTGGTTATTGTGAGCAATCAATCGAAAGCAAATTTTACCCCGCGTCGCGGCGGTTTTACCTTCAAACAATTTTTTGTCGCTCACGATCGTTGCGCAATGAAAGTGGGCACCGACGGCGTGCTGCTCGGCACCTGGGCACCGCTGGCGCAGGCGCAGCTGGTGCTGGATATCGGCAGCGGCAGCGGGCTTATTGCGCTGATGCTGGCGCAAAGATCGGCCGATAACGTACTGATTGATGCGGTGGAGTTGGACGAAGCCGCCGCCGAACAAGCGCGTGACAACGTGCTGGCATCCCCGTGGCCGCAGCGCATCCGGGTGCATGCGCAGGATATTCACCATTTTGCCCGGCATCATGCGGGTGAGTATGACCTGATCGTCAGCAATCCGCCGTATTTCGAGCCGGCGGTCGCCTGCCGCGATCAGGCGCGCCACAATGCGCGCTATACCGAGACCCTGACTCACGATGCCTTGCTGGCAAGCGCTGAGCGGCTGATCGCTGAGCGGGGCGCTTTTTGCGTGGTGCTGCCGCATGATATTGGTGAGGCATTTGAAAGTAATGCGCACCGGCGTGGCTGGCATACTGCACAGCGATTGAACGTCAGCGACCGTGCCGATACGCCGCTGCACCGGGTGTTGTTGGTGCTGACGCGTCAGCCGGTCGAAGAAAAAACGGAGCAAAGCCTGGCGATTAAACAGGCCGACGGCAGTTACACCGATGATTTCCGCCGCCTGATTACCGATTTTTATCTTTTTTACTGACACCGCCAGGGCGCCCCGGCGGTGTCAATCATGGCTGCAGTATGGTCGGCAGCGCTTCCGGCAACATATCCGGATAGTCCAGCGTATAGTGCAGCCCGCGGCTTTCTTTGCGTTCCATGGCGCTGCGAACGATCAGTTCCGCTACCTGCACCAGGTTACGCAGCTCCAGCAGATTGTTGGAAATACGGAAGTTGGCGTAGTACTCATCGATTTCAGCTTGCAGCGTATTGATGCGGCGCAGCGCGCGTTCCAACCGTTTAGTGGTGCGCACGATCCCGACATAGTCCCACATGAATAGCCGCAGCTCATGCCAGTTGTGCTGAATCACCACCCGCTCGTCCGCATCGTCTACACGGCTTTCATCCCATTGCGGCAACTGTTTCGCCAGCTTGATAAATGGCAGGCGCAGTTTGATGTCCTCCGCCGCCGACCAGCCGTAGACCAGGCATTCCAGCAGCGAGTTGGACGCCATGCGGTTGGCGCCGTGCAGGCCGGTGTAACTGACTTCGCCAATGGCGTAAAGCCCGTCCAGATCGGTACGGCCGTGCTGATCGACCATGACGCCGCCGCAGGTGTAATGTGCGGCGGGTACGATAGGGATCGGCTGTTTTGTCAGATCGAAGCCCAGCGTCAGCAGTTTCTCATGGATCATCGGGAAGTGCTGGGTAATGAATTCAGCCGGTTTATGGCTGATATCCAGATACATGCAGTCTGCACCCAGGCGTTTCATTTCGTGGTCGATGGCGCGCGCTACAATGTCGCGCGGGGCCAGTTCGCCCCGCGGGTCAAAATCGGGCATAAAGCGGCTGCCGTCCGGCCGTTTCAGATAGGCACCTTCACCGCGCAGCGCTTCGGTCAGCAGGAAATTGCGCGCCTGCGGGTGGAACAGACAGGTCGGGTGGAACTGGTTAAATTCGAGGTTGGCGACCCGACAGCCTGCGCGCCAGGCCATGGCGATGCCATCCCCGGACGAGATGTCCGGGTTGGTGGTGTACTGATACACCTTGGCTGCCCCGCCGGTGGCCAGCACTACCGTTTTGGCGCGGTAGGTTTCCACCTGCTCCAGTTCGCGGTTCCAGACATAGGCGCCGACCACGCGGCGGGTGCCCGGCAGGCCGATTTTGTTCGAGGTGATCAGATCGACCGCGTTACGGCGTTCCATCACGCAAATATTAGGGTGGGCGCTTGCTTTCCCTACCAGGGTGGTCTCTACTTCTTTACCTGTAGCGTCGGCGGCATGCAGAATACGGCGGTGGCTGTGTCCTCCCTCACGCGTCAGGTGGTAATGTTCCTCGCCTTGAGCATTGACTTCGGTGTCGAACAGTACGCCCTGATCGATAAGCCATTGCACGCAGTGGCGCGCATTGCCGGCGATGAACTCAACGGCATCCTTGTCACACAGGCCGGCTCCGGCAATCAAAGTGTCATCAACGTGTGAGGCAATGCTGTCCGTCTCATCGAAAACCGCGGCGATCCCGCCTTGGGCATAAAATGTGGCGCCTTCGTTGAGCGGCCCCTTGCTGAGTACGGTAACCTTGCAATGCTGCGCGAGGCGCAGCGCCAGTGACAAACCCGCAGCACCGCTGCCGACGATCAAGACATCGCTAACATGTTCAGATGATGGTTGCATAACGTATGATGTGTGCAGAAGAAGAGTGAAATTCATGTTAGCCTAATTGTCCGGGCAAAAGCCACGGATTGGATGACATCAACAGAAAAAACAATGGCGATACGGAACTTCGTGTTCCGTATGAACTCCAAGCGAGTGCTTGCTCAGGAAAAGAATGTATGGCTGGCAGTACAATTTTACGCGTGGAGACGGATTTGGGGAGAATTTACCTCGGATGAGCGAGCAGTTAACGGATCAAGTTCTGGTTGAGCGGGTCCAAAAAGGCGATCAGAAATCGTTTAACTTACTGGTAGTGCGTTACCAGCATAAGGTTGCGAGCCTGGTTTCCCGATATGTACCGCAGGGCGATGTGCCCGATGTGGTGCAGGAGTCGTTCATTAAAGCCTATCGCGCACTGGAATCGTTCCGTGGGGATAGCGCTTTCTATACCTGGTTGTATCGAATTGCCGTGAACACGGCAAAGAATTATCTGGTTGCTCAGGGGCGTCGTCCGCCGTCCAGCGATGTGGATGCCAACGACGCTGAAAATTACGAAAGTGCGGGAGCACTGAAAGAAATTTCGAACCCTGAGAACTTAATGTTGTCAGAAGAGCTGAGACAGATAGTTTTCCGTACCATTGAGTCTCTCCCCGAGGATCTTCGCATGGCGATTACCCTCCGGGAGCTGGATGGTCTAAGCTACGAAGAGATAGCTGCCATCATGGATTGCCCGGTAGGAACCGTACGTTCGCGTATTTTCCGCGCCAGGGAGGCTATCGATAATAAAGTTCAACCGCTGATTCAACGTTAGCAATGGCGGACACAGGAAGGGTACTTAGGCATGCAGAAAGAAAAGCTTTCCGCTCTGATGGATGGAGAATCGCTCGACACTGAGCTGCTGAGCTCATTGTCAAATGACAGAGCGCTTCAACAAACCTGGCAGAGCTATCACCTGATACGCGACACACTACGGGGTGATATCGGACAAGTAATGCATCTCGATATCGCAGATCGTGTTGCTGCTGCACTTGAGAAAGAACCTGCACGTCTGGTTCCTTCCGCAGTGCCGGAGTCTCAGCCGCAACCGCACACCTGGCAGAAAATGCCGTTCTGGGACAAAGTGCGCCCCTGGGCCAGCCAGATCACTCAGATTGGCATGGCCGCCTGTGTTTCGCTGGCGGTGATTGTAGGCGTACAGCAATACAATCAACCGGCAGCGCAGCCTGGCGCAGCTGAATCACCGGCGTTCAACACCCTGCCGATCATGGGACAGGCGTCACCGGTTAGCCTCGGCGTACCGGCAGACAGTTTCTCCACCGGCAGCGGGCAACAGCAGCAGGTGCAGGAACAGCGCAAACGTATTAACGCCATGCTGCAGGATTATGAATTGCAACGTCGTTTGCATTCCGATCAGCTGCAGCTTGAGCAAAGCAACCCACAACAGGCTGCCGTTCAGGTTCCCGGAACCCAGTCTTTAGGAATGCAACAGCAGTAATGAAGCAACTTTGGTTCTCCGTCTGTCTATTGACGGGCAGCCTGCTCTACTCAAGCATCGCCCCGGCGCAGCCCACTGCTTCCGGGGCGTTGTTACAACAGATGAGCAGTGCCAGCCGTTCACTCAATTACGAACTCGCCTATATCAGCATCAGCAAGCAGGGGATTGAGTCGCTGCGTTACCGCCATGCGGTAATCGACAAGCAGCCACTGGGTCAACTTTTGCATATGGATGGGCCGCGCCGCGAAGTATTGCAGCGCGGTGAGGGCATCAGCTATTTTGAGCCAGGTCTGGAGCCCTTTACGCTGTCTGGCGATCATATCGTCGATGCGTTGCCGGCTATCGTCTACGCCGATTTTGACCGCCTGGCGAAATATTACGATTTCATCTCTGTCGGCAGCACCCGAATCTCCGATCGTCCCTGCGAGGTGATCCGTGTGGTTGCGCGTGATGGTTCGCGCTACAGCTATATCGTCTGGATGGATGTGGATACCAAGCTGCCGCTGCGGGTGGATTTACTCGATCGTGATGGCGAAACGCTGGAGCAATATCGGGTGATTTCGTTTGTGGTGGGGCCGGAAGTGCAAGGCGTGATGCAGGGGCTGATCAAGGCTAATCTACCGCCTTTGCTGTCGCTTCCTGCGGTAGACAACGTCAAACTGGGCTGGAGCACCGGCTGGTTGCCGGCCGGCGTGGATGAAGTGGCGCGTAATCGTCGTAAATTGCCGAACGTGACCGAACCTGTCGAGACGCGGCTATACAGCGATGGTCTGTTCAGTTTCTCGGTCAACGTCAGCCCGGCGGGCAGCGGTGCCGGTCAACAGTATTATCGCCAAGGGCGGCGTACTATTCAGACTGAAGTGCGTAACGGCAACGAGATCACCATCGTTGGCGAACTGCCGCCCGCGACGGCCAAGCGTATCGCTGACAGTATTTCCTTCAAGGTGTCACCATAATGATGAAAGAGTGGGCCACGGTGGTTTCGTGGCAACAGGGCGTGGCGCTGCTGCGCTGCGAACCCAAAGCCGGCTGCGGCAGTTGCAATGCCCGTTCGGGCTGTGGCGCGCGCGCGTTGAACGAACTGGTGCCGGAAACCGAACATCAGTTGCAGGTGCGTATCGAGCAGCCGCTTGAGCCGGGCCAGCGGGTTGAAGTGGGTATCGCCGAGGGCAGCCTGCTGCGTTCGGCTATGCTGGTCTATCTGACGCCTTTGCTGGGCATGATGCTAGGGGGGAGCCTGCTGCAATACTGGCTGGGCACCGATGCCTCCGCGGCGCTTGGCGCGCTGCTCGGCGGCGGCGCGGCCTTTATGTTGGCGCGTAGCCTGGCGCACCGCCTCGGCGAGCAGGCGAATTACCAACCCATAGTGCTGCAAATCGGTTTGCCGCCTGGGGCCATGCGCCTGCAGACGGACACTGAACCCCTGCGCTAAAACTGCTGCCGCGTCATCGCCGTATTATGATAGGCGGGGATGCGGTTGTAGATCATATGCTCCAGCAGCGCCATAAACAGATCGGCGCTTAGCAGCGAAAAATACCCGACCGTAAACAGCGCTTTGCCCTGATTATCCAGCAGGCGGATGATGCCGCGCTGCGTGTTATTCTCCAGCGTGCGGATCTGCTCAATCGGAATACTCCCCTGCGGCGTGATCAGCGCCGTAGCGCTCAGCCGCAGCGTTTGGGGCGTTTGCTTCTTGCGTTTGCCTGGCAGTAAATGGTTCAGCCAGAGGGCACTGCAGCTCAGATAGCTAAACGATAGCACTTCCCCCTGATACAGCGCATTCAGCGCCTGTGGTCCACGCAGTTGGATTTGTTGGCTGATAATGACATCGGCCAGCCGCCATGAATGGGACAGATTGCTGAACACCGTGCACCAGGGTTGTTCGGCAGAAGTACGAAATGCCATCACGTTGCACAGCCCGCCAAACAAGCGCCCACCGCGAAAACGATAAATATCGCCAATTTTTTCAAAGGGGATAAACCGTTCTTTGTGGTTATGGTCATTAATCACCCGAACGCCGTGCTCATACAGACGATAAGTCAGCGTTGGCCGCAGATAGTGGCGCAGCGCCAACAGACTGCCGCCGAGTAAAATAGTGGCTGCGCCGGTTTGCAGCAAGGTCAGTACCGCATTTTCATCCATGTTGCTCAGCAGCGGCAGCAACAGCAGCACCGCACCGACAGTTAACAGCAGCGCTGCCGCTGCCAGAATGCCCCAATTGACCTTGGAAAAATCGTGCCGGCTCAGCATTTGCCCTTTATCGATCATTACGCACCTTCCAATCAACGTACAGAGATATGCTGGTGAACTCCGGTGGGCATGCCGATGTAGTGCCCTGAATAATATTTTGTCGCGGAGTTCTGTCCCATTTCTATAGGAGGCTCCGAAGGGCGTATATGGGTATTTTCCGAAAGCCGGAGGGGAGGGATGCAATTCTAAGATGTTGATCCCAATATTATTTATTCCGGATTTAGGAAGGGGTTTATTGCGTTATCGGCGGTTATGTATTAGCGCCGAAGATGAAGGTATGCGCAGCACATGATTTCCGTTGATTCGGGGGTGCAGGCAGTGGTTTTTCATTCGTCGGCTTTTGTTAACATCTTCTTTCACAACCTGGAGCGCCGTGTAACACTAAAGTGCGCATAATAGAATGCCTTCACTGCACCGATCGCTAGGTTTTCAGTGTTGTGGCATGTAGAATGCAGCGATTCAGGCGGAAGACGGCCGAACCCATTCACTGTCGCTTTAGGTCCATACGGGTTTCTATAGGCGAGTAATTCAGAAATACCAAGGCAGAAAAACTTTTATAATGAAGCATATACGAAATTTCTCCATTATTGCCCATATTGACCACGGTAAGTCGACGCTGTCCGACCGTATTATCCAAATTTGCGGTGGCTTGAGCGAACGCGAAATGGCTGCGCAGGTGCTTGATTCTATGGATCTTGAGCGCGAACGTGGCATTACCATCAAAGCGCAGAGCGTAACGCTGGACTACAAGGCGACAGACGGTCAAACCTATCAACTCAACTTTATCGACACCCCAGGGCACGTTGACTTCTCCTACGAAGTTTCTCGTTCGCTGGCTGCCTGCGAAGGCGCGCTGCTGGTGGTGGATGCCGGGCAGGGCGTAGAAGCTCAGACGCTGGCCAACTGTTACACCGCGCTGGATATGGATCTGGAAGTGGTGCCGGTACTGAACAAAATTGACCTGCCGGCCGCCGATCCCGATCGCGCCGCGCAGGAAATTGAAGACATCGTTGGCATCGACGCCACCGATGCGGTGCGCTGCTCGGCCAAAACCGGTGTCGGCGTGCCGGAAGTTCTCGAACGCCTGGTACGCGACATCCCACCGCCGGAAGGCGATCCTGAAGCGCCGTTGCAGGCCTTGATCATCGACTCCTGGTTCGACAACTATCTGGGCGTAGTTTCCCTGGTGCGTGTCAAGAACGGTACGATGCGCAAGGGCGACAAGATCAAGGTGATGAGCACCGGCCAGACTTATAACGCCGATCGCCTCGGGATCTTTACCCCGAAACGCGTCGATCGCGACGTGCTGAACTGCGGTGAAGTAGGCTGGCTGGTTTGCGCCATTAAAGACATCTTGGGCGCGCCGGTGGGCGATACCCTGACGCTGGCTCGTCAACCGGCAGACAAAGCGCTGCCAGGCTTCAAAAAAGTGAAGCCGCAGGTTTACGCAGGCCTGTTCCCGATCAGCTCGGACGATTATGAAGCCTTCCGCGATGCGTTGGGCAAACTGAGCCTGAACGATGCTTCCCTGTTCTATGAGCCAGAGAGCTCCACCGCGCTGGGCTTCGGCTTCCGTTGTGGTTTCCTCGGTCTGCTGCACATGGAGATCATCCAGGAGCGTCTGGAGCGTGAATACGATCTGGAGCTGATTACCACCGCCCCAACGGTAGTTTATGAAGTTGAAACCACCGGCAAAGAAACCATTTACGTCGACAGCCCATCCAAGCTGCCGCCGCTGAACAATATCATGGAGCTGCGCGAGCCGATCGCCGAGTGTCACATGCTGATGCCGCAGGAATTCCTGGGCAACGTAATCACACTGTGTATCGAAAAACGCGGTGTACAGACCAACATGGTCTACCACGGCAACCAGGTCGCGCTGACCTACGAAATCCCGATGGCGGAAGTGGTGCTCGACTTCTTCGACCGTTTGAAATCCACCTCTCGCGGTTACGCGTCGTTGGATTACAACTTCAAACGCTTCCAGACGTCTGACATGGTGCGTGTCGACGTGCTGATCAACAACGAGCGCGTGGATGCGCTGGCGTTGATCACCCACCGCGACAACTCGCAGTACCGTGGTCGTGAGCTGGTGGAGAAGATGAAAGAGCTTATTCCGCGTCAGCAATTCGACATCGCGATCCAAGCCGCTATCGGCACTCATATTATCGCGCGTGCCACGGTGAAGCAGTTGCGTAAAAACGTTCTGGCTAAATGCTATGGCGGTGACGTCAGCCGTAAGAAGAAGCTGTTGCAGAAACAGAAGGACGGCAAGAAACGCATGAAGCAGGTCGGTAACGTTGAGTTGCCGCAAGAAGCGTTCCTGGCCATTCTGCACGTGGGCAAAGACAGCAAGTAACCGCGATAAGGTCGCGTAATTAGGGAGTTTGCATGGCGAATATGTTTGCCTTGATCCTGGCCATAGCCACATTGGTCACCGGGATCATATGGGCTTTTGAGCGCTTCAAATGGGCGCCGGCCCGCCGGGAGAAGATTGCGGCGGTGAATGCACAGGCTACGGGCGCCGTAGACGATAAAACGTTGGCGAAAGTAGCGAAGCAGCCAGGTTGGATCGAAACCGGCGCGTCGGTTTTCCCGGTATTGCTGCTGGTGTTTGTGGTGCGTTCGTTTATTTACGAACCTTTCCAGATCCCATCAGGTTCAATGATGCCGACGTTGTTGATTGGCGATTTTATTCTGGTGGAGAAATATGCCTACGGCATTAAAGATCCTATTACCCAGACCACGCTAATTGAAACCGGTCATCCGAAGCGCGGCGATATTGCGGTATTTAAATATCCGCTGGATCCGAAGTTGGATTATATCAAGCGCGTTGTAGGTCTGCCGGGTGACCGGGTGACTTACGATCCGGTTAATAAACGCGTGACCGTTCAGCCATCCTGTAATAACGGCCAGTCTTGCGATACTGCACTGGCGGTGACATACAACGATGCGCAACCAAGCGATTTTGTACAGATGTTCAGCCGCAGCGGCATGGGCGAAGCCAGCAACGGTTTCTACCAGATCCCATTGAGCGATAACGTGCCGCAGGGCGGTATTCGCCTGCGCGAGCGCCAGGAAACGCTGGGCACTGTCTCTCACCATATTCTGACCGTGCCGGGCACGCAGGATCAGGTGGGCGCTTACTACCAGCAGCCGGGTAACCAACTGGCGGAATGGGTTGTGCCGGCGGGGCATTACTTCATGATGGGTGATAACCGCGACAACAGCGCCGACAGCCGTTATTGGGGCTTCGTACCGGAGAAAAACCTGGTGGGTAAAGCCACGGCTATCTGGATGAGTTTTGAAAAGCAGGAAGGTGAATGGCCAACCGGCGTAAGGTTTAGCCGTATTGGTGGAATTCATTAACCGCGCGCTTATAAACGCAGCATTATATTTCCACTCGTTGTAGAATACCTCCTCGAGCGATAAAAAGTTGGCTCCCTGTTGGGAGCCACTGCAAACGAAACAGCTTTGGATTGGCTTTCGGCGAAGCAGGCCTGTTCCGTATGCTGCAAGTTTTTGACGCATTCTTGATCTATTGGTAACTCATGAACCCCATCGTAATAAACAGGCTGCAGCGGAAGCTGGGCTACACTTTTCAACAGCAGGAGCTCTTACTGCAAGCGTTGACTCACCGTAGCGCCAGCAGTAAACACAATGAACGTCTTGAGTTTCTGGGTGACTCTATTCTTAGTTTTGTCATCGCCAATGCGCTCTACCATCGTTTTCCTCGCGTAGACGAGGGCGATATGAGCCGCATGCGTGCCACGCTGGTGCGCGGCAATACGCTGGCAGAGATGGCGCGCGAGTTCGACCTGGGTGAATGTCTGCGCCTCGGGCCGGGTGAGTTGAAAAGTGGTGGATTCCGCCGCGAATCAATCCTGGCGGATACGGTGGAGGCATTAATTGGCGGCGTGTTCCTGGATAGCGATATCCAAAACGTCGAACGACTGATTTTGGACTGGTATCGTAGCCGGTTGGACGAAATCAGCCCCGGTGATAAGCAGAAAGACCCGAAAACCCGCTTGCAGGAGTTTTTACAAGGTCGTCATCTGCCGTTGCCTTCTTATCTGGTGGTGCAGGTTCGCGGTGAGGCGCACGATCAGGAGTTTACTATCCACTGCCAGGTGAGTGGTTTGAGCGAACCTGTAGTGGGTACCGGCTCAAGCCGCCGTAAAGCCGAACAGGCAGCAGCGGAACAAGCGTTGAAAAAGCTGGAGCTTGAATGAGCGAAGAAAAACAATACTGTGGTTTTATTGCGATAGTCGGTCGTCCCAACGTGGGCAAATCCACGTTGCTCAACCAACTGCTGGGGCAAAAGGTCTCCATCACCTCGCGTAAACCGCAGACGACCCGTCACCGCATTATGGGTATCGACACCGATGGCGCCTATCAGGCTATCTACGTCGACACCCCGGGTCTGCATATCGAAGAAAAACGCGCCATCAACCGTTTGATGAACCGCGCGGCCAGCAGCTCAATCGGCGACGTAGAGCTGGTGATCTTCGTGGTAGAAGGCACTAACTGGACTGCCGACGATGAAATGGTGGTCAACAAGCTGCGCAGTCTGAAATGCCCGGTCCTGCTGGCGATCAACAAGGTCGACAACGTTACCGACAAATCCAAGCTGTTGCCGCACATTGCGTTCTTGAGCCAGCAGATGAATTTCCTCGACGTGGTGCCAATTTCTGCCGAAAAAGGCATGAATGTGGACACTATCGCCGCTATCGCGCGCAAGCTGCTGCCGGAAGCGGAACACCACTTCCCGGACGATTACATCACCGACCGCTCCCAGCGCTTTATGGCGTCGGAAATCATCCGTGAAAAGCTGATGCGTTTCCTGGGTGAAGAGCTGCCTTACTCGGTTACGGTCGAGATCGAACAGTTTGTGCCGAACGAGCGCGGTGGTTACAACGTGCACGGGTTGATTCTGGTTGAGCGCGAAGGCCAGAAGAAAATGGTCATCGGCAACAAAGGCTCGAAGATCAAAACGATCGGTATCGAAGCTCGCCACGACATGGAACAGATGTTTGAAACCAAAGTGCATCTGGAACTGTGGGTGAAAGTGAAATCGGGCTGGGCGGACGACGAACGTGCGCTGCGTAGCCTGGGCTATACCGACGACCTGAAGTAACTTCTCCAATGGACGGCTGGGAGCGCGCTTTCGTCCTGCATGGGCGACCGTACAGTGAAACCAGCCTGATGCTGGACATGTTCACGGAAGGTCATGGGCGGGTGCGCTTGCTGGCAAAAGGCGCGCGCAGCCGCCGCTCCAATCTAAAGGGTTGTCTGCAACCCTTTACTCCCCTGTTAGTGCGCTGGGGCGGCCGTGGCGAAGTGAAAACGCTGCGTAACGCCGAAGCGGTTTCTCTCGGTTTACCCCTTAGCGGCATGATGCTGTACAGCGGCCTGTACGTGAACGAACTGCTGTCGCGGGTGCTGGAGCAAGAAGCTAACTACTCGGTATTATTCTTCGATTACCTGCAATGTTTGCAGGCGCTGGCGGCGGAAGACATTTCCCCGGAGCAGGCGCTGCGCCAGTTCGAATTGGCATTGCTGAATCACCTGGGCTATGGCCTTGATTTCCTGCACTGCGCCGGCAGCGGCCAGCCGGTGGACGATGGCATGACCTACCGTTACCGCGAGGAAAAAGGCTTTATCGCCAGCCTGGTGGTGGATCATTACAGCTTTACCGGCCGCGAGCTGCGTGCGCTGGCAGAGCGTCAGTTCCCCGATGCGCAAACCTTGCGCGCCGCCAAACGCTTCACCCGCATGGCGCTGAAACCCTACCTGGGCGGCAAGCCGCTGAAGAGCCGCGAACTGTTTCGTCAGTTTGTCCGCAAGCAGCCGGATACGCCGGTCGACGACGCCTGACCTTTTCCCCTTTTGCGGCTCTGCGCCCGCGTGTAAACTGCTGGCACTGAAAATCGTTTTTAGAGGGTTGTCATGGCTGATTTGCTGCTGGGCGTTAATATCGATCACATCGCCACGTTACGTAACGCGCGCGGAACCCAATATCCGGATCCGGTTCAGGCGGCATTTATCGCCGAACAGGCGGGGGCTGACGGGATTACCGTGCACCTGCGTGAAGACCGCCGCCACATCACCGATCGCGATGTGCGTATTCTGCGTCAAACCATCCAGACGCGCATGAATCTTGAAATGGCCGTGACCGACGAAATGTTGGATATCGCCATTGAATTGAAGCCGCAGTTTTGTTGTCTGGTACCGGAAAAGCGCGAAGAAGTCACCACCGAAGGTGGGCTGGACGTTGCCGGGCAACAGGACAAAATGGCCGTGGCGGTGGAGCGCCTGGCACAGGCCGGCATTCTGGTGTCGTTGTTTATCGACCCGGATCATCGTCAGATTGATGCGGCGGTGGCGGTTGGCGCTCCCTATATTGAAATCCATACCGGTGCCTATGCCGAAGCCACAGGCGAGCTGGCGGTGAAGGCCGAGCTGCATCGTATTGCGGTCGCGGCTACCTATGCCGCCGGCAAGGGCCTGAAGGTCAATGCCGGTCATGGCCTGACTTACCATAATGTTCAACCGATAGCTGCGTTGCCAGAGATGTATGAACTGAATATCGGGCACGCCATTATCGGCCAGGCAGTAATGAGTGGGTTGCCGGCAGCGGTTGCCGACATGAAATTGCTGATGCGGGAAGCACGTCGCTAATGGCAGTGCTGGGGCTGGGTACCGACATCGTTGAGATGGCGCGCATCGAAGCCGTGGTGGAGCGCAGCGGCGATCGCCTGGCACGCCGTGTGCTGAGCGCGGCCGAGTGGGAGGTGTATCAGCAGCATCAGCAGCCGGTACGTTTTCTCGCCAAGCGCTTCGCGGTGAAAGAAGCGGCCGCCAAGGCTTTCGGTACCGGCATCCGCAACGGGCTGGCATTTAATCAGTTTGAAGTGTTCAATGACGGTCTCGGCAAGCCGAACATTCGCCTGCATGCTCGCGCAGCCGAGCTGGCGCAGGAGATGGGCATTACCGCCATCCACGTCTCGCTGGCGGATGAACGCCGTTACGCCTGTGCCACGGTAATTATTGAAGGCTAAGGCGGCATCAGCCGTAAAACAAAAGGGCACCTGTTGGCGCCCTGAGGTTGATGACAAAGTTGTCTTTGAGTCCGAGATACCCGGGCCTAGCGCACCGAGGGGCCATTATGGGACACATCCCTGTGTCCCACCCTGCGGGCCGACATGAAGTCGTTCCAATTTGCTCCCGGCAAATTGGTCGACGGCCAAGGCCGTTACGACCCCTTCGGCACGCTCTCCCTAATAACGGGCTTTGTCAGCCTCTGAGGGCGCCTGTTGGCGCCCTTGTCGATCGGAAGGTGGCGGTTACAGCCGATCGGCGTGATGCAGCATCACAAACTTGTCCCACAGCTGTTCGTTACTTTCACTGTGCTGCGGGTTAACGATAATGGTGTTATCGATCGGGCATACCTGCTGGCAGGTTGGGATATCGTAATGGCCAACGCACTCGGTGCAGCGATCGGTGTCGATCTGGTAGATATCCTCCCCCATCGAAATGGCCTGATTCGGGCATTCCGGCTCGCACATATCGCAGTTGATGCATTTGCGTGTGATTAGCAGGGCCATGGTTTATCTCTCATCATTAATAGGGGTATTTTGCGCAGCGCGGATTATAACGTCTAAACCAGTTTTTTCACTAACTGTTCGCTGTGTTTGATACGGTCGCGGGCATGATCGAGATCGTGCTGAATCAAGGCCATGAACAGCAGGTCGGTGAGGGCGAACTGGGCGGTGCTGGAAGAAATAGCGGCGCTGCGGGTGTTGGGTTCCTCTGCGATGGTATACAGGCAGTGATCGGCGCGTTGCTGCAGCCCGTTCGGCGAGAAACTGGTCAGCGCCAGCACCTTGGCCCCGGCCAGGCGGGCTTCCTCCGCCGCCAGGTTGATTTCCCGCCGTTCCCCGCTGAATGAGATCGCCAGCAGCAAATCCCGCTTGTCCAGTGCCTGTACTGCCGCCAGTTGGACATGCATATCCGGCTCTGCTATCGCCATCACGCCAATTTTCAGCAGCTTGTAGGAGAAATCCTTGGCGACCAACCCGGAAGCGCCGATCCCCACCAAAATGATCCTTCGCGCCTGACGCAGCATATCCAGCGCCTGATGCAGACGCTCTTCGCTATTGATATCCAGCGTGGCGCGCAACGCGGATTGCTTTTCCACCAACAGCTTTTCGCCGACCGTTTTCAGCGCATCGCTGCTGAGGATCCGGTTATGCACGGTGACCGCCGGCTCGGCCTGCGGCTGGGCCAGGGTTTCGCTCAGCGCCAGCTTCAATGCAGGAAAGCCTTTGTAGCCCATCTTCTGAGCAAATTTCACCACGCTCGACTGACTGACCCCAGCCAACTGGGCCAGCTTTTGCGAGCTGAGATGGCGCGCCTGCTGAGCATTATGCAGCAGGAAATCCGCCAGTTTGCGGTCGTTTTGAGCCAGCGTCGGATACATCTGACGAATGCGAAGAAGGGTACTCATAAGGTTGTGTCCCATAATTGATCGTGGCACCGTCGCAGACCCAAAAGTCCGTAATCAAGGCGGAGGGTGCAAAGCATAGCGGACCTATGTTTAAACCCGACAACACAGAGTGCGGGCTTTTGGGGCGCGACCCGAAGGGCTGGGGCCATTTGAACGCGCACCTGTGTTACGAGCCGCTTATTTGGCCCACCAAACCTCACGACTCGTGCCTGGTTGCGCGCTCACATGACCGCCAGCGGTGCTCATGTGCAACTATGGGGCGCAACCCGTATTTCCCTGGAAACCAGCGGGTATTCTGCCACGCCGGCGGCGAAAACGCGCAGTGAAAATTTTTTGTGAGCTCGTCTTTAAAATAGCAAATAGTGCTCGCTTTAATGAATAAAATATTCAAATAATGTTTTTATGTTTGGAATTAAAAATTCAAAGGTAAACAAATGAACCTAGGCGCATTGGTATCTGAAACCCGTAACCCAGCCACCATGGGGCTGGATGAAATGTCGACGCTGGAGATGGTGAGCTGCTTTAACCGGGAAGACCGCAAGGTGCCGGAAGCGATTGAAAAAGTGCTCCCGGCCATCGCGGAGGCGGTGGATCTGGCGGCGGCGGCGTTGAAGGCCGGCGGCCGGTTGATTTATCTGGGGGCGGGTACCAGCGGCCGTCTTGGCGTGCTTGACGCCTCCGAATGCCCGCCCACCTTCGGCGTGCCGCATGGCAGGGTCGTTGGGCTGATAGCCGGTGGGCCGGGCGCGCTGCTGAAGGCGGTTGAAGGCGCAGAAGATGATGCAGCCCTGGGAGAGGCCGATTTGCAAGCGCTGACGCTGACGGCCACCGACATGGTGGTGGGGCTGGCGGCATCCGGGCGTACGCCTTATGTGATCGGCGCCTTGCGCTACGCGCGTCAGTTGGGGTGCCCGACGGCGGCGATTTCCTGTAACCCGGATTCACCCATCGCCCACGAAGCGCAGGTGGCGATTTCACCGGTAGTGGGGCCGGAGGCGTTGACCGGCTCGACGCGCATGAAATCCGGCACCGCGCAAAAACTGGTGTTGAACATGCTGTCGACCGGCGCGATGGTCAAACTGGGCAAGGTATATCAGAACCTGATGGTGGACGTGAAAGCCACTAACGTAAAACTGGTGGATCGCGCCTGCCGCATCGTCGTGGAAGCCACCGGCGCCGAACGCGGCCAAGCTGAGGCGGCGCTGACGCAGACCGGTTTTGAAGTCAAACCGGCGATTCTGATGATTCTGGCCGGTATTGGCGCTGAAGAAGCGCAGCGTCGCTTGCAGCAGCACGACGGCTATTTGCGTGCGGCATTGACGCGTTAAACCACACTTGGGGCGGGCGATGGACAAGACAACGGCACTGGCAACACAGATACTGGCGGGGATTGGCGGCGAGGAGAATATCCTCAGGCTGGAGAACTGCATGACGCGGGTTCGTGTCGAAGTCCGCGACGAACTGCGCCTGGATTTACCGGCGCTCAAGCAGTTGCCGGGCGTTAAGGGCTATATCAAGCAGGGCGATCAGCATCAGTTTATTGTCGGTCCGGGCGCCGCCGCCAAGGTGGTGGACGCCATGCGTTCGCTGCTCAACGGTGCTCCCGCCGTGCTGGCGGGCGGTGATGATATCGCTCGTACCAAGGCGCAGGTCAAGCAGAAATACGCAGCCCCGATGAGCGGCGCACTGAAAAAACTGGCCGATGTTTTTATCCCGCTGATACCGGCGTTCATTGCCTCGGGCCTGATTACCGGCATCATCAATCTGCTGAAGCGGCCCGACATCGCCGGCGAGCTGGCGGTTAACTACCCCAACGTACTTGGGTTGCTGGCGATTTTCGGTAGCGCGGTGTTCGCCATCATGAACATTTTGGTGGGAGTCAACGCCGCCCGGGTGTTTGGCGGTTCGCAGGCGATGGGCGGCGTGATGGCCGGCATTCTCTCCAGCCCGGCGCTGGCGCAGATTACGCTGTTCGGCGAGGCGTTGCAGCCGGGGCGCGGCGGGGTGATTGCGGTGCTGCTGGTGGTGGCGCTGATGTGTTGGGTGGAAAAACGTCTGCGCAACCTGCTGCCGGAGTCGATCGAGCTTATCCTCAATCCGTTGTTGACCACGTTGGTGACCGCGTCGCTGGCGATTATGATTTTGCAACCGCTCGGCGGCTACATCTCGGACGCCATCGCCCACGGTGCCAATCTGGCGATCGACAAGGGCGGGTTGCTGGTGGGCGCGGTACTGTCCGGGTTGTTCCTGCCGCTGGTGCTGTCCGGTCTGCATCAGGGATTGGTGCCGATACATGTCGAGCTGGTGCAGGCGCACGGCTCCAACCCTCTGCTGCCGATCCTGGCGATGGCGGGAGTGGGGCAAGTGGGAGCTGCATTGGCGGTATTAATGAAAACCCGCAACGCGCGCCTGAAAAAGGTGATCAAAGGGGCGCTGCCGGTCGGTATTCTCGGCATTGGCGAACCGCTGATTTTCGGTGTGACTTTGCCGCTGGGTAAGCCTTTTATTGCCGCCTGCCTCGGCGGCGCGGTGGGGGGCGCGCTGATCAGCTACTGGAAAGTGGCGACGGTGATTACCTTCGGTATTTCAGGTTTGCCTTTGGCGCTGACCATTGTCTCGGGTAAGGTGATGTTGTATCTGGCCGGTATGGTGATTACGATTGTGGCTGGATTTATTTTCACCTGGATAATGGGATTCAATGATCCTGAGGAGTAACGTTTGAGCGAGAAACAGAACCAGGAGGCCGTGGAAGGTCGCCGCGTGGTGTTCTTTGATCTGGACGGTACGCTGCATCAGGAAGACATGTTTGGCAGTTTCTTGCGTTTCTTGCTGCGTCACCTGCCGCTTAATCTGCTGTTGGTGGTGCCGCTGTTGCCGGTGGTCGGGCTGGCGATGTTGATGATGGGGCGCGCTGCGCGCTGGCCGATGAGTGTCTTGCTGTGGTCGATCACCTTTGGCCGTTCGGAGACCAGGTTAAAGGCGCTGGAACAGCAGTTCGTCAGCTATTTCCGCAATAAGGTGACCGCGTTTCCGGTGGTGCAAATGCGTCTGCGTCAGTACCTCGATGTGCACGATGCGCAGGTGTGGCTGATCACCGGTTCTCCGGAACGGCTGGTGGAGCAGGTTTATCGGGACTCCGCTTTCCTGTCGCGGGTGCGCCTGGTCGGCAGCCGCATTGTACGCAGTTACGGCGGCTGGGTGTTGACTATGCGCTGTCTTGGCGTCCAGAAAGTGACGCAACTGGAGCAGCGTCTCGGCGCGCCGCTCAGGTTGTACAGCGGTTACAGTGACAGCAAGCAGGACAACCCGCTGCTGTATTTTTGCGAGCACCGTTGGCGGGTCAGCAAGCTGGGTGAGTTGCAGCAGTTGGAGTAAGCAAAGGGGCGGATTTCCGCCCTTTGCCGTTTATATCCCTCTGGTTTTCCAATTGAAGCGTGAAAGACGGCAGCCATAGCGCCTTAATCATCGGTCAGATCGTGCGGCTTGCGTCCCAACTGCCATATTTTCTCCGCATAGTGCCCCAGCGCCCACAGGCTCAGACCGAGCACCACAAAGAAAATCGCCTTGGGCATGCTGTCCCAGAAAAACTCGAAGAAGCGGGTATAAAGGTTGATGCACAGGAAGGTCAGACCGAATCCGCGCAGCATGGCGTCATCACGTTTCAGCCCCAGCCAGATGACCACTGCGGCGGCGATACCGAACAGCAGGCTCCAGTGGAACAGTTCGATCTGGCGCACGCTATACCAGCTGTCAAGATCGCCGTAATTGCCGAAGATCGACAGCAGCCACAGGGCGATAAACAAATACAGCAGCCCCATCGCCAGCGAAACCCGCTCCAGCCCACGCCGTGCAAGCAGCGGTTGCAGCAGCAATGCTGCGGCGATCAGGACTGCGCCGAAGGCGATAAAGCGAATCGGGAAGCTCATGCCCAGCCAGTAAGCGCCCCAGCCGGACAGGTAACCGGTTTCGGCGCCGAAGGCGTTGCCGAGCGACAGCAGGGAAAACCACCACACCAGCCCGGAGCGGCTGAACCAGCCAATCAGGCCGTAAAGCAGAGCGGCGAACATCAGCAGCAATGAAACCCGGCCACTGCCGTTGTCCAGCCAGACGCCCATTTGCCACAGCGCGCAGGCGGTGAAGAGCACGGCAATGAACAGCGCGGCCTCATTACCGTAGCGTTTTTCCGGGTGGCGACGGCGACGGCGCAAGGCCCAGGTATAGGCCAGCGCGGCCAGTATGCCGGCCATCGCCATGCGAACCGGCGCATCGAAGCGGAACAAGCCGCTCAGCCAATCCAACAAATCGCTGTCGGCGAACAGGCTGGTGATGGCAATGACCAACGAGGCCAATGCGGCGAGAAACGCATAACGCGCCAGCCGCCGCCAGTCGAAAGGCTGGACTTCTACATGCTGCAACAACTGCTCTTGCTGTTGCACCGTCAGCGCGCCTTCGCTTACCCAGCCTTTCAGGGCTTTGCGTACCACGGCGGCGTTCTTCTTGCTGAATTTCATGTTTCTTATCCCTGATAACATTGCTATTCGTTCAGTATATACCCGTTGCATTTCAAGCCGCAGCGTTCGGCTCCGCACCCGGCCGGCAGGGGCGAATATATTCACCCCGGTTAACGCGGGCGCAGCATGCAGCGCACCTACTGTGTATAATGCCCGCCGCAAAAGCGCACGAGGAATTATGCGATGACTGAATATAACGATGAATACTGGATGCGTCAGGCGTTGCTGCTTGCCCAGCGTGCTCAGGAAGAAGGCGAGGTGCCGGTGGGTGCGCTGCTGGTGCTGGACAATCAGGTGATTGGCGAAGGCTGGAACCGGCCGATTGGCCGTCACGATCCTACCGCGCATGCGGAGATCATGGCGCTGCGGCAGGGCGGAGCGGTGTTACAGAACTATCGCCTGTTGAATGCCACGTTGTATGTCACCCTGGAGCCGTGCGTGATGTGCGCCGGCGCAATGGTTCACAGTCGCATTCGTCGGCTGGTGTACGGCGCGGCCGATGTGAAAACCGGTGCGGCAGGGTCGCTGGTGGATATTTTGCGCCATCCCGGCATGAACCATCAGGTGGAGATCGCTTCAGGCGTGTTGGCGGACGAATGCGCCGCGACGCTGAGCAACTTTTTCCGCCTGCGCCGCGAGCAGAAAAAAGCGCTTAAGCTGGCGCAACGTGCGGCGGATAAGCCAGAGTAATTAGTGGTTAAGTGCCAGTTCCGGTATAACGACCGGATAGCCTTCCCCCAGCGCCGCCTGTTCGGCCGCTTCCTGCGCCGCCTTTCTCTCTTTTTCTTGCAGATAGCCGACCAGGCTGACCTGATAGCGGCGAATGTTTTCCACGTAGTTATAAGCTTCGCGTCCGCGCGCATAGCCGTAGGTCAGTTGCGGGTAATAACGTTTTTGGCTGAGCATCGGCAGGCGCTGTTTGACGTCCACCCAGCTGTCCGGGTTGCCTTTTTGCATTTTGGTCAGCTTGCGGGCGTCGAGCATATGGCCCCAGCCCATGTTGTACGCCGCCAGCGAGAACCAGATGCGTTCGTCTTCCGGTACGCTGTCGGGCACTTTGGCCATTAACCTCTGCAGGTAAAGTGCGCCGCCCTGAATGCTTTCCTCGGGATCCAGACGATCGTTGACCCCCAGGCCGTCGGCGGTGGCCCGCGTCAGCATCATCAGGCCACGTACGCCGGTGGGGGAGGTGGCCTGCGGGTTCCAGTGCGATTCCTGATAGGCGATGGCCGCCAGCAATTTCCAGTCGATCTCATTGGCGTATTTTTCAAACAGCGAGCGGAAGGTCGGCAGCACCGAGTCGATGGCTGACAGAAAGGTTCGGGTATCGACGTAATCGAAACTGCCGACGTGGCCGAGATACTTCTCTTCCAGCCGCGCCAGCGTGCCGTCGTCCACCATCTGGCTATAGAAATCCAGCATCGCCGCATACAGGCTGTCATCGTTGCCGCGCTTCAGATACCAGGTGACCGGCTCTTCATCGGTGACGTCGAACGCAACCGCCAGTTGCGGGTGGATGCGTTGCAGCAGGGCAATAGTCACAGAGTCGCCCAGGGTATAGTCCAGTTTGCCGTCGGCCACCTGTTCCAGCAGCTCTTTTGAGGTCAGATCGCTGGAGGCTTCCCAACTGAGGTCCGGGAATTTACTTTGCTTAAGCTGTTTCAGCGTGCTGACGTGCGCGGAACCGGAAGCGACCGCCAGCTTGCCTTTAATGTCGGCAAAGGTTTTTGGCCGTGGGGTGCCCAGGCGATAGACCAACTGCTGGGAAACGGAATAATAGGCCGGGCCGGTGCGAGCGCGGCTGAGGCGATCCTGGTTGTAGATCAGGCCGGCGGCCAGCAGATCGGCGTCGTCATCGTCCAGATCGTCAAACAGGTCATTGATATTGTTGTGCGGGATCACCACCAGCTTCACGCCCAGGTAATTGGCGAAGCGTTTCGCCAGCTCGTAGTCGAGCCCACCCGGCCCCTGCTTGGTGGTGAAATAGGTTAGCGGCGTGTTCAGCGTACTGATACGCAGCTCGCCACGGGATTTGATCTCTTCGAGTTGCCCTCCCTGGCCACCGCGCCAGGCAATATTGGGCCACAGGGCGAGCGCCAGAAGCAAGGTAACAACACCGATGAGAATGTAGTTTATTTTTAGGCGTTTCAAATAGTTATCCAGTGGTGGTACGGGTGCGCCGGTGACCGATGGTCAGTCTTTTCTTATGGTTAAATCACCAGTGCGGGAGCATTTTGCGCAACAAAACGCCAGCGTGCAACTTTATTGACACGTTATGACAATTCGAGGGGGCGAACAGCTTTTATCAATAATAGCTGCGCAAACGGTTTCGTCGGCGGCGTAGATTCTCTATAATGGCGCGCGTTTTCCCCTGTTGCGCCCAAAGAAGTGCTGAAGTCAGTTGCTTCGAAGACGAGAGAACTTTGATTATGGAAATACTGCGTGGTTCGCCCGCTTTGTCGGCTTTTCGTATTACCAAACTGCTGTCCCGCTGTCAGGACGCTCAACTTCCGGTCAGTGATATCTACGCCGAATACGTCCACTTTGCCGATGTTAACGCACCGCTAAGTGCCGAAGAACATGGCAAGCTCACGCGCCTGCTCAAGTACGGCCCCTCTCTCGCCGAACATGCCCCTGAAGGCCGCCTGCTGTTGGTGACGCCGCGTCCGGGTACCATTTCCCCCTGGTCTTCCAAAGCCAGCGATATCGCCCACAACTGCGGTTTGAAGCAAGTGGTGCGGCTGGAGCGCGGCCTGGCGTTTTACGTCAAGGCGCCGACGCTGACCGAAGCGCAGTGGCAACAGCTTGCCGCGTTGCTGCACGATCGCATGATGGAAACGGTATTCAGCGAACTGCAGCAGGCAGAACAGCTTTTTGCTCAGCATCAGCCGGCGCCGTACCAGGCGGTGGACGTGCTGGGCGAAGGTCGCAGCGCGCTGGAACAGGCCAACCTCAAGCTGGGGCTGGCGCTGGCGCAGGATGAAATCGACTATCTGCTGAATGCCTTTACCGGTCTGGGGCGCAACCCGACGGATATCGAACTCTATATGTTCGCGCAGGCCAACTCCGAGCACTGCCGCCACAAGATTTTCAACGCCGACTGGATCATCGACGGCGAACAGCAACCTAAGTCGCTGTTCAAAATGATCAAAAACACCTTCGAGCAGACGCCGGATTACGTACTGTCTGCTTATAAAGACAACGCGGCGGTTATGGAAGGCTCTCAGGTTGGCCGTTTCTTTGCTGCGCCGGAAAACGGCCAGTATGACTACCATCAGGAAGACGCGCATATCCTGATGAAGGTGGAAACCCATAACCACCCGACGGCGATCTCCCCATGGCCGGGTGCCGCTACCGGTTCCGGCGGCGAGATCCGCGACGAAGGCGCCACCGGTCGCGGGGCCAAGCCCAAGGCGGGTCTGGTGGGCTTCTCGGTTTCCAACCTGCGTATTCCTGGTTTCGAACAGCCGTGGGAACAGGACTTCGGCAAACCGGATCGCATCGTGACCGCACTGGATATCATGACCGACGGCCCATTAGGCGGCGCGGCGTTCAACAACGAATTCGGTCGTCCTGCGCTGGTAGGCTACTTCCGTACTTATGAAGAGCAGGTCAACAGTCACAACGGCGTCGAACTGCGCGGCTACCACAAGCCCATCATGTTGGCAGGCGGTATCGGCAACATCCGCGCCGATCACGTGCAGAAGGGCGAAATCACCGTGGGCGCCAAGCTGGTGGTGCTCGGCGGCCCGGCGATGAATATCGGCCTGGGCGGCGGTGCGGCTTCTTCCATGGCGTCCGGTCAGTCCGATGCCGATCTGGATTTCGCCTCGGTGCAGCGCGACAACCCGGAAATGGAACGTCGCTGTCAGGAAGTGATCGACCGCTGCTGGCAGTTGGGCGAACAAAACCCGATTCTGTTTATCCACGACGTAGGTGCCGGCGGCCTGTCTAACGCCATGCCGGAACTGGTCAGCGACGGTGGCCGCGGTGGCCGTTTCGAACTGCGCGACATCCTTAACGACGAGCCGGGCATGAGCCCGCTGGAAGTGTGGTGCAACGAATCGCAGGAACGCTATGTGATGGCGATTGCGCCGGCGCAGATGGCGCAGTTTGACGAAATTTGCCGCCGTGAGCGCGCACCTTATGCGGTGATCGGCGAAGCTACCGAAGAACTGCATTTGACGCTGAACGACAACCATTTCGACAATCAACCGATCGATATGCCGTTGGACGTGCTGCTGGGCAAAACGCCGAAAATGACGCGTGACGTGACCAGTCTGCAAGCCAAAGGCGAGCCGATCCAACGTGCGAACATCACCCTGGAGGATGCGGTAAAACGCGTTCTGCATTTGCCGGCGGTGGCAGAGAAAACCTTCCTGATCACTATCGGCGACCGCACCGTAACCGGCATGGTAGCCCGTGACCAGATGGTTGGCCCGTGGCAGATCCCGGTAGCCGACTGCGCGGTGACCACCGCCAGCTTGGACAGTTACTACGGTGAAGCGATGTCGATTGGCGAACGTGCGCCGGTTGCCTTGCTGGACTTCGCCGCCTCCGGCCGCCTGGCGGTAGGGGAAGCGCTGACCAACCTGGCCGCGACCGAAATCGGTTCGCTCAAGCGCGTGAAGCTTTCCGCTAACTGGATGGCGGCAGCCGGTCACCCGGGTGAAGACGCTGGCCTGTATGCCGCGGTGAAAGCGGTGGGCGAAGAGCTTTGCCCGGCGCTGGGCATCACCATTCCGGTGGGCAAAGACTCGATGTCGATGAAAACCCGCTGGCAGGAAGGCGAAGAGCAGCGCGAAATGACGTCGCCGCTGTCGCTGGTGATCACCGGGTTTGCCCGCGTGGAAGACGTTCGCCACACAGTGACGCCGCAACTGCGTACCGATAAGGGCGAGAGTGCGCTGTTGCTGATCGATCTGGGCAACGGCCATAACGCACTGGGCGCTACCGCACTGGCGCAGGTTTACCGCCAACTGGGCGACAAGCCGGCCGACGTGCGCAATGTAGAACAGCTGGCAGGCTTCTTCAACGCCATGCAGCAACTGGTGGCCGATCGCGCGTTGCTGGCTTACCACGACCGTTCCGACGGCGGCCTGCTGGTCACGCTGGCGGAAATGGCATTTGCCGGCCACTGCGGCGTGAACGTGGATATCAAAGGGCTGGGCGACGATGCGCTGGCAGCGCTGTTCAACGAAGAACTGGGCGCGGTGATTCAGGTCACGGCCGACCGGCTTGAAGCGGTGCAACAGGCCTTTGCTCAACACGGCCTGACGGACAATGTGCATCACATCGGCAGTGTGCAGGCCGGCGATCGCTTTGTCATTACTCAGGGCGACAAAGCGCTGTACAGCCAAGGCCGCGCGACCTTGCGCACCTGGTGGGCGGAAACCACCTGGCAGATGCAACGCCTGCGCGATAACCCGGAATGCGCCGATCAGGAGCACCAGGCCAAGCAGGGCGACCGCGACCCGGGGCTGAACGTCAAGCTGACCTTTGCGCCGGAAGAAGACATTGCCGCGCCGTACATCGCCAAGGGCGCACGCCCTAAAGTGGCGGTGCTGCGCGAGCAGGGCGTCAACTCCCACGTTGAGATGGCGGCAGCCTTCCACCGCGCCGGCTTCGATGCGGTAGACGTTCATATGAGCGATCTGCTGGAAGGGCGTCGCGATCTGCAAGACTTCCATACGTTGGTTGCCTGTGGCGGTTTCTCATACGGCGACGTACTGGGTGCCGGCGAAGGCTGGGCGAAGTCGATTCTGTTCAACGACCGCGTTCGTGACGAATTCGAATCCTTCTTCCACCGTCCGCAAACCCTGGCATTGGGTGTGTGCAACGGTTGCCAGATGATGTCGAACCTGCGCGATCTGATCCCGGGTGCCGAACACTGGCCACGTTTCGTACGCAACCTGTCGGATCGTTTTGAAGCGCGTTTCAGCCTGGTGGAAGTGGCGGCCAGCCCGTCGCTGTTCATGCAGGGCATGACCGGTTCACGCATGCCGATCGCCGTATCCCACGGTGAAGGGCACGTTGAAGTGCGCGATGCAGTGCATCTGGCGGCGTTGGAAAGCAGTGGTCTGGTGGCATTGCGCTTTGTGGACAATGCCGGTCAGGTAACGGAAACCTATCCAGCTAACCCTAATGGTTCTCCAAACGGCATCACCGCAGTGACCAGCAGCAACGGCCGTGCGACGGTGATGATGCCGCACCCGGAACGTGTATTCCGTACCGTGAGCAACTCATGGCATCCGGAAGAGTGGGGCGAAGACAGCCCGTGGATGCGCATGTTCCGCAACGCCCGCAAGCAATTGGGCTAAGCGGTTACCACGCGGTAATGAAAGGGGCGCAAGAGATTGCGTCCCTTTTTACTTATTGCGCCGGTGCCGGTTTGCCGTTGTCTGCATTTTGCGACAGAGAACCTTTTTCATGTCTCTAAAAAGAGACACTTAACTCATTGATTTGTAATGGTGAAAAATTAATTGGCTTAAGTTGTCGGTTTTTGGCGACAGGGTGATGATTTTTTAATCGACCCATGGCAGGTCAATTTGATCTTATAGGCTGTGTTTTTATTTATTTATTAATATATTCAATGTGTTAATAAATGTATTGAAAAGTTGGCACGTAAAGTGCATTATTATCCCCAGTTGCTCATTCAACTTTTTATGACGGCCCCGTATTTAGACGGAAGTTTGCCTCATAAGCCTCCGAATGATGCCAAAGAAATGGTGCCTATCGTCCAACCAAACCGATAACAGACGCGCAAGCGGCTTTATCAAGCATCGGGCGACACGTGGAGTGAGGCACCGCCTGTATCCAACTGTGATGAGTGTTCATCAATCCCGGATACTTATGGATGCTATTCGTCCTGTTCGATGCCAGCCTTGTGCTACATCACCCTGGGGACGAGATTCAAGGGCATCCACACTTTCTTGCGATGGGGCAGTCCTGCCCCAGCGTCAAATACCCCTCATACTTGAAGCTGCATCTGTGTTGACTGCACTTGTGCGCCCCAGTCACTTACTTGAGTAAGCTCTTGGGGACTTACAAGCTTGTCGCCTTGATGCAACTCCAATTATTTTGGGTATATACGATAGGTCCAAACGCAAACTCCCTACCTACGGCACGCTTCCCTATATTTTCCTGACGCTTCGCCGAACGCCGGGCTTTCCTCTCACCGGTGACTCGGTTAGCATCGAAGCAGATGAGAGACAATGAGATGATTTCGTTGAAAAGATGGCGTTTATTCCCCCGCTCGCTGCGTCAGCTGGTCCTGATGGCGTTTCTGCTGGTGCTGCTGCCGCTGCTGGTGCTGGCTTATCAGGCTTATCAAAGCCTGGATCATCTCAGCGCGCAGGCGGCGGATATCAACCGCACCACGCTGGTGGATGCGCGGCGCAGCGAGGCGATGACCAGCGTGGCGCTGGAGATGGAGCGCAGCTACCGTCAGTATTGCGTGCTGGTCGATCCCACCCTGGAGCGGTTGTACCAAAATCAACGTAAGCAGTATTCGCAGATGCTGGACGCCCATGCGCCGATCCTGCCGGATGAACGCTATTATCAAACGTTGCGCAGCCTGCTGACCCAGCTCGCTGCGATTAAATGCCAGAGCAGCGGGCCGGACAAACAGGCATCGACGCTGCTGGAGTCTTTCTCGCGTTCCAACGCCGAGATGGTGCAAGCTACGCGCGCCGTAGTGTTCTCGCGCGGCCAGCAGTTGCAGCAGGCGATTGCCGAACGCGGCCAGTTTTTCGGCTGGCAGGCGCTGATGCTGTTTCTGGTCAGCGTGTTGCTGGTGGTGCTCTTCACTCGCATGATTATCGGCCCGGTGAAAGCGGTGGAGCGCATGATCAACCGTCTGGGGGAGGGGCGAGCGCTGGGCAGCACCGAGTCGTTTAAAGGCCCGCGTGAGCTGCGTTCGTTGGCGCAACGCATCATCTGGTTGAGTGAACGCCTGGCGTGGCTGGAGTCGCAGCGGCATGAGTTCCTGCGCCATATCTCGCATGAATTGAAAACGCCGTTGGCCAGCATGCGCGAGGGGACGGAACTGTTGGCAGACGAAGTGGCCGGCCCGCTGACCTCCGATCAGAAAGAAGTCGTGACTATTCTCGATAACAGCAGCCGCCACCTGCAACTGCTGATAGAGCAGTTGCTGGATTACAACCGTAAACTGGCCGATGGCCCGGCGGAGCATGAGAATGTTGAGCTGCGCGATATGGTCGAGTTGGTGGTCGCCGCGCACAGTTTGCCGGCCAGGGCGAAAATGATCCGCACCGAGATCACATTGGATGCGGAAATCTGCTGGGCAGAGCCTACGCTTTTAATGCGCGTGCTGGATAATCTCTACTCCAATGCGGTGCACTACGGCAAGGAATCCGGTAACATTTGGATTCGCAGCCGTCAGGTTGGGCAACGGGTGCAGATTGATGTCGCCAACAGCGGCACGCCCATCCCCGAGGCCGAACAAACCATGATTTTTGAGCCTTTTTTCCAGGGTAGCCACCAGCGAAAAGGGGCGGTAAAAGGAAGCGGTCTGGGGTTGAGCATCGCTCAGGATTGTATCCGCCGGATGCGCGGTGAATTGCAGCTGGTCGAAGTCGCCGGCGCAGACGTCTGCTTCCGCATTGAATTGCCATTAACCGCCGAGAATGAATAAATAATGTACACATGGTCTAAACGCCTTCGTCTATTGCAGACCGAACGTTCACCGCGTGCCACGCAGAGCGCGCCACTCGGCAAGCGTCGTCTTTCCTTTTTAGGCAGCGTTCTTTGCGTGCCGTTTTTGCTGGCAGGCTGCGTCGATCGTGCGGTCAGCAGCGGCCTGAGTCAGCAGCAGCAAGAAGCGATCCCGGACACCAAAGTGGTGGATTACCGCATCGCAGCCTGCGATACCCTGTGGCAGCTCGACGACAAAGACGCGTTGAATAATTCACTTTACTGGCTGCGTGCGATGGATTGCGCCGATCGCGTAGGATCGACCCAGGCGCGCTCGCTGGCGAAAACCCTGCCTGGCGACAGCTGGGACGGTATTTTCAAGCAAAGTATTCTGCTGGGCAGCGCCGAGCCGACGTCGGGCGAACGCCGCCAGATGATCGATCGTCTGAACAGTTACCGCCTGGCGTTCCCAAGCTCCTTGCGCCCGTTGCTGCAACTGTGGCGTCAGCAGCAGGTTCTGCAGATCACCTTGTTCGACGAAAAGGCGCGCTATCAGCACCTGCAGGAAAGCTCGGACAGCCAGATAGATGCGCTGCGCCAGAGCCAGATCCGCTTGCAGGCCCAGTTACAGGATACTTCGCGCAAACTGGAGAATCTGACCGATATCGAACGTCAGCTCTCCTCGCGCAAGCAATTACAGGGCGAAATCCCGGATAACGGCGCGACACAGCAAAAAACCGACGCCGCAGATAAAAATGCCGCGTCGGCCAAGGCCGCAGAGCCGGAAGTCGAACCGGAAAAGGGCACCGCCCTGCCGGTGGATCCGGAAGATACCTACGCGCCGCCCCCCGCTAACAAGGAGTCTCACGCGCGATGACAGCACGCAAACCGGCCAATCTGTTATTGGTTGACGACGATCCCAGCTTGCTCAAGCTGCTGGGTATGCGCCTGACCAGCGAAGGTTTTCATGTCACCACCGCCGAAAGCGGCCAGGAAGCGCTGCGCCTGTTGGGGCGCGAACAGATTGATCTGGTGATCAGCGATCTGCGGATGGACGAAATGGACGGCATGGCGCTGTTTGCCGAAATTCAAAAGCACCAGCCTGGCATGCCGGTCATCATCCTCACCGCCCATGGTTCGATCCCGGATGCGGTAGCCGCTACCCAGCAGGGCGTGTTCAGCTTCCTCACCAAACCGGTGGATCGCGATGCGCTGTACAAGGCCATAGATGAAGCGCTGTCGCTTTCGCTGCCGGCCGGTGACGACAGCTGGCGCGAAGATATCGTTACCCGCAGCCCGATTATGCTGCGCCTGCTGGAGCAGGCGAAAATGGTGGCGCAGTCCGACGTCAGCGTGCTGATCAATGGCCACAGTGGCACCGGTAAAGAAGTATTGGCCCAGGCGATCCACGGTGCCAGCCCGCGCGGCAAAAAGGCGTTTATCGCCATTAACTGCGGCGCCTTGCCGGAACAACTGCTGGAGTCTGAGCTGTTCGGTCACGCCAAAGGGGCGTTTACCGGTGCGGTCAGCAGCCGTGAAGGGCTGTTCCAGGCGGCAGCGGGCGGTACGCTGTTCCTCGATGAGATCGGCGATATGCCGCTGTCGTTGCAGGTTAAACTGCTGCGCGTGCTGCAGGAACGCAAGGTGCGCCCGCTGGGCAGCAACCGCGATCTGGACATCGACGTGCGCATTATTTCCGCCACCCACCGTGACCTGCAAAAGGCGATGGCGAAAAACGAGTTCCGCGAAGATCTCTACTACCGCCTGAACGTGGTGAACCTGAAGATCCCTGCGCTGAATGAACGGGCTGAAGATATTCCGCTGCTGGCCAACCATCTGCTGCGTGAATCCGCCAAGCGTCACAAGCCGTTTGTCCGCAGTTTCTCTTCCGACGCCATGAAGCGCCTGATGACCGCCACCTGGCCGGGCAACGTGCGCCAACTGGTGAACGTGATCGAGCAGTGCGTGGCGCTGACGTCTGCGCCGGTGATCAGCGAAGCGCTGGTGGAGCAGGCGCTGGAAGGGGAAAATACCGCGTTGCCGACCTTCGTCGAGGCGCGCAATCAGTTTGAATTGCATTATCTGCGCAAGCTGTTGCAGATCACCAAGGGTAACGTAACCCAGGCCGCACGCATGGCGGGCCGCAACCGTACCGAGTTTTATAAATTGCTGTCGCGCCACGAGCTGGACGCCAACGATTTTAAAGAATGATATTTTCCGCCATGGCCTGCGCGCGCAGGTTCTCAACAAACGTGGCGGAATGATTTACACTCCGTTCTCTTTGTCGTGGCATGACCGGGCGTAGAGAACCATGGAACGTATTGAGCAGGATCCTAAACAATGAGCAGATCACTTTCCATCGCATTGGCCCAGCTGAATTTGCTGGTCGGTGACATTGAAGGCAACACGGAACGCATGTTGCAAACCGTGCAAGAGCAGCAGAAGGCGGGAGCCGATCTGGTCATGTTCACCGAGCTGGCGCTGTCCGGTTACCCGCCGGAAGACCTGCTGTATCGCGACGATTTCTACCAACGTTGTGACGCGCAGCTTCATCGCCTGCAGCAGGCGTCCACCGATGTGGCGATCCTGGTCGGCCACCCGTGGCGCGAAGGTGACAAGCTTTATAACGCGTTGTCGCTGTTCTCTGAAGGGCAACTGTTGGCGCGCTATTTCAAGCAACAGCTGCCGAACTACGGCGTCTTCGATGAGAAACGCTACTTCCACGCCGGCAACGAAACCTGTGTAGTGAACCTGAAAGGTTACCGTCTGGGCCTGCTGATTTGCGAAGACCTGTGGTTCCCGGAGCCGGTCGATGCCGCCAAGGCCGCCGGCGCCGAAATGATTTTGTCGATCAACGCCTCGCCGTACAATCGCGAGAAGCCGTATATCCGCAAGACGCTGATGGCCGGCCATTGCCAGCGCACCCATCTGCCGCTGGTGTATCTGAACCAGATCGGCGGGCAGGATGAATTGATTTTTGACGGTTGCTCGAAGGTGTTCGATGCGGCCGGCAACATGACCCACCGCCTGGCGGCGTTTGCCGAGCAGGTGACGCTGCTGAGGTTCAACGAGCTGGACGTGGTGCCGATGACCGCACCGGCCGCCGAGTTGCCGCAGCTGGCGCAGGTTTATGAAGCGCTGGTGCTGGCGGTGCGCGATTACGTGACCAAAAACGGCTTCAAGGGCGCGGTGTTGGGGCTGTCCGGCGGTATCGACTCGGCGCTGACGCTGGCGATTGCCGTTGATGCTCTGGGTAAAGACAAGGTGCAGGCGCTGATGATGCCGTTCCGCTACACCGCGGATATCAGCATCGCCGACGCCAAGGAAGAAGCTGAAATTCTCGGCGTCGAGTTCGATATCGTCTCCATCGAACCGATGTTCGACGCCTTTATGGGCCAGCTGACGCCGATGTTTGCCGGTACCGAACGCGACACCACCGAAGAAAACCTGCAGGCGCGCTGCCGCGGCGTGGTGCTGATGGCATTGTCCAACAAGCGCCGCAGCATCGTGCTGACCACCGGTAACAAAAGCGAGATGGCCGTAGGCTATGCCACGCTGTATGGTGATATGGCCGGTGGCTTTGACGTACTGAAAGACGTGCCGAAAACGCTGGTGTTCAAACTGTCCGAATACCGCAATACCGTCTCTTACGTGATCCCGCAGCGCGTTATCGATCGTCCGCCGTCCGCCGAGCTGGCGCCGGGTCAGGTCGATCAGGACAGCCTGCCGCCGTACGACATTCTGGATGCGATTCTGGAAGGTTACGTCGAACGCGATAAGTCGGTTGCCGATCTGGTGGCCGAAGGCTTCGACGAGGCGATCGTGCGCAAGGTTATCCGCCTGGTGGATATCAACGAATACAAGCGGCGTCAGGCCGCCGTCGGGCCGCGTATTACCGCCCGCAATTTCGGCAAAGACCGCCGCTACCCAATCACATCCGGCTTTGGCCGCAAAAATTGGTAATTAAGGAAAGAAGATGAAAAAAATTGACGCGATTATCAAGCCGTTCAAACTGGATGACGTCCGCGAGGCCTTGGCCGAAGTTGGCATTACCGGTATGACCGTGACCGAAGTGAAAGGCTTTGGCCGCCAGAAAGGCCACACCGAGCTGTACCGTGGCGCGGAGTACATGGTCGATTTTCTGCCGAAGGTGAAAATTGAGATTGTCGTGGCCGACGATATCGTCGACACCTGCGTGGAAACCATCATGCAGACCGCGCAAACCGGTAAAATCGGCGACGGTAAAATCTTCGTCTTCGACGTGGCGCGCGTGGTGCGTATTCGTACCGGCGAACAGGACGAAGAAGCGATTTAATGTGATCCTCTACCGAGCACCGCCGGCTTGAGCCTGGCCGGTGCTCGGTTTCTTACCCCCCCGCTAAAAACGTCCCAAGGCTTTATCTCTCAGTCATTTCCGCCATAAGCATTCTAAAAAAGCGAAGGCTATCGCGTTTTTGATAGTTTTTTCGATCGCTTTCCTCACGGGATCTACACTCAACTCAACTATCTTGATTAAGGCGATCCCCATGAATGTCAAGTTGCGGCCAGGCGGCAAGGGCGTGCATCCCCAGGATCTTTCTCGCGTAAGTGGTTGTAAGCGCACGCAGACAACAACGCAGCGGCTTGAAAGGTGATGGGGATGATGACGCTGCGCCAAATCCGCCACTTTATCGCCGTGGCGGAAACCGGTTCGATCTCCGCCGCCGCTCAGGCGGTGTTCGTTTCACAGTCGTCGCTGACGCTGGCCATCCAGCAATTGGAAACCGACATTGGCGTGCGGCTGTTTGATCGCCACGCCAAGGGCATGAACCTGACGCATCAGGGCCATCAGTTCTTGCGCCAGTCTTACCTGATCCTCGCCACGGTGGATAACGCCAAGCGCAGCCTGCAACTCGGCACCGAAAGCCTGACCGGAAAACTGACCATTGGCGTCACCAGCCTGGTGGCGGGCTACTTTTTGGTGGAACTGCTGAAGCGGTTTAAATCGGCCTATCCTAACGTCACCATTCAGGTGATAGAAGATGAACGTCCCTATATTGAGCATCTTCTGGTGAGCGGGGAGATCGATATCGGTGTGCTGATCTTGTCGAATATCGAAGACCGCGATGCGCTGCAAACCGAAGTGCTGATGCATTCGCCGTATCGCCTGTGGTTGCCACCGCTGCACCCGTTGCTGGAACACGAAAGCATCAGCCTGGCAGACGTGGCGAAGCAACCGCTGATCCAGCTTAACGCCGACGAAATGGACGTGCATGCGCGGCGCATCTGGGCGCGCGCCGGGCTGAAGCCGGAGATCGCCATGAAAACCGCTTCGACCGAAGCAGTGCGCAGCCTGGTGGCGGCGGGGATGGGGGTTTCCATCCAGCCGGACATGGCGTACCGCGCCTGGTCGCTGGAAGGCAATATGATTGAGGCGCGCAAGCTGGCGGATCTGCTGGAGCCGCTGGATATCGGCCTGGCGTGGCGGCGGGGCAGCGCGCGGCCGGAACTGGTCACGCCGTTTCTCACCATCGCGCGTGAGAATGGCAATATGCACGCCGCCGGCCTGAAGCATTCGATTTAATCGAATGTGGCCTTCAGTATTTAGAATTTGTTGGCTGCCTGATGCTCGCATAGTCTGATTAAAACTAACTTATTCACATTTGGTTAACGTTTTCGTCACTCAGGGGCAGCAGGCAATGGCAGATGTGCATTTCCTTACAGGCTTGACCTGTCAGCAATTTATTAACGGTGAGTCGGTCGAAGGCGAAGGCCAGCAAGAGTGCATCGTTAATCCCGCCAATGGCGAAACGCTGGTTTCGATTACCGAGGCCTCATCGGCACAGGTCGGCAGCGCGGTCAAGGCTGCACAACAGGCTTTTGGTCAATGGTCGCGTACCACCCCGGCTTACCGAGCTTCTATTTTGTTACGCATCGCCGACGCCATCGAGCGGCAGGCCGAGTATTTGGCCGGGTTGGAAGCGCTTAACTGCGGCAAGCCGCTGCACCAGGCACGCAGTGACGATCTCCCGGCAGCCATCGACGTTTTCCGCTTTTTTGCCGGCGCAGTACGTACCCAGCAGGGGCAGCTAGCCGGCGAATATATCGAAGGGCACACCTCAATGATCCGCCGCGATCCGATCGGCGTGGTGGCCTCTATTGCGCCGTGGAATTATCCGCTGATGATGGCGGCATGGAAAATCGCCCCGGCGCTGGCCGCGGGCAACACCGTGGTATTCAAACCTTCCGAACATACCCCGTTGAGCATTTTGGCGCTGGTGCCTGCATTGCAGGAGATCCTGCCGCCGGGGGTGTTGAACGTTCTGTACGGCGGTGGGGAGGGCGTCGGCAGCCATTTGGTCGGCCACCCGCAGGTTCGGTTGGTATCGGTGACCGGTGACATCGTGACCGGGCAAAAAATTCTGCAGGCGGCGGCGAAAAGCGTCAAGCGCACGCATCTGGAACTGGGCGGTAAAGCGCCGGTGATTGTCTGTGACGATGCCGATCTCGACGAGGTGGTCAGCAGCATCCGCACTTACGGCTATTACAACGCCGGCCAGGACTGCACCGCCGCCTGTCGTATCTACGCGCAGGCGGGGATTTACCCGAAGCTGGTGGACGCGTTGGGTGAAGCTGTCGCCAGTCTGCGCTTTGCCCGCAAGCGCGATGAAGACAACGAAATCGGCCCGCTGATCAGCAGCCGTCAGCGCGATCGCGTCGCCAGTTTTGTCGAGCGGGCGCTTAGCCAGCCGCATATCGAATTGATCACCGGTGCCGCCGCGCACTCCGGCCCGGGGTTTTACTACCAACCAACGCTGCTGGCCGGCTGCCTGCAAAGCGATGAGATCGTTCAGCGCGAAGTGTTTGGCCCGGTCGTGAGCGTAACCCGCTTTGACCATCTGGAGCAGGCGGTCAACTGGGCCAACGATTCCGAATACGGGCTGGCCTCATCGGTATGGACGCAGAATATCGACAAGGCGCTGCATATCGCAGCCCATCTGCAATACGGCAGCACCTGGATCAACACCCATTTCACCCTGGCGAGCGAGATGCCGCACGGCGGCCTGAAGCGTTCCGGCTACGGTAAGGATCTTTCCAGCGATTCGCTGCAGGATTACAGCGTTGTAAGACACGTAATGGCGAAATTCAAAGCCAGCTTCTAGCGGTTTCATAAAGCAAAAAACCGCGGCAGCCGTTCCCTGCCGCACACAGATACGCAACACAGGGGTAATTACGATGGGAAAAACTACCGCAGTCACCACCACGCTCTCCGCGCTCTGTATCACCGTGCTTTGCGGCTTGGCCCAGGCGGCCGAGTTGCCGCAGGCGCTCGGTAAAGGCGAAGGACGGCTGGATATCATCGCCTGGCCCGGTTACATCGAGCGCGGCCAGTCCGACAAAAACTATGACTGGGTCACCCAGTTTGAGAAACAAACCAGCTGCGCGGTGAATGTGAAAACCGCCGCAACCTCCGATGAAATGGTCAGCCTGATGGCCAAGGGCGGTTACGATCTGGTCACCGCGTCCGGCGACGCCTCACTGCGATTGATCCTCGGCAAGCGGGTACAACCGATCAATACCGCGCTGATCCCCAACTGGAAAAGCATCGACCCACGCCTGCTGAACGGCGCCTGGTACACCGTGGACGGCAAAACTTACGGTACGCCGTATCAGTGGGGGCCAAACCTGCTGATGTACAACACCAAAACCTTCCCGACGCCGCCGGACAGCTGGGGCGTAGTGTTCCAGCAACAGAATCTGCCGGACGGCAAAACCAATCAGGGGCGGGTGCAAGCTTATGACGGGCCGATTTATATCGCCGATGCGGCGCTGTTCCTGAAGGCTACTCAGCCACAACTTGGTATCAGCGATCCGTATCAGCTTAATGAAGAGCAGTATCAGGCGGCGTTGAAGCTGTTGCGCACTCAACACGCGTTGATCCACCGCTACTGGCACGATACTTCGGTACAGATGAGCGATTTCAAAAATGAAGGCGTGGTCGCTTCCAGCGCCTGGCCGTATCAGGCCAACGCCCTGAAAGGCGAGGGCCAGCCGATCGCCACGGTCTTCCCTAAAGAAGGGGTTACCGGCTGGGCGGATACCACCATGCTGCATGCCGACGCCAAACACCCGAATTGCGCCTATCAGTGGATGAACTGGTCGCTGGAGCCGAAGGTGCAGGGCGACGTGGCCGCCTGGTTCGGTTCAGTCCCTGCTTCTCCGGCAGGCTGCAAGGCCAGCGCGCTGCTGGGCGAGAAGGGCTGTGAAACCAACGGATTTAATCAGTTCGACAAGATCGCCTTCTGGAAAACGCCGCAGGCGCAGGGGGGCAAGTTCGTGCCGTACAGCCGCTGGACGCAGGACTATATCGCCATCATGGGTGGCCGCTAACGAACAGGGGCGCAGTTCGCTGCGCCCAAACAGCATCAGTGTGGAGCGTACATCATGACCATTGCCGTGCAATTTATCGATGTTTCGCGGACCTTCGGCGATGTTCGTGCCGTAGACCGAGTGTCTATCGAGATCCAGGACGGAGAATTTTTCTCCATGCTCGGGCCTTCCGGCTCGGGGAAAACCACCTGCCTGCGGCTGATCGCCGGTTTTGAGCAACTGAGCGCCGGCTCGATCCGCATACACGGGCAAGAGGCCGCCAACCTGCCGCCGTATCAGCGTGACGTGAATACCGTGTTCCAGGATTACGCGCTGTTCCCGCATATGTCGGTGCTGGAAAACGTCGCTTACGGGTTGATGGTCAAAGGCGTCGCCAAACGCGAACGGCTGGCGCGTGCGCAGGAGGCGCTGGACAGCGTGGCGTTGGGGTTTGTGGCAGAACGCAAACCGGCGCACCTTTCGGGTGGACAGCGGCAGCGCGTTGCGCTGGCCCGAGCCTTGGTCAACCGGCCACGGGTGCTGTTGCTGGATGAACCGCTCGGCGCGCTGGATCTCAAACTGCGTGAGCAGATGCAGGGCGAACTGAAAAAACTGCAGCGCCAGTTGGGCATCACCTTTATTTTCGTCACCCACGATCAAAGCGAAGCGCTGTCGATGTCCGATCGCGTGGCGGTGTTCAACAATGGCCGCATCGAGCAGGTCGATGCGCCGCGCGAACTGTATATGCGGCCGAAGACGCCGTTCGTCGCCGAGTTTGTCGGCACCTCCAACGTGGTGCGCAGCGAACTGGCGCAGCGGTTGCTTGGCCAGACCGCCACCTTCTCGATTCGCCCGGAGCATATCCGCCTGGCGGATCAGGCCGGTGCGGCACCGGATGAAATCCAGGTGCAGGGCAGGGTGCAGGAGATCCATTATCAGGGCGCGGCAACGCGTTATGAAATCGCGCTGAGCAGCGGTGAAAAACTGCTGGTCAGCCAGGCAAATCCCCAGTGGCATGCCGGTGGGCAGCAGCGTTTGATCGGACAGCCGGTCACCGCCTGCTGGTCGCGTGAGGCGATGGTGCCACTGCTGGAGGAGAGGTGAGATGGATATGAGCATCGACTTTCCCGCGCCGCGCCGCGGTACTCTGCGCGCTCTGTCGACCTGGTTCTATCGCCGCCCGACGCTGTATCTGTTGCTGCTGTTGGTGCCGCCGCTGCTGTGGTTTGGCGCGGTGTATCTCGGTTCGCTGTTGACGCTGCTGTGGCAAGGGTTCTACACCTTCGACGACTTCACCATGACGGTGACGCCGGATCTGACCTTCGATAACCTGCGGGCGCTGTTCAACCCGGCCAACTACGACATCATCCTGCGCACCCTGACGATGGCGGTGCTGGTGTCGCTGGCCAGCGCGGTGCTGGCGTTCCCGATTGCCTATTATATGGCGCGCTACACCAGCGGCCGCGTCAAAGCGTTCTTCTACATTGCGGTGATGATGCCGATGTGGGCCAGTTATATCGTCAAAGCCTATGCCTGGACGCTGCTGTTGGCTAAAGACGGCGTAGCCCAGTGGTTCCTGCAACACCTCGGGTTGGAACCGGTACTGGCGGCAATCCTGAGCGTGCCGGGCGTAGGGGGCAACACCCTGTCGACCTCTGGGCTGGGGCGTTTTCTGGTGTTCGTGTATATCTGGCTGCCGTTCATGATTTTGCCGATCCAGGCCGCGCTGGAGCGCTTGCCGCCTTCGCTATTGCACGCCTCGGCGGATCTGGGCGCGCGCCCGGCGCAGACTTTCCGTTACGTGGTCCTGCCGCTGGCGGTGCCGGGCATTGCTGCCGGGTCGATATTCACTTTCTCGCTGACGCTGGGGGACTTCATCGTGCCGCAGCTGGTGGGGCCGCCGGGTTACTTTATCGGCAGCATGGTGTATGCCCAACAGGGGGCGATCGGGAATATGCCGATGGCGGCGGCCTTTACCCTGGTGCCGATCGTACTGATCGCGATTTATCTTTCCATTGTGAAACGTCTGGGGGCCTTCGATGCACTCTGAACGCGCGCCGTTAGGGCTGAAGTTGGCCGCCTGGGGCGGTTTGATCTTCCTGCATTTCCCGCTGGCGATTATCGCCATCTATGCCTTCAACACCGAGGATGCTGCGTTCAGCTTCCCGCCAAAGGGGTTTACGCTGCATTGGTTCAGCGTGGCCGCCGGCAGGCAGGATATCCTCGATGCGATGCTGCTTTCGGCGCAAATAGCCGCGCTGGCGACCGCCGTGGCGCTGGTGCTGGGCACCCTGGCGGCCGCGGCGCTGTACCGGCGTGATTTCTTCGGCAAGGACAGCATTTCGCTGCTGCTGTTATTGCCGATCGCGCTGCCGGGCATCGTCACCGGTCTGGCGCTGCTGGCGGCGTTCAAGGCGCTGAATATCGAACCGGGGGTGCTGACCATCGTCATCGGTCATGCCACCTTCTGCGTGGTGATCGTGTTCAATAACGTGATTGCCCGTTTCCGCCGGACCTCTTACAGCCTGATCGAAGCGTCCATGGATCTGGGCGCCGACGGTTGGCAAACCTTCCGTTACGTGATTTTACCCAACCTGGGGTCGGCGCTGCTGGCCGGCGGCATGCTGGCGTTTGCGCTGTCGTTTGACGAAATCATTGTCACCACCTTCACCGCCGGGCATGAGCGCACGTTGCCGCTGTGGTTGCTAAACCAGCTCGGCCGCCCGCGCGACGTGCCGATCACCAACGTGGTGGCGTTATCGGTGATGTTGCTGACCATGATCCCGATTTTGGGGGCCTATTATCTGACTAAAGGCGGCGAAAGCGTCGCCGGCAGCGGCAAATAATTTCCTAACCAGACATCTTACAAAAGGATAACCCTATGCAAAGCCAACTGCTGATTAACGGTCAACTGGTTACCGGCCAGGGGACGTCGCTGCCGGTGTATAACCCGGCGACCGGAGAGGTGATCTTGCAGGTAGCGCAAGCCAGCCTGGAGCAGGTGGATCAGGCGGTGCTGGCGGCCGACGCCGCCTTTGCCGAATGGGGGCAGACCACGCCGAAAGAGCGTGCCGACTGCCTGCTGAAGCTGGCGAATCTGATCGATAGCCACGCGGAAACCTTTGCCCGGCTGGAATCGCTCAACTGCGGCAAACCTTATCACTGCGTGCTGAACGACGAACTGCCGGCAGTGGCCGACGTATTCCGCTTCTTCGCCGGTGCCAGCCGCTGCCTGAGCGGGCTGGCGGCCGGCGAGTATCTGGCCGGACACACCTCGATGATCCGCCGCGATCCGCTGGGCGTGGTGGCCTCGATTGCCCCCTGGAACTACCCGCTGATGATGGCGGCGTGGAAGTTGGCCCCGGCGCTGGCGGCGGGCAATTGCGTGGTGATTAAACCGTCGGAACAGACCCCGCTGACCACCTTTAAGCTGGCCGAACTGGCCGCCGGGCTGTTCCCGCCGGGCGTGCTTAACGTTCTGTTCGGCCAAGGCGTCGGTGTCGGCGATCGGCTGACCGGCCATGACAAGGTACGAATGGTGTCGCTCACCGGTTCGATTGCTACCGGGGAACACATTATCGCGCATACCGCGCCGGGCATTAAGCGCACCCATATGGAGCTGGGGGGTAAGGCGCCGGTGCTGGTGTTTGATGATGCCGACCTGCAACAGGTGGTAGAAGGCATCCGCAGCTTTGGTTTTTACAACGCCGGCCAGGACTGCACCGCCGCCTGCCGCATTTATGCCCAGAAAGGCATTTACCCCGAACTGGTGAAGCGGCTGGGCGAGGCGGTCGCCAGCCTGAAAATAGGGTCGCCGGAGGACGAAAGCAGCGAGCTTGGCCCGCTAATCACCGCCCAGCATCTGGAGCGGGTGGCGGGGTTTGTCGAGCGGGCGAAGGCGCTGCCGCATGTGCAGGTGGTGACCGGCGGTGAGCGGGTTAACGGCCCCGGCTACTATTTCCAGCCGACGCTGCTGGCCGGTACGCAGCAGGAAGATGAAATCGTGCAGCGGGAGGTGTTCGGCCCGGTAGTCACTATCACCGAGTTTGACGATGAGGCGCAGGTGCTGGCCTGGGCCAATGAGTCCAACTACGGGTTGGCATCGTCGTTGTGGACCCGTGACGTGGGCCGTGCGCATCGGTTGAGCGCCCGCCTGCAATACGGCTGCACCTGGGTGAATACCCATTTCATGCTGGTGAGCGAAATGCCGCACGGCGGCCAGAAGCTGTCGGGCTACGGCAAAGATATGTCGATGTACGGGCTGGAGGACTACACCGCGATCCGGCATGTGATGTTTAAACATTGATTTTACTGTATTTACCCGCACAATAGCGCACATTCAGACCGGTTTCGACCGGTCTGATTGATAATAAGAATTGAAAGGAAGCTAATATGGGAATCACCCGACGCGATTTTCTCAACGGGGTGGCGATCACCATCGCCGCCGGGCTGACGCCGCTGCAAATTCTGCGCGCGTCACCGCAAACCGCCAATCAAACCTTGTACTATCCGCCTGCGCTGACCGGGCTGCGCGGTAACCATCCGGGATCCTTCGAGCACGCGCACCAACTGGGGCGCGACGGCAAGGCATTCGATTTCGGCAGCGTACCCGCTACGGAAGAGTTTGACCTGATCGTGGTCGGTGCGGGTATCAGCGGGCTGGCCGCCGCCTGCTTCTGGCAGCAAATGAAGGGCGCACAGCAGCGTATTTTGCTGATCGACAACCACGATGATTTTGGCGGCCACGCCAAGCGCAATGAATTCAGCAGCGAAAACGGCACTATTCTCGGCTATGGCGGCAGTGAGTCGCTGCAATCACCACGCTCGAACTTCAGCCCGGTGGCGATGGGGCTGCTGCAAAAACTCGGCGTCAGCATCGACAACCTGGAAAAGGCGTTCGATAAAACCTTCTACCCGGATCTGAACCTGAGCCGCGGCGTCTATTTCGATCGTAAAAACTTCGGCGTCGACAAAGTGGTGAATGGTGATCCGGGGCGGATGGTGGCGGATGATATTCCGCATGATCGGCTTAATGGCCGCTCCTACGAAGCCTTTATCGGCGATTTCCCGCTGCCGGAAAGCGACCGACAGGCGTTGATCGCGCTGCACACGGTGGACAAGGATTATCTGCCGGACCTGACTCAGGAACAAAAGAGTGAATGGCTCGACAAGCACAGTTATACCCAGTTCCTGCGTGAAAAGGTCGGTCTGAGCGAAATGGCTATCCGTTATTTCCAGCAGACTACCAGCGATTTCCAGGCGGTGGGCATTGACGCCACTTCGTGCAGCGATGCGCGCATCTGCGATCTGCCCGGCCTGAACGGCATGAACCTGCCGCCGCTGGATGAGGAGTCGCAGGCGGATCTCGACGATCCTTACGTGTTCCACTTCCCGGATGGCAACGCCACGCTGGCGCGCCTGATGGTGCGTCATCTGATCCCGGCAGTGGCGCCGGGCGGCAAGGATATGAACGACATCGTGCTGGCGAAGTTCGACTACAGCCGGCTCGATCGGCCGGAATCGCCGGTAAAACTGCGCCTGAACAGCACCGGTTTGCACGCGGCGAACGTCGGCGACAAGGTTGAAGTGACCTATATGACCGGCGAGAAAATGACCAAAGTACGCGCCGGGCAGGTGGTGATGGCTGGTTACAACATGATGATCCCGTATCTGGTGCCGGAAATGTCGCATGAGCAGCAAGAGGCGCTGAAGCAGAACGTGAAATCACCGCTGGTGTACAGCAAAGTGGTGATCCGCAACTGGCAGCCGTTTATCAAGCTGGGCGTGCATGAGGTGTATTCGCCGACCGCGCCTTATTGCCGCGTGAAGCTGGATTATCCGGTGAGCATGGGCGGTTATGAACATCCTCGCGACCCGAATCAGCCGATTGGCTTGCATATGGTGTACGTGCCGACGCTGGCGGGCAGCGGGCTAAGCCCTCGCGAACAATCGCGCAAAGGCCGCGCCTGGCTGCTGGGCACGCCGTTTGAGGTGCATGAGCAGATGATCCGCGAACAGTTGCAGGGCATGCTGGGTTCCGCCGGTTTCGACCATCAGCGCGATATTCAGGCGATCACCGTTAACCGCTGGTCGCACGGCTATTCCTACTTCCTCAATGGGCTGTTTGATGATGAAGAGGAGGCGAAAAAAATCATTGAGACGGCGCGTAAGCCGATAGGCAAGATTGCCATAGCCAACTCGGATTCGGACTGGAGCCCGTACGCCAACTCGGCAATCGATCAGGCATGGCGAGCGGTCAATGAACTGGCCTTCGGCCAGGCGGCCGTCAAGGAGGGAGCATGAGTTTACGTTCATGGTATCTGCTGACCTTGCTGGCGGCGGGCGGTTCGGCTCAGGCGATGTCGGCCGGGGAATACGTGGCCAAGGCCGGTGACTGCACCGCCTGCCATACCGCGCCGGGCGGCGCTTTGCTGGCCGGTGGCATGAAGTTCCCGACGCCGCTGGGCGCCATTTACGCCACCAATATCACGCCGGATAAGCAGCACGGCATCGGCGCTTATTCTTTTGACGAGTTTGACCGTGCCATGCGCCAGGGCATCGCCAAAGATGGCCATCGCCTGTATCCGGCGATGCCCTATACCTCTTACGCCAAGATGAATGCGGCGGATATGCGCGCGCTGTACGATTATCTGATGCAGGAAGTGCCGGCGCAGAACGCCGCCAACCGCGCCAGCGATATCCGTTGGCCGTTGTCGATGCGTTGGCCGCTGGCGGTTTGGAATCAGCTGTTCCATGACGATGCCCAATATCGGCCGGACAGCGGGCAGAGCGCCGAGTGGAACCGCGGCGCTTATCTGGTGCAGGGCGCGGGCCACTGCGGCAGTTGCCATACGCCGCGCGGCTGGGCGATGCAGGAAAAGGGGCTGGACAGCAAGGAACCGGCCTTCCTGAGCGGGGCCGAGCTGGACGGCTGGTTCGCGTCTAACCTGCGCGGTATGTCGCAGGAAGAGGTGGCGGCACTGTTGAAAACCGGCCGCAGCCGACATGCTGCGGTGGCCGGGCCGATGAGCGAGGTGGTCACCCACAGTACGCAGTATCTTACCGATGGCGACCTGAACGCCATTGCCACTTATCTGCACAGCCTGGCGGCGGAAAAACCTCCGGCAGAGAAAGCCGTTGCCCCGGTGGCCGGCAGTCAACAGGCCGGGCAGCGCACCTATGCAATGTACTGTTCAACCTGCCACGGCAATAAAGGCGAGGGCAGCGACAACACCATTCCGGCATTGGCGGGCAACGTGACGGTGACGGCGGACAATCCGCTGACGGCGCTGCGAGTCTTGCTGGAAGGGGCGCAAACGCCGATCACTCAACAGGCTACCGCGATCGCCATGCCTGGTTACGGCTGGGCATTGAATGACCGGCAGGCGGCCGATCTGATGAGTTACTTACGCGGAAGTTGGGGCAATCAGGCTGGGGCGGTAACGGCGCAGCAGGTGCAGGAGGCGCGTAAGCTGGCGGAGAAATAACGGCGGGGCGCGGTGCTGTTCACAGACCGCGCCCCGTTTGATTACAGTACCTTATGCGGGCCGAAGCATTCGTAATGGATACGTTCGGCGTTCACGCCCATTTCCAGCAGTTGTTTGCCGACATGCTGCATAAACGGCACCGGGCCGCAGAAGTAGTAATGCATCTGTGGATCGTCGAGCGTTTCGCGCAGTGCGCTGAGGTCCATCAACCCGCTGCTCTGATAATCGCGGCCTTCCACGTCGTCGGTGCCCGGCTCGCGGTACCAGACGTGACTGCTCAGGTTTGGCATGCGGCCGGCGATATCCGCCACTTCATCTGCGAAGGCGTGAACGCTGCCGTTTTCCGCTGCGTGCAACCAGTGCACGTTCGCCTGATGTTGACTGTCGTGCAGGGTATTGAGCATACCGAGCATGGGCGTTTGGCCTACGCCGGCGGAGATCAGGGCTACCGGGGTGGTTGGCTGCACGTCAAGGAAGAAATCCCCGTGCGGCGGCGCCAGATAAAGTACATCGCCCTCTTTGGCCTGCTGATGCAGGAAATTCGAAACCTTACCTTGATCTTCACGCTTCACCGCGATGCGGTAGTATTCGCCGTTAGGCGCGGTGGTCAGTGAGTATTGGCGGATTTCCTGATTTTCCATGCTGTCGTGATTGATATAGACCGCCAGATATTGCCCCGGCTTGAAGTCAACCACGCGGCCACCGTCCACCGGCGCCAACACGAAGCTGCAAATCACGTCGCTTTGCGGCTGCTTTTTGACAATGCGGAAAGCGCGCCGTTCGCGCCAGCCGCCATTCGCGTTTTCACTTTCCTGATAAATCTGGCCTTCACGCTGGATGAATACGTTCGCCAATACGCCGTAGGCCTTGCCCCAGGCATCCAGCACTTCCTGGCCAGGGCTGAACATTTCGTCCAGCGTCGCCAGCAGGTGGCCGCCGACAATTTGATACTGCTCCGGCTGGATATTCAGGCTGGTGTGCTTTTGGGCAATACGCTCTACCGCCGGCAGCAACGCCGCCAGATTTTCTATATTGGCGGCATAGGCGCAGATCGCATCGAACAACGCCTGGCGTTGATCACCGTTGCGCTGGTTATTCATGTTGAAAACATCTTTCAACTCAGGATTGTGTTCGAACATGCGATCGTAGAAATGAGCGGTCAGTTTAGGCCCGGTCGCAGCCAGCAAGGGGATTGTGGATTTTACGGTGGCGATGGTTTGGCTATCCAGCATGGTAGCGCTCCTTTGGCTTCAATTATTGGTATATTTAAAAAGTTGTATATTAAATGCATCTTTATGTTTGCGCAAATACTAGCGATTTCCGCCGGGGCTGTAAATACCCTTATTTTTGTTGCGGAGTTGTTAAGCGTCGATCTCGCTCACAGAACATGAAAAAACCGCACCCTCAGTATGAGTAAAAGTCCGTTGCCGAATGGCGTGATATATAGGATCAAAGCCTTGCAGCGCGTCATGCCAATCGTTTGCGTAAAAACCTCTGTCAAGACCTATCCTCGGTAGGGGAAAACAGTTTACACTGTTGCCCAGAACCCAACCGGGTAGTTATTTGGTGATTTTTTAGTTAGCCGATTTAAGTCAGGAGATGCCGGATGTTAAAGCGTGAAATGAACATTGCTGATTACGATGCCGAACTGTGGCGTGCAATGGAGCAAGAAGTCGTGCGTCAGGAAGAGCACATTGAACTGATTGCGTCTGAGAACTACACCAGCCCGCGCGTAATGCAGGCTCAGGGTTCCCAGTTGACCAACAAATACGCTGAAGGCTATCCGGGCAAGCGTTATTACGGCGGCTGCGAATATGTGGATATCGTTGAGCAACTGGCCATCGACCGTGCTAAAGAGCTGTTTGGCGCAGATTACGCCAACGTGCAGCCGCACTCCGGCTCCCAGGCTAACTTCGCCGTCTACACCGCGCTGTTGCAGCCGGGCGACACCATTCTGGGCATGAACCTGGCGCACGGCGGCCACCTGACCCACGGTTCACCGGTCAACCTGTCCGGCAAGCTGTACAACGTGGTGCCTTACGGCATCAACGAAAAAGGCGAAATCGACTACGACGATCTGGCCAAGCAAGCGCAGACCCACAAACCAAAAATGATCATCGGCGGCTTCTCGGCCTTCTCCGGTCTGGTTGACTGGGCAAAAATGCGTGAAATCGCCGACAGCATCGGCGCTTACCTGTTCGTTGACATGGCGCACGTTGCGGGCCTGATCGCCGCCGGCGTTTATCCGAACCCGGTTCCGCACGCGCACATCGTTACCACCACCACCCACAAAACCCTGGCGGGCCCGCGTGGCGGCCTGATCCTGGCGAAGGGCGGTGATGAAGATCTGTACAAGAAGCTGAACTCCGCCGTATTCCCTGGCGGCCAGGGCGGCCCGCTGATGCACGTGATCGCCGGTAAAGCGGTGGCGCTGAAAGAAGCGATGGAGCCTGAGTTCAAGGTTTACCAGCAGCAAGTTGCCGATAACGCCAAAGCGATGGTGAAGGTGTTCCTGGAGCGCGGCTACAAAGTGGTTTCCGGCGGTACTCATAACCACCTGTTCCTGCTGGACCTGGTTGACAAAAACCTGACCGGTAAAGAAGCTGACGCCGCCCTGGGCCGCGCCAACATCACCGTGAACAAAAACAGCGTGCCTAACGATCCTAAGAGCCCGTTCGTTACCTCTGGCATTCGTATCGGTACGCCGGCTGTGACCCGCCGCGGCTTCAAAACCGCTGAAGTGACTGAGTTGGCCGGTTGGATCTGCGACGTGCTGGACAACATCAACGATGAAGCCACCATCGAACGCACCAAGAAGAAAGTGCTGGATATCTGCGCCCGCCTGCCGGTCTACGCATAATTTTGCTTTCTCTTTAAAAACCCGCTTCGGCGGGTTTTTTTATGCCTGTTACCGGCAAATTGTGAACTGCTTGGCACTCTATCCCCTTGATCGTGGATGAATGTTGCTCGTGAGTGTGAGCTCTGTCAAAGTATCGCCTACACACCGGAGGGATCATGGTTCTGCAATCAACGCGTTGGCTCGCTCTCAGTTATTTCACCTACTTCTTTTCTTATGGCATCTTCTTACCGTTTTGGGGCGTTTGGCTGAAAGGCGAAGGCATAGCGCCTGAAACCATAGGTCTGTTGCTCGGTGCCGGTTTGGTTGCGCGTTTCCTCGGCAGTTTGCTGATTGCTCCCCGGGTTAAAGATCCTTCCCATCTGGTGACGGCACTTCGCCTGCTGGCGTTGCTGACGTTGGCCTTCGCCGTCGGGTTTTGCTTCGGCAACGGCTGGGGTTGGCTGATGCTGGTGATTGCCGGCTTCAACCTGTTCTTCTCGCCGTTGGTACCGCTGACCGACGCGTTGGCCGCCACCTGGCAAAAACAAATCACCATGGACTACGGTCGAGTCAGGCTATGGGGTTCGCTGGCGTTCGTGATCGGTTCTGCGCTGACTGGGCAAATGGTGTCGGTTTGGGGCCATAACGCTATTCTTTATAGCCTGATCGCCAGTGTGCTGGCGATGCTGCTGGGCATGATGCTGAAACCGAGCGTGATGCCGCAGGGGGAGACGCGTACCCAAAGCGGGCCAGACCGCTCACTGCGCGAAATGCTCAAGGAAGGGCCGGTCTGGCGTTTCCTGTTGTGCGTCACGTTGTTGCAGGGTGCGCATGCCGGCTATTACAGCTTTGGTTCTATCTACTGGCAGGAAGCCGGCTACTCGGCTTCGACGATTGGTTATCTGTGGTCGCTGGGCGTGGTGGCGGAAGTCATCATTTTCGCCAGCAGCAATGTCCTGTTCCGCCGCTGGAATGCACGCAATCTGCTGTTGCTTTCCGCCTGCTGCGGGGTGCTGCGCTGGAGCCTGATGGCTTACAGCACCGAACTGGGCTGGCTGCTGGTGATCCAGATCCTGCATTGCGGCACCTTTACCGTTTGCCATCTGGCGGCGATGCGTTTTATCGCTGCACGCAAAGGGCCGGAGGTGATCCGGTTGCAGGCGATTTACTCGGCGCTGGCGATGGGGGGCGGTATTGCGATTATGACGGTGATTGCCGGCTTCCTGTTTGAACATCTGCAAGGCGGGGTATTCTGGGTGATGGCGGCGGTGGCGTTGCCGGCGTTGTTTATTCGCCCGCCGGCCGTTGCGGTCAGCGGCAACCGTTAAGTCGTTTCCAGCAGCGCGCGGATGGCTTTGCGCTGCTGGCGTTCTAACGGCAATTCGGTATAAATCAGCGGCGGTTGCGGTTCACTGTGTACCGCCGCATAAGGGCTGATCACCAGCGTGATACCCTGCGGCGCGCCGGAGCGCAGGTAATCGCGCAGCGGCAGATACTTGATATTTAATGGCAACAGCGTTAATTCGCGGATCTGATATTCCACTTCCTCTTCTAACTGCGGGTTGTCCAGCGTCAGTAACAGCACCTGTTTTTCCTGCAGCGCATTACCCTGCATCAGCCAGGCGCCGAAACTGATGGCAACCAACCCCGCTTCCTCGCTGGAAAAACGAATTTCATATTCCTGTTCGAGGGGCGCCAGCGCTTCCTTGGTGGTGCGCATCAGGCGCGGGTACATGCGTAACACTTCCTCGAGCAGCATATTGTCAATGCCGATGTCAAAACGACAGCGCTCGACCGCAGGCGCCAGATGGGCGAACAGCTGGCTGATCAAATCTTCTTTACTGCTGAAGGTCATGCCGGAAATCTGCTGGAAGCGCTCGACCATGTTTTCAATCGCTCTCATTAAGCGCAGATCTTCCTCCGAGTCGTTGCTGTGGTAGCTGTGGTTTTTCAGCATGGTGAACATCAGCACCAGAAAATCGCTTTCGCTGGTCTCGGGTTGCAGGGCGAAAAGCTGATTCAGCGATTGATGAAGCAAGCTGGCCGCATGATGCTCTGGTTTCTGATGCAGCCAGGCGCGCTGGGTGGCGGTGAATAGCGGGTGCCGCTGGCGCTGGGTTTCCCAGGCGCAGTAACACAGATAATACTGTAGAAATTGGCGATCGCGCTGATCGAGGGGCCGGTTGAGCAGCGGTTCACAACTGCTGATGTAACTTTCCAACTGCGGCGACGGATCGGCGTTTACCGCCAACGCCTGGTGCAGCCAGGGGGCAAAATGCTGGTCGACAAACTCCGGGCTGCAGCGCAGGGCTCTGCGCAACCAGTGGAGCAGGCAGAGGCGTTGGTTGAGCGCGCTTCCCTTGAGCCGGTAGCCTTCGTCGGAATTGCCGACGAGCTCCAGATGGTGGAAACGCTGGATTTCACTGGCAACCTCGGCTATATCTTGCCGGGCAGTAGGGTGGTCGACGCCGTTGATTTGGCTGATAGTCTCCAGTTGTACTGCGGGCACCGGCGCATACAGCATCAGTAACAGATGGCAGCGCCGTTGTTGACCGGAGAGCTCAGGCACAGGGTCAGTGTCCAGGCTCATATCACCTTCTGGTGCGTAACGTTTAAATTATGAATAAGCATAGCAAAAGGCTATGCAGCGGCGTGGCTGCGGCGCCCGGTTTTATTTCGGCTTACCACTTTCGTCACAATTATTGTGCCGATTAACGGCGGTTGAAGGTTGGTTGATGTTACTTTATAACAATAATGAGTATCGTTTGATGATGAAGTTACGTTTTATTGTGGCCGGTTTTTTCGCGTTATTCAGCGCCGGCGTCGTCGCACACCCGCACAGCTTTATTGATATGAACACCACCTTTGTGGCGAAAGATCAAAAACTGGTCGGCTTGAAAATGGTTTGGGTAATGGATGAAATCACCTCGGCGGATCTGTTGTACGATGCGCAGAACGCGAAAAGCGACTCGGAAGTGTGGAAAAAGCTGGCGGCGGAAGTGATGGCCAACGTGCTCGGTCAGCACTATTTCACCGACGTGTATCGCGACGGCAAGCCGGTGAAATACCTGAATCTGCCGACCGAATACCATTTGTCGCGCCAGGGGCACCAGGCGGTGCTGGAGTTTGTGCTGCCGCTGGCCGAGCCGCAGCCGTTGGCAGGCAAGCCATTTGAAATCTCCACCTACGATCCCACCTATTTTGTCGATATGACTTACAAAGACCAAACGGCGCTGCATTTACCGCCGGAAATGGCGCCGCAGTGCAAGTTCAGCCTGATGACGCCGAAGCCGGATTCCTCCTTGCAGGCTTACGCATTGTCCCTCGATAAGAACGATGCACCCAGCGAAGATATGGCGCTGGGGCAACAGTTCGCGCAGCGGGTCACTTTGCAATGTCAATAAACCTTAGCCAGAACGCCGCGCGCAAGCGGCATTGGGCCTTCAGCCTGTGGCCGCTGCTGCTGTTTGCGCTGTTGCTGGCGTTGGCCGCGCAGGTGGCGTGGCACTATTGGCCGCAACTGCTGATGCAAAGCGTGGTGTGGCAGAAGGGGCTGCATCAACAATTGGCCGGTCTGTTGCAGCAGGTAAAAGCCGCCCCCCAGCAGGCCGGGCTGGTGTTGATGCTATTTAGCCTGAGCTATGGCGTGCTGCATGCACTTGGCCCCGGTCACGGCAAGGTGGTGATCGCCACCTATCTGGCCACCCACCCGGCGCGGCTGAAAAGCAGCCTGAAACTGACCTTTGCCGCCTCGCTGGTTCAAGGGCTGGTGGCTATCGCGTTGGTGACGCTGATGCTGGTGGTACTGCAATTATCCTCCCGCCAACTGCATCAGAGCAGTTTCTGGCTGGAGAAGGGCAGTTTTATTTTGGTCATGCTGCTTGGCGTGCTGCTGAGCTGGCGGGCGCTGAAACGCCTGTATTACGCGGTGAAAGCGCTACGTCCGTCACCGGCGCTGCGCATCAATAGCCTGCAACCTTTGCCAGCGGATCACGTTCACAGCGAGCATTGTGGTTGCGGGCATCGCCATTTGCCGAGCGACAGCGAATTGCAGGCGGGCAGTGACTGGCGCACGCAAACCGCCATCGTGCTGGCGATGGGCATGCGCCCCTGCTCGGGGGCGATACTGGTGCTGCTGTTTTCCAAGGTGATTGGCGTATTCGCCTGGGGCGTTATTTCGGCGTTGGCGATGGCGTTTGGCACGTCGCTGACCATTTCATTGTTGGCCTTGCTGGTGCATTACAGCCGCCGGTTGGCGGTGAGGCTCAGCCGTTCGCGCGCGCCTGCCGCCTGGAGCGCCGTTGCCTGGGGAGCACTGGCGTTGGCCGGTGGCCTGATTCTGCTGTTCGCCGGATTGCTGTTGTATGCCAGCGCTCAGCCGGAGTTCGGTGGCGGTATCCGGCCTTTCTCCCGCTGACAGGCATAAAAAAAGCGCTGCAAAAATGCAGCGCTTTTTCGTATTCAATTCACTTGGCGCTATTAACGCTTCAGCGCTTCGCTCAGCTCTTCACGCATGGTAGAAAGCATGGCTTTCACTACGCGCGGGTTGCCTGCAACCACGTTGCCGGAGCTGAAGTGGTTATGGCCGCCAACAAAGTCGGTCACCAGGCCGCCAGATTCGCGCACCAGCAGTTCGCCGGCGGCAAAGTCCCACGGTTTCAGGCCAATTTCGAAGAAACCGTCGACGCGGCCGGCGGCCACATAGGCCAGATCCAGCGCTGCGGAACCGGTGCGACGGAAGTCTGCACACTGGGTAAACAGCTTGCCAACCACGTTGATGTAAGGGGTAGCGTGCTGTTTAACCTTGAACGGGAAGCCGGTGGCCAGGATGGTGCCATCCAGATCTTTGGCATTGGTGCCGCGCAGACGGTAACCATTGAGCTGTGCGCCCTGGCCGCGGGTAGCGGTAAACAGTTCGTTGCGCATTGGATCGTAAACCACGGCCACTTCTGTACGGCCTTTGATGCGTACGGCGATGGAAACGGAGAAGTGTGGGAAACGTTTGATGAAGTTTGAGGTGCCATCCAGTGGATCGATCACCCATTGCACATCCTGATCTTCGCCGACCAGCTCACCGCGTTCTTCGGTAACAATAGTGTGTTGCGGATAAGACTTGCGGATCACGTCGATGATCAGATGCTCTGCATCGCGATCGACGTTAGTGACAAAGTCATTGGTCCCTTTCTGGCTCGCTTCTACAGCGTCCGGGGTTTCGTAGTTTTTGGCAATCAGGTTACCGGCCTTGCGCGCAGCGCGCACGGCGATAGTCAGCATCGGATGCATGGGTATCTTCCAACTAGGATGTTAAAGAACAGGAAACGGCGCGAAGTATAGCAGCTGTTCGGCAAAATGCCTACGGCTGTGTTAAGATGCTGTGATTTTCCGCTACGCTCAGAGTTTGTATGCTGCACAACATCCGCATTGTTCTGGTAGAAACCTCCCATACCGGTAACATGGGCTCGACCGCAAGAGCCATGAAAACCATGGGGTTGACCAACCTTTATCTGGTTAATCCGCTGATAAAACCTGATTCGCAGGCGATTGCCCTGGCCGCAGGCGCCAGCGACGTAATCGGCAACGCCACTATCGTCGATACCCTTGATGATGCTATCGCCGGCTGTAGCCTGGTGGTCGGCACCAGCGCGCGTTCACGCACGTTGCCGTGGCCGATGCTGGAACCGCGCGAGTGCGGCGTACGCGCCGTGCACGAAGGCGAACATGCGCCGGTTGCACTGGTGTTCGGTCGCGAACGCGTTGGCCTGACCAACGATGAGCTGCAAAAGTGCCATTATCACGTCGCCATTCCCGCCAACCCGGATTACAGCTCGCTGAACCTGGCGATGGCGGTGCAGATCCTGGCTTATGAAGTGCGCGTGGCTTATCTCGATCGCCAGCAAGTGGGGGCGCCGCAGTTGGAAGAAACGCCTTATCCTCTGGTGGACGATCTCGAACGTTTCTATCAGCACCTGGAACAAACGCTGCAGCACAGCGGCTTTATCCGCCCGGCACATCCGGGGCAGGTAATGAGCAGATTGCGCCGTTTATTCACCCGAGCGCGGCCGGAAGCTCAGGAGCTGAATATCTTGCGTGGCATGCTGACGTCGATAGAGAAACAGGATAAACATCAAGGTAATTAATTTGATGTGGCGTAACGGCCGGTAATAATAGTATTAGTTATCCAATGGTTATAACATGTATTTTATATGCATTTGATATAGCTCAGGACAAAATGTGCTAATACTTGAGTAAATTACTAGGTTAAATAGTTGACTGATTTACTCGGGAATGTCAGAATTTCGGCCATGTTTCACCAACAGGTAACCATTTAGCTATGAGACTGACATCCAAAGGCCGTTATGCCGTAACCGCTATGCTTGACGTGGCATTGCACTCCCAGGAAGGGCCCGTTCCTCTGGCGGATATTTCTGAGCGCCAAGGGATTTCGCTCTCTTATCTGGAACAATTATTCTCCCGTCTGCGTAAAAATGGCCTGGTGGCCAGCGTGCGTGGGCCGGGCGGTGGTTATCTGCTGGGGAAAGAGGCAAGTGAGATCGCCGTTGGCGCTGTCATCACTGCCGTCGATGAATCGGTAGATGCAACCCGTTGCCAGGGTAAAGAAGGCTGTCAGGGGGGCGATCGCTGTCTGACTCATACCCTGTGGCGCGATCTGAGCGAGCGCATCAGCGGGTTCCTGAACAACATTACGCTGGCAGAACTGGTGAACAACCAGGAAGTGCTGGTGGTGGCGGACCGTCAGAACAACGATACCCGTCGCACGGCCAACGGTCGTCCGCAAGAAACTATCAACGTTAATCTGCGCGCATAAGCAGCTGGCGATATTTTTTTAGTTTTTGGAAGTGATGTACGGAGCACAAGAGCAATGAAATTACCGATTTATCTCGATTACTCAGCAACGACGCCGGTTGACCCGCGCGTTGCCGAGAAAATGATGCAGTTTTTGACCCTGGACGGGACTTTCGGTAACCCGGCTTCCCGTTCCCACCGCTTTGGGTGGCAGGCGGAAGAGGCGGTAGATATCGCCCGTAACCAAATTGCTGAACTGGTTGGCGCTGACCCGCGTGAAATCGTGTTCACTTCCGGAGCGACCGAATCCGACAACCTGGCGATTAAAGGTGCGGCCAATTTCTATCAAAAGAAAGGCAAGCACATCATCACCAGCAAAACCGAACACAAAGCCGTGCTGGACACCTGTCGTCAGCTCGAGCGTGAAGGGTTTGAAGTGACCTATCTGGCGCCGCAGAGCAACGGAATTATCAGTCTGCAGGATCTCGAAGCCGCCATGCGTGAAGACACCATTCTGGTATCGATCATGCACGTGAACAATGAAATCGGCGTGGTGCAGGATATCGAAGCTATCGGCGAAATGTGCCGTGCGCGCGGTATCATTTACCACGTTGACGCTACCCAGAGCGTGGGCAAACTGCCTATCGACCTGAGCAAGCTGAAAGTCGATCTGATGTCGTTCTCCGGCCACAAAATCTATGGCCCGAAAGGCATTGGTGCGCTGTACGTGCGTCGTAAACCGCGTATTCGCATCGAAGCCCAGGTCCACGGCGGCGGTCACGAGCGCGGTATGCGTTCCGGCACCCTGCCAGTGCACCAGATCGCCGGTATGGGCGAAGCCTACCGTATCGCCAAAGAAGAAATGGCGACGGAAATGGCGCGCCTGCGTACGCTGCGCGATCGTTTGTGGAACGGCGTGAAAGATATGGAAGAAGTGTATCTGAACGGCGATCTGGAACACGGCGTTCCGAACATCCTCAACGTCAGCTTCAACTACGTTGAGGGCGAATCGCTGATCATGGCGCTGAAAGACCTGGCCGTCTCTTCAGGTTCCGCCTGTACCTCCGCTAGCCTTGAACCCTCCTACGTGCTGCGCGCGCTGGGGATGACCGACGAGTTGGCGCATAGCTCGATCCGTTTCTCTCTGGGGCGTTTTACCACTGAAGAAGAGATCGATTACACCATTCAATTGGTGCGTAAATCCATCGGCCGCCTGCGCGACCTGTCTCCGCTGTGGGACATGTTCAAACAGGGCGTGGATATCAACAGCATCGAATGGGCACATCATTAATTCTCAGGATTCAGGAGCAAGGTCATGGCTTACAGCGAAAAAGTAATCGATCATTATGAAAATCCACGTAACGTGGGCTCGTTTGACAACGAAGATCCTACCGTCGGTAGCGGCATGGTGGGTGCACCGGCCTGTGGCGACGTGATGAAGCTGCAGATCAAAGTCAACAATGAAGGCATCATCGAAGACGCCCGCTTCAAGACTTACGGCTGCGGTTCCGCCATCGCCTCCAGTTCGCTGGTGACCGAATGGATGAAAGGCAAGTCTCTTGATCAGGCCGAAGCGATCAAAAACACTCAGATCGCCGAAGAGCTGGAATTGCCGCCGGTTAAAATTCACTGTTCTATTCTGGCTGAAGATGCCATCAAAGCAGCGATCGCCGACTACAAGAGCAAGCACAGCGCCAAGTAGTTTTTGTGTAGGGGCGCTGTATATTGCGCCTGCGTTGATCGGGGCGAAGATATTCGCCCCCTACACCGGTTTGCTCCCCAACACCGGTTTTGCAAGAGGTTGGGGATATTGAGTGTGAGGTTGTGATGTCAATTACCATGAGCGACAGCGCTGCGCAGCGTGTTCAGGCTTTTATGAATAACCGCGGCAAAGGTCTGGGTTTGCGTCTGGGGGTAAGAACCTCCGGCTGCTCCGGGATGGCTTATGTGCTGGAATTTGTTGACGAAATGAACGATGACGACATCGTTTTTGAAAACAAAGGCGTCAAGGTGATCATCGACGGCAAGAGCCTGGTCTACCTTGACGGCACCGAGCTTGATTTCGTTAAGGAAGGCCTGAACGAAGGCTTCAAGTTCAACAACCCCAATGTCTCGAGCGAGTGCGGCTGCGGCGAAAGCTTCAACGTCTGACAGCCCATCGTGCTCCCCCGCGTGCTGCGGGGGAACTCCATCCGATAACGCCCAGAGCACGCTATGGATTATTTTACTTTATTCGGGCTGCCAGTTCGCTATTCCGTGGACGGCGGCCTGCTTGCCTCTCGCTATCAGGATTTGCAGCGCCAATTCCATCCCGATCGCAATGCCCTCCAGCCAGAACGCGAACGCCTGATGGCGTTGCAGCAGGCGGCGACCATTAATGAAGCCTACCAAACGCTGAAGCACCCATTAAAACGCGCGGAGTATATGCTATCTTTGCACGGTTTTGATTTGGGTAATGAGCAGCACACTGTGCGCGATACCGCGTTCCTGATGGAACAGTTGGAACTGCGTGAAGAGCTCGATGCCATTGAACGCAAAGCGGATGCAGAAAGCCTGCTGGCCGATTTTGGCGCGCGGGTGAACGAGACGGTCAAACAGCGCAGCGCACTGATGGTACAGCAGTTGGATAACCAGCAGTGGTCTGAAGCCGCCGACACCGTGCGTAAGCTGCGCTTTTTGGACAAACTCCAGCAACAGGTTGAACAACTCGAAGAAAAACTGCTGGGTTTTGAGTAATACATTCTGATTGTGGAAGCTTCAATATGGCCTTATTACAAATTAGCGAGCCTGGCCTCAGCGCCGCACCGCACCAGCGCCGTCTGGCTGCCGGTATTGATTTAGGCACCACCAATTCTCTGGTCGCCACGGTACGCAGTGGGCAGGCGGAAACCCTGGCCGACGCGCAGGGGCGCGATTTATTGCCTTCGGTGGTGCACTATCAGACTGACGGGTTGCGCGTAGGTTGGGAAGCGCGCCAGCAAGCGGCGCAGGATCCGGCCAATACCATCAGCTCGATCAAACGCATGATGGGCCGCTCGCTGGCCGACGTTCAGCAGCGTTACCCGAACCTGCCGTACCAATTCCAGCCCAGCGATAACGGCCTGCCGATGATTGTCACCGCAGCCGGTCTGGTTAATCCGGTAGGTGTTTCCGCCGACATCCTCAGGGCACTTTCCGCTCGCGCGCAAACGGCGCTGGAAGGGGAGCTCGACGGTGTCGTGATCACCGTACCCGCTTATTTTGACGATGCACAGCGCCAGGGCACCAAAGACGCTGCTCGTCTGGCCGGCCTGCATGTGCTGCGCCTGCTGAACGAACCGACCGCCGCGGCGATTGCCTATGGCCTGGACTCCGGTCAGGAAGGCACCATTGCGGTTTATGATCTGGGCGGCGGAACCTTCGATATTTCCATTCTGCGCCTGAGCCGTGGGGTGTTTGAAGTGCTGGCTACCGGCGGGGATTCTGCGCTGGGCGGTGATGACTTTGACCACCTGCTGGCCGACTGGTTGCGCGAGCAGGCCGGAGTGGCCGATCGCAGCGATCATGGCGTCCAGCGCCAGTTGTTGGATGCGGCTATCGCCGCCAAAATTGCATTGAGCGATGCCGACAGCGTCAGCATCGACGTGGCCAACTGGCAAGGCGAAGTGACCCGCGCGCAGTTCGATGCGCTGATAGCACCACTGGTTAAACGTACCCTTATGGCTTGCCGCCGCACTCTAAAAGACGCCGGCGTCAGCGCAGAAGAGGTGCTTGAAGTGGTGATGGTGGGCGGCTCCACTCGCGTGCCGCTGGTGCGTGAGCAGGTGGGAGCGTTCTTTGGCCGCACGCCGCTGACGTCTATCGATCCGGACAAAGTGGTCGCCATCGGCGCGGCGATCCAGGCCGATATCCTGGTGGGTAACAAGCCGGACAGCGACATGCTGTTGCTGGATGTGATCCCGCTGTCGCTCGGGCTGGAAACCATGGGCGGTCTGGTCGAGAAAGTGATCCCGCGCAACACCACCATTCCGGTGGCGCGCGCGCAGGAATTCACCACCTTTAAAGACGGTCAGAGCGCGATGATGATCCACGTGTTGCAGGGTGAACGTGAGCTGGTGCAGGATTGCCGCTCGCTGGCGCGCTTTTCGCTGCGCGGTTTACCGCCAATGCCTGCCGGGGGCGCACATATTCGCGTCACCTTCCAGGTGGACGCGGATGGCCTGCTGAGCGTCACGGCGATGGAGAAATCCACCGGCGTTGAGGCTTCGATCCAGGTGAAGCCGTCTTATGGCCTGTCCGACGGCGAGATCGCCGACATGATCAAAGACTCGATGGCCAATGCGCACAGCGACGTTGGCGCGCGCATGCTGGCGGAACAGCGGGTAGAGGCATCGCGGGTGCTGGAAAGCCTGCAGGGCGCCCTGGCCAGCGATGCCGCCTTGCTGAGCGAAGCTGAAAGCACGGCGATCGCCGCTGCGGTGGAAGGCCTGCAACAGGCGACGCAGGGCACCGATCCTGCCGCCATTGAAGCAGCAATTAAAACATTAGATGCACAAACGCAAGATTTTGCCGCGCGCCGTATGGATGCTTCCATTCGCCGCGCGCTGGCTGGCCATTCTGTGGATGAGGTTTAATCATGCCTAAAATTGTTTTCCTGCCCCATCAAGATCTGTGCCCGGAGGGGGCAGTACTGGAAGCCGAGCAAGGCGAATCGATCCTTAACGTTGCCCTGCGCAACGGGATTGAAATCGAACACGCCTGCGAGAAATCCTGCGCCTGTACCACTTGCCACTGCATCGTTCGCGAAGGCTTTGATTCGCTTGAAGAGAGCAGCGAGCTGGAAGACGACATGCTGGACAAGGCCTGGGGTCTGGAGCCGGAAAGCCGCCTGAGCTGCCAGGCGCTGGTCGCCGATGAAGACCTGGTGGTAGAAATGCCGCGTTATACCGTTAACCATGCGCGTGAGCATTAATTGCTAGTCGCGGCGCAGAGCTGGAGATCATAATGGGACTGAAGTGGACCGACAGCCGTGAAATCGGCGAAGCCCTGTACGACCAATACCCGGATACCGATCCGAAAACCGTACGCTTTACCGACATGCATCAGTGGATTTGCGATCTCGAAGAGTTCGACGATGATCCTCAGGCTTCCAACGAAAAAATACTGGAAGCGATTCTGCTGGTCTGGTTAGATGAAGCGGAGTAAATAGCGTAACGGGCTGCCTTGGGCGGCCCGTTTATTTTGTATCCGACAAGATTAATAAAAGAATAATCCGGAGTGAGAAGGCTATGACAACTGAAATTATGCTGGTAACGCTGTCGCACCAACCTGCGGACGCTCGCTGGGGCGAGAAAGCGTTGCTGAGCACCAATGCGGAAGGGATGACCATTCACCTGACCGGCAACGACAAGCTGGGCAGCGTTCAGCGCGCCGCGCGTAAAATCGACGGTCAGGGCATCAAAAAAGTGAAGCTGGCCGGTGAAGGCTGGGATCTGGAAAACAGCTGGGCATTCTGGCAGGGGTTCCGTGGTCCGAAAGGCAAGCGCAGCGTCGAGTGGGCAGAACTGCCGGAAGCCGACCGTAAAGAGCTGGAACAGCGCCTGAAGATTGTTGACTGGGTGCGTGACACCATCAATATGCCGGCAGAAGATTTGGGGCCGGAGCAACTGGCCACCCGCGCCGTCGATCTGCTGTGTGATGTCGGCTGCGATGCCGTCAGTTACCGCATCACCAAGGGTGAAGATCTGCGTGAGCAAAACTACGCCGGCCTTCACACCGTGGGCCGCGGTTCCGACCGTTCCCCTGTGCTGCTGGCGTTGGATTTCAACCCGACCGGCAACCCGGATGCGCCGGTATTCGCTTGCCTGGTGGGGAAAGGCATCACTTTTGACACCGGCGGCTACAGCCTGAAACAAAGTGCTTTTATGGACTCGATGAAGTCCGACATGGGCGGTGCAGCCACCATTACCGGCGCACTGGCGCTGGCTGCCGCTCGCGGCCTGAAGCAGCGCGTTAAGCTGTTCCTGTGCTGTGCCGACAACATGGTCAGCGGCAATGCCTTCAAACTGGGCGACATCATTCGCTATCGCAACGGCAAAACCGTTGAGGTGATGAATACCGATGCGGAAGGGCGTTTGGTGCTGGCTGATGGCCTGATTGACGCGTCCGAGCAAAACCCCGAGCTGATTATCGACTGCGCTACGCTGACTGGCGCGGCGAAAACGGCGGTAGGTAACGATTACCATGCGCTGTTCAGCTTTGACGATGCGCTGGCGCAGGAACTGTTGACCAGCGCGACGGCGGAGCAAGAACCTTTCTGGCGCCTGCCGCTGGCCGAGTTCCACCGCAGCCAATTGCCGTCCAATTTTGCCGAGCTGAACAACGTGGCAGGCCCGGCTTACACCGCCGGTGCCAGCACCGCGGCCGCCTTCCTGTCGCATTTCGTGAAAAACTATCAGCAAGGCTGGTTGCACATCGACTGTTCCGCGACCTACCGCAAAGGCGCGGTGGATCAGTGGTCTGCCGGCGCGACCGGTCTGGGCGTGCGGACTCTGGCTAATCTGCTGCTGAGCAAAGCCAAATAATTGAAAGCCCGCAGCTGCGGGCGGTAGAATATGGTTTATCCTCGGGGCCCAGCATGCTGGGCCCCGTTATTTAATTGCTGGAGTTTGCCATGAGTTCCCATCATCACGATGCCGCCCCGGGCGAGAATGAGCTTGAACGTCTGCTGAAGCTGGCGGTGACGGAGCCGGCCCATCGCCCGGCGTTTTTCCGCGAGTTGCTCGATGCCACGGTATTGATTCTAGGTGACAGCGATCAGGTGCAGCAGGACGGCGACATTACGCTGAATGCCGATACTCCGGTGAATATCCAGCACTGGGAAAAACAGGACGGCGGCAGCATCATTCCGTTCTTCTCCTCGCTGGAGGCGTTGCAGAAAGCCGTCGAAGATGAACAGCCGTTTATCGCCATGCCGGCGCGGGTATTGTTTGAGATTACCGAAGGCGCGGATCTGTTCCTTAATCCGAAAGCCGAGTACGGCAAAGAGTTCTACCCCGAGGAAGTCGCGATGCTGCTGGCTACCGGCGGCGTAGCCAAGCCTGCGGAACGCTATGTCGACAAGGATACCCAGATCCTGCTGGGCCAGCCGGAAGAATATCCGTCGGCGATGGTGGATGCGTTGACCACGCTGTTCAGCCAGCGCAAACCGGTACGCCGTGCGTTTCTGGCGCTGATGCATGATCAGGCGGTGGATGAAAAACCTAACCTGCTGGTGGGACTGGAAGTGGATGGCGATCAAGGAGATATCGAAGCCTTGATCAACGAAGCCGGCAGCGTGGCCAGCGAAACGGCGCCCAACGACGAACCTGTGGATTTTTGTCTGGTGTCGGAAAAAGAGCGTGGGGTCAGCCATTATCTGATCACCCATACTCAACCTTTCTATCAGCGTCGCTGGGGCAGCTGGTTGCGTAACATCATTCCTTCCACTGACAAAACGCAGTAACCCTTCTATTGCTACCGTGCGACATGCAGCCCGCCGGTAGCGCTCAACAACAATAAATCCATCAACATCACCAGGTTCGATTCGAACGAGGTTATCTCACCGGCATCGACCGCCGCGTCACTGGCGTCGTCGTACAACGGAAAGTGGATATCCGCCAGCGGCGCTAACGGGTTGATGGAGGCGCGGGTAAAAGCCACCACTTTCATGCCGATGTTGCGCGCGATGCGCGTCTTGTCCAGCACTTGCTCGGTTTTCCCGCTGCGTGAAATCGCGATCAGTACCCGGTATTTAGGCGCGTTGTTGAGGAAAATGCCGCGACTGTCGCCGCCGCCGGAGACAAAGGCGCTTTTACCGAGGATCTGCAGTTTCTTTTCCAGATATTCGGCAAACAGATGCGAAAAGCCGGTGCCGTACAGGTAAAAACTTTCTTCCCGCTGCAACAGGTCGCTGAATGCGGCGATTTTCTCCGCGCTGACGTAGGCAAAGGTTCGCTGGTAGTTGGCGATAAACTGTTGAAACGCCGCCGGCAGATTGCCGGGCGAAGGGGAGGTGAGCACCAGCGTCGGATTATCGCTCAGCAGCTGCTTGATGGTGAACAGCAGCTCGCTGTAGCCGCTGAACCCCAGTTTGTGACATAAACGCATCACGGTAGCGGTGGAGACAAAGGTTTCGCGCGCCAGCTCGCGCACGGTGAGTTTGCCAACCTGCAGGGCATGGTCGGCGATAAAGGCCAGCACCCGGTATTCGGCGCGGGTGAGATCCTCGCCGCGTTGCAGCAAAGAAGCCAGACGGTTATCCAAGAAATATGCCTCCGGTGGCAAGCGTTGCCTTATCCTAGGGGGCGCAGGGCGGCGATTCAATGCAAAAGAGAGCGGCCAGCCCCGAAAGGCCGGCCGGGTACTGCAATGGGCGCCGGAAAACCACTGAATCATACTAAAGGGCTACCGGGCACAAATTATTGCGCGATGCCTTCTTTATAGGCTTGCGCCAACTGCGGCCAATAATCCTGATTGGCGGCTATCATATCGTCCAAAATCGCTTTGGCATGCTGCATGGTTGGCACGGTACGGTTGAGAGTGAACGCTTGCAGCGCCTTCTCATAGCTGCCTTCCAGCGTCGCTTCCACCAGCAACTGTTCGCAGGCCAGTTGTTGTTCAATCAGCCCTTTGTAGAACAGCGGAATTTTACCGACCGTTACCGCTTCCGGGCCGTTAGCCGTGATGTAGGCCGGCACTTCCACCATGGCATCGTAAGGCAGGTTGGCGATGGCACCGCGATTTTCAACGATCACCAAATGGCGCTGACGCAGATCAAAGGCCAGCGAGCGTGCCACGTCGACAATAAACGAGCCGTGCACGCCAACGTGGAAAGCATCGGGCAGAATGCCGGTTTTTTTGTACTCGGCCGCTGCGGCAAACAGCTTTTTCTCGCGGCCGTCCATCACTTCGTTGGCGCGGGTATAGCCCGGATTTTGATGTTCCACGATCTGATTTGGCATCAGGTAATACTGCATATAAGGGTTCGGCAGGTATTCCGGGAAGTGCTCCATCAGCGGCTTGATGTTGCGCCAGGTTTTGACCCAGGAAGGATCGGAATGCTGCGGATCGGTGGCTGCCGCGTCTTCGGTCAGCAGGCCAAACCTGGCGATGTGCTCGCGCAGCTGCGGCAGGCGATCGACGCCGTCGACCAGCACCTGAGTGAACCAACCAAAGTGGTTCAAACCAAAGTAATTTACGGTCACCGCCTCGCGATCGACCCCCAGCACCGCCGCTATATTGCGCATCGCCGCCACCGGCATGTCGCAGATGTTCAGCACTCGCGCCTGCGGGCGCAGACGGCGCACCCCTTCGGCCACGATCGCCGCCGGATTGGAGTAGTTGACGATCCAGGCGTTGTCCGCATGGCGCTCGACCAGGTCGATCAGTTCAACCATCGGCAGAATGGTGCGAAGCCCGTACGCCAGCCCGCCGGGCCCGCAGGTTTCCTGGCCCACCACGCCGTGGCGCAGCGGAATTTTCTCATCCTGTTCACGCATTTTGTACTGACCGACGCGCATTTGCGCGAACACGAAGTGGGCGTGGCTGAATGCCACCTCCGGGTCGGTGGTGACCGTCAGTTTGATGCTCTGACTGTGATCGCGGATCACCTTCTCCACCACCGGGGCGATGATGTCCTGCCGCTCGCCGTCAATGTCGTACAGGCGGATCTCCGCCAGCGGAAAATCAGCGAGACGTACCATCAGGCTTTTAACGATGCCCGGCGTGTAAGTGCTGCCGCCACCGGCAATGGCGAGAATGAACGGGGGTTTGGTCATGGTAATTCTCCTGTTAAAGCGCGGTTTCGACCGCTTCACGCATTTTCTTGACGTGCAGCCCATACACCACCTGCACATTGTTGCCGGAGCGAATGACGCCCTTGGCTCCGGTGGTTTTTAGCTGCTGCTCATTGATGGTTGAGATATCGCGAACCTTGACCCGCAGGCGGGTATAGCAGTTGTCCACTACCTCGATATTTTGTTTGCCTCCCAGCCCGGCGATGATGATATGGCCGATGCCGTCACCCGCGGCTGGCGGTGCGGCGATGGGGGCTTTGCCTTGGTAATCTGCTTTGGAATACAGCCGGGTTTCCGTTTCATCGCTCTCGCGCCCGGGGGTTTTGAGATCGAACCTCAGGATCAGGAAACGGAACAGCAGGAAATACAGCGCCGCCATAATCAACCCGACCAGGATGTACATCGGCCAATTGGATTTTTCGATGCCGAGCGGCAGGTTATACAACACAAAATCAATCACCCCGTTGGCGCCGATGGCATGCACGCCGAACAGGTAAAACAGCATCATGCCGACCCCGGCCAGCACCGCATGCACGCCGAACAGCAGCGGGGCGACGAACAGGAACGAAAACTCCAGCGGTTCGGTAACGCCGAGCAGGAACGAAGTGAAAGCCGCCGGGATCAGGATCGCCTTGGCGGCGTTTTTACGTTCCGGTTTGGCAGTGACATACATCGCCAGCGCCGCGGCGGTCAGGCCAAACATTTTGCTGATACCGCGTGCGTCCCACACCACCGTTGGGCTGAGTTGCTTCACGCTGTGGCAGGCCATTTCAGCGAAGTAGATATTGCGCGCACCCTGGTAGGCGGTGCCGCAAACGTCCTGCGTGCCGCCCAGTTCGGTGTACAGGAAAGGGGTATAGACCAGGTGATGCAGGCCGGTCGGGATCAAAATGCGCTCCAGAAAGCCGTAAACCAGCACGCCAAACGCCCCGGCGCCGTGAATCGCATAGGCCAGATGGGTAATGCCCTGCTGGGCGTACGGCCACAGGTAGCTGAGGGCAAAACCCAGCGCAATAGCCAGTGGGATCGCCAGAATGGTGACGAAGCAGTGGCCGGAATAGATCGCCATCACCCCGTTGAATTGCACGCCGGAATAGCGGTTATAGAGATAGCCCGCTATGCCGCCGATCAGAATACCGGCGAACACGCCCATCTCCAGCACCTGCACGCCCAGCACCATGCCCTGGCCGGCTGCGCGCATCTGCTCCGCCGGCACCAGTTTGCCGTGCAGCTGCAGGGTGATATTCATGGCATTGATAAAAATGATAAAGGTCACCAGACCGATCAGCGCCGCGTAGCCCTTATCGCGCTGCGCCAGCCCAATGGGAATGCCGACGGCAAACACCAGCGCCAGGTTGGCCAGAATGGCGACGGCAGAACGGGAAACCAACTGGCCAAAGTCTTGCACCAACGGGTGATTCAGCAGGGGGATATAGCCCGCCAGATTGCCGTTGCCAAACAGGTTGCCGAGGGCGATAAACAGCCCGACGATCGGCAGAATCAATACCGGTCCGTACAGCGACTTGCCAAAATCCTGCAGCACGTTAACTGCTCTGTTCATTGCATGCCCTCATTATTGCTATTCGTATCGGGGGTCAATCGGGTTGAATCTGATGCTAGCAGCGCCGTGATTGCTTATCTATCTATCCTATTGTTTTAAAAACAAATAACTCTAATGGTAACAAGTAACGTTACGCAGTGTGATCGGCGTAACAGTTCTTTGCATAGCACTTCGCCATTACGCTCGACACAGATTGAAATGTTTCACGGCTTGGGGAGCAGCGCTGCTATTATTCATCCATATCCGGATATTGCGCCGACAAGTCGCGCAAAGGCTGCCAGGGAGTTAAACGATGAAACCATGCCGTTCAGGGGCATTCGCGTCAGGCAAGAAATTTTGTCAGGGGATCGCATTGGCGGGGGGCTTGCTGCTGCTGGCCGCCTGTGATGATGGCGGTCAAAAAACAGCCGTGGCGCAAGCCGATGGGCCGACGAGCAGCGCCAGCCAGGTGAAACGGCCGGATGCCGGCGCACTGGCGGTGCTGGCGAAACGCGACGCAGGCAAGCCGCTGGCGTTGCTGGATGCTTCCGAACTGCAACTCGATGGCGCCAGCGCTATGGTGCTGACGTTTTCTCTGCCGCTGGATCCGAATCAGGATTTCGCCGCGCGGGTGCACCTGGTCGACAGCGTCAGCGGTAAAATAGACGGTGCCTGGGAGCTGTCCGATAACCTGATGGAGCTGCGGCTGCGTCATCTGCAACCCAACCGCAAGCTAGTGCTGACCGTTGAAGGCGGCCTGAAAGCGGTCAACGGCGCCGAACTGGGCCAACAACAGCAACAAACCCTCGCCACCCGCGATATCAAACCCAGCGTCGGCTTTGCCGGCAAAGGCTCGCTGCTGCCGACCAAGCTGGCGCAGGGGTTACCGGTGATGGCGCTGAACGTCGACAACGTGGACGTTAACTTCTTCCGGGTGAAGGCCGATGCCTTGCCGGCGTTCCTGGCCAACTGGGAATATCGCAATGCGCTTTCCAGCTGGGAGTCGGAAGAGCTGTTGAAAATGGCCGACCTGGTCTACAGCGGCCGTTTCGATCTCAACCCGCAACGCAATACCCGCGAACGCCTGCTGTTGCCGCTGAACGGCATCGAGGCATTGCAGCAGCCCGGCGTTTATTTGGCGGTGATGCAGCAGGCCGGTCATTACGGTTACACCAATCCGGCGACCTTGTTCACTCTCAGTGATATCGGCGTTTCGCTGCACAGCTACCACGATCGTCTGGACATCTTTACCCAGGGGCTGGAAGGCGGCGCGGCGCTAAGCGCGGTTGAGCTACGCCTGCTGGATGAAAAAGGCCAAACCCTGGCCCAGGGCACGACCGATAAGCAGGGGCACGCTCAACTGGCGAAAAACAGCAAGGCGCGCTTGTTGCTGGCCACCCAGCAGGGCCAGACCAGCATGATAGATCTCTCGACGCCGGCGCTGGACCTGGCCGAGTTTGATATCGCCGGGCCGGAAGGCTACAGCAAACAGTTCTTCGCCTTTGGCCCGCGCGATCTGTACCGGCCGGGCGAAACGCTGATCGTCAACGCTTTGCTGCGCGATGCCGACGGCAAGCCGCTGCCGACTCAACCGGTGAAGGTGGATATCGTCAAGCCGGACGATCAGGTGGCACGTAGCTTTGTCTGGCAGCCGCAGGACGGTTTGTATCAATACCAGTATCAAATTCCCGAGGGCGGACCGACCGGCAACTGGTCGCTGCGCTTTAATCTGGGGGACAACCAGCCGCGGCTTTACGGCTTCAAGGTAGAGGATTTCCTGCCGGAGCGCATGGCGCTCGACATCACCGCACAGAAAACCCCGCTGCATCCCGACGCGCAACTGGTGTTTGACGTCACTGGCCGCTATCTGTACGGTGCGCCGGCTTCCGGCAATCGCCTGCAAGGACAGGTGTTCCTGCGGCCCCAGCGTGAGGCGGTCAGCAGCCTGCCGGGTTATGAATTTGGCTCGGTGACGGAAGAGAGCCTGTCACGCAATATGGACGAGTTCGATCAGGCGCTGGACAGTGCGGGCAAGGCGCAGGTGGCGGTAGACAGCAGTTGGGCCGAGGTGAAATCCCCGCTGAAAGCGATCCTGCAGGCCAGCCTGCTGGAATCCGGCGGCCGCCCGGTAACGCGTCGCGCCGAACAGGCGATCTGGCCTGCCGATGCGCTGCCCGGCATTCGGCCGCTGTTCAACAAACAACAGATTTATGACTACCGCAGCGACAGCTATCAGGCTCAACCGGTCGTGGATGAAAACACCCAGGCCGGCTTTGATATCGTTTACGCCAATGCCGCCGGGGAGAAGCTGGCGGCCAGCGGGCTGAAGGCCCGGCTGGTGCGTGAGCGCCGCGACTATTACTGGCAATGGTCGGAAGGGGAAGGCTGGCAGTCGCTGTATGACAAGAAAGATCTGCCGCTGGCGGAACAGACTTTGGATATTGCCGCCAACGGCAGCGCCAAGGTGAGTTTCCCGGTGGAATGGGGCGCGTATCGCATCGAAGTGGTGGATCCGCAGAGCAACCTGATCACCAGCCTGCGATTTTGGGCAGGGTACAGCTGGCAAGACAACACCAACGGCAGCGGCGCGGTGCGGCCGGACCAGGTGAAGCTGAAGCTGGACAAGCCGGCCTATAAGCCGGGCGAAAAAGTAAAACTGCATATTGAAGCGCCGGCCGCCGGCAAGGGGTATTTGCTGGTGGAATCCAGCGATGGCCCGCTGTGGTGGCAGGAGCTGGCGGTGCCGGCCGGCGGTGCCGATGTCGAGGTGCCGATTAACCAGGACTGGAAGCGCCACGATCTGTATCTCAGCGCGCTGGTGATCCGCCCTGGTGACAAACAGCAGCAGTCGACGCCGAAGCGGGCGGTGGGCCTGTTGCATCTGCCGCTGGTGGACGAAGGGCGCAAACTGGCGCTAACGCTGGATGCGCCGCAGCGTATGCGGCCGAATCAGACGCTGACGGTGAAGGTCAAGGCAGCCCATAGCGAAGGCAAACCGCCGCAGCAAATCAACGTACTGCTCTCCGCCGTGGACAGCGGCATTCTCAATATTACCGACTACGCGACGCCGGACCCGTATCAGGCATTCTTTGGCCGCAAGCGCTACAGCGCCGATCAGTACGATGTCTACGGGCAGTTGATTGAGGGGAAAGGGCGCCTGGCCAACCTGCGTTACGGCGGTGACGGCGACGAAGAAGATGCGCTGTCGCGCGGCGGCAAAAAACCTATTACCACGGTGACCATCGTGGCCCAACAGGCGCAGCCGGTTAAGCTGGACGCCAAGGGCGAGGGCGAGATCCAGATCGCCATTCCGGATTTTAACGGCGAACTGCGGCTGATGGCGCAGGCGTGGAGCGACGAAGACTTCGGCAAGGCGGAGGCCAAAACCCTGGTCGCCGCGCCGGTGGTGGCAGAGCTGGCTACGCCGCGTTTCCTGGCCGGGGGCGACAGCACCCAGTTGGCATTGGACGTCAGCAATCTGTCCGGTCAGCCGCAGACGCTGACGGTGAAATTGGCCGCCAGCGGATTGGTGGCGCTGCAAGGTGCGGGCGAACAACAGGTCAGCCTGGCAAACGGCGAACGCACTACGCTGCAGATACCGGTGCAGGCGCTGGTGGGCTTTGGCCAGGGTGAGGTGGCGCTGAGTGTCAGCGGCCTGACGCTGCCGGGTGAAACGTTGAAAGATTATCAGCATACCTGGAAGATTGGCGTGCGGCCGGCTTACCCGGCGCAAACCCGCCAGTTCGCCAGCGTGATCCGCGCCGGTGAAAGCTGGAGTCTGCCGGCAGATGCCGCCGCCGGCCTGGTGCCGACAACCCTGGAGGGGCAATGGCTGTTAACCAGCAGGCCGCCGATTAATCTGGCGCGTTATATCGGCGAGCTTTACGCCTATCCGTACGGTTGCCTGGAACAAACGACCAGCGGGCTTTATCCGTCGCTGTATACCAACCGGGCGCAACTGAGCGCATTGGGCATCAAAACCGGCAGTGATGAAAACCGCCGCAGCAGCATCGATGCCGGCATTGAGCACTTGCTCAGCATGCAGCGCTTTAACGGCGGTTTTGGCCTGTGGAACCGCGACAGCCAGGAAGAGTTCTGGTTGACCGCCTACGCCACAGACTTCCTGTTCCGCGCCAGCGAGCAGAATTACAGCGTACCGGCCGATGCATTGACCGCAGCCAATAACCGCCTGCAGCGCTATTTACAGGACCGCAGCCAGATCGACGTCGCCTATACCCCGTTCCCTGATCACACCCGTTTTGCGGTGCAGGCTTATGCCGGGTTGGTGCTGGCGCGTCAACAGCAGGCACCGCTTGGCGCACTGCGGCAGCTGTACGAACGCCGTGCCGACGCTCGCTCAGGTTTGCCGCTGGTGCAGCTTGGTGTCGCGCTGAAGCTGATGGGGGATATGCCGCGCGCCAATCAGGCGATCGAACAAGGGTTGGCGACACAACGCAACGCCAAGGATTATTGGCTGGAAGATTACGGCAGCCCGCTGCGTGACGATGCGATGATCCTGGCGCTGCTGACCGAAAATAATCTGCTGCCGGCGGTACGCGACCAGCGCTTGCTGTCGCTGTCCGAGCGGCTTAACGGCGAGCGTTATTTGTCCACGCAGGAGAGCAATGCCCTGTTCCTGGCGGCGCGTAACCTGATCGGCAGTGCTGAAACGCCGTGGCAGGCGCAAACGGCGCAGGGCAAGACGCTGTCCGGCAGCCAGGCACTGACACAAAGCTTGTCCGCCGAGCAGGTGGTCGCGGGGCTGCAATTCACCAATACCGGCAGCGGTACGCTGTACAGCCGCGCCGATCTGGTCGGTTACCCTGAACAGGCGCCGCAGCCGCAGAGCAACGTGCTGAACATTCGCCGTGAATTCCTGGGATTGGACGGCAAACCTGCGGATCTGACCCAGTTGAAAAGCGGACAGCTGATTCTGGTGCATCTGGATGTCTGGGCCGATAACGCGGTGCCGGACGCGCTGGTCGTCGATCTGCTGCCGGCCGGCCTGGAGCTGGAAAACCAGAATCTGGGGGACAGCAGTGCCAGCCTGGGCGAAAGCGCCAGCAGCGTGACCGAACTGTTGCAGGACATGCAGCAGGCCGATATCAAGCACCAGGAGTTCCGCGACGATCGCTACGTGGCGGCGGTGAATATCGACGGCTACCGTCATACCACGCTGCTGTATCTGGCGCGGGCGGTGACGCCGGGTGCCTATCTGGTGCCGGCGCCGCAGGTTGAGTCGATGTATGTGCCCGCCTGGCGTGCATTGGGCGCTACGCCGCCGCGACTTGAGATTGCCCGATGACCTACCCTGTCCCGCCCCGGTGGTTTAACCGGTGGCGGGGCAAGGGAGCGATGTTTTTCCTTATGACTCTCTTCCTCGCCCATTTGCGCCGCCGCGGGCTAATTTGGCTGCTGGTGATTTTACTGCCGCCCGCTTTGCTGTGGCTGGCGGACCGGCTGTGGCCGTTGCCGCTGAAAGATGCCGAGATGGCCCGAGTGGTGGTGGCGGAAGACGGCACGCCGCTGTGGCGCTATGCCGACGGCGACGGCGTGTGGCGTTATCCGGTGACGTTGCAGCAGGTGTCACCCTATTATCTGCAAGCGTTGCTGACCTATGAGGACCGCTGGTTTTATCGGCATCCCGGTATCAACCCGCTGGCGCTGGCTCGCGCCGCCTGGCAGGACCTGCGCAATGGGCAGATTGTTTCCGGCGGCAGTACGTTGTCGATGCAGGTGGCGCGCCTTATCGATCCCCATCCGCGTACGCTGGGTGGCAAATTACGGCAGGTGTGGCGTACCGCACAGCTGGAATGGCATTTATCTAAGGATCAAATTCTCGAAATCTACCTTAACCGAGCACCCTATGGCGGCACGTTGCAGGGGATTGGCGCGGCAAGCTGGACCTATCTGGGCAAACCGCCTTCGGCACTCACGCGTGGAGAAGCGGCCTTGCTGGCGGTATTGCCGCAAGCGCCCAGCCGTTTGCGGCCGGATCGTTATCCGGAACGGGCGCAGGCCGCACGGGACAAAGTGCTGGAGCGGCTGGCGTATTACCGCGTTTGGCCGGTGCGGCAGGTGAATGAAATTCGTCAGGAAGCCTTGTGGCTGGCGCCGCGTCAGGTGCCGCAGCTAGCGCCGTTGCTGGCGCGGCGCATGACGCAGGGTAACCGTAGCCAGGTCGTAACGACCACGCTGGACGCCACGTTACAGCGGCGGCTTGAAGAACTGGCGCGCGGCTGGAAGAGCCAATTGCCGGAAAAAACCTCGGTTGGCGTGCTGGTGGTCGATCACACCAACATGAAGGTGCGAGCCTACCTGGGGTCGTTGGATTTTAATGACAATGGCCGTTTTGGTCATGTTGATATGGTGGCGGCATGGCGTTCGCCGGGCTCGACGCTCAAACCCTTTTTGTATGGGCTGGCGCTGGACGATGGGCTAATCCACGCTGAATCGCTGTTGCAGGATGTGCCGCGTCGCTTCGGCGATTACCGGCCCGGCAATTTTGATACCGGCTTTCACGGCCCGGTCAGCGCCAGCGAGGCACTGTCGCGCTCGCTCAATCTGCCGGCGGTGCAGCTGCTGGAGGCTTACGGTCCAAAACGTTTTGCCGCCAATTTACGCAACGTGGGCGTGGAACTGCGGCTGCCGGCCCACGCCGAACCGAGCCTGGCGTTGATTCTGGGCGGAGCCGGCGCGCGGTTGGATCAGTTGGTCGCCGGGTTCAGCGCATTGGCCCGGCAAGGCAAAGTGGCGCCGCTGCGTTTTACGCCTCGGCAAGGGCTTTACGATCGCCAGTTGTTGTCGCCGGGCGCAGCCTGGATTGTGCGGCGCATATTGGCGGGAGAAGCGCGCCCGTTACCGGATGACGTGCTGCCTGCCAGCGTGCCGCTGGCGTGGAAAACCGGCACCAGTTACGGCTACCGCGACGCCTGGGCGATTGGCGTTAACGCCCGTTACACGCTGGGTATATGGGTTGGGCGACCGGACGGCACGCCGGTGGCCGGGCAGTTCGGTTTCGCCACGGCGGTACCGCTGCTAAACCAGGTCAATAATTTGCTGCTGACTTCTTTGCGCCAGCGCGGGCAAGGGATCCCGACCGATCCGCGCCCGGCGAGCGTCAGCCGCGCGGAGATCTGCTGGCCCGGTGGGCAGCCGCTTGCCGCCGGGGACAGTAACTGCCGCCAGCGGCGCCTGAGCTGGATCCTCGACGGAACCCTGCCGCCGACGCTGTCTGCACCGGGCCAGGAAAGCGCGTTGGGTAGCCAACCCCTGGTGTGGCTGAACGCTCGCGGGCTGCGCGTGGCGGCGGATTGTCCGGGGGCGGTGGCGCATCGTTTGGCGCTGTGGCCAACGCCGCTGGAGCCGTGGTTGCCGCCGGCGGAACGCCGCGCCCAACGTTTGCCGGCCGTCGATCCGCTGTGCCCGCCTTTGCCACAACAAGAGGCGCCGCCGCTGCTGATGCTGGGCATACGCGATGGTGCGATACTGCGCCGCCTGCCAGGTAAAAACGCGCTTGATTTGCGGGTTAGCGCCCAGGGAGGCAGCGGGCAGCGCTGGTGGTTCCTGAACGGCCAGTTGGTGGGGGAAGGGGAGTCGCTGTTGCAGACGCTGACGCAGCCGGGCCGCTACCAGCTCAGCCTGCTGGATGAGAGTGGCCAGGTGGCGCTACGCGGTTTTAGCCTCGATTAAGCCGGTTTTTCACCTTCGGCCTGCAGGGCGCACAGTGAAGAATGAAGATAATAATTTTTAATGAAATGTTGATTTTCCCGTAGGCAAGCGTTAACGGCGCACATATAATCTGCGCCACTTAAGAAGGCCGGCACGCGTTTAATTGCAGACCGGTCAGTTTTGGAAGCCATATAGAGGCCATCATGACCGTAGAACGTACCTTTTCCATTATCAAACCAAATGCTGTAGCCAATAACGACATCGGCGCAATCTATGCTCGTTTCGAGCGTGCCGGTTTCAAAATCATCGCATCCAAAATGCTGCGTCTGACTCGCGAACAAGCCGAAGGCTTCTACGCTGAGCACAAAGGCCGCCCATTCTTCGACGGTCTGGTTGAGTTCATGACTTCAGGCCCAATCGTGGTTCAGGTTCTGGAAGCTGAAAACGCAGTACAGCGCAACCGTGACATCATGGGCGCAACCAACCCGGACAACGCACTGGCAGGCACCCTGCGTGCTGACTACGCGGACAGCTTCACGGCCAACGCCGTGCACGGTTCTGACGCAGTAGAATCTGCCCAGCGCGAAATCGCTTACTTCTTCAACGAAAGCGAAATCTGCCCACGCTAATACCGGCTGTCTTTCAATCCGCAGCATGTTGGCTGCAACTTGAAATCCATAAGGTATTCTGTGTTGTGGGTTGCAGAGGCTCGATGAGCATTCACCGGCTGAAACAATAAAAATGCCCTGAATGCCTTTCAGTCGTGGCAACCCGCTACTAAAATTTGTACAATGCCGCGCCCCTGATGAGTCGTCTTGTCAGGGGCGCGTTTTTCAGTGCGATTTAAACGCACACTTACTTTCCATTCTTTAGCGCCATAACGTGTAACAACGAGGCCAGAGATCATCATGTTAGAACCCATCACGTCCGAGCACATCGTGTCTGAAAATAATTCGCTGACTACTCAATCCGTTAACGCGGAAACCCCGGCTGCGGCCAAAATTAACCTGCTGGATTTGAACCGTCAGCAAATGCGTGAATTCTTCGCCAAAATGGGCGAAAAACCTTTCCGCGCCGATCAGGTCATGAAGTGGATATACCACTATTGCTGCGATGATTTTGAGCAGATGACCGATATTAACAAGGTACTGCGCAACAAACTGCAGAGCGTCGCCGAAATTCGCGCGCCGGAAGTGGCAGAAGAACAGCGTTCAGCCGATGGCACCATTAAATGGGCGATCACGGTAGGCGATCAGCAGGTCGAAACCGTGTTCATTCCGGACGGCGATCGCGCGACCCTGTGCGTGTCATCCCAGGTGGGTTGTGCGCTGGAGTGCAAATTCTGTTCGACCGCTCAGCAGGGCTTTAACCGTAACCTGCGCGTGTCGGAAATCATCGGCCAGGTGTGGCGCGCGGCGAAAATCATCGGCGCACTGAAAGTCACCGGCGAACGCCCGATCACCAACGTGGTGATGATGGGCATGGGGGAGCCGCTGCTCAACCTGAACAACGTCGTGCCGGCGATGGAAATCATGCTGGACGACTTCGGTTTCGGCTTGTCCAAACGCCGCGTTACCCTGTCTACTTCCGGCGTCGTGCCGGCGCTGGACAAATTGGGCGATATGATTGACGTTGCGCTGGCGATCTCGCTGCACGCGCCGAACGACAAGATCCGCGATGAAATCGTGCCGATCAACCGCAAATACAATATCGAGACCTTCCTGGCTGCGGTACGCCGCTACCTGGAAAAATCCAACGCCAATCAGGGCCGGGTTACGGTCGAGTACGTGATGCTGGATCATATCAACGACAGCACCGACGATGCGCACCAGTTGGCGGAGGTTCTGAAAGACACGCCATGCAAGATCAACCTGATCCCATGGAACCCGTTCCCGGGGGCGCCGTATGGCCGCAGCTCCAACAGCCGCGTGGATCGTTTTTCCAAAGTGTTGATGGAATACGGCTTTACGACTATTGTTCGTAAAACCCGTGGTGATGATATCGATGCCGCCTGCGGGCAACTGGCAGGTGAAGTGATCGACCGTACCAAGCGTACCCTGAAAAAGAAAATGGCCGGGGAACCTATCAACGTGCGTGCGGTCTGAATCCTATAGCATGATTTTTTTGTTATCTAACAGTCTGTTATGTGAATAGACACCAAGATGACATCAGATAAGGAAATGAATGCGGGCATGAAGCTGAATCTGTGGGGCATGGTGCTGGCGGCCGGTTTACTGGCCGGCTGTTCCGGTTCGTCACCGGAAAAAGACGCGCAACCTGAAGCGGGCCAGACGCGTTTGCAACTGGGGCTGGAATATCTTAAGCAGGGCGATTTGAACGCCGCTCGGCAGAATCTGGAAAAAGCGGCGGACGCTGCCCCACAGGATTACCGTACCCAATTGGGCATGGCGCTTTACGAGCAGCGGATTGGCGAGAATGGCGCGGCTGAACAACGTTATCAGCAGGCGCTCAAACTTGCGCCAAACAATGGCACCGTGCTGAATAATTACGGTGCGTTTCTCTGCAGTTTAGGGCAGTATGTACCGGCACAACAGCAGTTTAGCGCCGCGGCACTGGCACCGGATTATGGTCAGGTTGCCGACAGCCTGGAAAACGCAGGTTACTGTTTTCTCAAGGCCGGACAGAACGATGAAGCGCGCACCTTGTTAACGCGCGCCCTGAAGGTCGATCCGGACAAAGGCACTCCACTTTTGGTGGAGGCAGAAAAGCAATTTGGAGAAGGGAAGCGCGCTCAGTCGCAACTTTTATTGGATAGTTATCAACATGTTCTGCCGGCCAGTGCCGACAGCTTATGGTTACAGATTCGTTTCGCCGCGTTAGCCGGCCGCCAGGATAGCGTTCAACGCTATGGCAAGCAGCTAGCGCGAAGTTTTCCACAATCCAAACAGTACCAGCAGTTCTTAGCTAATGAATACTGAAGCCTCCCAAGATAAAACCGTATCCATGACGACAGGCCAACGTCTGCGTCAAGCCCGTGAAGAACTCGGGTTGAGTCAACAGGCCGTTGCAGAACGCCTGTGCCTCAAAATGTCTACCGTGCGCGACATAGAAGAAGACAATCTCTCCGCAGACCTTGCTTCGACCTTCGTGCGTGGTTATATCCGTTCCTACGCCAAGCTGGTGCGTTTGCCGGAAGATGAACTGCTGCCGATGTTGGCCAAGCAGGCTCCGCTGAAGGTGGCAAAAGTCGCGCCTATGCAGAGCTTCTCGTTAGGCAAGCGTCGCAAAAAACGCGACGGCTGGCTGATGAGCTTCACCTGGCTGATTGTTTTCGTGGTAGTCGGTCTGACCGGCGCCTGGTGGTGGCAAAACCACAAGGCGCAGCAGGATGAGATCGCCACCATGGCGGATCAATCTTCCGCCCAGCTTTCGCAAAACAATGAAGGCCAATCCGTGCCGTTGACCGACAGCAATGCCGACAACAGCGCGCCTTTGGCTGACAATGGTTCAACGCCGGTAGATACCGGCGTTGCGCCTGCGCAACAGGCAGCACCGGCTCCGGCCGCAACCGGCAGTGAAACCGCGCAGCAACCTGCGGTGGTTTCGCCAAGCCAGGCTCCGCTCCCAGAGACGACGCCTGCGGCTCCGACGGCGCAAGCTCCGCTGCCGACCGGCGAAGCAGGCCTGGCTGCACCGGCCGAAGATCCTAACGCGCTGGTGATGAACTTCTCCTCCGACTGTTGGTTGCAGGTAAGCGACGCCAGCGGCAAGACGTTGTTCAGCGGCACCCAAAAGAGCGGCGGCAAGCTGAACCTGGCAGGCACCGCGCCGTATAAACTGACTATTGGCGCACCGGCCGCAGTACAGATTCAATATCAAGGTAAGCCGGTGGATTTAAGCCGGTTTGTTAAATCAAACCGTGTTGCTCGTCTGACCGTTGCCGCGCAGTAATTGCGCGGCCATTGTCTGAAGCCAGAGCAACAATGGAGAGTAAGTAATGCATAACCAAGCGCCCATCAACCGTCGAAAATCAACGCGAATTTACGTCGGCAAGGTGCCTATTGGTGATGGCGCGCCGATTGCCGTGCAGTCGATGACCAACACCCGTACCACCGATGTTGAAGCAACGGTTAATCAGATCAAAGCGCTGGAGCGCGTGGGCGTAGATATCGTCCGCGTTTCAGTTCCCACCATGGACGCCGCCGAGGCGTTCAAGCTGATCAAGCAGCAGGTTAACGTGCCGCTGGTCGCCGATATCCACTTCGATTACCGCATTGCGTTGCAGGTTGCCGAGTACGGCGTGGATTGCCTGCGTATCAATCCGGGCAATATCGGCAACGAGTCGCGTATCCGCTCAGTCGTGGACTGCGCGCGCGATAAAAACATCCCGATTCGTATTGGGGTGAACGGCGGCTCGCTGGAAAAAGACATTCAGGAAAAATACGGCGAACCTACGCCGGAAGCGCTGCTCGAATCGGCGATGCGCCATGTTGATATCCTCGATCGCCTCAACTTCGATCAGTTCAAGGTCAGCGTCAAAGCCTCCGACGTATTCCTGGCGGTGCAATCTTATCGCCTGTTGGCCGCGCGTATCGATCAACCGTTGCATTTGGGCATCACCGAAGCTGGCGGCATGCGCAGCGGTTCGGTGAAATCGGCGATTGGCCTGGGGCTGCTGCTGTCGGAAGGCATCGGCGATACCCTGCGTATTTCGTTGGCGGCCGATCCGGTGGAAGAAGTGAAAGTCGGTTTCGATATTCTGAAATCGCTGCGCATTCGCGCGCGCGGCATTAACTTCATCGCCTGCCCGACCTGTTCGCGTCAGGAGTTTGACGTGATAGGTACGGTGAACGCGCTTGAACAACGCCTGGAAGACATCATCACGCCGATGGACATCTCGATTATCGGCTGTGTGGTCAACGGGCCGGGCGAAGCGCTGGTTTCCACGCTGGGCGTGACCGGTGGCCATAACAAGAGCGGTTTTTACGAAGACGGCGTGCGCCAGAAAGAGCGTTTTGACAACGAGCAGATGATTGACCAACTGGAGGCGAAGATTCGCGCCAAGGCGTCGATGATGGATGAAAGCAATCGCATCTCGGTCAATCTGCTGGAAAAATAAGCGTTATCGCTACATGGCGGGCTGATTAGCCCGCTTGTTTATGAACCCGGGAGGCAGAAAGCGGCACCCGCGTTGAATACGGGGCGGCAAAGTCCCTATAATCGGGTTCATTTTTATAGACAACGGACAGAGAAATCACGTGGCAAAGAACATTCAAGCCATTCGCGGCATGAACGACTACCTGCCGGAAGATACGGCATTATGGCAGCGTATTGAAGGCACACTGAAGCAGGTGCTGGGCAGCTACGGTTACAGCGAAATCCGGTTGCCGATTGTAGAGCAGACCCCGTTATTCAAACGCGCGATCGGCGAAGTGACCGACGTCGTGGAAAAAGAGATGTATACCTTCGAGGATCGCAACGGCGAAAGCCTGACGCTGCGTCCGGAAGGGACGGCTGGCTGCGTTCGCGCCGGCATCGAACATGGTCTGCTGTACAATCAGGAACAGCGTCTGTGGTACATCGGCCCGATGTTCCGCTATGAGCGTCCGCAAAAAGGCCGCTATCGTCAGTTCAATCAGCTGGGTGTGGAAGTGTTCGGCCTGCAAGGCCCGGACATTGACGCCGAACTGATCCTGCTGACCGCCCGCTGGTGGAAAGCGCTGGGTATTTCCGAGCACGTGAATCTGGAGCTGAATTCAATCGGTTCTCTGGAAGCGCGCGCCAACTACCGCGATGCCCTGGTGGCGTTCCTGGAACAGCATAAAGACACGCTGGACGAAGATTGCAAACGCCGCATGTACAGCAACCCGCTGCGCGTACTGGACTCCAAAAATCCGGAAGTTCAGGCCTTGCTGAACGACGCACCGCGTCTGTCCGAGTATCTGGATGAAGAATCCAAAGCCCACTTCGACGGCCTGTGTGAACTTTTGTCTCAGGCAGGTATCCCATATACCATCAATGAACGCCTGGTGCGCGGTCTGGACTACTACAACCGTACGGTATTCGAATGGGTGACCACCAGTCTGGGCGCTCAGGGTACGGTGTGTGCAGGCGGCCGTTACGATGGCTTGGTCGAGCAACTGGGCGGGCGTGCGACGCCGGCGGTCGGTTTCGCGATGGGCCTGGAGCGTCTGGTATTGCTGGTTCAGGAAGTTAATCCGGATTTCAAAGCCCCGGCGACCATTGACGTGTACGTTATCTCCTCCGGTGCAGGCGCCCAAAGCGCGGCGATGCAGTTGGCAGAAAACGTGCGCGATGCTGCACCACAGCTGAAATTAATGACCAACTACGGCGGCGGCAACTTTAAGAAACAGATCACCCGTGCGGACAAATGGGGCGCGCGCGTCGCTTTGATCCTCGGTGAGAACGAAGTCGCGGCACAACAGGTGGTGGTTAAGGACCTGCGCAGTGGTGAACAAGAAACGCTGGCGCAAAGCGAAGTCGCAGTGCGTCTGGCAACGATGTTAGGTTAAGGAGAAGGACACCGTGGAAGTCTATACCACTGAAAACGAACAAGTCGACGCCGTGCGTCGGTTCTTTGCCGAAAACGGCAAAGCGCTGGCGGTGGGGGTGGTGCTCGGAATTGGTGCCCTGGTCGGCTGGCGTTTCTGGCAGAACCACCAAAACTCCAACATGATGGCTGCGTCCCAATCCTATCAGGAAGCCAGCGATCGTCTGGCGGCCGGTAAGCCGGACGACGTGTCCGCTGCGGAGGCGTTCGCCAAGGCCAACAGCAATAGCTATGGCGTACTGGCCTCGCTGGAGTTGGCGAAACACTTTGTTGAGCAGAATGATTTCGCCAAGGCAGAGCAACAGCTGGCGCTGGCTCAGGGCCAGACCAAAGACGATAACCTGTTGGCGATGGTTAGCCTGCGTCTGGCGCGTGTCCAGTTGCAGGAGAAAAAGCTGGATGAAGCGCTGAAAACGCTGGATGGCGTGAAAGGCGAAGGTTGGGCGGCGATGGCGCAAGATGCACGCGGTGACGCGTTGCTGGCCAAAGGCGACACCAAAGGTGCGCGTGAGGCTTACAGCAAAGGCATTGAGTCCAACGCTTCTCAGGCGCTGCAGGTTTTGCTGCGCATGAAATTGAATAACTTGTCCAGCTAAGGGGAATTCCCATGCAATTGCGTAAAACACTCTTGGTCGGACTGGTTTCCGTCGCCTTGCTGAGTGGTTGCTCGCTGTTTAACAGTGAAGAAGACGTGGTTACCATGTCGCCGCTGCCAAAAGTTGAAAATCAGTTCACGCCGAACAAGGCGTGGAGCACCTCGGTAGGTGACGGTATCGGTGAGTTTTATTCTCACCTGCGTCCCGCTTTCCAGGACAGCACACTGTATGCTGCCGACCGTCACGGTATCGTGAAAGCGTTGGACGCCGACAGCGGTGACGAAAAGTGGAAGGTCGATCTTTCCGAGAAAACCGGCTTCTTCTCCAGCAACCTGCCGGCATTGCTGTCAGGTGGCCTGGCGGTCGCGGGCGATAAAGTTTACGTCGGCAGTGAAAAGGCGGTGGTTTACGCGCTGAATACCGCAGACGGTAAAGTGGCGTGGCAGACCAAGGTGGCCGGCGAAGCGATTTCTCGCCCGGTCATCAGCGACGGCATGGTGCTGATCCATACCTCCAACGGTTTGCTGCAGGCGCTGAACGAATCTGATGGCGCGGTGAAGTGGACGGTTAACCTGGACATGCCATCACTGTCACTGCGCGGTGAGTCTGCTCCGGCCGTTGCCTTCGGCGCGGCGATTGTCGGCGGTGATAACGGCCGCGTCAGCGCAGTGCTGATGCAGCAGGGCCAGTTGATCTGGCAACAGCGTATTTCCCAGCCGAGCGGCGCGACCGAGATCGATCGCCTGAACGATGTGGACACGACGCCGGTGATTGTTGAAGGCGTTGTCTACGCATTAGGTTACAATGGCAACCTGACGGCGCTGGATCTGCGTTCCGGCCAGATCATGTGGAAGCGTGAACTGGGTTCCGTGAACGACTTCATCGTGGACGCGGGCCGCATCTACCTGATCGATCAGAACGATCGCGTGGTAGCGCTGAGCACCGAAGGTGGCGTAACAGTGTGGACGCAGAGCGATCTGCTGCACCGCAACCTGACCCCGCCGGTGATGTATAATGGTTATCTGGTGACCGGGGATTCCGAAGGTTACCTGCACTGGATCAACACCACGGACGGCCGTTTTGTTGCCCAGCAGGAAGTGGATAGCTCCGGCTTCCTGTCTGCGCCGATGGTGGCTGGCGATAAGCTGGTTATTCAGGCCCGAGGCGGAAAAGTTTACGCTTTCACCCGCTAACGCTGCCGGTCATCGCACGGTTTGCAAACGGCTCCTGAGTGTTCAGGGGCCGTTTCGTATTTTTATAAGCTGCACTTCTGGTGTCTATCCATGGTGCAGTAACGCATTGATTATTAAGTAATGAGGCTTCACAATGATACCTGTCGTCGCGCTGGTTGGGCGCCCGAATGTGGGTAAATCCACCTTGTTTAACCGTTTAACACATACGCGCGATGCGCTGGTGGCGGATTTCCCCGGGCTAACGCGAGACCGCAAGTATGGTCGTGCCGAAGTTGAGGGTAATGAATTTATTATCGTCGATACCGGGGGCATTGACGGTACCGAAGACGGCGTTGAAACGCGCATGGCCGGCCAGTCGCTGTTGGCGATTGAAGAAGCGGACATCGTGCTGTTCATGGTCGACGCGCGTGCCGGCCTGATGCCGGCCGATCAGGGCATCGCCCAGCATCTGCGCAACCGTCAGAAAGCCACCTTCCTGGTCGCCAACAAAACCGACGGCATGGATCCGGACATGGCCACCGCCGATTTCTACTCGCTGGGCCTGGGCGACGTGCATGCGATTGCCGCTTCGCACGGCCGTGGCGTAGCGCAACTGATCGAGCACGTGCTGGTGCCGTTTGTCGGTGAAAAACCCGAAGAAGTCGAGCTGACCGAAGAAGAGGCGAACGCCGCTTACTGGGCTGAGCAGGAAGACGAAATCCCGGAAGACGAAGAGCCGGAAGACGACTTCAACCCGCAAGATTTGCCGATCAAGCTGGCGATCGTTGGCCGCCCTAACGTAGGTAAGTCCACACTGACTAACCGCATCCTCGGCGAGGAGCGTGTGGTGGTGTACGACATGCCGGGCACGACCCGCGACAGTATCTATATCCCGATGGTACGCGACGAGCGCGAATACGTGCTGATCGATACCGCCGGGGTGCGCAAACGCGGCAAGGTGACGGAAACCGTAGAAAAATTCTCGGTAATCAAAACCCTGCAGGCGATTGAAGACGCCAACGTAGTGCTGCTGGTGGTTGACGCGCGCGAAGGTATTTCCGATCAGGATCTCTCGCTGCTCGGCTTTATCCTCAATAGTGGGCGCTCACTGGTGATTGTGGTCAACAAGTGGGACGGCATGAGCGAAGAAGATCGCGAGCACGTGAAAGAGATGCTCGATCTGCGCCTGGGTTTTGTCGATTTCGCCCGCATTCACTTTATTTCAGCCCTGCATGGCAGCGGCGTTGGCAATCTGTTCGTATCGGTGCTGGAAGCCTACGAGTGTGCGACCCGTCGTGTGAACACCTCCATGCTGACCAAAATCATGCAGATGGCTGCCGAAGATCACCAGCCGCCGTTGGTGCGCGGCCGCCGCGTGAAGCTGAAATACGCTCACGCCGGGGGTTACAACCCACCGATCGTGGTGATCCACGGCAACCAGGTGAGCGATCTGGCCGACTCTTACAAACGCTATCTGATGAACTACTTCCGTCGTTCACTGAAGGTCATGGGTACGCCAATCCGCATCCAGTTCAAAGAGGGTGACAACCCGTTCGCCGGCAAGCGCAACTTGCTGACGCCGAACCAGATGCGTAAACGTAAACGCCTGATGAGCCACCTGAAGAAAAGCAAGTAATCTTCAAAAAGAGCGCGGTAGTCATACCGCGCTCTTTTTTATTGCCCCGAAGTCGTTCTATTATCTGCATATTGTCGCCGTCAGTTGAAGGAACACCATGTCTTGGGAAACCTGGAGTTTTGCGTTCAGCGTCACCGTACCTAATTTGTTAATGATGTTGTTGGGCGTATTGTTGCGCCACTGGCGGCTGATGGACGATCGTTTTATTGATGGCGCCACCCGGTTGGTGTTCAATCTGGCGCTGCCTTGCCTGCTGTTCTTCAGCATCGCCACCAGTCATCCGCAACTGTTGGGCAACCTGCCGTTGGTTCTCTACGGGGCGATCGGCACCATTGCCACTTTCCTGCTGCTGGAGGTGGCGGCGGTCTGGCTGGTTAAGGAGCCGCGTGAGCGGGGCGTGTTCGTGCAGGGCGGGTTCCGCGCCAATACCGCCATTGTCGGGCTGGCGTACGCCATGACTGCGTATGGCGACGAAGGGGTGGCGCTGGGTTCGCTGTACCTGACGGTCACGGTGATCCTGTTTAACGTGCTGTCGGTGATTACCCTGACGCGCAGCTTGCAGGGTGGGCATGGCAAGAAGATCAGCCGTTTGTCGCTGCTGCGCAGTATTGTCACCAATCCGCTGATTATCGGCCTGGTGTGCGGGCTGCTGTTCGCGCAAACCGGCCTGGCAATCCCGCAGGTGATCCGGCAGACCGGCAGCTATATCTCCGGGTTGTCGCTGCCGCTGGCGTTGTTGTGCACCGGCGCAAGCCTGGATCTGCGCGCCATGTTCCGTTCGTCCAACGTTGCTGCGCTGTCTTCTTCGGCCAAGCTGTTTCTGGTACCTGTACTGATGACGCTGGGCGGCTGGCTGTGGGGCTTTCACGGCGCGGCGCTGGGGATTATCTTCCTGTTTTCCGCCACGCCGACCGCCTCGGGCAGCTATGTCATGACGCGCGCCATGGGCGGCAACGCCACGCTGGCGGCGAATATTATTGCCATCACCACCGTCGGTTCGTTTTTTACCACCGCGCTGGGGATATACTTCTTGCGCTCGTGGGGCGTCATCTAATTCAGGTTCAGGAGTCAGTATGGAAGCGCACTGTCCGCAATGCGATCAAACGATGGAGTGGGTGAATGGTCACTACCATTGCGCCGCCTGCGAACGCGATTATCGGCAATTGGCCCATTGCCCGGACTGCGGGCAGCCGCTGCAGGAGCTGAAGGCCTGCGGCGCGGTGGATTACCTGTGTCAGAACGGCCACGGGCTGATATCCAAAAAGCGCGTGCTATTTGATTATCAGCCGTTGTAAGCGTTCACTCATCCACCTGACCGGTTTTCCACAAGTCCACCAGCGCCTGCGGCGCGCTGGTTTCCGGGATCAGCAAGACGATTTCACTGCACAGATTCTGGCTGTAATAGCTGATTTGCACGCGGAAGTAGCGCTGGTCGCCACAGCCGGGGGAACCCGGTTTTCCCTCTTCCTGCGCGTAGGGCAGCGTTTGATTCAATAACTGGCTCAGGCGTTGGCGTTGCTCCGGCGTAATATCGGCCAGCGCAATGCGCCGCTGGCCCGCCAGTTTGGGAATAAAGGCGAAGCCGCCTTCACGCGCCAGCTCAATGACCGTGTCCTGATTGAGCGACGGCAAGGGTTTCATTATTCCACCCCCACCTGATGCCAGGCTTGCTGCACTTTGTCCGCCACGGTGCGATCAAAACGTTGCTGTGCATGTTTTACCGTAGTACGGGCGAAGGTGGCGAAGTCGGCATCCTGCGGCAGCGCTTTGTCGCATAGCGTGTCATACCAGACGTAACCGGCTTTCTCCCAGGCGAAGCCGCCGAGTGCGGTGGCCGCCAGATAGAAGGCACGGTTGGGGATGCCGGAGTTGAGGTGCACGCCGCCGTTGTCCTCTTTGGTCTGAATGTAATTCTTCATGTCGGCCGGTTGCGGATCTTTACCCAGCAGCGGATCGTCGTAGGCGGTGCCGGGCGCAGACATCGAGCGCAGGCCCTTGCCGTTAATGCCCTTGGCCAGCAGGCCCGCGCCAATCAACCAGTCGGCCTTATCGGCGGTTTGCCGCAGGTGGAACTGCTTGACCAAGGAACCGAAGACGTCAGACATAGACTCATTCAGCGCACCGGCCTGTTGGAAGTAAATCAGCCCGGCTTCGCTTTCGGTTACGCCATGCGCCAGTTCATGGCCGACGACATCGATAGCGATGGTAAAACGGTTGAAGATCTCGCCGTCACCGTCGCCGAATACCATCTGCTGGCCATTCCAGAAGGCATTCTGATACTCATGGCCGTAGTGAACGCTGCCGGTCAGCGGCAGCCCTTTGTTGTCCAGCGAGTTGCGCTCAAACGCCTGCCAGAAGAAATCGTAGGTTACGCCGAGATAGTCATAGGCTTCGTCCACCGCCACGTCATGGTTGCTGGCCTGGCCCTCGTTGCGCACTTGCTTGCCGGGAAGCTGAGTGCCGTTTTGAGCGTCGTAGATATCGCGGATGACGTCGCCGCCGCTGGCGGTTTGCGCGCCGGGCGCACGCAGCGGCTTGTTGCCGAGCAGGCTTTGGACGTGGTTCAGGGTGTGCAATGCGCAGTCGCGCTGCGGTACGCTGCCGTGTTCAATAATCCTGCGTAGCATATAAGGGGGGATGACTGAACGTGCGGTCAGGGTCGGCATAATGGCTCTCCTTAAGCAAAATTACCCTCAATAAGTCAATATTTCACCACTAAGTGTAGTTCAGACATCGTAAAGACGATGATCATGGGTACTGACCGCCGGGCTGGTCTTGTGCGGGCTGATGCGCTTGACCGAGGCGCGTACCGCCAGTTTTCCGTGCAGCAGCAGATTGCACGGCGGCGCATCGGCGCGCAGCATCCGGCGCTGCAACAGTTGGATCGCCTCATGCCCCAGTTCGTCTCGCGGCACATGCACCGAGGTGAGCGGCACATCATGAATTTCCGCCAGATTGAAACCGTCGGTGCTCATGACCGAGATATCCGTCGGTACGTTCAGCCCCAGTTTGTTCAATGCCTTGACCGCACCGACCGCCATATAGTCGCCCCCGGCGAGAATAGCCGTCGGCAGTTGCGAACGCTGGCCGACCTGATTGATAAAGGTGGTCAACGCCTGCTCGGCTTCTTCGCTGCCAAAGCCGGAGGTGGTAACCAGATGGCGGCCTTCGTCAAAGGCGATGTTGTGCTGCGCATAGGCCTGCCTGATGCCCGCCAGCCGCAGTTCCATAGTGTGTCGGCGCAGGCATTGCAGGTTCAGAATATGGCTGTGGCCCTGTTGGATCAGATAATTGGCGGAGAACTCGCCGATCAACTGATGATCGGGGGAGACGCTGTCCAGCCGCATCTGGCGATCGGTGCAGTTGATCAGCACGCAGGGCTTGTGCAGATCGGCGGCCAACTGGTGAATGTGTTCGTCGTCGATGCCGATAATCAGCGCTGCCTCGGTCTGCGGATCGTTCATTTTTTCCAGGAACAGCGCGCCGTCGCTGTGTTGCTCTTCGAGCCCGCAATAGCGGATGCGCACCTCATGCTCCGCCAGCGCGGCGGTGATCCCCTGGATCACCTTGTGATAAAAGATGTCGGTGCGCACGTCGAAGGCGCGCTGCGGGGCAAACACCATGACGTTGTTCAGCATCAGCCGGCCGTTGGACAGGCCTTGCAAGATGCCGTTCTGTTGGGCGCAGGCCAATACTTTGTGGCGCGCCTCGGCGCTGGTGTTGGCCTTGCCCGCGAGTACGCGTGAAACGGTGCTGATCGACAGCCCTGTTTGGCGGGCGATTTCCTGTATTTTCAGCTTTCCGTTCATTCTGTGATCTCCTTCAAATTTGCCGGTGAAAATATTTTCACCGCATTTTTTCAGCGTACTGTCTGGCTTGGGTCGCCATTATGGCGAGCTTTTAGGCTGCCTATGAAAATTTTTGCAAAAAACCACGTTTCGCTCACGCTTCCGGCTGGCTAGTCTGCATTGGTACACCAATTTTATAGACTTATCAGTCCAATTTACCGACTGAATTATAAATAAAATGAAAATAAATCATGTGGTTGTGAGCGGTGTATGTGATTTTTCGTGATCGCCATCGCAAATTTTCGCAACCCATACCTTCGATACCAAAACGTGCCCTACCAAAAAGCGAGCTGTTTCACCGGGCAGCCGCCGTGGAGAGAAGACAGATGAGTGTTGAAATTAATCAGACGGTCGCGCACAGCGGTCGCCGCAAGTTTAAATCGCTGCGTTGGTGGATGCTGGCGCTGTTTTTGCTCGGCGTTACGGTCAACTACATTACCCGTAACTCGCTGGGTATCCTGGCGCCGGAGCTGAAAACCAGCCTGAACATGACCACCGAGCAATATTCCTGGGTGGTGGCGTCATTCCAGCTGGCCTATACGGTATTTCAGCCGATCTGCGGCTGGCTGATCGATGTTATCGGCCTGAAGATGGGCTTTTTGATCTGCGCCAGCATCTGGGCAGTGGTGTGCATGCTGCACGCCGGGGCGGGGAGCTGGGTTCAGTTGGCGATCCTGCGCTTCTTCATGGGCGGTGCGGAAGCGGCGGCCACGCCGGGCAACGCCAAGGCGATTTCCGACTGGTTCCCGAAAAAGGAAAGGCCGGTTGCCGCCGGCTGGGCGGGCGTAGGTTTTTCTATCGGCGCCATGCTGGCCCCGCCAATCATCGTCATCGCCCACGTCTCTTTTGGCTGGCAGGGCGCCTTCTTGTTCTCCGGCGCGCTGGCGTTGGTCTGGGTGGTGCTGTGGTGGCTGTTCTACCACGAGCCGTTAAAGCACCCTAATCTGAGCCAAAAAGAGCTGGATCTGATCCGCGAAGATAACGAGCCGGTGTTGCCGAGGCTGCCGTTTTTAAAATCATTGGCCATCTTGTGTAAAAACAAAAAGTTCTACGGCATCGCCATCCCGGCCTTTCTCGCCGAACCGGCCTGGGCGGTGTTCAGCTTCTGGGTGCCGCTGTATCTGGCCACCGAACGCGGCATGGATTTAAAGCACATCGCCATGTTTGCCTGGCTGCCGTTTTTGGCGGCGGATATCGGCAGCGTCGCCAGCGGTTATCTCACCACCCTGTACCGCAAATGGTTCGGCTGCAGCCGCGTCAACTCGGTGGTCGCCAGCTCGGTCACCGGCGCCTTCATGATGGTTTCGCTGGCGTTTGTCGCGGTGACCAAAGATCCCTATGTGGCGATCGCGTTGATCTCGATCGGCGGTTTCGGCCATCAGGTGATCTCCTGCATGCTCAGCGCGCTGGTGGTGGAGTCGTTCGATAAAAACCAGATGGCGACGGTCAACGGCATGCGTGGCTCCAGTGCCTGGATCGCCAGCTTCCTGTTTACGCTGCTGATCGGTGCGGTTTCCGACACCGTCGGCTTCAACCCGCTGTTTATCGCCATGGGCTTCTTCGATCTGATCGGCGCCGTGTTCCTGATTGCCTTGATCGCCGAACGCGGCGGTAAAAAAACACTGAATAGTTAAGTTGGATACCTATGAAAACGTTAAAAAAATGGACCCTGGCAGGCGAGTATGCCGATCGCATTGAGCTGTTGGTCGACGAGCGCCACCTGTTCTGCCTGTACGTGCTGGAAGACAACCTGTTCCGCGTGCTGATCAAACGCAACGGCGAGCTGGCGCTGGACCGCACCTGGAGCATTGCGCCGCAGACTGACGTGCCCTGGGAAGGGCGCGATCGCCTGAGCGTCGCCGGTTTTAGCCTGCCGGGTTATCAACTGCAACAGCATGAGGATCGGCTGGTGGTGACCAGCGCCGCGCTGCGCGTTACCCTGCATCAGCCGCTGTGGCTGGAGTGGGAGCACCGCAATGCCGCCGGTGAATGGCGGCCGCTGGCGGCCGACCGGCCAACCAGCGCCTATTTGCTCAATCCGCAGGGTGACGGCGTGGCGCACTATCAGCGCCGCTTTGCCGGCGAGCGCTATTATGGCCTGGGCGAGAAGGCCGGCGATCTGGAGCGCAGCGGCCGCCGTTTCGAAATGCGCAATCTGGATGCGATGGGCTACAACGCCGCCAGCACCGATCCGCTGTACAAACATGTGCCCTTTACCATCACCCGCGGTGCAGAGGCCAGTTTCGGGCTGTTTTACGACAACCTGAGCAGCTGTTGGCTGGATTTGGGCAACGAGATCGACAACTACCATCTGGCCTACCGCCGTTATCAGGCCGAGGCGGGGGATCTCGATTATTACCTGTTCCTGGGGCCGCAGGTGCTGGACGTGACCAAAGCCTTTGTGCGCCTTACCGGCAAGACCCACTTCGGGCCTAAATGGAGCCTCGGGTACAGCGGTTCGACCATGCATTACACCGACGCGCCGGACGCCCAGCAGCAGTTGCAGCAGTTCATTGCCTTGTGCAAGCAGCACGATATTCCCTGCGATTCGTTCCAGCTGTCTTCGGGTTACACCTCGATCGGCAACAAGCGCTACGTGTTCAACTGGAATTACGACAAGGTGCCGCAGCCGAAGCTACTGAGCCAGGCGTTCCACGCCGCCGGGCTGAAACTGGCGGCCAACATCAAACCCTGCCTGTTGCAGGATCATCCGCAGTACCGGCAGGCGGCGGAGCAGGGGCTGTTTATCCGCGATTCGGAAAGCGACCAGCCGGAGCGGTCCAGCTTTTGGGACGACGAAGGCTCGCACCTCGATTTCACCAATCCGGCGACAGTGCGTTGGTGGCAGCAGGGCGTCACTCAGCAACTGCTGGAGATGGGCATAGATTCAACCTGGAACGACAACAACGAATACGAAGTATGGGACGCAGAAGCGCGCTGCCAGGGGTTTGGCCGGCCGATCGCCATCAAGCATATCCGCCCGGTAATGCCGTTGCTGATGATGCGCGCTTCGATGGAAGCCCAGCAGCGCTTCGCGCCCGAGCTGCGGCCATATCTGATCTCCCGTTCCGGCTGTGCCGGCATGCAGCGCTACGTGCAGACCTGGAGCGGCGACAACCGCACCAACTGGCAAACCCTGCGCTACAACATCCGCATGGGGTTGGGCATGAGCCTGTCCGGGTTGTATAACCTGGGGCACGACGTCGGCGGTTTTTCCGGCGACAAACCGGACGCCGAACTGCTGGTGCGCTGGGTGCAAAACGGCGTGATGCACCCGCGTTTCACCATTCACTCCTGGAACGACGACGCGACGGTTAACGAGCCGTGGATGTATCCGGCCGCCACGCCGGCCGTCCGCGAGGCGATCAACCTGCGCTATCGCCTGATGCCCTATTTCTACACCCTGCTGTGGCAGGCCAGCGCCGACGACGAGCCGATGCTGCGCCCGACCTTCCTCGATCACGAGCATGACGAACGCACCCTGAAAGAAACCGATGATTTTATGATTGGCCGCGATTTGCTGGTGGCCAGCGTGGTGGAGCAGGGCCAGCGTGCGCGTTCGGTCTATCTGCCGGATAACGGTGAAGGCTGGTACTGCTTCCACAGCGGCCAGTGGTTCAGCGGTGGCCAGACGGTGGTGCTGGATGCGCCGCTGGAGCGTTTGCCGCTGTTGGTGCGCGCCGGGGCGGCGTTGCCGCTGTCATCTCGCTTGGCGCACGTTGACGTTGCCGCCGACGATCGGCGCGAGTTGCAACTGTACCCGTTTAAAGGCTGTGGCAGCGCTTCTGGGCTGTTGTTCGAAGACGACGGGGAAAGTTATGGCTGGCAGCAGGGCAACGCGCTGTGGCTGCGCTGGGAGATGCACAGCGATAATCGGCGCGTCATGCTGACCGTCACCACCGAAGGGCAGTTCAAACCGGCATGGCGAACGCTGACGGTCAGCCTGCCTGCCGGAGAAACGCGGGAACTGTGGATCAACGATGAGCCGGGCGAGAGTTTTACGCTGAAGTAACGGGAATAGCTATTCGGCCGCGTCAGCCGCGCGTTTTTTGCGCGGCTTCTTGGCCACAGTGATGGTTTTCACTTCGCTTTCCACCCAGCCATCCTGCAGGCGGGTTTTCAGCAGTTCGCCAACCTGAGCTTGTTTGGTGGTTTTCAGCACTTCGCCGCGCGGGGTTTGCGTCACGCTGTAGCCGCGCGCCAGCGTCGCCAACGGGCTGACCGCTTCGAGCTGGCTGCAGGCCACGCCGAAACGCTGGCGGTAAGCATTGAGTTGGCGCTCCAGCGCCTGCTGCAAACGGTATTCCTGTTGCTGCACGCGTTGCTGATAACGGTGAATGCGCGCCTGCGGCTGTACCTGCGCCAAACGCTGTTGCGCCCGATCGCTGCGGCGTGAAGACAGGCGCAGCTGGTTTTGCATGCCGTCTTCCAACCGGCGTTGCAGCTTGAACAACAGCGTCTGCTGGCGCGCCAGGCGCAGGTGCGGATGCTGCTGTTGCAAACGGTGGTTGATGCGGGTGAACTGCTGCTGACGCTGGGCCAGATAGTAATCCATCGCCATTTCCATCCGCTGCTGCTGGGATTGCAACTGACGCAGCAGTTCCAACTGATTGCGGCTGACCAGTTCGGCGGCGGCGGAAGGGGTTGGCGCACGCAGGTCGGCGACAAAATCGGCAATGGTGACGTCGGTTTCATGGCCGACGGCGCTGACGATCGGAATGCGGCTGGCGAATATCGCCCGCGCTACGCGTTCGTCGTTAAAACTCCACAGATCTTCCAGCGAGCCGCCGCCACGGCCGACGATCAGCACGTCGCATTCGTCGCGGCGGTTGGCCGTTTCGATGGCGCGCACGATCTGCAATGGCGCTTCCGCGCCCTGCACCGAGGTCGGGTAGATAACGATAGGCAGCGAAGGATCGCGCCGTTGCAGCACCTGCAGCACATCGTGCAACGCCGCGCCGCTGGCGGAGGTGATCACCCCGACGCGTTTGGCCGGGCTGGGCAGCGGTTGTTTGAACTGTTGGTCGAACAGGCCTTCGGCGCTCAGGCGCTGTTTCAGTTGATCGAATTGCTGTTGCAGCAGGCCGTCGCCGGCGGGTTGCATGCTTTCGGCAATCAGCTGATAGTCGCCGCGCGGTTCATACAGCGTGATGCTGGCGCGAACCAACACTTGCTGGCCGTTTTGCGGGCGGAAGGTGGTGCGGCGGTTGCTGTTGCGGAACATCGCACAGCGCACCTGCGCGCGGTCGTCTTTCAGTGTGAAATACCAGTGGCCGGAAGCCGGTTGAGAGAAGTTGGAGATCTCGGCGGAGAGCCAAATCTGGCCCATTTCCATTTCCAGCAGCTGTCGAACCGTCTGATTCAGGCGGCTTACGGTAAAAATAGACGGCGAGACAGGTAGCGACATGTGACCCAGATCAAATTCCAAAACAACCACTTAATTGGTCGATACTACAGGGCTGAAAAAGGTAATCAAGAGTTTTTGTGAGAAAGTGCTGGAGGCAACCGATTACGCTCTGTATAATGCCGCGGCAATATTTTATCTTTTTCACAGCCCACTCTGGTGAGATATTGCCCATGCTACGTATCGCGAAAGAAGCACTAACGTTTGACGACGTTCTCCTGGTTCCAGCTCACTCTACGGTTCTGCCTAATACCGCTGAGCTCGGCACCCAATTGACCAAAACTATCCGCCTGAATATCCCTATGCTGTCCGCAGCCATGGATACCGTAACCGAAGCCGGCCTGGCCATTGCGCTGGCGCAGGAAGGCGGCCTGGGCTTCATTCACAAAAACATGTCCATCGAGCGTCAGGCTGAAGAAGTCCGCCGCGTGAAAAAACATGAAAGCGGCGTAGTGACCGACCCGCAAGCCGTAACCCCCTCCACCACGCTGAAAGAAGTGAAAGAACTGACCGCGCGTAACGGCTTTGCCGGCTACCCGGTAGTGACCGAAGAGAACGAACTGGTCGGTATCATCACCGGCCGTGACGTGCGCTTCGTGACCGATCTGAACCAGCCTGTTACCGCCGTGATGACGCCGAAAGAGCGCCTGGTCACGGTGAAAGAGGGTGAAGCGCGTGAAGTCGTGCTGCAAAGAATGCACGAAAAACGCGTTGAGAAAGCGCTGGTGGTGGACGACAACTTCCATCTGCTGGGCATGATCACCGTAAAAGACTTCCAGAAGGCGGAGCGCAAGCCAAACGCCTGTAAGGACGAGCATGGCCGCCTGCGCGTTGGTGCTGCGGTTGGCGCCGGTGCCGGCAACGAAGAGCGCGTTGACGCGCTGGTCGCTGCAGGCGTTGACGTACTCCTGATCGATTCCTCTCACGGCCATTCCGAAGGCGTATTGCAGCGCATTCGCGAAACCCGCGCCAAATACCCGGATCTGCAGATCGTTGGCGGCAACGTCGCCACGGCCTCCGGCGCCAAAGCGCTGGCTGACGCCGGCGTGAGCGCGGTGAAAGTGGGTATCGGCCCTGGCTCCATCTGTACCACCCGCATCGTGACCGGCGTGGGCGTACCGCAGATCACCGCTATCGCCGACGCGGTTGAAGCGCTGGAAGGCACCGGCATCCCGGTTATCGCCGACGGCGGCATCCGCTTCTCCGGCGACATCGCCAAAGCCATCGCGGCCGGCGCATCTTGCGTAATGGTCGGCTCCATGCTGGCGGGCACCGAAGAATCGCCGGGCGAAATCGAGCTGTACCAGGGCCGTTCGTTCAAATCCTACCGCGGTATGGGCTCGCTGGGCGCCATGTCCAAAGGCTCTTCCGACCGTTACTTCCAAACCGATAACGCCGCCGACAAACTGGTGCCGGAAGGTATCGAAGGCCGCGTGGCTTACAAAGGCATGCTGAAAGCGATCGTGCACCAGCAAATGGGCGGTCTGCGCTCTTGCATGGGCCTGACCGGCTGCGCCACCATCGACGATCTGCGCACCAAGGCTGAATTTGTGCGCATCAGCGGCGCCGGCATTCAGGAAAGCCACGTGCATGACGTGACCATCACCAAAGAGTCACCGAACTACCGCATGGGTTAATGCTTGACCCTCTCCTGCGGGAGAGGCCGGGGTGGGGGGCTTGGCTCCTCGCCCCGAAACCTTATTTTTCGCTCTTTTTCTCTGTTGCTGGAATTCGCCTCACATGACAAATAATATCCATAAGCATCGCATCCTTATTCTGGATTTTGGTTCGCAATACACTCAACTGGTAGCACGCCGCGTGCGCGAAATCGGCGTTTACTGCGAGCTGTGGGCCTGGGACGTTAGCGAAGAGCAAATCCGCGAATTCAATCCAAGCGGCATCATCCTTTCCGGCGGCCCGGAGAGCACCACCGAACATAACAGCCCGCGTGCGCCAGAATACGTGTTCACCGCCGGTGTGCCGGTACTGGGCGTATGCTACGGCATGCAGACCATGGCGATGCAACTGGGCGGCCATGTGCAGGGTTCCAACGAGCGTGAGTTCGGCTATGCGCAGGTGGAAGTGACCACCGACAGCGCGCTGGTTCGCGGCATCGAAGACGCCCTCAGCGCTGCCGGCAAACCGCTGCTGGACGTATGGATGAGCCACGGCGACAAAGTGACCGCCATCCCCTCCGACTTCGTGACCGTCGCCAGCACCGATACCTGCCCGTTCGCCATTATGGCCAACGAAGAAAAACGCTTCTACGGCGTGCAGTTCCACCCGGAAGTGACCCACACCCGTCAGGGCCAGCGCATGCTGGAGCGTTTCGTGCTGGATATCTGCCAATGTGAAGCCCTGTGGACGCCTGCGACCATCATCGAAGATGCGGTTGAGCGTATCCGCGAGCAAGTGGGCGAAGATCACGTGATCCTCGGCCTGTCCGGCGGCGTGGATTCTTCCGTTACCGCCATGCTGCTGCACCGCGCCATCGGCAAACGCCTGACCTGCGTGTTTGTCGACAACGGCCTGCTGCGCCTGAACGAAGCCGACCAGGTGCTGGAGATGTTCGGCGACCACTTCGGCCTGAACATCGTGCACGTCGCGGCGGAAGAGCGCTTCCTGAGCGCGCTGGCCGGCGTTGACGAGCCGGAAGCCAAGCGCAAGATCATCGGCCGCGTATTCGTTGAAGTGTTCGACGAAGAAGCCTGCAAGCAAGACGAAGTGAAATGGCTGGCGCAAGGCACCATCTATCCGGACGTGATCGAGTCCGCCGCTTCCGCCACCGGCAAAGCGCACGTGATCAAGTCACACCACAACGTGGGCGGCCTGCCGAAAGAGATGAAGCTGGGCCTGGTCGAGCCGCTGAAAGAGCTGTTCAAAGACGAAGTGCGCAAAATCGGCCTGGAGCTGGGCCTGCCGTACGACATGCTGTACCGCCACCCGTTCCCAGGGCCAGGTCTGGGCGTGCGCGTGTTGGGCGAAGTGAAGAAAGAGTACTGCGACCTGCTGCGCCGTGCCGACGCCATTTTCATCGAAGAACTGCATAAAGCCGACCTGTACAACAAGGTCAGCCAGGCGTTTACCGTATTCCTGCCGGTACGTTCGGTAGGCGTGATGGGCGACGGCCGTAAATACGACTGGGTTGTTTCACTGCGCGCAGTGGAAACCATCGACTTTATGACCGCGCATTGGGCGCACCTGCCGTACGATTTCCTCGGCCGCGTTTCCAACCGCATCATCAACGAAGTGGACGGCATTTCCCGCGTAGTTTATGACATCAGCGGCAAGCCACCGGCTACCATTGAGTGGGAATAATAGCTGGTACTGACAGGCACTAAAAATAGCTAAACCCGCGTAATTGCGGGTTTTTTTGTTTTTGTGATTGGTAAGTTTTGGCACCGTTTGTTGCAATAGAAGAAAATTTTAGCGGCTAAAATTTCTGTGAGTATTTACCTTTGATTATGTTGCCTTATATTTGAACTGATATCTTTGTTGCCCGGTGAAAAGTTGGGTTTGGATGTCAGCTATGTGCCAAGAGCAGACGTTGTTTAGCCCGAGATGTAACAATATTTAGGGGGGCAGTTCAAACCCTCAAAGCTAAAATGAGGGCTTATGTTATTCTGATTACGATAATGAGCGCTCTCATCATTGACCTTTGCAAAGCTGCATTTCTCAGACTCGAGAGACCAACTGTCTGAGATTATTTAGAATTAGTTTGCCTGCATCCAGCGGAGCCAAATTATGGATCAGGGCAATCTCATGCACTGTACGATGGACATCACGCGGCCGAAGAGGGGTGCCTTCGTGCAGAATAAATGGGCCATCTGTCTCGGTCAGTAATCGGTCAAGAGGCAAAATGCTAATGAGTTTGCGGTGTTTTTCTGACCTAAGCATCTCTTCATTAATCGAAAAATAACAGCCGAGCTCAACTGCCCGCCGGGCTTCAGAAACGGTTCCGGTAAACCAGTGAAGGATCGCCTGACTATTATCAAACAGCCTGCTCTCCTCAAGGTGCTTCAGTACTTTTGAGGCCGTTCGCACACTGTGGATACTCAAAATTTTATTCCCCTGCTCAGCGCTGGCGCGAAGAATACGGGAAAAAACACGTTCCTGGGCTTCAAAGCTTTTATAGAAACGAGGGCCAGCATCAAGACCAACTTCTCCCACGTAGCGAGCGGAGGGAAGATAGCGCTCAAATAAAGCAATCTCCTGTTCCCGTTCCTGAATTAACTGGGGATGCATACCCAAGCCCACCCTCACATAATGTGACTCGGCTGTCAGTTCGCAGTTTCTGGGCCATGCCTTAGGCGTGGTCGTAACCGCCAGGGTGGCGATCCGCTCCTGATCACAGTCAGCAATGATGCCGACGTGATCAGAATAAAGGTCGAGATGACAGTGAAAATCGACCCATAACGGAGACGCTTTTTTCTGCATGGCAGTCATGATTTTGGCCTTGATACAACACCATTAAGCAGGCTGCCGACTTCCTCCATTCCACGCGTATACACACCGACATAATCGGCAATACTGCCTGGATGGTCAGAAAGTGGACCTGGCTTGTGGACATCGAATTTTGCACGTCCGCGGTTGGTCGCAAGTTTTGCCAGAGAAAGCTGGAATGCCCTGACATGCTCCCCTTCCGCTTTGCGACTGTCGAGAGTTTGCGCATTGAGATCTGGTATGCGGTAGGGGGTTTCATCAAGGCGGAATGCGGCATGAAGAGACGCACGCCTGATAAGGCAGGGCACGCACCTGCCACAATGCTTGGGAGCACGCTCGGCCGGATCGGGATCATAACGTCGGCTCTGGGGAGAGGAGCATGACATGGTATTTGATGCATGTTGCCGGATAAACTGTTGATCCCTGCACTCTAGTGCCATCTCACCTTTCGTCTTAAATGCATAGGGGTTATGCAAGACAGCATTGATTCCAAGATTGGTCAGTAATTCATTAAACCGAGCCATGTAAAATGGATGCGTCGTGCGTGTACTTAATGCCCCCACTCGTAATGGGTCAAGTGGAACATTGAGAGAAATGAGGCCGTTTTCCGGTACATTGATGACCATCCTCTCGCCAACAGAGTCTGCAGCCAGGGCGGCAAGCGAGAAGAAGAGGAAAGAGCGTCCCCGCAGGGTGTCTTCCCCTGTCTCCTGTAAAAACGTTGTTCTTTTAAAGCCTACATGTGCGCGCACGTGTCCAAAAGCCTGACTGTATCGGGCCTTCAACAGGGCCGAACAATTTCTCTGATATTTTGCCGTTACACTATCCCAGTGGTGGCTGACAAAAAGTGGGGTAAGCCCCTGGGACAACAGATCTATCGCGCCAATAAAGCTGTCGAGCCCTCCCGAAAACAGGCAAACCGATGTTGGGTTCAGGGTACGTGGTTTAGTTGACGCTTTTATCAGGCAGCCTTCCACCTCTGGCCTTTCGCGAAAGTGTAAAGACCAGCGATCCCCTGTCAGGAAATTAAGTAGTTTACTGAGCAGTTCAGCCTGATTTCCCCACAATGCAGGGTCAGCAACCGGAATATGAAGCGCAATCTCGCGAGTCCAAAAATCCTGGGCATTAAGGCGTCGGGATATACGTGTATCGGCCGCAGTAACGGTTGCGGCAAGCAATGCGAGATCTACAGACGTATCTGTAGGAGTAAGCCCATACTCACCTAACCCTTCGATAGCCTTATCGAGGCCGAACTCAAGTTTCCCGTTGTCTTTCAGAAAGTTAATTTCCGTTAACAACGTCTGCAACCGATCGAGTGTTGGCGCAGCGTTGTCACCACTGCCCAGTCTGGCTACGATTGTTTGATGGCTCATTCCATGCTCTCCCCTTCGCTGGCAATCAGCTCAAATGCCTTCTCGTAAATCTCATGAACTTTTCTGTCAATTTCATTTCCTGAAAGACCTGAAACATCAGATAAATCGTTTCTGAGCTGGGAACGTGTCGCGCTATCGATGAAACTATGCAGTGTTTCCTGTATGTCCGCGATTGCTTCAACATCATCGGGTAGTTTGATCGCATTTTTACCGATATCTGACATTATCTTGCCTTCAATGGAGTGCACGACAAAACCAAGAAATACTTCCTGGAGCTGTTCAGGCGTCAAGGCATCGAAATTCTCCTCACCTGTTTCTGCCAGGTCCCTAATGGTATCGAGCATTGCCTGCCTGGCAATCCCTTCATCAACAGACCCACCGGGAGGACACAAGAATTCCACCAGTGAAAGGAATACCGATGAGGCAGGCTCTCCGGCAAGCGAACCAAGGTCGAAACGCTGAAGAGCCTGAGTTGCGCCCCCTTGTTGGAAATTGCCGATAATGTTCAGTAAACCACCAGCAACAACCCGTGACGACCCCATGCGACGGCTGGCCCTGCTGGGACCACCCGTACCGTTTCTGACATATCCAGCGACGGCTCTGCCTAGCGCGCTCGGGCTACGAGAGCGTGCATAACGAGTGAAATTTCCCTTAGGTGTTCTCAGCGGCCCCGCGCCACTGGAATCAGAAGGTAAATTGCCTGGAGCGGCGTTTCCGTTTTGAGTCTGACTATCCGTGGGTATGTCATTTGGAGGCGTTAGCGTTGGTGCCGGCGGGTTATCCACGAAGTCGGGAACTAAACCGTTGGTCGGTCCACCGTAAGATTTTGATGTTCCCATTTACTTTTGTTTCCCTTCCAGTTCGAGGATCGCTTTTGCAGAACGGTTTAACGCTGTGTTGTGAGGCTGATCTACCCACTCCTGAAGAATAGAGCGGAACTCCATTTCATAACTGGCGTCAACGAAACATTGTGAAAACCCGGTCATCCAACTGCCCCCTTTTTTTGGAATCTGGATGCGGCGAATAAAATCAATTAGCTTATTTTGTGTCCTGGGCAGGCACTTCACGAGGAACAGCAAACCATCAATCCCTGCTGGCGCTTTGACAAAGCTGTCTTCCTGGAGAATGCGTACACAGAGAGCTTCAAACACTTCATCGGCTTCCGGTGCAGAGAGTTTCTCAAGGGGGCCCTTGAGGCCTGCTACAGCCATCCGCGGCCCCATGAGTTTCTCAATCAACGGTTCAAGATGGCTAGAGGTCAGTGCCCCCTCGAAAAGGCTTTGTTTATCTCTCGTCACAAACACATAAGGTCTTAAGTCTTCATCGGCAAGCCGCGGTTCTGTCCGCGCCCAGTCAACTGCCCAGCCGTTTTTCATCCACACGGCAACGTCAAATTGGTCTGAAGATAAAAGCTGAGTGTGTGGTGCTTCTTCCTCTTTTTCCGAACCAGTCGTCCCCCTTGCTTGTTCTTCGAATTGTGCAAGTACCTCTGGTTTTCCTTTGTTGTGGCTGCTTACTTCCCTGACAATTTGTTCGTAAAAGGTGGGATAGAAGCGCTCAGCCAGCATTATCTTTGCCAGCACAGGGCGCTTTATCTCATCCCCGAATCCCCGTGCTTCAGCAATTGCCTGTCTTAACATCATCGAATTCAGGAACCGCTTAATCTGTCGGGGGTTCCCTCGCGTACCTGCGCTCAGGAGAGGGGTGACATGAGCGCTAATGAGAAGCGCCTGATCGACCGGCTCAGGGATGTCATCTTTAAGAACCTCACTGACCACTTTTCTGTCCAGGCCGCTACTCAGCCAGGGGCGCTGCATCTCTTCACGAGCCTTCTCCAACAGGTCCGTAAACTGTTTATGTGTTGGACCCAGTGCGTTTTCTGCCAACAGGAGCGTGGTATATACCCGTGTCTCTAAGCTACCTAATGCGGGTATGCGGAAAGGTACCTGTATCAGCTTCTCAAGATAATTACGCGCATAAGATAACGGGCCCTGGCTCTGAGGCAGATCGGGAAAGTGATTTCGGACGGCATATTCGATCATCGCTTCGTCAGCACCAATCACAAAAGCCGTTTTCTCGACAAACAGGAACAGGCGGATCGCCTCCAGGGTGTCTATCGCCGTTTCTGGCAGGCATCGATCGAGATCGTCAACAATTACGACAAGCTTGTCTATTTGGGCTTCTTTGAGAAGTTCACTGAATTCATTTCTGAAGGCATGTATATGCTTCGGCAGCGTTTCCTGCTCAGCATCAGCCTCTTTAATAAAATCTCCCGCCTTCCCGACAAATGCTTTGATTCCCTCAACTGACAACGTTTCCTGAGGATTACTGATCAGCCCGGCGGCGATATCCAGCACGCCTTTGAGTTGATCCATCGTAGGTATGCCAGTGAAAGCGGTAAGCGCCAGGCCTCCCGTTTTGCGGGCGAGTTTAAGCCAGTCAACCCTTCTGAGTACCTTCTTAGCTGCGGCTGCGACCTTAGTGCAACCCGGGCGGGCTCGTACAAGTTCTTCCACAAGAGTTTCGATAATAACCGTCTTAGCATCTTCGAAACCTTCAAAAGTCCAGCCATTAAACCAGATGCAGAGAGTCTTATCTTTATTTTCACATGAGGCCTGCAACATCTTGAGAACACTAGATTTACCCGCTCCCCAGTCGCCGTGAACACCAATTGTAATCGGAGCCTCGGGTGTCTCTTCAATGAGCTTCACCACCGTCTCGGCAATCGCCGAGTAGTACAAAAGATCTGTAGCCGTTTCCTGGTCATTTAAGAACATTTAAGTGTCTCCCCGTGACATATGTCGTAGTCGTTGAGCTCAACATTTTTCGGTCTTTGAACCGATGGGTGATTTAAAAAGATGCGTCGCGCTTCAGTCAGTCAGCTATGGCCTGGCATAACTAAGCGCCAGACCTCAGCTTTGCCAATGAATATTCAGGGGGTGGAATTGGAGTATTTAGCCTGGAGTTCAGCCAGTCTTTTTGCGTCACGCTCAGAAAATTCGGCATCGCCAAACACAGGGTTGCCCTGCGCATCATCGACTCTTATAACGGTTACGGTAAATACAGCGTCAGAGGGAGCATTCACTTTTCCCCAATCGGAAAACATATTCGGCGCCAGGTTCCATTCAGCCTTTTCTCCAGGCTCAAGACCACCAGAAATCTGGTAATTGAAGGTGTCGGTGAACCATGGAACTTCCCTTCCCGGGCTTGCGATGACGCCTTTGAAATAAGCGCGCGCGATGGCTTTATTTGTGCCGTTCTCAACGCTCAACTCAATGACGGGTTGATCTCTTCCATAATTTTTTTTCTCAAAGTAAAACCGGGAGCGGGATACCTTGAAGGCTTCAAGTTCCTTCAGGCTACTTTCTGCGGTTTTTTGCTTTTGTAGAAGTTCCGAGATTTCCTGAAGTGCCTGAGTTTGTTCGCGTTCAGCTCTCTCCTTTCTAATCGTTTCGGCATAAGAGATGATCTCTTCTCCGGTTTTACCTGAAAGTTCGCTTTTCATTTGTGCCTCGATACCCGAGGTATTTTTTGTCATCCCTGCTTGCATTAGATCAGCAAGATTCAAATGGTTAAGGGCTACTACCTTAAGCGCACTATCGTATGCAGTGCGTTGATTCTCTGGAAGTGACTCCCTTACCTTCTGAATTGATGTCTTCATGCTTTCGTCACTGGAAGTATCAATCTTGGGCTTGTCACAACTACTCAAGGAAAGGACTATTGCAAGCGCAGCCATTACTTTCTTCATAAACATTCCTGTTAAACCTTGCTGAATAGGATAAATCCTAACCCCTGAATGAGTCATTTGGAAGCAACTTGCAATGAAATGGTAAGAAAAATTGACAAAAAGTTAACGACATCTTTCTTTGCAAGGTCGAGTGGCTTTCCATGCAGGAAAGAGGTTGAAGATGGGGAATTAACGCTAAGTAGAGAAAATGGAAGAATTTCGATGCCGTGCAAAAATTGGGATCGATGGAGCATTTGAAGTTAACGTGACAGTGCAACAAGTACTGTGTTCGTGCAATGTGTGACCTGATTCCCGGTGATAAATACGCTGCGGTGTTAGCAATGTCCGCTGTTCGCTCATAGCAGACGTCATTAAGCAAGATGCAAAGGTCATTGATACTCGAATGAGACCCCAGTCATAGCTTTTAAGAACCGGCAAAGGTCATCACCAGCATCCTCAATCGTATGAAAACGAACAGAGTCTACACACCCGGATTTACTCTCATTAAGACAGGCAATGAATGGCGGTGTTGGATCTTGTCCTGTAAGACTTCTGAATCGAGTAGCATCAACACGCCAGCGATACATTGCTCCATATCGTTGCACCCCCCTGATGCCTGTGCGGGTATTTTTCGTCGTTTTAATAGAAATTGGCATTCTGAGTTACCTTAGTTAAATGACCGTGAGATTGCATAGTCCTTATACAGCTGACCAGATCAGTTTATAGCAACCGGCTGAATGGCAGAAGGAATCCCCACTGCTTAACTAACCGTCATTTTTGGCTGCTGTGATTTATGGTCACTGCCAACGTTCGCTCCTCGCTCATCGCAGCCAAAGACGCTGTTACTGGCAAAAGCCGATATTACCGCTACATTGATTTTGGGACCTGCTCACGGCGCTGCTAGGCCAATGGCGAAAACGACAAGCTTTCTGGAATGAAACGGGCACTGATTACCACCTTAACACCCCCCGGCATGTTTTTTTACAGCCCATCCCCAAATACGAGCCTTGCCTTCAATGGAGCGCAGGGTATGTCTTATCAGTAGCCAGCCTCAATTTTCAATCCGGTTGTTCTGCTCATCATACCTGCGCTGGCAGTCCTGAATCGCCTCCATATTCCCCAGCGTCCAGTTGAACAGTATCGAGAACGGCCCCTGCAAGGATTCGCCAAGCGGTGTCAGTGAATACTCGACGCCAAGCACCCGCCCATCCAACACCTTGCGCTTCACCATGCCGTTGCGTTCCAGCTTGCGCAGCGTTTGGGTCAGTACGCGTTGAGTGACGCCATCCAGGCGGCGTTTGATGGCGTTAAAGCGCTGCGGCTCACGCAGCACCTCCAGCACCATCATTGACCATTTGTCGGCGATCTGGTCGAGAACGATGCGGCTCGGGCAATCTGCGCGGTAGATCAGGTCAGTCTTATCCATAGGTATCCTCCGGCATCCCTGGGATGCTTCAGGTGCGTAATTGACGCCAGGTATGCAAAGTATACCATTCGACGAACGGCGCGAAAATCCAGCACCGCTATCCCCTGGCAAAAAGGACATGGACATGAAAGATACAGATTTCAGCAAGCTCAGGTTGTCTCATGCGCACGGCGTATTGACGGTCACTATCGATAATCCGCCGGTAAACGTGCTCGATGTGGCTCTGATGTCGGAAATGAGTCGTTTATTGCTCTCGGTACGTGACGATCCGGACACGCGCGTGCTGGTTTTTCAGAGCGCGGATCCCGAGTTCTTCATTGCGCATGTTGATATGACCCTGATCGATGAGCCGCACGCCTTCGATGAACTGGCGCGCAACGCGCCGGAGGGGCTTAATCCGTTCCAGGCTTTTGGCGAGCTGGTGCGCAGCCAACCGCAGGTCACCCTCGTTAAGCTGGCCGGGCTGGCGCGCGGCGGCGGCGCAGAATTTGTGGCGGCGGCCGACATGGCCTTCGCCGCGGAAGGGCGGGCGGGGCTTGCCCAGTGCGAAGCCCTGATGGGCATTACGCCCGGCGGCGGCGCGACCCAATATCTGACGAGCCGCATGACGCGCGGCCGCGCGCTTGAAGTGATCCTTGGCGCCGATCTTATCGACGCGGCAACTGCAGAGCGCTACGGCTGGATTAATCGCGCATTGCCCGCCGCCGAGCTTGATGCGTTCGTCGATCGGTTAGCGCGCAACATCGCGGCATTGCCTGCGGGGGTTATCGCGGCGGCCAAGCAGGCGATGCCAGTGCCGGATTTGCGGGCGGGCTTTTGTCGCGAGCACGATGCCTGGGCGGGTTTGTTTACCTGCCCGGCCGCGGAGCAGCTGATCCGTGGTGGGCTTAAGGCCGGCGCCCAGACTAAAGAGGGTGAGCGCAACCTCGAGGGCCTGCTGCGCGGGCTTGGCGTTTAAGGCGTTTTTTGGCGACGGGGCCGGAGCCCCGTTCCGGCCAGTCTGTGTTCGCTAACTACTCGCCCACTGGCTCAACAAAGCATGCAATTTCGCCGGCTCCAGCGGCTTTCTCAATACCAGGTAGCCTTCCTGCTCGGCCTCTTGCAGAACCGGCGAGTTGAATTCCCCGCTGACCATGGCGCCGCTGGTATCCGGCAGGCGCTCAAACAGCGCTTTCAAGATATCGAAGCCGCTCTCGCCGGAGCGGAGCCGTTGATCGCACAGCACGGCGAAAGGCGTGAAGCCTTCGTCGATAATCGCAAAAGCCTCCTCTGCGGAAGCTGCACAGCGCACGGTAATGCCCCAGGTGCTCATCAGGCTCGACCAGGCGGAGGTCACCAGCGGATCATCGTCCACCACCAGGCAGGCGCCGCGCAATGACTCATAGCGGGTTGGGGTGCCGGTGTTGGCGTAGCTGTTAACGCTTTCCGGCGGGTGCTCTTCGCCGGCATACAAGGCAAAACGCATCCAGAAACGCGATCCTTTGCCTTCGATGGAGCGCATGCCGTATTTCACCTTCATCAGTTTGGCGCAGCGCGCCACCACAGCCAGCCCCAATCCATGGCCGGCGCTGTCGATTTTCCACGCCAGTTCGGGGCGATAATAGGGGGAAAAGATTTTACCTTTCTCTTCATCGGCGATGCCGACGCCGGTGTCCCACACTTCGATCAGGCACTCCTCGCCCCGTGGGCGGATCGCTATCAATACGCCGCCTTCTTGCGTATAACGCAGCGCATTTTGTATCAGGTTGATCAGCGATTGCCGGATGAGCAATTGATCGCCCATCACGCAAATTCGCCGTTTGGGCCGCCATGTGCGCAATGATAATGCCCGGCTGTTGGCCTCTTCGCGAAACAGCGTAATCACGGAATCCAGTAGCTTTCCAATGTCCACATGGGTGGTCGCCGTACTGACGTTGCCGGACTCAATCTTGCTGAGATCAAGCAGCGAATTAAACATCAGGTGCACCGATCGCACGCTTTGTTGCAGATCCAACAGCTGAGGGATCAGCGTAGCGTCGCGATTCTTATGGATGATGGCCTCGATCAGAAAGCCCATCGCGTGTACCGGCTGGCGCAAATCATGGCTGGCGGTGGTCAAGAATTGATTTTTATCCAGCAAGGCTTGTTCCGCCTCTTCCTTGGCTTGCCGAAATTGTTCCGCAAGGCGCGAGCTTTTCTCTTCGAGCAGGGCTTGCTGAATAAAGAAGGCGTGCGAGGTCAATGCGTGCCGGTAAATGGCGAAACCATAAAGCAAATTGAGCATCAGCACGATCGGCATGACATCGTCTAATCGCCAGATAATACCGAGATTAAGCACGCCCCAGGAGGCGAAGAAAAAGCGCGTAAAGGTGCTGATGACCGGCGTCAGATGGGTTGCATTGGCGGCGACGATGGCCGCGATACTGATGTTTAATAACAGGAAAAAATCGAAGCTGTTTTTTTCTGGGGCGATTAAATATAAGGATGAAATACCCAAGCCATGCACGAAGGCGACGTTATTAATGCGTGGCAGCCAACGGCTAATCACTGCGCTGGCGTTATTTTTCTGGGTATCATAGCGATAGCGGCGATGCCATAATCTGATGGCCAATGCGCAGAGAAAATATATCAGTATCCAGGCAATAATCGGCGTGAGTTCTTTCCCCAATAAATAGAGCCAAATGGCGAAAGGAATACCGACAAAGGGCACGGCGGTAAAGCTGAAGACCAACCGCATGAAGGTATTGTCCAGCAGGCGGATCTGCGCGCGTGGGGAGATCTCATCATTTTGTAATGATTGAAGTAATTTCATTGCGAATGATCCTGCCTGCCATGCAGCAGGGTGATGGCCTCCACCCGGCTGTTTACGCCTATTTTTTTGAGAATGTTGCTAATGTGCTCTTTAACCGTGGGTTCGGAAATAGACAACTGCGAAGCTATTCGCTTATTGGGGAAACCGCGCATCATCATGATTAATACATCTATTTGTCGCGGGGTTAAATTGAATTTTTGCAGGTGGCTGTGAGCGCTGGTTACACATTCTTCATGCTCAAGAGGGAACCAATTTTTATTTTCCATCAGAGCGGAAACGGCTTCGGCGAATAATTCGGGTGGCTCATTTTTAAGCACAAAGCCGTGCCCGCCGGCATCACGCACCTTTTGCCCTATTTCATTGTTCTCATCGCCGCTGACCACCAGAAAACGAATCTTCGAATACTGGTCTTTTAGCTCTTTGAGTAACTTCAACGCCGTACCCTCGGACAACCAAAAATCGATAACCATTAAGCGCGGAGCGCCATTTTCCAGAATGTGGCGATAACAATGAGCTTCGTTGGTTACCACATAGGCATGTTTAAAACGACAATGCGTATTCAGGTAATTGGCGATGCCGCTTGCCACCAGCGGATGGTCATCGACAACCAGTGCATAATCCTGCTCCAAAGAAATCTCCTTTCGTGTAAACGTACCAGATTGGCTCCGATGACTCGTTATTATCAACCCTCCCTACTTTAGGAGGGTTTTTTAACTTAAGAAAGGGAAATATATTATTCGGGGATTTGGATAAGGTAAAACATAAAACCATTCAGTGATTGGAACTGTTTGGTTGCAAAGGATAATTTATGAAAAAACCACTTATCGCTTTAGCCGTTACTTTACTGGTCGCCGGCTGTTCAACGTTGAAAACCGATCAGGCAATACCCTTGTTGCAGGCGGAAACGGCTAAAATGCTGGGCCTGGGCTCATCGGATGAAATAACTGTGACCAATGTCAATGGCGCTCAGCCCGATGCCCTGGGCGGGCAAAAACTTTCTTATCGCGCCACCACCGAGAAGGGCCGCATTTTCGACTGCTCCTCGCTGATGATGCCGGGTATTTTAGGTTCGGCTCCCTCGCTGAGCGCACCGACCTGTACTCCTGTCGTCACGCATAAATAATTCGCCTCAGGCGCGAGCCGGAGTTGGCAATCAGGACTGGTCCGCAGTCCCAATAATTTTGGCATCGGGGCATTGGCGCTGGGGGGCAATAAGCCGGCGTCTCGATGACAATCCCTCTGTACCCGCCCTCTGTACTCGCAAATAACGCGCCACGCATTCTCTAATGCATTGAGTTTTTCATATAAATAATAACTTTGATGGCATCAAGATAATTGAGCCGGAGATAGAACATGAAAGATCAAACATCGCATCACTTAGCGGTAAGAAAACCGCTTTCCAAAGTTTACCTCGCACTTTTTTCCGCGCCATTGATATTGATTGGGCCCGCCGATATGGCGCGCGCCGATGATGCTATTTTTGATGGCGACTCCCGTATTACGGAACCTTTAAGTTACGCAGGCAATGTTTATGTCGGCCGTAATCAAGGTGGGAACCTGTTGATCGATAATGGTGAAGTCAACGCCTATAACATCAATATCGGCACCCGCGCCAATGGTCAAATTTATGAAAGTTCGGTCACTGTCAAAGGGCCGAATGCGGTATTGAACGCCATCAATGACCAATCCGTCATGCACGGCAATATTAATCTGGGGCTGGGCACATTGCGGGTTGAAGAGGGGGCGCTGGCCAGCGCGAAAGAGATCGTGGTCGGCTCCAGCCGTGGCTACGACAGCCATCTTGTCGCGACGGGCGCCGGTTCCAGAGTCGTCAGCAATTTTCTCAGCGTCGGCACCGATCTGGGGGCCCGATCCACGCTGTCGATTGAAAACGGCGCGGTGCTGAATACCACGTTCGATGCGCGCATCGGCAACGGTTCCGGGCCCGGCGAGACCGATAAGCTAAGCCCGAAAGCCACGGTTACGGGGGCGAATTCGCAGTGGAACGTCGGCCGCGCGCTCACGCTCTACGGCGATCTGGATGTGCTGAACGGCGGCGCGGTCAACGTCGGCAGCATCGAGGTGGCGGGAGTCTCAGGCGCGCGTAAAACCGCCGAACTCTACATCGCCGGCAATGGCTCGCGCGTTACCAGCGGGAGCAGCGTTAACGTCGGCGACTACGGCAACGGCGTGCTGTCGGTCGTTGACGGCGGCGAGTTTTCCGCCGGTGCAAACGAACTGCGGTTGGGCGATACCGGCTCCGGCTCGAACAGAGGCGCGCTGATCATCGGCAGCCGCGGCAATATGGATACCGGCACCGGGTTGACCGAACCCACGCTCGGCGCGGCGGGTGGCGCGGGCACCCTCGATGCCCAGACGGCGGTCAACCTGCGGGGCGGCTTGTTCGGCAGCTATGTTTACTTTAACCATACTTCCGACAACTATGACTTCCGCAACAAGATGATGGGGGAAGGCGAGGTTATCAATACCGCCGGGCATACGACGCTGAGCGGCGACCTGACCCAGCTCAAGGCAAATGTGACCGCACGGGGCGGCAAAATCATCATCGCCGGCGATATCAATACGCAGCCAGAAGACAGCCCTTTCGATGTGCAGACACTGAGCGCCGAGAACGGCGGCACCTTGATCCTCAACGCCACGGCCGGTTCTGACGTCAGCAATGGCCTGGGTTACAGCAGCGCCGCGTCGATCAAATCCGGCGGTACGCTGGGCGGAAACGGCACCTTGGGCCAGACCGAGATCCAGTCCGGCGGCCATATTTCCCCCGGCGACGGCAATATCGGCACGTTGACGCTGAAACGCTATCTGAATTTCCTCGGTGAATCTTTCTACGACGTCGATATCGCCGGCGACGGCAGCAGCGACAAGCTGGTCGTGGCGGGTAAAACCACCATCAGCGATCAGGCCAAAGTGCAGGTTACTGCGCTGGATCCGCAAACCAGTTATAAGACAGGGCAAAGCTACCGTATTTTAACCTCGGAGGGCGGGATTGACGGCCGGTTCGCCGAGGCTATCTCAAAATCTGCATTTTTGGACGTGGCGCTCAACCAGAGTACGAATGCCGTGGATCTGACGATTGCGCAAAAAGGCGGTAACCCAGGCGAGGGCGGTAATCCAGGCGAGGGCGGCAACCCAGGCGAGGGCGGCAACCCAGGCGAAGGCGGTAATCCAGGCGAAGGCGGCAACCCAGGAGAAGGCGGTAACCCAGGCGAAGGCGGTAACCCAGGTGAAGGCGGCAGCAAGCCCGGTATTTTCCAAACGGTGGCGCAAACCGGCAACCAGTGGAATACCGCCGGGGCATTGTCGACGTTGGCGCAGAGCGGCCCTTCACTGGCCTTATACAACTCCTTGCTGTTGTTGAACGCGCCGGAAGCCCGTGACGCATTCAATCAATTGTCCGGTGAAGTCTATCCCTCCATTCAGTCAAACCTGATCGCCGGCAGCACGCAACTGTTCAGCGTCCTGAACCAGCGTATGCTGCGCGCGTTTGATAATGATGCGTTGCCTGTTCCACCGCTGGCGATGACGCTGGTTCAGCCGGCCAATGCCGAAAATAACGGCGTATGGGGGCAGACCTTCGGCTCCTGGACAAGAAACAGCGGTAACGACAATGTGGGGAAACTGGATGGCAACACCAGCGGTTTCCTGATCGGGGCCGATCGTAAACTTACCGACCACAGTGTCCGCATTGGGGGATATTTTGGGTATAGCCGCGGCGATTACGATATTGATAGCCGCCGCTCCAAGTCCGACAGCGACAATTACCACCTGGGTCTGTATGCCGCAGGGCAGCAGGATGCCTTCTCCTTGCGCGGTGCGCTGGGTTACACCTGGCATCGGCTTGAGAATGAGCGCAACGTTGATTTCGGCAATTTCTCCGATCGGCTCAAGGCGGACTATGACGCCGACTCGCTGCTGGCGTTCACCGAAGCGGGCTACCGTTTCGGGCAGCCGGACGCGAACGTCGAGCCCTTTATCAATCTGAGCTACATCCGTCTGCACACCGATAACTTCCAGGAAAAGGGCGGCGCCGCCGCGCTGAGCGTCCGCAATGAAACGATGAATACGTTCTATTCGACATTGGGCGTGCGGGGTATCAAAGAGCTGCCGAAAAACGTCAGTCTTTACGGCTCACTGGGTTGGCAGCATGCCTACGGCGATAAAAATACCTCATCGCGCATGGCATTTGCCGGCAGTGACGCTTTTGTCACCCAGGGGCAGGCGGTTGACGACAATCTGATGGTGGCTGATGTCGGGGTGAGCGTGAAGCTGTCGCGATCCACCACGCTGGCCGTCGGTTATCAGGGGCAATACGGTTCTGATACTCAGGTTAATGCGGTCAATGCCAACATCAAATGGTCATTCTGATGTGCTGATGAATTAGGTCTCTGTGGTATCGAGATGTCGCCGGGTAACGGGGGGTTGCCTGGCGGTATCTCGGCTTCGGCGCTATTGTGCCGCAAGGAAAGGCTCTTCGGACGAAGAGTGCTCAATCAGCTTAAATAATTCGATCCGCTCATCATCGGTAAAATCCCGCCACTCGCCCAGCGCCAGCCCGGTGAGATCGACGTTCATGATGCGTACGCGCTTGAGTTTGGTGACTTCATAACCGAAATATTTGCACATGCGGCGGATCTGGCGGTTAAGCCCCTGAACCAGCGTAATGCGAAACACCTGCGAGGCTTCTTTCTCTACCTGGCATGGATGGGTCACTTTACCCAATATCGGCACACCCGCTCCCATACCCTGAATAAACGCATCGGTCAGCGGCTTGTTGACGGTGACCAGGTACTCTTTTTCGTGATTATTGCCGGCGCGGAGGATCTTGTTGACCAGTTCACCCTGATTGGTCAGAAAAATCAGCCCCTGTGAGGCCTTATCCAGGCGGCCGATAGGGAAGGTGCGTTGGCTGTGGTTAACGAAATCGCCGATGTTATCCCGCTCGTGCTTGCCCATGCTGGTGAGGATGCCAACCGGCTTATTGAGCGCGATAAGCACCAGATCATCCGCGTCACGCGGCGCAATCTGCCGATCGTTAACCCTCACCCTGTCCCCGGAAAATACCTGTGCGCCCACGGCGGCCAGCCTGTCGTTAATAAAAACGTTGCCCTGTTTGATGTGACGATCGGCATGGCGACGGGAACAGATGCCGCTGTCGCTAATGTATTTGTTAAGGCGAATGGATGATTGAGTCAGCATGGTTTCCCCGTAAAACGCGGACTATACCTTACGCAGGGGGCGTTGCAAGGCCGGGGCACGTTCACGTCGTTTTAAGCTCGGTCACGCCAAGCAAGGTTATTCTCCTTGCCACGTACCTGAGCACGGCTTCACGTTGTTCTGCCAGAAACCATAAAGTGTCATATTTGAACTGTTTTGTTTCTTTAGCGTCTCTGCCGATTCAAAGGCTATCTCTATTAGTCATAAAGTGTCATATCTGACACTTTTTGTCTTTTATGCATGCCGATACTCTGATTTCAGGCGTACAAGGTTCAATGATGACCTTCCTCGGTAGGTTTGCCCGACAGTGGGAGCCATGGCGACGCTGATGCTCATTCCACCTTCACCACTCTGGTATTCAGCGGCGTAAGAGTCTGCCCGTCGCGGCCGGTCGGCGTCATGCGCGGGATAGGTTGGTCGCTGCCGCTTTCCACCAGATGCGAGTGCGCTTCGCCCTGTGCAAACAGATGATCTTCCCCCCACTGGCGCAGGCCGACGATCACCGGGAACAGGGCGCGGCCCTTGTCGGTGAGAATATATTCCTGATAGGCGCTGCCGTCCGAGGCAGGCACGATCTCCAGCACCCCGTGCGCCACCAGCGTGCGCAGGCGGGTAGAGAGAATGTTCTTCGCCATCCCCAACCCCTTTTGAAACTCGCTGAAGCGGCGTATGCCGTCAAAGGCGTCGCGTACAATTAGCAGCGACCACCAATCGCCGATCACATCCAGCGTGCGTGCCACCGGACACTGTGCATCTTCCAGGCTTTTACGTTTCATGGCTCAGTTCCCTTCATGATATCTGGTTGCATTATAAAACCTCTACGCGTAAAGTTCATTGGGTTTAATAATGAAACCACTTTAAGGGTGAACGATGAGTGACAAAACGCTGGATCCGATCTGTACGCCGCAAAGCCGCTCGCTCAGTCGGCTGCCCGTTTCGCTGGTGCTGCTGCTGGCCGGGGCCAGCGCTTTCAGCGTGGCTAACGTGTATTACGCCCAGCCGCTGCTGGATGCGATCGCTCATGATTTCAACATCAGCCTGGCGTCGGTGGGGATAGTGATCACCGCCACCCAGCTTGGCTGTGCGCTGGCTCTGTTGCTGGTGGTGCCGCTGGGGGATCTGATTAATCGCCACCGGCTGCTGGCGGTACAGCAACTGTTGTTGATGGCCGCGCTGTGCGTGGTGGGATGGGCGCACAGCAGCGCGCTATTGCTGGTAGGTATGCTGTTGGTGGGGTTGCTTGGCACCGCCATGACTCAGGGATTGATCGCCTTTGCCGCTACCCTGGCGGCACCGCATGAACGCGGGCGGGTGGTGGGCGCAGCACAAGGCGGGGTGGTGCTGGGCCTGTTGTTGGCGCGCACCTTGTCCGGCTCACTGGCGGATATCGGCGGCTGGCGGGCAGTCTATTTTTTCTCGGCTGCAGTGACGTTGATCCTGCTGCCGGTGTTGTCGCGCCTGTTGCCAACGCCGCGCACGCCGCCGTCGTCGCTCAGTTATCCGGCGTTGCTGCACTCGATGCTGGCTTTATTGCTGCGCGATCGCACATTGCAAATTCGCGGCATGCTGGCGCTGCTGATGTTTGGCGCGTTTAGCATCTTTTGGAGCGCGCTGGTGCTGCCGCTCAGCCAGGCGCCGTTCAATTTTTCACATTCGGTGATTGGCGCCTTCGGTTTGGTCGGGGCGGTGGGTGCGCTGGCGGCGGTGCGCGCCGGGCATCTGGCGGATCGCGGGTTAGGGCAAGTGGCGAGCGGTGTCTGCCTGCTGTTGCTGGTGCTGGCCTGGCTGCCGCTCGGCATGCTGGGCTACGGTCTGGCGTGGCTGGTGGTCGGTATTGTGCTGCTCGATCTGGCCGGGCAGGCGATTCATGTGCTGAACCAGAGCATGATTTTTAGCGCGCACCCGCAGGCTCACAGCCGGTTAGTGGGCTGTTATATGCTGTTTTACGCGGTGGGCAGCGGGCTGGGTGCCTTTGCCAGCACCCATGTATACGCCGTGGCGGGTTGGCCCGGCGTATGTTGGCTGGGGGCGGGCGTCAGCCTGGTCGCCTTGCTGTTCTGGTGGCTGACGCTGCGTGGTATGCCGGCCTCAGGCGCGGCGGTAGAGCAATGACAGCCGGAAACCCAGCGCGTCGCACAGCAACTGCGGTGAGGTAAAACCGCTTTCCGTCAGCAGCAATCGGGCGCGCTGCGCTGCCAGCGGATGCCAGTTGCTGCGGGTGCGTTCAATCACCTCACGTGCGCCGTCGAGGGAATGCCCGGCGCTTTGTAGCCAATGCTGATAGTGGCTGACCGGCAGGCCATCCGGCTGATAGTCGAACAGCAGCAGCGGCGCACCTGGCGACAACCGCGCGGCCAACTGTTGCAGGAAGGCCAGCTTGGCGCCGTCATCGGCAATAAAGTGCAGCACCAGCGAACAAACGGCGGCGTCGTGCAGCGTTTGCGGCGCCTGGTCCAACAGTTGCTGGTGGAAGGTGACTCGCGGTTCGCAGCCTGCCATTTCCGCCTTGGTGTGTGCAGCTGCCAGCATGCCGGCGGAAGGTTCCACGGCGCTGAAAAGCCATTGCGGGCCGATGCCCGCCAACGCAATCAGTTCGTTGCCGGTGCCGCAACCGGCCAGCAGCAGCCGGGCTTGCGGCGGTAACGCCTGTGCCAGGGTGGCGGTCAGCAGCGACTGGGCGAACTGATAGCCGGGTACCAGCGTCAAAATACGGCGATCGTAGTCTGCCGCCGCAGCGTCCGGGAAACGGGTATCCGTTTGATGTTGCATGTCCATTCCTTGAATAGCCTGTAAGAGGTAAACCGGAGGATAGTCTTTAACGCAAATGAAATCCATTCGCATTGTCGCTGGGCAGTGCTGAAAGGCCCTAGACACAGGGCAGCTAATCCGTTTGTCCTCTTCTTTCTTATCCCGCTCATTTCGCCATTTTTTACCTTTAGGGTTTGTCTGAAGCCTCACACAAACCTAACCGCATGCATTAGCCAAACCGATTTAGCAATATGGCGGTACGGCCACTCATCAGCCGCAGCGCGTCACATTTTGCCGCGCTCACCGCTCCTGCCGCCGTCGTTCCCGGCATGGGGGAGCCTACTTGCCAAGAGGAAATCATTATGACAAACGTAAATTACAAACCGACCATTTGGACCCGCGCAGAGGCGCTGAAAGTCAACGAAAGCGATCCGACCACCACGCAACCTTTGGTGAGCGCCGATTTTCCGGTAATGAGCGACAGCGTATTTATCTGGGACACCATGCCGCTGCGTACCCTGGACGGCACCGTGGTCTCCGTCAACGGCTGGTCAGTGATTTTGACGCTGACCGCCGATCGCCATCCGCATGACCCGCAGTATATTGATGGCAATGGCAATTACGATATCAAGCGTGACTGGGAAGACCGCCACGGCCGTGCGCGCATGTGCTACTGGTATTCCCGTACCGGTAAAGACTGGATCTTCGGCGGCCGGGTAATGGCGGAAGGGGTTTCACCGACGACACGTGAATGGGCCGGTACCCCGATCCTGTTGAATAACGAAGGCGACATCGACCTGTATTACACCTGCGTGACGCCGGGTGCCACCATTGCCAAAGTGCGCGGCCGCATTGTGACGTCGGATGACGGCGTGCAACTGCAGGACTTCAACGAAGTTAAATCGTTGTTCGAGGCCGATGGGGTGTATTACCAGACCGAAGCGCAAAATGTCTACTGGAACTTCCGTGATCCGAGCCCGTTTATCGATCCGCAGGATGGTAAGCTGTATATGGTGTTTGAAGGCAACGTAGCCGGCGATCGCGGTTCGCATGTGGTTGGTCCGGATGAGTTGGGGCTGGTGCCGCCGGGCCATGAAGCGGTGGGCGGCGCACGTTTCCAGGTGGGCTGCATCGGCCTGGCGGTGGCGAAGGATCACAGCGGTGAAGAGTGGGAGATTTTGCCGCCGCTGGTCACGGCGGTGGGCGTCAACGATCAGACCGAACGCCCGCACTACGTGTTCCAGGACGGCAAGTATTACCTGTTCACCATCAGCCATAAGTTCACTTATGCCGAAGGGCTGACCGGGCCGGATGGGGTGTACGGTTTTGTCAGCGATAGTCTTACCGGGCCTTACACTCCGATGAACGCCTCGGGTCTGGTGCTGGGTAACCCGCCGGAACAGCCTTTCCAGACGTATTCGCACTGCGTGATGCCAAATGGCTTGGTGACGTCGTTTATCGACAGCGTGCCGACCAGCGGCGAGGATTACCGCATTGGCGGGACTGAGGCACCCACGGTGCGGATTGTGCTGGAAGGCGACCGTTCCTTTGTGCGCGAGGTGTACGATTACGGTTACATCCCGGCGATGCAGGATATCGTTTTGCAAGGGTAACCTACGGCTTGTAGCCTGAGCCGTGCCAGAGGCCTGACGATGTCAGGCCTTTTTCAGGTTTAGCTCACAGCGAGTGACACTATTTTTTAGGTGAGTGCAGCAGGTAGTATTCTTCGCCGCCGTCGTTGCCGGTGGTTATCTTTTGCCAGCCATGTTTATGGTAAAACGCCAGCGCCTTCTCGTTTTTCACCAGGCACTTCAGTGAGCCGGTAGCGGTAAAGGTTCGCTCCGCCGCGTGCAGCAGGGCCGTGCCGACGCCGCGTGGCGGCAAGTGAGGATCGACATACAGGTTGTGAATAAAGTTATCCTGGCGATAAATCGAGACGAACCCCAGCAGTTTTCCCTGATCTTCCGCCACCCAGATATCCTCGCCCAGCGTCGAGCGGTCGAAATCCTCCAGCCGGTAATCTTCGGTATCGCGCCACGTGAACGCCGCCTTGCGCGCAGCCAGATAAAGGGTGCGCAAGAACGGGCGATCGGCTTCTCGGTAGGGTCTTGTTTGCATGGCAGCTCCTTTTTATTTTTTGACACTATAGCGCGATTGACCTCACCGACAGCAACCCCAATCATCATCAAAGATAAACAGTGCAATCTTCAGCTGATGATTGTGCAGGAATACTGAGAAGTTGTCGCTCAAGCAACAAGATCAAGCTGAACCAAATGAGGTATTAACACTGGTTAGCGAGTGGGATAGGTACAAAAGCGAGGAGGGCCGCAATTGGGTTTTATTGTATAAAATTAAGATATTGGAACATAGATTATCTTAACGAACGGTTTTATTCTACGGGGTAAGATTGCAAGGACAACGGATTATGAGCAAACAAGCTGAGGATGGAACATTCAGGCGGATTACGTTAGGCGAAATTGCAATGGCCTGTAGTGTTTTTGGTGATTCGATAAGTTATAGTTGTGTGTGGATTCATGGTGATAGTTATTTTTCATTCGGTTTACAGAAACAAAACTACACGATGACACCTAATTGATCTCTATTCGGTTGGTAGTGTTGGTACTGGGGGCAAGGCTGGAAATCTGAAAGCATATTTGAACTGTAATGGTGATATTTATGCATCAGGGAATATTCATGTAGATAACAGCGAGTATATAAATGGAACCATAAACTCAGGTGGTGATATTAATGTCAAGAAAAGGCTTAATGCATGGAGTCTGTTTATGGTCAGACTGGCGCAGGGGGAGGTTGTTCGCCTAATGGATTGATTGGTCGATATGCCTCTGGAAAATTTTATCGTGTGTAAATGGGGTATAGTCTTCTCTGGGTTGATTTCAAAAAATATTGTTCTTCAAATATTTTTGATAATAACTCTACCTTAACATTTAGCGGGCAGATCAGTACGATGAACTACTGCCAGTGCAGGCAAGGATGAGCAGAAATTTCGTTCCCGTATATTGGTAAACTTGTTGAAGATTAGCCTTTTGAGATGATTAGTCCGTTGTCTGTTTTATGTTAATATGAGTCTCTCTTCCGGTTTGTCTATTTTTGTTTGCGAGGGAATTATGAGGCTGGTAATTATTTCATTGATGATGGTGTTTTTTACAACTGGCGCTTTTGCCAAAGGCAGTGGGTATCATTCATCCTTTGGGAGCGGATACAAAGCCCCTAAAACTTATGGCTATGGGACAGGGAGTAGTCTGAGTCACGATAAGGTCAGCGGTTATACCACAACAAAAGGTAAGTATGTCCCACCCTATACAAGAACATCTAAGGACTCTACGCAGTATAATAACTTCGAAACGAAAGGAAACTATAATCCTTATGCCCATAAATATGGGACAAAAACTGCTACCCATTGATAGTAAAACTGTAGGTAGGGTGAAAAAATCGTAGCCACGTGGCTGATGATTTTGGGTTTTAACTTTAAATTGGCATAGGGATAAGAGTTTTTAGCATTTCTTCCTGTGCTGCAGGGTATCCCATTTAAGGTATTCTGTTGCTTTGGTATAGTTAAGAACGGTTTCGATACCTCCACAAAGACAAGGGAGAGCCTCTTGCCTTTTATTTTAGTGATATATGACTTTTCATAATATTTGGAGATATAACATCAAATTTAGATAATGCATTAAGTAGTTAGTCTAATCCACCTGGTTATTTACTGTTGGGTAATTTAATTTGTTAAAAACAAATAGTTGTGAAATTTAAAATAAATTTTATAATAGATAATTAATATTATATTGGTAAGTGTTTCTTGATAATCTTCATTTCAATGTACTGTCTGGTTTCCCATATATGGGGAGTTGTTTATAGCCCTGTGGGCTAATTTAGTTTACCCAAGTGTGGGGCGGTGTATTCACCATAGAGGTGGTCCTCTTTTTGGGAGGGATAAAGGGCCGTTAGGCCCTTTAAAAATATTACATATTGTCAATTTTTTTCTTCCTGTCATCTTCTTTATTTTTCAATTTTTTAGCAAGTTTGGGGTAATATATTTTATAGTCATGATCTGTCGGCCAACAGACAGCTACCGCATAGAAAAGTAATACGGAAGAAACTAAAAGACCAATAAGATAATGCGGTGTAGTTGGATCCCTATGCTTAGATTGCTCCCATAACCAGTCAATAAACATCTTACTGGAACCGTCTGATGCAGATAGATACCACTCTATCGAGAAAACAAAAATAGTTCCAAAAGAAATTATCTCAGTCAACCTTTCATCTTTAAGCTTTGTCTCTCTTTTGTTTTTTTCTTCAGTATACAATTTAAATGACATATCATCGCCGTTATCTAAGGCGTCATCTCGTAGTTCATACATGAAAACTTCTGTTGATGTTTTTTGGTAGACTCTATCGTCTATTTTTTGTAACAGTTTGCTGCAGCTCAATTTTATTAACAGAAGATTAAAACATAGCGTTGCTATTTCCAATATAACTGATGAGAGGATGCCTAAAACAATAATCATCCCTGCTAGATCTGCAATTGAGAGGTCGAATTCCTTACCTAGTTTTATGCCAAATAGGCCATTTCCTTTTAGACAGAAAAATAGAACATCAAAACATAGTGTGAAATAAATTAATTTTGCGACTTTTGCTAAATCCCATAATCCATCTACAATACCCAATACAGAGAGTGTTGAACCGTTATTACTACTATTAGATGACATAAGTTACCTCTTCAGTCCTTGATAAACTTATTATATTAATGAGTTATAAAAAGGGAGCAAGCTATCCTTGGCTTTCAGAACTTTATCCGTGATGGGTGAACTCAAACTGTCTAACCATATTGCTATGGTTTGCATCAAGATAATCAGCCAACTGACCCTGGCCCAAAATCCTGCTCCATTCAGAAACAGAATTCCGGCATGATAAACACTCCCCTGAACGGAGGTGGTGCCGATGAAAAAGTCACGATTCACCGAAGAGCAGATTGTCTTTGCTCTCAAGCAGGCCGAGCTGGGGACGTCCGTGCCGGATGTCTGCCGTAAGCCGGGTATCTCTGATGCTACTTTTTACACGTGGCGCAAGAAGTACGGCGGAATTTCCCCTTCTGAACTCAAACATATGCGGCAGTTGGAAGAGGAAAATCTGCGGCTGAAGAGGTTGGTTGCAGACCTCAGCCTCGATAAGGCCATGTTGCAGGACGTGCTGGCAAAAAAGAGCTGACGCTGGCACGCCTGCGCGAATGGGTCAGGGATTTACAGGCCCGATACGGTGCCAGCGAAAGACAAATCTGTTTTGCGCTGCGACTCAGCCGCAGCTCGTTCAGGTATCGTTCTGTTGCTGCCGATGACAGTGCGCTGCGCCTGCGCATCCGCGAGATCACCGAAACCCGGGTGCATTACGGTTACCGCCGCGTACACGTGATGCTCAGACGGGAAGGTTGGCGAGATAACCACAAAAGGATTTACCGGCTTTACAGCGAGCGGGGGCTGTCGCTGCGCCTCAAACGGCCAAGGCGCAATAAATCGGCCCAGCGCCGACAACCGCAGCCTCAGGGTCTGTATCCGAATCACGTCTGGGGCATGGATTTTGTCTCTGATGCGCTGTTTGACGGGCGACGACTGCGCCTGCTGACGGTTATCGACCTGTACACCCGCGAATGCCTGGGGATCTGTGTGGGGCAGAATCTGCGTTCAACAGAAGTGGCAGAAATGCTGAACAGCATAGCGCTCAGACGTCCTTTACCTCAGTTGCTGAAAACCGATAATGGTTGTGAATTTGCAGGGAAAATGCTGGACAGGTGGGTATATGAACGAGGGATCAGGATCGACTTCTCACGGCCGGGAACACCGACGGATAATGCGACGATGGAGTCCTTCAACGGCAGGTTAAGGCAGGAATGTCTGAACGAGAACTGGTTCATGTCTCTGGAGGATGCACGGTGCAAAATCGAGGCCTGGCGCATACACTATAACCAGAGTTGTCCCTATCCTGCACAGGGCTGGATGACGCCCTCCGAATTTGCCGAAAAATCTGCCGGTTGCCAGAATATGCAGCCAGAATGAAGCCGGTTATTCCTGATTACGGCTGGATCATATTCGGGGTCAGGATCACAATGAAGGCATTACTAACATCGGGGTGTGTTAATCAACGGGGAGCAGGTCAGACTATATCGACTGGTCTGCAAAAGCGAGCACGGATTCATTCACTAGTAGCCTTACGCTAACAGCATTGAGCGGTCAGTCATCCACAGGGGGTAGAAAGTACCATTAAACTATATGTTGTATGGTGTTTTGTGATTTGTGTGTATATATTGTGTTTTTCTTTGACACCGCTTCGCTTATTACCTACTCTTAAAAAGGTTAAGTAGCTCTATCCTTCATTCCAGATGAGGTGTTTTTATGACTAAACAAAAGGTAGTTCGTGATGCGGGTACTGGTCAGTTTGTTAAGCCGGAAGAGGCTAAGAAACGTCCAGGGACAACTGTTACGGAAACTGTAAAAATCCCCCCTAAAAAAGGGAAAAAGTAAAAACATCTCAAAGCGCTCATTAGTAGCGCTTTTTCTATCTCTGGAGATCTTTTGATGGAAAGTCATAACTTTGAAAGGCTAAAAGAACATATCTTATCGTTATCTGTTTCAAAAAATTTCGAAGTTGCCAAAACAGAGTGGAGTCTACATTCGATAGAAGTTTCTGAAGAAATGGATTCCTGTCCCTGTGGTCAGGATATCAAAGAGCATTGCTACATTGAAAATAAAAAAAATGGCAATACCACGTATGTCGGTAACGTTTGCATAAATAGGTTTTTGAATATATCAACTGGAACTTTGTTTGAAGGGTTGAAAAGGATTAAAAAAAATATTTATGCCAATCCAAACTTGGCATTGATTGAGTATGCGAATGATAAAGGGTATTTATACGATAAAGAGTATGATTTCCTTGTTGATACGATGAAGAAAAGAAATCTTAGCGAAAAACAAAAGTTGTGGAAGGAGAAAATAAACAACCGCATCCTTAAAGAAGTTGTTGTTAAGAATCGTACAGCAAGATGAGTATTCTGTTTTAGCAACTTCGATTCGAAAACAATGAAAACCAGCACATTCTATACAGAGTGTAAGAAATAAGGGGCTTGCGCCTCTTTTTGCTGTCTGGGATGGAGGTCAAAAAAGGGGGTATGCGTATTTTCAAGGTGAAGAAGCGATGACCGGGAAGGCGGGGCTTGCGCCAGCGAGCAACTTCCCATAATCTGGCAAAAAGTAAAGAGATTCAATCTTCATGACTCGGGGTGCCCTTCTTTGTGAAGGCTGAGAAATACCCGTATTACCTGATCTGGATAATGCCAGCGTAGGGAAGTCTTGGTGCCCCAACCGGTACCCGCCTTCTTGAACGCCGGTTGGGAGGAATATGTTCGCTCGACCTGATGCTTTACCCGGCGCCCGCGCCGCGGCCTGTCTGACCCAATTCAAACAACAGCCCCCGCTGATCCACTGCCTGACCAACGAAGTGGTGCAGGAGCTGACGGCTAACGTATTGCTGGCGCTTGGCGCTTCCCCGGCGATGGTGGTGGAACCGACCGAAGCGGCGCAGTTCAGCCAGATGGCGAGTGCCCTGTTAATCAATATCGGTACTCTCAATGCCTCGCGTGCCGAATCCATGCTGGCGGCGGTAGAAGCCGCCAATTTGGCGGGAACGCCCTGGACGCTGGATCCGGTGGCGGTAGGCGGGTTGGCGTACCGCACCGCCTTTGCCCGTCGTTTGCTGGGCGAGAAGCCGGCGGCGATCCGTGGCAACGCGTCTGAAATTATGGCGCTGAGCGGCCGGCAGAGCGCCGGGCGCGGCGTAGACAGCACCGACGACTCGCTGGCGGCTTTGCCGGCGGCACGCGAACTGGCGCAGCTCAGCGGCGCGGTGGTGGCGGTAACCGGCGTGGTGGATTACATCACCGATGGCCGGCGCGACTGGGCGGTCGCCGGTGGCGATGCGCTGATGACGCGGGTGGTGGGCACCGGTTGTGCCCTGTCGGCGGTGGTGGCGGCATTTTGCAGCCTGCCGGGCGATCGGCTGGACAACGTCGCGACCGCTTGCCGGGTGATGTCGCTTTGCGGCGAGCGGGCCACGCACCGGGCTGCGGGGCCGGGCAGCTTTACCCCGGCGTTCCTCGACGCCCTGTATCAACTGCGTGCGGAGGAGCTGCAATGAAACGGATTAACGCTTTGACCATCGCCGGCACCGATCCGAGCGGCGGCGCCGGCATCCAGGCCGATCTGAAAGCTTTTTCTGCCTTGGGGGCTTACGGCACTTCCGTGATCACCGCGCTGGTGGCGCAAAATACCCGTGGCGTGCAGTCGGTATATAACATCGATCCGGCGTTCGTCGCCGCCCAGTTGGATTCGGTATTCAGCGACGTCCGCATCGACAGCGCCAAAATCGGCATGCTGGCCAACGCCGATATCGTGCAGGCAGTGGCTGAACGCCTGCGCCACTACCGGCCGCCGTTCGTGGTGCTGGATACGGTGATGCTGGCGAAAAGCGGCGATCCCTTGCTGGCGCCTGAGGCGGTAGAGTCTATCCGCCGCGAACTGCTGCCGCAGGTGTCGATCATCACGCCGAACCTGCCGGAGGCGGCGGCTCTGTTGGCGTGCGCCCCGGCGGAAAATGAGCACCAGATGCGCGAACAGGGCCGGGCGTTGCTGGCCATGGGGTGCCAGGCGGTGCTGATGAAGGGCGGCCACCTCAGCGAAAACGAAAGCCCGGACTGGTTGTTCAGCGCGGAGCAGGAACTGCGCTTCAGCGCACCGCGCGTGGCGACTCGTCATACGCACGGCACCGGCTGCACGCTCTCCGCCGCGTTGGCTGCGTTGCGCCCGCGTCATGAAGACTGGGCCGGCACGGTCGCCGCCGCCAAGGACTATCTGCAAAAGGCGTTGCAGCAGGCAGATACCTTGGAAGTGGGGCACGGCATCGGGCCGGTGCATCATTTTCACGCGTGGTGGTGATTCAACTTTTTGCCGTTGTTGTGGTCAGACTGGATCCATGCCCGGCGCTCGCCGGGTACGATCGGATTTAACCAAGGGAGAAGGCCATGACAGGACAAAACGCACTTCGCTGCGCCATCTTCGGCGCGTTACTCAGCTTCAGTGCGGGCAGCGTTGCCCAGCAGATTGTTACCACCTCGGACGTGATCCAGCAGCCGGGCTATCAAACCAGCTGGCAGAACATGGTGAAGGGGCAGGCTCGCCTGCCGGGCTGGGCGCGCAAGGGGATGGGCACTTCCACTCCGGCGCAAAGCCTGAGCTGGAAGGGGCAGAACTATCTGGTAGGCAATCTGTGCAAGCCGCACGATTGCGCCAACAACTTTTTGATCGTGGCGTTTAAAGAAGACAAATCCCAGGCCTGGGGCGTGCGGGTAGAGGTCGCCAACAAACCGGAAGCGATGGATCATCCAAAGAAATACGCCAAATACCAATGGCTGGGCAAGCCGGACGAAGACATGAAGGCGCTGCTGAAAAAACAGTTCGAGAGCAATCCCGACTGGAAATAAAACGACCCGGGGCGCAGTTGCCTGCGCCCTGAGGCCACGCACTCAGCCAATGCCGGCCTGATGCAGATCGTGCAGGTTGATGGCGCCCACCAGCACGCCATCCAGATTGACCACCGGCGCGGCGCTGATGTGCTGTTCGTGCAAGGCTTCCAGCGCTTCTCCGGCGCGCCACTGTTCCGGCAAGCGGTAGCCGGGGCGGGTAATCGCCGGGCCCAACGCATCCTGCAGGCTATGGCCTTTTACCAGCCAGCGGCGCAGGTCGCCGTCGGTAAACACCCCCACCACTTTTTGCTGCGCATCGCACACCGGCACCAACCCCAGCCCGGTGCGGCTCAGTTCCAGCATCGCTTCCATCACGTTGGCGTTTTCACTGACCTGCGGCAGGCGATCGCCGGTGCGCATCAGGTGGTGTACCCGATTCAACAGGCGCGCGCCCAGGCTGCCGCCCGGATGGGAGCGGGCAAAGTCTTCGGCGTTGAACCCGCGTTGGCGCATCAATGCCATCGCCAGCGCGTCGCCCATCATCAACGTATTGACCGCGCTGGAGGTGGGGGCCAGCCCCATCGGGCAGGCCTCACGTTCGACGCTGATGTCCAGCACGCAGGCGGCGGCCAGCGCCAGCGGCGACTCTTTGCCGCCGGTAATGGCGATCACCGGGATGTTATTTTCCGCCAGTAGCGGCAGGATCAAATCCAGCTCCTTGGCGCGGCCGGAATAGGAGATAAACACCACCACGTCGTCGGCGCCGATCATGCCGAGATCGCCGTGCAGCGCCTCCGCAGGATGGACGAAGAACGACGGCGTGCCGGTGCTGGCCAGCGAGGCGGCAATTTTTTTGCCGATATGGCCGGATTTGCCGATGCCGGAAATCACCGCCTTGCCCCGGCAGTTCAACAGCAGTTCGCAGGCGCAGACGAAATTGTCGTCCAGGCGCGCCAGCAGGCGCTGAGCTTCGGTCAGCTCAATTTCCAGCGTTTCGCGGGCAAAGGCCAGCAGGGCAGTAGCGTTACTCATCGGAATCTCCTACCAGAATGATATTGATGCCTTTCGCTTGCAGCGCGGCGAGGTAATCCGGATTGATGTTTTTATCGGTGATCAGCGTATCCACTGCGCTCAGGTCGCACACCACGTTCGGGCTTTTGCGGCCGAATTTCGACGAATCCACCAGCAGGATAATGCGGCTGGCAGCCTCGCACATTGCCTTGCTGACGTTATGCACCTCGTTAAAGGTGGTGACGCCGGCGTTGAGATCGACCCCGTCCGCGCCAATAAACAGCTTGTCGAAGCTGAACTTCTGGAACGCTGATTCCGCCAGGCTGCCGTGGAACGAGGCCGATTTTTTGCGGTAGGTGCCGCCGGGCATCAGGATGGTTTGGTCGTTGTCCAGCTCCACCAGCGCGTTGACGATATGCAGGCTGTTGGTCATCACCGTGATGTTATTGAACTGCGCCAGATGCGGGACCATTTGCAGCACCGTGCTGCCGGCATCGAAAATCAGCGAGTCGCCGTCGTTAATCAGCTTGATGGCGGCGTAAGCGATTTGGCGTTTCTTTTCGCTGTTGATATGGGTTTTACGGTCGATCGGCTGGTCGCCGTCGTCGCGGCTGAGCACCACGCCGCCGTAAGTGCGGATCACCTCGCCTTCGTCTTCCAGCAGGGTGAGATCCTTGCGGATGGTGGTGCCGGTAGTGGAAAAATGCTCGGCCAGGGCGTCCACCGCCGTTTTGCCATGCCGCTGCAGATATTCAAGGATAGCGGCCTGCCGCTGCTTTGGTTTCATCGCGATTCCCGTTCACAAGGTGTGGGCATTTCCCTTCAGCGAATAATTCAATATGAAAGGTAATGTCTTTTAATGTGAAAATATCATGATTTAGGGGCAATCGCTAACGATAGTGCAGTCCGGCATGCGCGATCCTCGGGGAAGATCACATCCGGGCGCAAATCCTGTTGATGCAGGCCGTGCAAATGCGTGAGCGGCTGCGGGCGGGCGAAGATGGTCAGGCCGCGCATCAGCAGGCTACCGCACACTCGCCGCTCGGCGTCGAAAGCCAGCGCCAGCACGACCCGGGGTCGAAAACGGCCGCCGGAGCGCCCGACGCCGACGGTGCCCTGCCGGCACAGGCGATCGAAGGCGCGGTTGAAATGGCGGATTTGCCACCCGCCCAGGCCGATTTGCAGCAGCCAGGCCAGTACGGCGAAGATAACCAATGCTTGAGTCATAATGCCTCCTTAATCCCCCTCCGGGTGGAGGGGGAGGCGATCACATCAGAACATCACCTGGCCGCCGGTGATGTTAATCGACTGGCCGGTGCAGTAAGACGCCTTGTCGCTGGCGTAAAACAGCAGGGTGTTCAGCACGTCCTGATAGTCGCAGCCGCGTTTCAACGGCACCTTGTCGGTGTAATATTTTTCGACCTGATCCGGCTCGATCCCCAGCTTTTGCGCGTATTGCGGCAGCAACGACTGGAACATCGGCGACTTCAGCAGGTTGCCGAGCATCAGTGAATGCACGGTAATGCCGTATTCCGCCAGATCGAGCGCCAACGACTGGGTCAGCCCCACGCCGCCGAACTTGGCCGCGCTGTAACCGGAGTTGTGCTTGCTGCCCACCTTGCCGGATTTGGAGTTGATCTGGATGATACGCCCGGCCACGCCGTCGCGGATCATCAGGCGGGAAAACTCGCGGGCGCACAGAAAATAGCCGACAAGATTGACCTGCAACGAGCGGTCAAAATCCCCCAGCAGGAAATCGGTGATCGGTGCCGCCTTGGCGATACCGGCGCTGTAAACCAGCAGATTGGCCTGGCCGAACGCCTGATCCACCGCCGCCGCCAGCGCAATGACGCTCTGCTCGTCGGTGGCGTCGGCCTGGAAAGCCTGGGCGCGGCCCGCACCGAACTCATGGTTAATCTGTTGCGCCACCTGCCGGGCATTGTCGGCGTTCAAATCGGCCACCGCGACCCGGTAACCCGCCTGCGCCAGGCCGTGGGATAAAAACGCACCTAAGGTTTGGCCGCCGCCAATCACTACCGCTACTTCAGACATGATCTACTCCTTATGCAATAAATTTCAGCGTGCTGCCTAACGGGATATCAGCCGGCGTGGCGCCGGAAACGTGGATCGAACCCGGAAACTCGGCCTGGGTTACGCCGTCGAAGCGTACGGTGACATGACCCAGCTCGCGCAGGTTTTGCGTCGCGACGCTGCCGACGGCGGTGATCGGATAACGCTGCTCCGCCAGCTCCATCCAGCCGCCGACCTGCAATTCGCCGGCGGTGTCGCCGTGCCGATGGATAAAGCAAAACTCTTCGATGTCCGCCGGCGCGCCTTCGCGGAAGGTGATCAGCATGTCATCCTGCAATGCCTCACGGGCGCTGCCGCCAATCTGCGTAATGGTGGTGTGGAAAATGGTGTGCATGATCTTTTCCCTGCAAAACAGTGTCATTGATAGATGAAGGCCGAAGCGGCCCAGGCGATAAGTACCGTTGGCGCACCGGTCAGGAAACGCCCGACCAGTACCGACGGCACGCCGACCCGCACGGTGTCCTGTTTGGCTTCCGCCAGCGACAGGCCGACCGGAATAAAGTCGCAGGCTGCCTGCGCGTTAATCGCAAACAGCGCAGGCAGCGCCAGCTGCGGCGGAATATGCCCGAGACCGATTTGCACCCCGACCAGCACACCAATCACCTGGGCGATCACCGCGCCGGGGCCGAGGAAGGGCGACAACAGCGGGAAGGAACAGATCAGCGCCAGCGTCACCAGGCCGATTGGGCTGCTGGCCAGCGGCGTCAGGCCGTGGGCGATAAAATCACCCAGGCCCGAGGCCATGATGATGCCGATCAACGCCGAGACGAACGCCATAAACGGCAGGATGGTTTTCAGCACCGTGTCGATGGTGTCGCGCCCGGCCTGGAAGAACACCGCCACCACCGAGCCCATGCCCATACCGACCTTGGCCAGCAGGCCGTCGCTCTGTTCGGTGATTTTTTTGCTGGTGTCGTAATCCCGCCCTTTGGGCTGCGGGGCGGGGGTCTTTTGCGCAGTATCGGTTGTCGACGCCACCAGGCTGATGTTGTTGTCGCGTACGCCGGAGACGTAAATGTCCTCGAGGATAAACTGCGCCAACGGGCCGGACTGGCCGGTGGCGTGGATATTGACCGTCGGGATGCGGCGCTTCGGATACAACCCGCAGCGCAGGGTGCCGCCGCAGTCGATCACCATCACGCCAATCTCTTCCGCCGGCGGTTCGCCCTCTTTAAAGCCGTCGACTGCCGGCCAGCCGGTCAGCTCGCTGAGCCGATCGACGATCGAAGGGCGGGTGCCGGCGGTGATGTACACCACTTTCTTGCCGGGTTCGACAGCAATTTCCAACGGGCCACCCCAGCCGCTGGCGCCTTTCTCAATACGGATATAAGCACTCATGCTGCACTCCACGGATTAAAGTTGCACCTGGCGATCCAGGCGGATACCCATCTTGCGTTCGAACAGACTGGTGGTGAGATCGGTTACCCAGCCACGGAAGAAGTTGGTGAACAACCCGACCAGGAAATAGCTCACCGCCAATGGCCCCAGCGGCAGGCCGAGAGTCGTCAGCCCGCTGGCGATACCGAGGTAAACGAACAGCTCGCCGGGGTTGATGTGCGGGAACAGGCCGTTCATCGAGTGGCAGCTGTAGGACGCCGCCGCATAGTAGCTGGGCTTGTATTTCTCCGGCATAAAGCGCCCGAGACTGAGGGTCATCGGGTTACAGAAAACAAAGGTACCGATCAGCGGCAGCAGCAGATAGCGTGATACCGGGTTGCCCGCGCAGCGCTGCGCCAATCGTTCGATACGTTCCTGGCCTACAAATTTGATCAGCGCATTCATAATAACCAACAGGCTGATTAACAAAGGTAAAATTCCGGTCACCATGCCGACAAACACTTCACCACCTTTCTGAAACAGGCCGATAAACCATTCGGCGCCGTGGGTGATTAGCTCAATCATTATTGCTCTCCTGTGATGGACGATATGGCCTGGAGCGAAAAGCGGCTCTGTCGCCATGGGCCTTACACTAGTCACTTTATGGATTCATTTGTTTTAAATAGATCACATTTTGAAAGATAAATATTTTATTGTGAAAGTTAATTATGAAAGGAAAATAAGGATGAAACGAAAGGATTGGCGGAAGACAGGCACAAAAAAGCCCGGCGTACCGGGCTGTGGGGGCAGGGAAAGGGATCAGGCGATGGTGACTTTTTTGTCCAGATAGGTGTCCTGCACGGCGTTGATCAGCGCCACGCCTTCTTTCATCGATTTCTTGAACGCCTTGCGCCCCAGGATCAGGCCCATGCCGCCCGCACGCTTGTTGATGACTGCGGTGCGTACCGATTCCTGCAGGTCGTTTTCACCGGCGGCACCGCCGGAGTTGATCAAGCCCGCGCGGCCCATATAGCAGTTGGCCAACTGGTAACGCACCAGATCTATCGGGTGATCGGTGGTCAGCTTGTTGTAGACGCGGTCATCGGTATAGCCGAATTTTACTGCGCGGTAGCCGCCGTTGTTTTCCGCCATTTTTTGCTTGACGATATCGGCGCCGATGGTGGCGGCAATATGGTTGGCCTGGCCGGTGAGATCGGCGCTGGAATGATAATCCACGCCGTCTTTGGTGAACGCCGGGTTACGCAGATAGGCCCAGAGTACGGTGACCATGCCCAGCTCGTGCGCGCGTTCGAAGGCGGCAGAGATCTCCTCGATCTGGCGGCGAGATTGCTCGGAGCCGAAGTAAATCGTTGCGCCGACCGCGACCGCCCCCATATTGAAAGCCTGCTCGACGCTGGCGTACAGCGTCTGGTCGTATTGCGTCGGATAGCTCAGGGTCTCGTTATGGTTCAGTTTGACCAGGAACGGAATTTTGTGGGCGTAGCGGCGTGATACCGACGCCAGCACTCCGTAGGTGGAGGCGACGCAGTTACAGCCGGCTTCGATTGCCAGTTCGACGATGTTTTTCGGATCAAAATACAAAGGGTTGGCGGCGAAAGAAGCGCCGGCCGAGTGTTCAATGCCCTGATCGACCGGCAGAATCGACAGGTAACCGGTGCCGGCCAGGCGGCCATGATTGAGCAGGGTTTGCATGGAACGAAGGACGGTATTGGGACGGTTGTTATCGATCATTATCCGGTCGACAAAGTCGGCGCCCGGCAGGTACAGATTCTCAGCAGGGATGGTGGTACAGCGGTGTTGCAACAGGTCTTCCGCTTCCTTTCCTAACAACTGCGCGATATCAGTCATGATTGACTCCCGATTTGGCTCCCTCATACACCGGCAATGCCATCCCCGTGGTTTTTCAAGCCCTGGCTACAGCTTGAAAGCCATAGGGGATATTGGGTCACCGGCATAGCAGAAAGCGGTGATTAAAGCTGTAAGAACGAGACTACTGAATTTCCTTTGGCAAGGAGAAACAATAGATGCGATTGAGAGGAAATTCCATTTGCAGGGGCAAATACGCGAGGGCGATCGCCCCCGGCGCGGTAACTGGCTGATTACTCGATATCGAACCACTCGGTGTTTTGCAGGGCGATCGGCGTAATAGAGTAGATCATCTCCTGCAGGTGCTCATGGATGGCGCGTTCGGCGGCGTCCGCATCCTGCGCCTTGAGCGCGGCAAAGATCCGATAATGCTGCTGGATCAGGCTTTCCGGCGGCGATACCTCGCTCAGGCTGAGAAAACGCACCCGGTCCATGGTGGCCTTGATGGTTTCGATGGTTTCCCAGGCCAGGGGGCAGTCGGCGAACTGGGTCAGCAACTGGTGGAACTCATCGTCCAGCGCCAAAAACTCGCGCGTCTGTTGGTTTTGCGCCGCCAGTTCCTGGCGATGCAAATTGTGCTCCAGCGTCATCAACTGTTCCGGCGTGATCCGCTGCGCCACACGGCGGACGATCGCGCATTCCACTGCCTGACGGATAAAGCGCCCGTCGGCCACCCGCTTGGCGGAGATCTTCATCACGAAAGTGCCGCGCTGCGGCAGTATCTGCACCAACCCGGCTTCCGCCAGCTTGATGAAAGCTTCGCGCACCGGTTGGCGCGAAACGCTAAAACGGGTGGAAATCTCTTTCTCGGAAAGCAGCGTGCCGGGCGGAATGGTGCAGTCGACAATGTCTTTACGCAGGAAACGGTAAATTTGCTGGTTGACCGGAAGGGTGTTGGTGAGGCTGTAGGATTCAGACATGGCGACAATCAGTGACCCGACTTGCTGTGAATGCCACCATACTAGCAGATTATCTTGGGGCTGCGGGCGGATAAATCCCGCCGCAGCCTGATGAATTTCAATCGATCTATCAACTAACCGCTAATCCGGCGACGGTGGCTTTTGCTCCCTTATCCAACAGCGCCAGATAAGCCTGGGTCACTGCGCCGACGAAGCGTGGGCTGTCCGGCAGGTCATGGCCAAATACCTTTTCCAACTGGAGCAACGCAAGCACGCGCTGTGGGCCTTCCTCGCTGCCCGCCACCAAATCGGCAATAGGTTCACGCAAGGGATCGCTGATTTCTATCGGCCGGCCCTGCTCATCCTGGCCGCCGACGTAGCGCATCCAACCGGCCACGGCCAATGCCAGGGCGTCAAAACGGCTGCCGTGCGCCAGATGGTGGTGAATGGGATCCAGCAGGCGCTGCGGCAATTTTTGCGTGCCATCCATGGCGATTTGCCCGGTGCGGTGTTTCAACGCGCTGTTACGGTAGCGCTGCAACAGCGAATCGGCGTAATGCGCCAAATCGACACCGCTTACCTGCAGCGTCGGCGCTTGCTCCGCCAACATTAAATGGCGCGCTGCGCGGACAAAATCCTCATCTTGCATGCAGTCGCTGACGTGCGGATAACCGGCCAGATAGCCGAGATAGGCAAGGAACGAGTGGCTGCCGTTCAGCATCCGCAGCTTCATTTCCTCGTACGGCAGCACGTCGCTGACCAGTTCGGCGCCCGCTCGCTCCCACTCTGGCCGCCCCTGCGGGAAGTCGTCTTCGATCACCCATTGGCGGAAGGGTTCGCAGGCCACGCCGACCGTATCGCTCACGCCGCCCAGCAATGTCTGCAACTGGCGTTGGGTTTCCGGCGTCACTGCCGGGACAATGCGGTCTACCATGGTGGAAGGAAAGCGGACATTTTGCCGCACCCAGTCGGCCAACCCGGCATCCTGCCGCTGCGCCAGTTGAGTGACGACGTTGCGGGTTACCTGGCCGTTGGCCGGCATGTTGTCGCAGGACATCACGCTAAACGCCGGCAGGCCGCGCTCCCGGCGCAGGCGCAGCGCAGCCAGGATCAGCCCCGGCGCGGACCGCGGCCGCAGCGGGTTGGCGATGTCGTGTTGAATGTCCGGGTGATCGAGCATCAACTGGCCGTTGGCAGGTTGATAGCAGTAGCCTTTCTCGCTGACGGTCAAGGAAACTATGGCAATCTCTGGCTGCGTCATGGCGTCGAGTACCCTTGCCAACCCATCGACCTGCAGGTGCAGCGCTTGCCTGATCACGCCGATTGTCCGGCCGCGCCAGCCGTCGCCGTCCATTTCGGCCACCGTATACAGCAAATCCTGCTGTTGCAGATCGGTGATTTTTTGCTGGCCGTTATGCATGCTGATCACGCAGTAGCCCCAGTCGCCGGCGTGCTCGTTGGCCAACTGCTCGGCATACACGGCCTGATGTGCGCGGAAAAAGGCGCCAAAGCCGAGGTGGACAATGCGGGGTTTTATGCGTTCACGGGCGTAACCTGGGCGGGCAATTGCCGCCGGCAGCGCGCTGTTGCTGGAAAGTGTCATGCTGAAATCCCTGAAAGAGCGGGGCGATGTTGACCGCCCCAAAGGGGTTAGTGTTTCGAGATCTGCGGTTGTGCGGCATTGCGCGGTGCCTTGATCACCAGCAACACCAGCACGGCGCCGAGTGCGGCCACGCCGCCGGCCAGGATAAAGGCGCTGTCGAACTTGCCGGTGTTCTGCACGATATAACCGGTCACTACCGGGCCAATGATCCCCGACACGCTGCCGATCATATGAACGAAGCCGCTGGCGCCGCCGACCCGCGATTTATGCACCACGTCCTGAATGATCGCCCAATAAATGGCCCCGGTGATATACAGGAAGAAGATAGAGACCGACATCAGCATGACCGCCGGCACCACGCTGCTGACGGTGCCCGCCAATGCGACGCAAATGGCCGCCGCCAACAGGCTGGTCACCAGGACGATCTTGCGTGACAGCAGCAGCTTGCCGGTGATATTGAAAATCTTGTCGGAGATATAGCCGCCGAGCGCCAGCCCAACGAAGCCGACAATCCACGGAATCATGGTGGTGAGGCTCATTTCCTTGATGTTCAGGTTGTGCGCCTGCACCAGATACGCCGGGAACCAGCTCAGGAAGAAGAACAGGATATAGTTGTAGCAGAAGAAGGCGAACGCGGTGACCAGGATGATCGGCTGCTTCAGGTAGTAGCCCAGCCCATGCGCGGCGTCGCTCAGCTCTTCTTCGTCGCTGATTTTTTCCTCTTTCAACTGGTTGATCAGTGCCCGCTCGTTTTCGCTGACGTGCTTGCTCTTGGCCGGGTTATCCGCCACCACGAAGAACCACACCAGCATCCAGACGATGCCGATCGAGCAGATGATCATAAACGCCATCCGCCAGCCGAACGCCAGCGCCAGATAGCCGACGATCGGCCCGGCTACCGCGCCGCCCAAAGGCGAACCGGCGCTGAGCAGGCCCATGGCGGTGGCCGCCTGTTTCTTCGGGAACCAGCCGTTGATCATTTTGTTGGCGGAAGAGCTGATCGGCCCTTCGGCCATGCCGAACAGGATGCGTAGGATCAGCATGGAATAGAAGCCGGTGGCGAATGCCGTCATGCCGCAGAAGATTGACCATAAGGCCACGGCGATGCCGAGTACCAGCGTCGGGCCGTACCTGTCGACCGCCAGCCCGCCGATAAAGTTGAAGATGGCGTAGCCGAAGAAGAAGCTGCCGAAGATGAGGCCGAACTGCTCGGCGTTCAGCATCAGATCTTTTTCGATCATCGGTACGGTAATCGACAGCGCGACGCGGTCGAGGTAGTTGATCATAAAGACCATGAACAGCAGGAATACTATGGTCCAACGCAGGTTTTTAAACATAAAAGCACTCCATATATTTCTAGTTTTGATGCTTTGTTCTCTGCAAGGGCGGCCAGGCCGCCCTATGCCCCGGTGTTAACAAAACTAACTGAATTGCAGTAACACTTTGCAGCAGGTGCGCTGATCTTTTTCGAACATCAGCATCGCCTGTTCCACTTCACTGGCGGCGACGCAATGGGTGATTAACCGCTGCGGGTCGATTTTTCCGTTGGCCATCCAGTCGATAACCTGCGGGAAGCGGGCGCTGTTGAGGCGCGAGGAGAAAATCGACAGCTCCTTGCTGGTGATGCTTTGCTGGGTGACGGTGCAGGCATCGCCGGAGAAACCCATGATGCCGATGCGCGCCGCCGGTGATGCAAGGTTAATGGCTTCCTGCAAAATGGCCGGGTGGCAGGCGGCGTCGACGATCAGCGTCGGGCGGATGCCTCGTCGTTCCAGCTCGGCCGGCAGCGAAGCCTCGGCGTTATTGAACGTCCAGTCGGCACCGTTTTCTTGCGCCATGGCCAGCCGTTCGGCGATGCGGTCGGTAACTATCACCTGCTTCACGCCGTAGACCCCTTTCAGCGTCTGGATCACCGTCAACCCCATCGGCCCGGCACCGTAGATCAGCGCGATATCCTCGGCCCTGGGTTGCAGATGGGCGGTGATATTGGCGGCAATGGTGAAAGGCTCGACCATCGCGGCGTGGCGATCGCTGATGCTTTCAGGAATGCGGTAAGCGTTGCGCGCCGGGGCGCAGGCATAGTCGCTGAAGCCGCCGTCGCGGTGCACGCCGATCACCTGCAGCTCGCTACAGACGTTGGGGCGCCCGATGGAACAAGGATAACAATGGCCGCAGCTCACCACCGGATCCACCGAAACGCGTTCGCCGATGCGTTGCGGGTCGACGTCGCTGCCCACCTGATCAATCACGCCGAAAAACTCATGGCCGATCACGCGCGGGTAGCGGGCGAACGGGTTATGCCCATGATAAATGTGCACATCGGAGCCGCAGATGCCGGCAAACTTCACCTTTACCCGCACTTCGCCGGCGGCCGGCTGCGGCAGTGGGCGCTGCTGGATAACCAGCCGACCAGGTTGTTCAATCACCACGCTTTGCATTGCGCGTTCTCCCGTTACCAGTTCCATAAGGTGCCGTCCTCCAGGCGCGCGACCGGCAGATAGGCCGGTTCGTACGGATAGCGTGCGGCCAGTTTTTCGTCGAACTCAATGCCCAACCCCGGTTTGTTGCCCGGATGCATGTAGCCGTCGTTGAAGGTCCAGCTGTGCGGAAACACCTCGAGCATTTGTTCGGAGTAACCCATATATTCCTGCACGCCAAAGTTCGGCACCCACAGATCAAAGTGCAGCGCCGCCGCCATGCAGATAGGCGACAGGTCGGAAGGGCCATGCGAACCGGTACGCACCTGATACAGCGAGGCGAAATCGGCGATGCGGCGCATGCCGGTGATACCGCCTGCGTGGGTGAGGGTGGTGCGGATATAGTCGATCAGCTGTTCTTCAATCAGCTGTTTGCAGTCCCAGATGCTGTTGAAGACTTCGCCGACGGCGATAGGCGTAACGGTATGCTGGCGGATCAGGCGGAAGCATTCCTGGTTCTCCGCCGGGGTCGGATCTTCCATCCAGAACAACCGGTACTGCTCAATGCTTTTGCCAAAGCGCGCGGCCTCGATCGGCGTCAACCGGTGGTGCATGTCGTGCAGCAGATGCTCGTCAAAACCGAACCTGTTGCGCACCGCCTCGAAAAGCTTGGGGGTGAAATCGAGGTATTTCTCCGTGGACCACAGCTGCTCTTCTGGCCAGTTGCCTTTGGTGGCCGGTTCGTAGGCCAGCCCTTTGCCTTTGGCCATGCCGTAAGTGGTTTTCATGCCCGGCACGCCGCACTGGGCGCGGATGGCTTTAAAGCCCAGCTCTTTATGTTTGGCGTAGTCGTCGAGCACTTCGTCGATGGAATGGCCGGTGGTGTGGCAGTAAACCATCACGCCGGTGCGCGATGCGCCGCCCAGCAGCTGATACAGCGGCATATTGGCGGCCTTGCCCTTGATGTCCCACAGCGCCATGTCGACGGCGGAGATGGCGGACATGGTGACCGGGCCGCGCCGCCAGTAGGCGCCTTTATAGAAGAATTGCCAGATATCTTCGATCTGGTGGGCATCGCGGCCGATCAATTGCGGGCAGACATGATCTTTCAGGTAGGAGGCTACCGGCAGTTCGCGGCCATTGAGGGTGGCGTCGCCGATGCCGGTAATGCCGTCGTCGGTGGTGATCTTCAGCGTGACGAAATTCCTGCCTGGGCAAGTGACAAACACCTCTGCGTTAACAATTTTCATAACGTCTACATCCTGTTCCCACGGGTCATTAATAGGGAAAAAATACGTCATGAACTAACTACCATACAAGTATGATTTAAAGGATTTGCCGGGGAAGATCACATTTCATCGCGTAAATAGAGGGAAGGGATTAGGGCGAACCGGCGGGGGCGCAGCAGGCTGGCTGCGCCCAGGGATCAGAGAAAGGGCGGTCTTAGCCCAGCAGCTCGCAGTTGGGCGGCAGGCGGCATTCAATGGCGTTCGGCAGCACTTCGATGCGGAAATGCGTGCCCTTCAGCGGCTCGCCGTCGAGGTTAAAGGTGATCTCGTGCGGCGCATTGATTTCCAGCCAAGGCAGCGCGGCGCTAACCACGTTTTTGTTTTCCTCGCCGTTAACCAGGCTGGCCACCAACGCCGGCAGCAGTTCGTCTGCTATCAGCAGCCGCAGTTGCAGCAGCCCGTCGTTGATTAACGCGTCCGGGCACAGCTGCTGGCCGCCTCCGGCCTGCTTGCCGTTGCCGATGCCAATCACCAGCGCGTCTCCGGACCACTGGAAATCCGGCCCGCGGATCTCGCAGCGGTCGGCTTTCAGCGTATCCATGCGCAGCAGGCCATGAATAAAGTAAGAAACGCCGCCCAGTACGGCCTTTAGTTTTTCCGGCGTTTCGGTGGTGATTCGGGTGCCGAAACCGCCGGTTGCCATGTTGATAAAGTAACGTTCGTCATTGACCTTCGCCAGATCGATCGGTACCGCACGGCCTTTCGTCGCCAACAGCAGCGCCTGTTCCGGTATCAGCGGGATATTGCAGGCCACGGCGAAGTCATTGGCGGTGCCCAGCGGCAGTATGCCCAGAGCCGGGCGGCTGCCCGCAGGCAGCGCCGTCAGCGCGGCGGCCACTTCGTTGATGGTGCCGTCGCCGCCGCCGGCAATCAGCGTGGCGACCCCCAGTTGGCAAGCTTCCCTCACATAGCGCGCTGCGTCACCCTGTTCCCAGGTCACGCGAACGTGCAGGGTCTGGCCCTCATCCCGCAGCTTCTGCACCGCAAGGCGAACGTCTTCGTTGCCTGCGCCTTTGCCATTAATGATAAGAAGCGCTGACGTGTGTTGACTCATTCCCTTTCTCCCGGCTGACCAATGCTTTGGACTGAAAAAGATAAACTACAAGCGGAGAGCAGACCATCAGAATATTCAGTTAATTCTGATTATCGTCAGCGGGCCAATGATTATTTCTGCATATTTGGCTTAATTTAAGATATAGGTGCGGTATCAGCAGCGAGTTATCGTTAATGGTTTAATTAATCGATGAGGTTGGGTATTTATATGGAAATGCGGTTTTACGTGTTATTAAAATAGATAACTCGACAATTTTAACTGTCGAAAAATATTAGGGTTTCATCTGCGGGTATTTTGACGGCGCCAAAGAAAAAGCCAGCCCAAGGGAGATTGGACCGGCTAAGGAGGTGGTTCCTAGTATTGCTATGCAAATATTTTTCATTCTTGGTTTTAAGCAGGATGATGGTAACCAAGCTGCGCGGTAATTGATGTGATCCAATTCTAATATTTGCTAAAAATCGCCACCTAAGGGCGGCGATGGGTGTTTTTACGCGGCGGGACTCTGGGTGTCCGGTAAATTGCGGATCAGCAATGCGTAATTGAGATCGATATCCTGTGGGATCGGCAAATAAACGATGTGCCCGTTGCCAGGCGCCACGTCGATCGCTTCGCCTTTCTTATTTTGCATGCTCTCCAGAGTAAACAACACGTTACCGCCGGGGGTCATCATCTCCACGCCGTCGCCGATCATAAACTTGTTTTTCACGTCCACTTCCGCCCAGCCGTCGCGCCTTGCGCCGGTAAATTCGCCGACGAACTGCTGGCGTTCGGACAGCGAGGAGCCGTAATCGTAATTTTGCTGCGCCTCATGCACGTGGCGGCGCAAAAACCCTTCGGTGTAACCGCGGTGCGCCAAACCTTCCAACGTGGTAAGCAGCGAGGGATCGAACGGCTTGCCTGCGACCGCATCGTCAATGGCGCGACGGTAAACCTGTGCGGTGCGCGCGCAGTAGTAAAAGGACTTGGTGCGGCCTTCAATCTTCAACGAATGCACGCCGAGTTGAGTCAGACGCTCTACGTGCTGGATGGCGCGCAGATCTTTCGAGTTCATGATGTAGGTGCCGTGTTCATCTTCAAAGGCGCTCATGTATTCATCCGGCTTTTGCGCTTCGGAGAGCATGAACACCTTGTCGGTCGGCGCGCCGATACCCAGCGTCGGCTCGACGGTCTGCACCGGGATCGGCTCATGCAGATGCACGATGTTGCCGGTGTCATCCTCTTTGCCTTCTTCCGCCTTGTACTGCCAGCGGCAGGCGTTGGTGCAGGTGCCTTGGTTGGGATCGCGCTTGTTGATGTAACCGGACAGCAGGCAACGGCCGGAGTAGGCCATGCACAGCGCGCCGTGGACGAAGATTTCCAGCTCCATCTCGGGGACCTGGCTGCGGATCTCGGCGATCTCCTCCAGCGACAGCTCGCGCGACAGGATCACGCGCGTCAGCCCCATCTGCTGCCAGAACTTCACCGTCGCCCAGTTGACCGCATTGGCCTGCACCGACAGATGAATGTCCATCTGCGGGAAGGCTTCGCGCACCATCATGATAAGGCCCGGATCGGACATGATCAGTGCGTCCGGGCCCATATCTATCACCGGTTTAAGATCGCGCAGGAAGGTTTTCAGCTTGGCGTTGTGCGGCGCGATGTTCACCACCACATAGAACTTCTTGCCCAGCGCGTGGGCTTCGTTGATCCCCTGCGCCAGATTCTCGTGATTGAATTCGTTGTTACGCACCCGCAGGCTGTAACGCGGCTGGCCGGCATAAACCGCATCGGCGCCATAGGCAAAGGCGTAACGCATGTTTTTCAGCGTTCCGGCCGGGGAGAGAAGTTCCGGTGTAAACATAATGAGTCTCGGTCTGATTTCAGGTCAGTATACCTGTGTCTTTCAAACTGCAGCGTTGTTGACTGCAACATGAAAGCCAGTGGGTATAACGCACCACCAAATGGCGCAGTAAAAGCGGGGGATTGTAGCGGCAGAGCGGCAAAAAATCAGCAGTTAACCGGATTTATTACAGGGGGATTGATCCCGGTCATAAGAAAAACGCGCGATGGCGATCATCGCGCGCCGGGTGACGAAGTTACGCGCTTAAATCGCGCACGTCGGTGCTTGGGCCGTTCTTGATCACCGACTGAATGCCGTTTTTCGCGGCAGTTTCAGAACTGTACATTTCACTGACGCCGATCACCTGATGGTTCTTGGCTTTCAGTACAAAGTAAGGTTGATTGCTGGTGCTGTGTTTCAATTCGTACTGCGCTTCCTGGGGGGAGTTGGTTTGCACCGAGGCAATGCCATTCTCCGCCGAGGCTTTGCTGGCGTACATCTCACTGCCCAAAATGATTTCGCCATTACTGGCTTTCAGGTTGAAGTGGTATTGCCCATTCTTTGCTTTTTTCAGCTCATAGTGACCGATTGCCATGGTTCCTCTCCTGTGGGTTCCGATAAGTGATGTAAGTGTAGCCAATAGCTTGAAATTGGGCGGCTAATAAACATCCTTTGCGCAGCATAGCTTAAAAAAGACGCAATTTTTTTGCGTTGGCGTTGAATTTCATCAGCAAGGGGCGCCAAAGCACGAGAAGCTAATGGCGAGCCCGATGCCCAAAATTGCGTAGCTTGCAGCATCGCAAAACAATGCGATTAAAAAACAAGCGAAGCATTTGGATATCGACGCTCAACAGGCATATTCTTGGAAAGGAATTCGTCAAAAGGAGTCAGGGATGGAAAGAAACGTAAAGCAGTTTAGAGACGGCAAAAGCCAGACTAACCCGGATAATTGGGATTTATTGCTGGCAATGATCGCCAAAACAGAGATGCCCCATGATTTTCTGACGGCTGAGGAACGCCGGCAGGAGGTTGTTGACCGCGACCCTTTTCGGAGCGCAGCCAGTTAGCCCTCCTTATAGCCCGTTTATCAACCGACAAGGTTCGGATTCCCAGCGATAACCCACGCCGTATACCGAGCGAATAAACGACTTTTCACCGTCGATCAGCTCCAGCTTGCGCCGCAGGTTTTTGATATGGCTGTCGATGGTTCGGTCGGTGACCACCCGGTAGTCGTCATACAGATTGTTCAGCAACTGCTCACGCGAGAAGACGTTGCCCGGTTGGCTGGCCAGGGTTTTCAACAGGCGGAATTCCGCCGGGGTGAGATCCAGCATCTGGCCTTGATAGCTGGCCTGAAAGCGCGGTTCGTCGATATGCAACTGCGTTTCTTCCTGCTGGTTTTCCAGCGGCCGATAGCAGCGGCGTAAAATGGTTTTCACCCGAGCCACCACTTCTCGCGGGCTGTAAGGCTTGCAGATGTAATCGTCCGCGCCAATCTCCAGCCCCAGCAGGCGATCAATCTCCTCAATCTTCGCCGTCACCATCACCACCGGGACATCGGTAAAACGGCGCAGTTCGCGGCATACCGTCAACCCGTCGCTGCCCGGCAGCATTAAATCCAGCAGGATCAGCGCCGGGGAGTGTTCATGTACCGCCGGCACCACCTCGCTGCCGTTGGTCAGCCAGCGGGTGGCGTATCCCGCGGCCTGCAGATAGTCCACCAGCAGTTGGCCCAGCTTGGGTTCGTCTTCAACAATCATGATTTGCAACGGCTGATTCTGGGATTCCATCATGGCGCCTTATTCATTATCGGGGTGGCAAATTCTACTGTAATCCGCACGCCGCCCAAAGGCGAGTGCGCAGCAAAGATCTTGCCGTTGTGGGCTTCCACGATGTTTTGACAAATCGACAACCCCAGGCCGGAACCGCCGCTGGCGCGGTTGCGCGAGCCTTCGGTGCGGTAGAAGCGTTCGAAAATGCGCGCCAGCTGTTCGTCGTTGACGCCGGGCCCGCTGTCCTGCCAGTAAAGCCGCAGCCGCCCCGGCAACTGTTCTGCGCCAATCTCCAGCTTACCGCCGGCGTCGGTGTAGCGCAGGCTGTTCTCCAGCAGGTTGTTGAACAACTGATTGAGACGATCGGGATCGCCGAACAGCGACGCCTGTTCCGGCAGCAGGGTGACGATCTCAAGCCCTTTGGCGCGAAAACGTTCGCGGAAGGTGGCGACCGCAATTTGCAGCAAATGTACGCAGTCGACCGACGATTTACGGTAGGCCAGTGCGCCGAGATCGGACAGCGACAGTTGATGCAGATCGTCCACCAGTTTGGTCAGGGTGGAGACTTCCGCCTGCAGCGAGCTGAGCGACGCCGGCGTAGGCTGGCGTACGCCGTCCTGCAATGCCTCCAGTTCGCCGCGCAGTACCGCCAGCGGGGTGCGCAACTCATGCGACACGTCGGCCATAAAAGCGCGCCGCATCTGCTCGTTCTTTTCCAGCGAGGTGGCTAGCTGATTGAAATCCTGCGCCAAGCGGCCGAGCTCATCCTGGCTGTCGACGGTCACGCGGGTACTGAAATCACCGGCCGCCAGCCGGTGGGTGCCGGCGACCAGCCGTTTGACTGGGGCCAACAGCCCGCGCGACATCAACCAGGTCACCGCCGCCGCCAGCAGCGTGGAGAGTGCGACTATCATCCAACTGGTGCGCTTTTGCTGCTGGTCGAAATTGATATCGGTATTGCGGGTCAGCCGCTCGACCGGCGTGGTGATCACCCAGCCGACGATTTCGTTGTTGTAGCGGATCGGATGGCGCGGGCCTTCTTTGGGCACCGGGCCGGAATGCCCCACCAGCCGGTTGAATTGATTGTCCACCACCCAAAACTGAGTGCGCCAACCTTTGGGCGGCAGATTATGGCTGCTGTCGCTGTTTTGTTCGAACGAGCGCATGATCTGGTAAATCACCTGATCGTTATTGCGCAGAAAAACCCAGTTGCCGTGATGGCTGTACTGTTCTTCCAGCGCTTCGCTCAGCATGTTGATACGTTGTTCGTTGCTGTGCTTGATGTAGCCGATGAAACCGCGTTCAAAGCTGACGCGCACGCCCCAGTGCATGGTGATCAGCACCAGCATGCAGGTGGCGAAGATGGCCAGAAACAGTTTCCCGGTGATGCCTATTCTCATTTTTGTAACCTCGTTGAACCGGTGCCCGGCTCTTTGGTCAGCGTGCGGTTTGGCGCGCTATCCGGCGGCACGCGGGCAAAAGCCAGCGCGGGCAGGGCAATGATTAACGCCATACAGCAGTAGCTGTAAATAAATGCGCTGTGTATCGCCGGGCTATCGGTGACCACCTGGTGATGGGCAAAGCTGCCAATCAGGATCCCGGCGATGCTGACGCCGAGGCTCATGGACAGCTGCATCACCATCGACAGCAGGCTGTTGCCGCTGCTGGCCAGCCGGTCCGGCAAATCTTTCAGCGTCAGGGTATTCATTGCCGAGAAGCGCAGCGAGTTGACCATGCCCTGGAAGAACAGCACCGCCGGCAGCAGCCAGATCCAGCCGATCATCGCCACCAGCGGGAAGCTCAGGCTGATCAACGCCAGCATCAGCGTGGCGGCCACCAGCACGTTACGGTAACCGAAACGGTTAACCACCCGAACCACGATACGCTTCATCCCCATGCTGCCGATAATCATCGGGATCATCATCAGCCCGGCGTGGAACGGGGAAAACCCCATGCCCACCTGCATGAACAGCGGGGTCATAAACGGCAGCATGCCGCTGCCGATACGGCCCAGCAGGCTGGCGGTCAGCCCAATCTTGTAGGTTTGGGTTCTGAATAGCCGCAGGGAGAACAGCGCCCGGCTGTTACCGCGCGCATGCCACCAGTAACCTGCCAGCGCCGCAATCCCCATCGCCACCAGCCCGGCGATAGTGGTGATGGACAGCCCCATGCCCTTGTGGCCGTCGAGCGCCAGCGTCAGCGTCGCCATCCCGATCGCCAGCATGATAAAACCGCTGACGTCGAAGCGCCGGGTCTGCATGCGGTAGTTGGGCATCAGCAGTAGCGTGGCGATGGCGCCGGCGATGCCGACCGGGATATTGATCAGGAAAATCCAGTGCCAGCTGGCGTACTGCACCAAAAAACCGCCCAGCGCCGGCCCCATCAGCGGGCCGATTTGGCCGGGCAGGGTGACGAAGGTCATTGCCGCCATATATTGCTCGCGCGGCACGATCTTCATCACCGTCAGGCGGCCGACCGGCACCATCATCGCGCCGCCGATGCCCTGGATCACCCGAGAGGCGATCAGCTCATTCAGGGTTTCCGAACGGGCGCACAGGATCGAGCCGAGGGTGAACAGCACGATGGCGCTGAAGAACACCCGCTGCACCCCGACCCGATCCGCCAGCCAGCCGCTGGCGGGCAGCATCACGGCTACCGTCAGCACGTAGGAGACGATCACCGACTGCATGCGCAGCGGGTTCTCCCCCAGGCTGACGGCCATCGACGGCAGGGCGGTGTTGACGATGGTGGTGTCCAGCGTCTGCATAAAGAAGCCGAACGCCACGATCCAGAGTTGCCACTGTACTGAGGCGGTGCGTTTTATGATCATCAGTCAACCGGGTTAATCATTAGTGAGGCAGCGGATCCAATTTCTTGCCGCGCCGGAACTTCATCTGCAGCCGGTCAAAATACAGATACACCACCGGCGTGGTGTACAGCGTCAGCAACTGGCTCATGATCAGACCGCCGGCGATGGTGATGCCGAGCGGCTGGCGCAGCTCCGCGCCGTCACCGCTGGTCAGCACCAGCGGCAATGCGCCGAACAGCGCCGCCAGCGTGGTCATCATGATTGGCCGAAAACGCAGCAGACAGGCCTGGAAAATGGCTTCTCGTGCGCCGATGCCGCCGTTGCGCTGCGCATCGAGGGCGAAGTCGACCATCATGATGGCGTTCTTCTTCACGATGCCGATCAACAGCATAATGCCGATCAGCGCGATCAGGCTGAAGGGGGCGCTGAACAGCTCCAGCGCCAGCAACGCGCCGACCCCGGCGGAAGGTAGGGTCGACAAGATAGTCAGCGGGTGAATATAGCTCTCGTAGAGTACGCCGAGCACGATATACACCGTGGCGATTGCGGCGGCGATCAGGAACAGCTGGGATTTCAGCGTGTCCTGGAATACCTGCGCGGTGCCGGCAAAGGCGCCGCGCACCGTGGACGGCACACCGAGCGCCGTTATGGTGCGTTCCACCGCGGCGGTGGCGTCTGACAAGCTGCCGCCGTCCGGCAGGTTAAAGGAGATGGTCGAGGCCGCCGACAGTCCCTGATGGTTGACCGACAGCGGCGCATTGGCCGGCTGCCAGCGGGCGAAATAGGCCAGCGGGATCGCCTTGCCGTCCTTGTTTATCACGAACATCTTGTCCAGCGAGCTGACGTCCTGGGTATAGGGCGGTGCCACTTCCATCACCACCTTGTACTGATTGAGCGGCTGATAGATGGTGGAAATCTGTCGCTGGCCGAAGGCGTTGTTCAGCAGGGCGTTGGCGTCGGAGACCGAAATGCCGAGCCGTGCCATGGTTTCACGATCGTAGATCAGATCCATCTCCGAGCCTTTGTCCTGTTGGTCGGAGTTGACGTCCGCCAGCTCCGGCAGCGCGGCCAGCGCGGTACGGATCTTCGGCTCCCATTCGCGCAGCGCGGCGAGATCGTCTGCCAGCAGCGTGTACTGGTAGCTGGCGTTGGATTGCCGGCCGCCGACGCGGATGTCCTGCACCGCCATCAGGAACAGGCTGGCCCCCGGCTCTTTCGCCAGCCGGGCGCGCAGCCGGGCGATCACCTTCTGCGCGTCATCGCTGCGCACCGAAAGCGGCTTCAGCGAGATAAACATCGACCCGCTGTTGGTGCGCGAACCGCCGGTAAAACCGGTGACGTTTTCCACGTCCTTGTCTTCGCGCACGATCTTCATGAAGTCTTCCAGTTTGACGCGCATCGCCTGGAAGGAAATGCTCTGGTCAGCCTGGATAAAGCCCATCAGGCGGCCAGTGTCCTGTTCCGGGAAGAAGGTTTTCGGGATGCTGACATACAGCCAGACGTTGAGCGCGATGGTGGCGAAAAATATCGCCAGCACCCAGCGCGAGTGGCCGAGCACCCAGTTCAACGAGCGGCCGTAGCCCTGTTGCAATGCCAGCAACATTTTGCCGAAGCCGCGAATACGCCGCTGCGCGCGCGTCGGCTGGTGGCGCAGCAGGTAGGCGCACATCATTGGCGTCAGCGTCAGCGAGACGATCAGCGACAGCCCGATCGACACCGACAGGGTGACGGCGAACTCGCGAAAAAGCCGCCCGGGCAGGCCGTCCATCAGCAGCAACGGGATAAACACCGCCACCAGCGACACGCTCATCGACAGCACGGTAAAGCCGACCTCCCGCACCCCTTGCAGCGCGGCGTTGAGTGGTTTCATGCCGGCCTCGACGTGGCGCGAGATATTCTCCAGCACCACGATGGCGTCATCGACCACAAAACCGGTGGCGATGGTCAGCGCCATCAACGACAGGTTATTCAGGCTGAAGCCGCACAGGTACATGGCGGCGAAGGAGCCGATCAGCGACACCGGCACCGCGACCGCCGGGATCAGCGTGGCGCGGCCGGAGCGCAGGAAGATGAACACCACCAGGATCACCAGGCCGATGGCGATCACCAGCGACTGCTCCACTTCCGCCAGCGAGGCGCGAATGGTCGGCGAACGATCCTGGGCGATATTCAGCTGGATTGACGCCGGAATACTGTCCTGCAACGTCGGCAGCTCGGCGCGAATGCGATCGACGGTTTCAATGATGTTGGCGTCCGGCGCACGGCTGATCGCCAGAATAATCGCCGGTTTGGCATTGGTCATGCCGGCGTTGCGTACGTCCTGTACCGAGTCTTTGACCTCGGCCACATCCCCCAGCCGCACCGCCGAGCCGTTGTTGTAGTGGATAATCAACGGCCGATAGGCATCGGCGGTTTTCAACTCGTCGTTGGCCTGGATCTGCCAGCGCTGCTGCGGGCTTTCCACCGATCCCTGCGGCCTGCGTACGTTGGCGCCGCTGATGGCCTGGCGCACGGTGTCCAGCGATACGCCCTGGTTGAACAGGGCGGTCGGGTTCAACTCCACCCGCACCGCAGGCAGCGAGCTGCCGCCGACCGAGACGTCGCCCACGCCTTCGGTCTGGGCGATTTTCTGTGCCAGTTTTGTGGAGGCAAAGTCGTACAGTTGGCCCTGGCTGTAAGTCTCCGACGTCAGCGTCAGGATCATGATCGGCGCGTCGGACGGGTTGACCTTACGGTAACTCGGGCGGTTCGGCATGCCGGTGGGCAGCAGGCTTTGCGCGGCGTTGATCGCCGCCTGCACGTCGCGGGCGGCGCCGTTGATATCGCGATTGAGATCGAACTGCAAGATCACCCGCGTGCTGCCCAGTGAGCTCATCGAGGTCATCTCGTTGACCCCGGCAATCCGCCCCAGCGCACGCTCCAGCGGTGTCGCCACCGACGAGGCCATGGTTTCCGGATCGGCACCCGGCAGTGAGGCGCTGATCGAAATCACCGGGTAATCGACCTGCGGCAGCGGCGAGACCGGCAGCAGGCTAAAGCCAATCACACCGCTGATGGCTATCGCCAGCGTCAGCAGCGTGGTGGCGACCGGCCGGTAGATGAACAAGGCGAAGAATTTCACGGCAACTCCTGCGCATCGGGCTGGCGACGGGTATTGCGCGCCAGTTTGTCAAACAGCAGGTAGATCACCGGCGTGGTGAACAGCGTCAGGATCTGGCTCATCACCAGCCCGCCGACCATACAAACCCCGAGCGGGTGACGCAGCTCAGCGCCGGCGCCGGTGCTGAGCATCAGCGGCAGTGCGCCAAGCAATGCCGCCAGCGTGGTCATCAGGATCGGCCGGAAACGCAGCAGGCAGGCCTGATAAATCGCGTCGTACGGCGTCATGCCCTGTTCACGCTCGGCGGCCAGCGCGAAGTCGATCATCATGATGGCGTTTTTCTTCACGATACCGATCAGCAAGATGATGCCGATAATGGCAATCACGTCCAGCTCGCTGCCGGCCATCATCAGCGCCAGCAGTGCGCCGACCCCGGCGGTCGGCAGGGTGGAGAGAATGGTCACCGGGTGAATAAAGCTCTCGTACAGCACGCCCAGCACGATATACATCGCCACCACTGCCGCCAGGATCAGCCACAGCGTGCTGCCCAGCGCCGCCTGGAACGCCAGCGTCGCGCCCTGGAACTGGGTTGTGATGTCTTTCGGCATGTTGAGGTTTTTTTCCGCCAGGGTAATGGCGTCCACCGCTTCGCCGAGCGAATAGTTGCCCGCCACGTTAAACGAGATGGTCGCCGCCGGGAATTGATCGAGATGGTTGACCGACAGCGGCCCAAAGCGTTCCTCGATTTTGGCGAGGGTGCTCAGCGGCACCGTGGTGCCGTTGCTGCTGGTCAGACGGATATCGTTCAGCGCCGCCAGCCCCGGCGTGGTGCTCACATCGTGCTCCAGCACCACGCGGTACTGGTTGGCCTGGGTGTAAATGGTGGAGATCAGCCGCTGGCCGAAGGCGTTGTACAGCGCGTTGTCCACGTCGCTCATGCTGATGCCAAGGCGCGAGGCCGAATCGCGATCGACATTCACGTAGGCCACCAGCCCTTGATCCTGCCAGTTGCTGCTCACGTCCGCCAACTGCGGCGTCTGCTTGAGTTCGGCCATCAGCTGCGGCACCCACAGGCTGAGATCGTCCAGCGACATCGCCTGCAAGGTAAACTGGTATTGCGTGCGGCTGACCTGGGTGTCGATGGTCAGATCTTGTACCGGCTGCAGATACAGCTTCACGCCGGGGAACTGTGCGCTTTGTTGTTGCAGGCGGGCGATGATCGCCGGAATGCGTTCACTGCGCTCGCTCAGCGGTTTAAGGTTGATCTGCAAACGGCCGCTGTTGAGCGTGGCGTTGCTGCCGTCGACGCCGACGAACGACGTCAGGCTTTCCACCGCCGGATCTTTGAGGATTTCCGCCGCGACCTGCTGTTGGCGTTCGGCCATATTGCTGAACGACACCGTCTGCGGCGCTTCCACCGTGCCCTGAATAATGCCGTTGTCTTGCAGCGGGAAGAAGCCTTTCGGGATCAGCAGATACAGCAGCACCGTCAGCGCCAGGGTGCTCAGCGCCACGCCGAGCGTCAGCCACGGGTGATTCAACACGATTTTCAGCCACTTGCCGTACTGCGCAATCACCCGGTCGAAGAAGCGCTCGGAGGCGGCGGAAAACCGGTTCTGCTTGCGCAGCGATTCATGGCTCAGCATGCGTGCGCACATCATCGGCGTCAGCGTCAGCGACACCACGGCGGAAATCAGGATCGCCACCGCCAACGTTACGGCGAACTCGCGGAACAGCCGGCCAACGATATCGCCCATAAACAACAGCGGAATCAATACCGCCACCAGCGAGAAGGTCAGGGAGATAATGGTGAAGCCGATTTCGCCGGCGCCTTTCAGCGCCGCATCGAGCGGTTTTTCGCCCTTTTCGATATAGCGCGAGATGTTTTCGATCACCACGATGGCGTCATCGACCACAAAACCGGTGGCGATGGTCAGCGCCATCAGCGTCAGGTTATTGATCGAGAAACCGAGAAAATACATGGCGGCAAAGGTGCCGACCAGCGACAGCGGTACCGCGACGCTCGGAATAATGGTGGCCGGCACGTTGCGCAGGAACACGTAAATCACCATCACCACCAGCGCGACCGCCAGCAACAATTCAAACTGCACGTCGTTGACCGAAGCGCGAATGGTGGTGGTGCGATCGGTCAGCACCTTGACGTCCACCGACTTCGGCAGGCTTTTTATCAGCTGCGGCAACATTTCGCGAATGCTGTCGGCGGTGGTGATCACGTTCACGCCCGGCTGGCGTTGAATGTTCAGCACGATCGCCGGTTGCTTGTTGGCCCAGGCGGCCAGGCGGGTATTTTCCGCCCCCTGTTCGATGGTGGCGACATCCTGCAACCGAATTGCCGCACCGTTTTGGTAGGCGACAATCAGTTGGCGGTAGTCGTCGGCGGATTTCATCTGATCGTTGGCGGAAAGCGTCACCGAGCGCGTCGGCCCGTCCAGGCTGCCTTTGGCGGAGTTGACGTTAGCGCTGCCGATGGCGGTGCGGATGGTTTCGCTGTCCAGACCGTAGGCGGCCACCGCCGCGGCGTTGAGCTTCACGCGCACCGCCGGCCGCTGGCCGCCGGAGAGGGTAACCAGACCTACGCCGGTCACCTGGGAAATTTTTTGTGCGACACGGGTTTCCACCATGTCTTCCACCTGGGTCATCGGCATGGCGGTCGAGGTGACGGCCAGCGTCATGATCGGCGGATCCGCAGGGTTGACCTTGCTGTAAATCGGTGGGTAGGGCAGATCGCTCGGCAGCAGGTTGGTGGCGGAGTTGATCGCCGCCTGCACTTCCTGCTCGGCGACGTCGAGCGGCAGTTCGAGCTGGAACTGCAGCGTTACCACCGACGCGCCGCCGGAGCTTTGCGACGCCATTTGTTTCAGGCCGGACATCTGGCCAAACTGGCGCTCCAGCGGGGCGGTAATGGCCGAGGTGACCACGTCCGGGCTGGCGCCGGGATACAGGGTGACCACCTGAATGGTCGGGTAATCCACCTCTGGCAGGGCGGAAACCGGCAGGGAGCGGTAGCCGATAATCCCCGCCAGCAAAATAGCCACCATCAACAGCGTGGTGGCGACCGGGCGCAGAATAAACAGGCGGGAGGGGCCGCCGGCGTTAGGTGGCATCGCCTGCATCAGGATTTCCTCTGTGCGAGCGGCTTGCTGCCCGGCGTGGCCGCCGCCGGGGTGGCCTGCGGTGTCACCACTTCAACCTGCATGCCTTCTGTCAGGCGATCGATACCGTCGGTCACTACCCGGTCACCGGCGTTCAGGCCGGCGCTGATAACCACTTGTCGGCTGTCCTGCACGCCGGTGGTCACGCGGTGCTTGCTGACCTTGTTGTCTTCGCTCAGGGTCCAGACGAAGTTGCCTTCGTTGCCCATCTGCAGCGCGGCGGTCGGGATGACAATCGCGTTATGCAGGGTAGCCACCTTCAACCGGGCGTTGACGAACTGGTTCGGGAACAGCGCATCGTCTTCATTGGTGAAACGCGCCTTCAGCTTGATGGTGCCGGTCGTGGTGTCAATCTGGTTGTCCAGACTCAGCAGCGAACCGGTCGCCAGTTGAGTCTGGTTGGTGCGGTCCCAGGCTTCGACGCTGACCGGACCGGCTTTTTGCGCCTTGAGCAAATCGCTGATATTGCCTTCCGGCAGGGTGAACACCACGTCGATAGGGTGGGTCTGGGTGATCACCACGATGCCGGTGGTGCTGCCGCTGGTGATGTAGTTGCCGACGTCGACCAGTTTCAGGCCGACGCGGCCGTCAATCGGCGCGGTGATGCGGCTGTAGGTGATTTGCAGTTTGGCGCTGTCGACCGAGCCCTGATCGGCTTTGATCGCGCCTTCGGTTTGTTGCACCAGCGAGAGCTGGGTATCCAGATCCTGACGTGAAACCAGGTTGGTTTTCGCCAGTTGCTGGTAGCGCGCCAGATCCCGACGCGCATTGGCGAGTGTCGCCTGATCTTTTGCCAATTGCCCCAAAGCCTGCGTCAGTTGCACTTCAAACGGACGCGGGTCGATTTCGACCAGCAAATCGCCGGCTTTGACCTGTTGGCCCTCGGTAAAGTGGACGGCCATCAGTTGGCCGTCGACCCGGCTGGTGACGGTAACGGTATTGGCGGCGGTGGCGGTGCCCAACCCGGAGAGATAGCGCGGTACCGTCTGTTCGGTGGCGGTTGCCGCCTGTACCGGCGACATCGGCGCGCCGCGTCGGCCACCCGCCGCGGCTTTGCCGCCACCGGCGCGAGGTGTGGCAGAGGCCGTATCTGATGCGGGAACCGCAGTATTGAAGTGACGCCAAATCAGAACGGCGGCAATGACCACTATCACCACAACCAGCAGGCGTGGCAGCAGTGAACGACGTTGGGTTTTTGCATTCATGGTGGCGAAAATTCTCTCCAAAAGGCAGGGGTGCGGGCACTCATTGCCACAAAAGTTACACTCCTTACAGAATACTAGTTTAGCCAGTAAAGACGGCATAAAAATGAAGGAAATATGGAGGAATCGTCAGCATTATCTGAATATATCCGTCATCTTTCAAACCGCAGCGTTGTTGGCTGCACGCACTCACCCCAATCACTTACCTAAGTAAGCTCATGGGGACTCCTGCGCTTGCCGCCTAGCTGCAATTTGAAAGCTATAGGATATAAATTGACTATGTTTATAAGTGATTTATTCCGGCTTATAGCCAATGCGTTTTAACGATTTCTTGATTCCGCGCTAATAATTAACCTGCAAATCATTTATCCCATGGAGCATGCAATGAGCAAAAGAGAATTGGGCCGTTCGGGCATTCAGGTGCCGGCATTGACCTTCGGCGGCAATGTGTTTGGCTGGACGGCGGATCGCGAGACGTCATTCAGCCTGCTGGACGCGCTGGTGGAAAACCAGCTCAATTTCATCGATACCGCCGACGTCTATTCGAGTTGGGCGCCGGGTAATCAGGGTGGAGAGTCCGAAGCCACGATTGGCGAGTGGCTGAAAAAAAGCGGTAAACGCGATCGGGTGATTATCGCCACCAAGGTGGGCAAGCCGATGGGCGAAGGCAAACAGGGGCTGTCGCCGCGCTACATCCAACAGGCGGTGGAAGACTCGTTGCGCCGCCTGCAGACCGACTATATCGATCTCTATCAATCGCACGACGACGACCGGGACACGCCGCTGGCGGAAACCCTGGCCGCGTTCGATGCGCTGATCAAGGCCGGTAAGGTGCGGGCGATAGGCGCTTCCAACTATCAGGCCGATCGCCTGGAAGAGGCGCTGAAAGTGAGCGAGCAGGAAGGGCTGGCGCGTTACGAAACCCTGCAACCGGAATACAACCTGTACGCGCGCGAAGGGTTCGAAAAAGAGCTGGCGGCGGTGACGCAACGCCACGGCCTGGGGGTGATCAACTTCTTCTCGCTGGCCAGTGGCTTCCTGACCGGCAAATACCGCAGTGCGCAGGATGAGGGCAAAAGCCAGCGCGGGGACCGTATTGTGGCGCAATATCTCAACCCGCGCGGTTTCCGCATTTTGGCGGCGTTGGATCGGGTGGCGGAAAAACACCGCACTTCGCCGACGCAAGTCTCGCTGGCCTGGTTGATCGCCCGGCCGGGCATCACTGCGCCGATCGTCAGCGCCACGTCGTTAAAGCAGTTGGATGAGCTGATCGCCGCTACCCGGCTGCAACTGGACGCCGATGATATCAAGGTGCTGAACGAGGCCAGCGCCTGGTAATAGGGATTACCGGGCGGTAATTTTGCTCTATCCTGAATGGGTCAATGTGATCCATTCAGGGAGCAGCAATGCAAAGCGATATTATCAACGATCTTGCCGCGCTGGAGCAGCTGTACGGCAAACCCGCCGCGCCGTCGATATTTAAAGAAGTCAGTTACATTCACCCGGTCTACCGTCCCTTTATCGAAGCTGCACCTTTTGCCGCGTTGTCCACCGTCGGGCCTGATGGGATGGACGTTTCCCCACGCGGCGATCCGCCCGGTTTCATTCATATCGAAGATGAGAAAACCCTGCTGCTGCCGGACCGGCGCGGTAACAACCGTATCGACAGCCTGCGCAATATCCTGCACGACAACCGGGTGGCGCTGCTGTTGCTGATCCCCGGTATCGGCGAAACGCTGCGGATTAACGGCCGTGCGGAGATTGTTGTGGCGCAAGAGGTGCTGCAGCGCTTCGCCCACCGCAAAATGCTGCCGCGCTCGGTGCTGCGCATTCATGTGGAGGCGGTGTTTTTCCAGTGCAGCCGGGCGATATTGCGCTCAGGGCTGTGGGACGAAGCCAGCCACCTTGAGCGTTCGGCACTGCCCAGCACCGGCAACATTCTGGCCGAAGTGAGTAAAACGCAGTTTGACGGCGACGAGTACGACAGCGCACTGCCGCAGCGGCTGCGGGATACGCTGTATTAGCGCGGCGTGGCGTTCAACAACGCCAGCAGCCGGGCGAGGCAGCTTTCCACCGGCTGGCCGGCGGTATCGATGCGGGCCACAGGCGTGGCCCAGGGCGTATAGTCATGATCGATAACGCTCTGCCAACCGGGGAGTTTCAGCCCGGCGATATCCCCGTCGCGGGTTTCCACCCGGCGGCGGTGTTCGGTGCTGTCGGAACAGTAGACTTCAATATCAAAGCAAGCGGTGCCGGCGCGTTGCGCCACGCCATGCCAGGCGGCCCGCGTCACCGGCAGCGGGTTGACCGAGTCGGCAATCACCCGGTGGCCCAAACGCAGGTTGTCTTCGGCCACGCCATAAGCGGCAAAGTAACCGGCCGGCCCAATGTCGCCCGCCAGCATGCCGCTGTTGCGGATAGCCTGTTCAAGAGTGTCTATGCGCAGATGAATAGCCGGTAGCCTGGCCGCCAGTGCTCGCGCCAGTGTGGTTTTACCGCTGCCCGGCAGCCCGGAAAAAACAATCAGCATTGCTGTGCCCGCCATTGTTGCTGTCCCAGCCGATACACTACATGGTTTTGCAGCGGATGGCCCTGCGGCAAGCGCGGGTGCAGGAAGCTTTCGCCGTTGAACGCCATGCCAATACGCGCCATTACCCGACGCGAAGGTTGGTTGACGGTAGCGGTAAAGGACACCACTTCATCCAGTTGCAGCGAATTAAAGGCGGTAGCCAGTACCGCCCTGGCCGCTTCGCTGGCGTAGCCGTTGCCCCAATGGGGGGCCGCCAACCGCCAGCCGATTTCCACGCAGGGGGAGCAGGGCAGATCGTCCGCCCGCCTCGCCAGCCCGACAAAGCCGATAAAAGGCGCGCCGCCTTTCACTTCCAGTGCCCAAAAGCCCCAGCCGTGCAGGCGCATGAACCGGCGGATGTTGTCGGCCTGCGCGTCGCTTTGATCGGCTGTCATCACTGAAGGGAAATAACGCATGACTTGCGGATCGGCGTTGAGGGCGGCAAAGGCCGGCAGGTCTTCGTCGCGCCAGGCGCGCAACCGCAGCCGAGCGCTTTCAGGGGAGAGTATTTCAGACATCACTGGCCTCCAATGACCGGGGCGCGGCAGGCCGCGCCCACGGGCAATTAACGGAACAGCGTTTGCGCCCAGCGCGCCAGCCCGGCGGTGACCGAGCCGAAATCGTTGCCGCCGACGATAGGAATGCCAGGCAGCTGTTGTTGCAGCGCGGCGCGCAGCAGCGGTGAGCGTGCGCTGCCGCCGGTGAGATAAATCACCTCCGGCGCGGTCTGGCTGCTGGCCAGCGCGGCACTGACCTGTTCCTGAATACGCAACAGCGGCTGAGAGATAGCGTCGGCCAACTGATCCTGGCTGATGGTTTCCGCCAGTTCCGGTTGGACGAACGCCAGCGGTGCGTGGGTGGTTTGCTGTGCGGACAGGGCGATTTTACTCTCCTCCGCCGCGCGCACCAAACGGTAGCTTAACCGTTGTTGGTGTACTTTCAGCAGGCGCTTGACCTTTTCCGGATCGGCGGCGTCGCGGATCAGATCCCGCAGCATACGGCCGTTGGCGGCGCTGTAGAAATCGATCTGCGCCGGCACGTCGTTGGTGGCTACCGCGTTCCAGTAAGGCAGCGCAGGCAGGGCGATGCCCTTTTCGGTTTCGCCGCCCATGCCGAACAGCGGCATCAACTGTTTGAACGCCAGCATGATGTCCAGATCGTTACCGCCGACGCGGCAACCGCTGTGCCCCAGCAGGCTCTGCTGGCGATCGGCGCGATCGCGCCATTGCGGCCCCATCAACAACACCGAACAGTCGGTGGTGCCGCCGCCGATGTCCACCACCAGCACGGTTTTCTCTTCGTTCAGCGTGGCTTCGAAGTCCAGACCTGCCGCTACCGGCTCGAACTGGAATTCAATATCCTTAAACCCGGCACGTTCGGCGGCGCGCTGCAAAATGCCCTGCGCCTGCCGGTTGGCGTCTTCACCGCCGATGCCCTGGAAGTTGATCGGGCGGCCGATGACCGCCTGGCTGATGCTGCTCTGCAGCACGTTTTCGGCCTGGCGTTTGATGTGGAACATCATGGCGCACACCAGGTCTTCGAACAGCGCGATCTGCTGCGGTTTCAGGCCGTTGGCGCCGAGGAAGGATTTCGGTGAGCGGACAAAATAGACTTCTTCCGGATCTTCAACGTACTGCGCCAGTGCCTGCAGGCCAAACTGCACGCTGTCATTGCCGACCGGAATGTCTTCTTCGCGGTTGTAGTTGATGGCCCTGCGCAGCAACTGTTGGTTCTCTTCGCTGCCGGTCGGCACCTGCCAGTGGCGGTGCAGGCATTCGCTCACCGCTTCGCGCGTCGGTGCGCACAGCATCGACGGCAGGTAAGGCTCGTTGTTTTCCAGCGTCAGCAGCTCGGGGCCGTTATCTCGCATCACTGCGACGGAACAGTTGGCCGTTCCGTAGTCAAATCCAATAAACATGTCTTTTCTCTAATCCCCATGCCAATGAAGGGGGGCGACTTTACCCGAGTCCCGGCCCCTGGGCAACGTATGCGCGCTTAACTGACGAAAAATTTAGCGGGGTGGGCGGCGCTATGCTTAACTTAGGCTTCCTGTCTTAATGTCCGAATCCCGCACGTCAGCGCGCCAGCCGAGTCGCATAATGAACAAAAAACTGACCCCGAGCGTTGCCATGAAAAACCAGCAACAGGCCTTGTATGACGCACTGAGTGCGCGCGATCGAAAATTTGACGGCCGCTTTTTCGTCGGCGTGTCGTCGACCGGCATCTATTGCCGACCAGTGTGCAGCGCCCGCACGCCGAAAATCGAAAACTGCACTTTTTATCCCAGTGCGGCGGCGGCGGAACTGGCGGGGTTTCGCCCCTGCCTGAAGTGCCGGCCGGAGCTGGCGCCGGGATTGGCGCTGATCGATCTCGGCAATCGTTATGCGCAGGTGGCGGTGCAACTGATTGAGCAGGGCTACTTGTCCGAACACAGCTGCGAGCAATTGGCGGTGCGGCTGGGGATTTCCGATCGCCACCTGCGGCGCATCTTTGCCGATCAGTTTGGCGCATCGCCGATTGATTACGCCCAGTCACATAGGCTGTTGCAGGCCAAGCGGCTGCTGGCGGATACCGATTTGCCGTTGAGCGAGGTGGCGTTTGCCGCCGGTTTCGGCAGCCTGCGGCGGTTTAATGAATTGTTCAAGGCGCGCTACCGGCTGATCCCCTCCGCGCTGCGCAGCAACGGTAGCCGCAATGAGCGCACCGTCGCCAGTGGGTTGGTGTTTCATCTGGCTTATCGCCCGCCGTATGACTGGCCGCGCATGCTGGGCTTTTTACAGACGCGCGCGGTGAGTGGTGTGGAAAAAGTGCAGGATAAACAGTATTTGCGGTCGATCGCCGTCACTCTGGGCGGGGCGGAGTACCGTGGTTGGGTCAGCGTGCTGCCGGAAGAGGCGCGTAACCGGGTGCGGGTAGAAATTGCGCCTTCGCTGAGCCGGGTGACCACCGAGGTGCTGCGGCGTATCCGCCAGCTATTCGATTTGGACGCTGCCCCGGATCTTATCGCCAATGCGTTAGGGACATTAGCCGCCGATGCGCCGGGCCTGCGGCTGCCTGGCTGCGTCAACAGTTTCGAGCAGGCGACCCGCGCGGTGCTGGGGCAACTGGTCAGCGTGAAGATGGCGGCCACCTTTGCCGGGCGTATGGCCGAACGCTGGGGCACCGCGCTGGAACAGCCTTACGACGGCATTACCCATGTGTTTCCCAGTGCTGAACGGGTGGCTCAATTGCAGCCCGAAGATTTGCGCCCGCTGGGGGTGCAGCTCAAACGCGCGGCGGCGCTGATCGCCATTGCACAGGCGGCCACCGAAGGGCGATTGCAGTTAGATAACGTGCTGGATATAGAGCAGGGGATCAAGGCGCTGACCGCGCTGCCGGGTATCGGCAGTTGGACGGCGAGCTACATCGCCATGCGAGCCTGGTCATGGCCGGATGTATTTTTAACGGGGGATTATCTGATCAAACAGCGTTTCCCTGGCATGACGCCGCGCCAGATTGAGCGCTATGCCGAACGCTGGCGGCCGTGGCGTTCCTACGCCACGCTGCATTTGTGGCATAACGACGGCTGGGCACCGCTGACAGAGGCTGCCGGGTAGGGTTACTCTTTTGTGGCGATAAGCGCCAGCAGGCTGCTGATGCCTTCGCGCATCAGAAAGCTCAGCAGCTTTTCGCGTTCGCTTTGCGTCAGGTGGTAGTAATACTCAATCCACACGGCCAGCGGCGGCTGGCGTTCCACCTGGTAGGCAGCCGGCTCCTCTTGCAGCATCAGCAAGCTGCGCGCACCGATGGGCAGGCTGTCGATATGGTATTCCACGGCCTTGCCCTGTATGCCTTCTCGGCGGCGGCTGATCCAGCCTTCGCGCCGGGCTTTCAAATTGATTCCCTGTGGTGAGGTGGGTAATCCTGCAATGCCTGTAAGCTCCCTGGCGGCGAACCACTCATTTTTCATAGCCATAATCCCTGGGCAATCGTACGCAAAGACGGTGTTCTAAACGGCCTGACTGGCGTTTTTGATCGCCGTCCGGCGATGTCATGTTATTCAAACGATTAATCTTTACCCATTAGTTATACCATTAACTCAAGCTTGGCTAAGCAAAAAAAGATCGGCAGGGGGCGTGCGGCCGATGATAAGGCCGCAGTCTGAAAGACAGGGGAAAGGCTAGGGTTAGCGGATGCCGAAATAACCGCTGCTGAGCAGCTCCGACAGCGTCAGTTCCAGTGCCACGGTGTCGCCGTCGGCCAGATCGACGCCGATGGCCTGCAGCGTATTGAGCGTGATCTGCTGGTGCGCCGGGCCGGCCAGCGTCTGGGCGTGTACCCGGTGAGCCGCACTGTTGAGCATAGACACCATCAGCTCGTCCATCTGATTGCAATGCACGTTGGTGATAAAGCGTTCGTCGATGCGGATATAGTCAATCTTCTGGCCTTGCAACTCGTCGAAGGCATTGAGGTTGTGGCCAAAACCGTTGACGATCAGCTTGCAACCCCGTTGTTGCAGTTGATGGATAAATGGTCTGCAGATAGCCGCATGTTCGAGTAGCGCGGTGTCATCGACCATCAACAGCAGGGCTTCAGGTTGCAATGGGGAAGCGTCGAAAGTTGTCAGCAGGTCGCGCTGGAATTGCGCATCGAGCAGGCTGTCGGTCGCCAGCGGCAGCGCCACTGACAGCCCCTTGCGGCTAATGTCGACGGCGTTCTGCGTCAAAATTTGCCCGATGATCCAACGATCCAGATCCGGCTGCAGGTTATAAATCTGTGCGGCGGCGATAAACTCGTCGCGGGTCAACGACCGGTTGTCCAGCGTCATAACCTGTAGTTTCAATTGATAAAAACAGACTGCTTGCGGCGTTTTGGGCGGTGCCGCCGCGGTGACGTGCAACACCAACTGCCCGTCGGCGATGATGTCTGCCACTTCCTGCCGTGCCAGGAAATGATGCTGGCGTTCCAGCATCGTTTTCTGGCGTGCTTCGTAGAGATAAACCTGGCCGCGGCCACGATGCTTGGCGGTATAACAGGCGATATCCGCCTGAGCCAGCAGTTCGCCGCTCTTGCCGCCGGCGGCATCGATGCGGGTGATGCCCGCACTGGCGCCGACGTGATAAATCTTCCCTTCCCAAAAAAACGGGTATTGGCTGATGTGGTTAATCAGTTGCTGCGTAAGCGATTTGGCCTGTTCCCGCGAGCAGTCGAACAGGATCAATCCAAACTCGTCGCCGCCGAGCCGGGCCAGGCAGTCGCTGTTGCGCAGATGGTGCAGCATCAACTGAGCGATATCTTTTAACAGCGTGTCGCCGGCGGCATGGCCGGCACTGTCATTGACCGCCTTGAAGCGGTCGAGATCGAGAAATACCAGCGCATGCTGCTGATTTTCACTGGCTCCGGCGAGGGTGGATTTCAGGCGTTTCTCAAAATTGGTGCGGTTTGGCAAGCCGGTCAGTGCATCGTGCGAGGCGCTGTAACTCAGTTTTTTCATCAGTTCGCGGGAGGCGGTGACGTCTTGTAATACCATCACTGCACCCATCACTTCGCCGTCCACCGTTTTCAGCGGTGATACCGACTGCTGAATGTCGAAATGGCGCCCGTCGCGGCTGTGCAGCACCAGGGCATAATCCGCCGAAAGCAGCCGGTTTTCCTGCAGGCAGCACTGGATCGGGTTTTCCACTTCTTCGCCATCTTTGCCATTGGTCAGGCGCACCACGCCGGCGATAGGCATGCCGATCGCCAGGCTCATCGACCAGCCGCACATTTGTTCGGCCACCGGGTTCATAAAGGTGATACGCATTTCGTCGTCGGTGGAGATTACGCCTTCGCCGATGGCGTCGAGTGTAATGTGCAGGCGCTCTTTTTCTTCGTGCAGCGCTCCGGTGAGGTTTCTGACCTCCGTCATGTCGATGTTGGTGCCGAGCATGCGCAAGGGGCGGCCCTGTTCGTCCAGAATGACGTTGCCCTGGCCACGAATGTGGCGCACTTTCCCCTGGCGGGTGAGCAACCGGAATTCCAGAATGAACGGCCGTGGGTGTTCCAGCAAAGAGGCGATCTCAAGGTCGGTGCGTTCGCGGTCCTCCGGCAACAGCAGCGTGCGCCACAGCGACAGCGTCGGTGTCTGGTCCGGGCTGAGGTCATAAAGCTCATACATGCGTTTGTCCCAGGTGAGGACTTCGTCGTGCATCATCCATTCCCAAACGCCGACGCCGCCTACCTGATTGGCCAGCGTGATGCGTTCTACCAACCGGTGGTTTTCCGCTGCGGTGTGCTTCAGTTCACTGATGTCTTCCACCTGAGAAATAAAATACAGCGGCAGGCCTTCGGGATCGCGTACCAGCGATACCGCCAGCAGTGCCCAGACGTGTTCGCCGTCGCTGCGAATATAGCGTTTCTCCAGGGTATAGCTGCTGATATGGCCGTCGAGCAGATCGCGCACCTGGGACATATCGGCGTCCAGATCGTCCGGGTGGGTGATTTCCTGGAACGTCAGCCGTTGCAGCGCCTCTGGCGTGTAGCCCAGCAGTTTGCACAGCGCCTGGTTGACCTGCAACCATTTCCCCTGCGGCGAAACCAACGCCATACCGATGGCGGAATACTCCAACGCATTGCGAAAACGGGTTTCGCTTTCGACGATATGCCGTTTTTCCTCGCGGAAGGCGTGCATCACCATTGCCATCGAATGCGCCGGGATCAAAATCAGCAAAATCGGCAGGTAAATATCGATGTCGCTGAGGGGAGTTACGGGCGGATGGATTTGCAGTAACCCGAATGTAATCATCACTGTGACCATCAGCGTGGTGCAAAAACAGATGATGAAGGTTTCCAGCCGCAGCAGTGCGATCGCCGCCCACAACAGCGGCAGAATAACGAAGGTGAATGGGAAGGGCAGATGGCTCAGCGCCAGATAGCTGAAGGCCAGTGTCACCATCAGCGTCAGCAACAGCGAAAACAGGTTAAGCGTTTCCAGCATGCGGCGACGATACACCAGCCCGATTGGCGTTAGCGACAACACGCCAATCGCCTCTGAAATAAACCAGGTGCTGAACAGGTGCCAGAATGTTTGTCCGGGCGCAGGTGCCCACCAGGCTGCCAGCAGGGCGCTGAACAAGGGGGTGAATATCACCGCGCAGACCACGAATTTCCCCCAACTGGCCAGGTCGTTCAGCGGATCCTCCGCCAACAGCAGGCGGCGCAACAGCAACGTGCTGACCACGGCTTCCAGCAGGTTGAGCAGTGCCAGCTTGACCGGCAGCCAGCTGTAGCCGAACAGGATGATGCTGGCGGCGACGATGGCCAGCCAGAATGCCAACAGCGGCAACCCCCACAGCTTCGTCGGTTGCCGGTACAGTGCCACGATAATGGCGGCGGTCGGGAACCACAGCGACGTAAAATGGCTGGACTTGCTGGAGAGCGCCAGGCTCAGCAGCGCCAGGAAAAATACCGTCAGCGTCGCCAGCAGCGTCTGTCTCAGCCAAGTGCCTTTACGCGTGGTGACGTGAGTGGGTGCGCTAATATCCATAGATAACCTTATCGCGGCATCTGTCAGTGAACGAGGTCATGACGCGGATAGAATGAGACGATTTATTGGCAAAGGGTAGTACAGCTCGGTAATAAAACCTACCGAATCATACGGCTTTAGTGAGCTAACGCAAAAGCCGGCGCGGGCGCCGGCGATAAAGGGTCAAAGCAGGAACAGCGTCGCCAGGCCAAGGAAGATAAAGAAGCCGCCGGTGTCGGTCAGCGCGGTGATCAAGACGCTGGAGCCCACTGCCGGATCGCGCCCCATTTTGATCATGGTCATCGGGATCACCACGCCCATCAGCGCCGCCACCAACAGGTTGAGGATCATCGCCAGCGTCATCACGCCGCCCATCGCCCAGTCCCCGTACAGCAGCCAGGTGACTACCCCCATGATGCCGCCCCAGACAACGCCGTTGATAATCGCCACCCCCAGCTCTCTCAACATCAGGCGGGAGATATTACCGACTTCGATCTGGTGCAGCGCCAGCGCGCGGACGATCATGGTGATGGTCTGGTTGCCGGTGTTGCCGCCGATACCGGCGACGATCGGCATCAACGCCGCCAGCGCCACCAACTGCGAAATGGTGTGTTCAAACATGCCGATGACGCGCGAGGCGATAAACGCGGTGCACAGGTTGATAGCCAGCCATGCCCAGCGAGTTTTTACTGCTTTCATGACCGGGGCAAACACGTCCTCATCCGGGCTCAGGCCCCCCATGCGGCGCAGGGTGGTGTCGCTTTCTTCGTTGACCACGTCAACGATCTCTTCAATGGTCAGGCGGCCCATCAGCTTGCCCTTGGCGTCGACCACCGGGGCGCTGATCAGGTCATAACGTTCGAACGCGCTGGCCGCCGCCTCGGCTCTGTCTTCCGGCAAGAAACGGGTGGGATCGCTGTCCATCACGTCCTGCACCGGGGTTTCCGGGTCGTTCAGCAGCACGGCGGTCAGCGGCAACTCGCCCAGCAGGGTATTCTTGCGATCGGTGACAAAGAGTTTGTCGGTAGCCGCCGGGATGGTTTTACGCAAACGCAGGAAACGGTGTACCGCTCCGAGCGTGACGTCCGGACGCACCGTGACCAGTTCAAAATCCATCATCCAGCCTACGGTGTCTTTACCGTAGTGGATCATCTCGCGTACCTGCGCGCGCTGATCCGGCTCGAGCGAGGTCAACAGGCGGCCCATCAGGTTACGCGGCAGATACTGCGCCAGATAGGCCTGCTCATCGACGTCCAGCGTTTTGATCGCCTTGAGCAGGTCTTTATCGCTCATCTCTTCGATCAGGCTGTCCCACACCGGTTCGGCCACTTCCACCAACGTCTGGCCGCGCTTACTGTTGCCTACCAACCGCCACAGCGCCAGGCGTTCGTCCTGCGGCAGCGCTTCCAGCAGATCCGCCAGGTCAGCGGCGTGCATATCGTCCAGCAGACCGGTGATTTCGGCGGTCTGGTTCAGCAATTCGGTTTTGCTGAGCGCATTTTCATCCCCCGGCCGACCAAGAATGCCATCGACCAGGTCTTTATTGTTTAACAGCAGTGAAAGAATGCGCTGGCGATATTCAGCGACTTTTTTAACGTTATGCGTTGCGACTGACATGGTATTCCTTACTAGCACTCAGTAGTCCTCACAGACAATCTCTACCCAAGATAGAACATAGTGAATGCAGGCGTCATTTTTATGAAATGGATGCAGGCGCTGAGGAATAAGTAAGGGGCCTGGCATACCCAACAGGCGTTGGCCGGCGGCAGGCTGCTTAACTATTCGGTTGCCCTGAGTGCTGATGGCATCTTGTCGTTTCAGGGGGAGCCGTCCTGGTTTTCTTGGCGGATCTCCGTGGTGTTCTGAACGGGAGCGAGCTTTTTTTCCTGATGATGGGGCACCGCAACCACGGCGGCATACAGCAGGCGGCCGACTAAAATGATAAAGCTGATCAACAGCACTATCTTTGTCATCTGTCCGGTGGTTTTTTTACGCATATATCACCCGGCATGCCGGTTTCCTGTGCTATCTGGTGTTGGAAATTGTAACCGGAATTCCAGGAGGGGATGACAAAAGTTGTCTATTTATTTCCGGCGTAAGCCGTCGGGCATTTCAACGTCGTTCAGGATAGGGATTCAGCCGCTTCGGTGTTTAATGCGCCCCCACCGCAGAGTGGGGGCGTCGGACTCAGGCTGAGCGTTTCTCGTCCTGCGAGCCTTCTTCTTCAATCATCAGTTTCCAGCCCACCACGTCGTTCCAGTAGGCTTGCTCACGTTCGAAATCCAGCTGTACCAGGTTATTTTGCGCCAGATAGCCGGCCGGGAAGCGCAACGTCCAGTGGTTATCGTCGGTGCTAAGACGCAACGTCTCCGGCGTCGTGGTCGACTGGCGCTGGTTATTGAGCAGGGTGCTCAGGCGCAGCAACTGGATCAGCGGCAGATAATACTTTTTCTTGAACAGGTTCAGGCGCGGCAGTTCTTCGAGCTTGATGCCCTTGCGGTGGAAACGCACCAGCGCCGCCAGCAGCAATTGCTGTTCCTGATGGAAACCCGGCAGGTTGGTGTTCTGCAGAATATAAGCCGAGTGACGGTGCATGCCGCTGTGGTTGATGCTCAACCCCACTTCATGCAACATCGCGGCCCACTTCAACAGCGCTTCCAACTGTGGATTCGCCAGCTTGGGGTTTTGCGCCGTCCACTGTGCATACAGCAGCTCGGTGGTTTCGAGCACGCGCTTGGCCTGTTCACGGTCAATATTGTAGTGATCGGCCAGGCTTTTGGCGGTGCGGCTACGGATATCCTGATGGCGGAAACGGCCTTCCATTTCGTACAGCACGCCTTCGCGCAGCGCGCCGTCGGAAAGGCGCAGATCGCGGATCGCCAGCGCATCGAACACGCCGCACAAGATCGCCAGACCCGGCACAAACACCGACTGACGGTCTTCGGATAATCCCGGCAGGCTCAGCGCGCTGAAGTTTTTAAACTGCAGCACCTGTTCCGCCAGCATCTCCAGCCGCTCCAGGGTGATCAGGCCGTCTTTTTCGCCCATCTCCACCAGCACTTCATGTGCGGCCTTGATGGTGCCGGACGCGCCAAGCGCATACTGCCAGCCCTGAATGCGGTATTGCCAGGCCAGGGTCTCGAGCTTCTGCGCCGCCGCCAGGCGTGCGCGCTTGAAGTTGTTCTTGCTGATTTCGCCGCCTGGGAAAAACTGTTGGGCGAAGCTGACGCAGCCCATGCGGCGGCTTTCCGCCAGCAGCGGCTCAAAGTCTTCGCCAATCACCAACTCGGTGGAGCCGCCGCCGATGTCGATCACCAGCTTGCGGCCTTTTTCCGGCTGCGTGTGTTCCACGCCCATAAAGATCAGGCGCGCTTCTTCCTGCCCGGCGATGATTTCAATCGGATAGGGGATCACCTTGGCCGCGCGTTTGAGGAACACTTCCGCGTTAATCGCCTGGCGCAAAGTATGGGTGCCGACGATGGTGACGTTATCCGCCGGGAAGCCTTGCAGCCGTTCGGCGAACAGCGCCAGGCAGGCAAGGCCGCGTTCTATTGCCTCTTCACTGAGCACATTGTTGCTGTCCAATCCATCGGCGAGGTGCACCCGTTGTTTTAAACGGCCCAACACTTGTAAGGCGCCGTTGACGACGCGGGCAATCACCATGTGGAAGCTGTTCGACCCAAGGTCGATGGCAGCGATTTCCTGCGGTTTGTTCGTTGCAGTGCTTTTTAGCGGCATAGTGGCTGGCCTACTGTCCTGGTTGTTCCAGAGCTTTTAAATACTCATAAATGGCAACCTGAGCGCGCACTTTACGGCGGTTGCCGCGCGGTACGTACTGGTTGCTCAGTTCTTTATCGAGGTAGCGTGCCTTGACCGTGTCGCTGAACAGGATTTCCAGAATATCCAGAACCCGTTGTTTCAGCGTTGGATCCAACAGCGAGACCGCCACTTCTATACGGTAATCTATGTTACGGGTCATCCAGTCCGCAGAGGACAGATAGACCAGTTTGTCACCTTTGTTGTCGAAAACGTAAACCCGATCGTGTTCCAGATAGCGGTCGACGATGCTGATTATCTGAATATTGTCACTGATCCCCGGCAGGTTGGGAATCAAAGAACACATACCCCGGACCAACAGGCGGATTTTTACGCCGGCGCCGGAGGCGGTATATAACCGATCTACCAGCCCTTTATCCACCAGATTGTTGATTTTCAGCATAATGCCGGCCGAGTGCCCGGCCTGGGCGTTGGCGATTTCCTGATCGATCAATTCGTACAGCTTCAGGCGCGAGTTCTGCGGCGACACCATCAGATTGTCGAAGGTAACCGGCCGGTACGGGTTCTCGATAAAGTTGAACACCCGACGCACTTCATTGGTGATGCGCGAGTCGGCGGTCAGCAGTGAATAGTCGGTGTAAATACGCGCGGTTTTCTCGTTAAAGTTACCAGTACCGATATGAGCATAGCGCACAATATCGTCGCCTTCACGGCGCGAGATCAGGAACAGTTTGGCGTGAATTTTCAGCCCTGGCGCAGAGAAGATAACGTGCACGCCGGCTTCGGTCAGGCGTTTGGCCCAGTGAATATTGGCCTCTTCATCAAAGCGCGCCTGCAGTTCCACCACCACCGTGACCTTTTTGCCGTTGTGCGCGGCGTGGATCATCGACTCGATAATGCGCGAGTCTTTCGCCACGCGGTAAATATTGATTTTGATCGCCAGCACGCTCGGGTCGAACGACGCCTGGCGCACCAGCTCCAGCACGTGCTCGAAGGTATGGTATGGGTAGTAGAGCAGCACGTCCTGTTCGCGGATGGCGTCAAAGCCGTTGCGGAATTTATCGAACCAGATGTGGCGCAGGCGCGGCAGCGGTTTATTGACCAGGTTGGCCTTACCGACGTTCGGGAAGCTGATAAAGTCTTTAAAGTTATGGTAGCGGCCGCCGGCGATCACCGAATCATAGTTGGAGATGCCGAGCTTGCCGCGCAGCAGCTCCACCATTTCGTTCGGCATGTCGCGCTGATAAACGAAACGCACCGGTTCGGCGGTGAGGCGTTGTTTCAGGCTGGAGGACATCAGTTCCAGCAGGCTGGATTCCATTTCTGTCACCAGGTCATATTCGGCGTCGCGCGTCATTTTCATCGAATAGGCGTTGAGCGCATCGTAGTCGAAGAAGCCCTTGAAGATATCGTCCAGGCAGTAACGCAGAATGTTGTCCAGCAGGATCATCGGTTTGCGGCGGCGTGGCGCTTCCGGCGGCAGGTTGACGAAGCGCGGTACCTTATCGGACGGGATCTCCAGCAGCGCGTATTCGATGCGCGTGCCGCGGATAATCTCTACCGCCAGATAGGTGTAATCGTCTTTCAGGAACTGCACCAGATTGGTGTCGTGGTTGATCAGGATCGGGGTGATGTGTTGGCGCAGATGCTGCTTGAAGTATTGGCGCAGCCAGGACTGCTGGTTCTCCGACACCTGACGTTCGTTGATCAAGAAGATCTGGTTGCGTGCCATTTCCAGCAGCAGATCGTTATACAGGCTGTCGAATTCCTGATCGGTTTTTAATACCTTGGCCTGGATCTTCTTCAGCAAATGACGTGAAGCGCCGCCGGACCCTTGCTCTTCGCTGATCAGGATGCGTCGTTTGAGATCGGCAAAGCGGACCTTATAGAACTCGTCGAGGTTATTGGAGTAAATGCCCAGAAAACGCATGCGCTCAATCAGGGGATTGCTCTTATCTGCGGCTTCCTGCAACACGCGTTCATTAAAGGATAACCAGCTTAATTCTTTTTCGATGTAGAGCTTTTCCTGACCCATTGCCACTCCAGTTCAATTTTAGAAAAGGACCCGGGGCGCCCCCCCAAAGCCCGTACTCTGCGTTGTCGGGCTTGAACGTAGCCCGGCTATGTCCTGCCCCCTCAACCTTGATGATGGGCTTTTGAGTCCGCAGCGGCACCGGGACACAGCCTATTGTCCTTCATCATTATTGCGAGAGATTGACAGGAAAGTCCAACATATCCATTGCGTTGGCACGGGGCATTTTGCGGTATAAAAAATATTTTTGCGGCGGTGAAGCCGCTGGTCAATATTGTCCGATATAAAATCTCGAATATTAATCATTGTTCTTTGCTATATGACCGGTGTTGCCATCATTTTTCAGAAATATACTTGGCATACAGTGGGTTTTGTTAGTGGAATAATCCAATTAATAGGTGGGTAACTTTGTCATGCAAACGTCACAAAACTGACATAAGATGCCCGGTTATTCTATGGCGCAAGCCTGATTACATCAGCGACAGCGAGAGACATGGCACAGACTACGGTAAACCAACATCCCCGGGATCGCCTGCGCGCGCGCATCGACCGGAGCGTGCAGGCGGCGGTGACCGTCAGCGGGCTGCTGGTGCTGATGACGCTCATGCTGATCTTCGTTTACCTGCTGTTTGCGGTGCTGCCGCTGTTCAAACCGGCGGCGATGGGCAAGGCGCAGCCGCTGGCGATCGCAGCTTCTGCACCGGCGCTGGCGTTGGGCATGGATGTGCAGCAACGCATCGGTTATCGCATTGATGCGCAGGGCGCGGGCCAGTTTTACCGTTTGACGCCGCAAGAGGGCGCGAAGGCCGGCGAACTGCTGGCGCAGCAACCGCTGCTGACCAAGCCGACGTTGCTCGCCCAGGCTGCGGGCGAACGCGACCTGTTTGCTTTGGCGCAGGCCGATGGCCGGTTTATTGTCGCCAGCGCGGATTTTGCCGCGGCGGGATCGGCGGTGCCGCAGTGGGCGTTTCCACTCGGGCAACGGCCACAGGCGCTGGATCAACGGGGCCGGCCGTTGACGCTGCTGACGCTGGCCGAGGCGCGGCGCGGTCAGTACTTGCTGGCCGGCGTCACCGACGATAACCGGTTGGTGTTTGGCCGTTTCGGTAACGAGCATCCGCCGCAGTTGAGCGCAAGCGAGCTGGACCGTGCGCCGCAGCAGATCGTACTGACCCCGGACGGGCGCCAGCTGTACCTTTTGACGGGTAACCGCCTGGCGCGTTACCAGATTAACGACACGCAGCTGCAACTGAAAGAAACCCGTACCCTCGGGGAACATTCTCCTTATCAGCTGACGGCGTTGCCCGGCGGCAGTGCGCTGTTGATCGCAGCGGCTGACGGCAGCGTGCGCGAATGGTTCGACGTGGAAAAGAACCAGCGCTGGCAACTGACGCCGGTACAGCATTTCGAACACAGTGCCGAACCGCAAGATTTGCTGGTGGCCGAGCCTTATCGCCGGGTATTCGCTACCCTGCGGCCCGATGGCGGTTTCTCGCTGTTCTCGAGCATTCAGCCGCAGCCGTTGCTCAACGGCAGGCTGAGCAGCGGCGTTCAGCAGATGGCGTTCGCCCCGAGCGGCGACGGCCTGCTGCTGGAAACGGCGCAGGGCTGGCAGCACTATGCGATTGATAACCCTTACCCTGACGTGACCTGGCGCTCGCTGTGGCACAAGGTGTGGTATGAGAATTACCCTGAGCCGGCCTACGTGTGGCAATCGACCTCCGGTGAGGACAGCTACCAGGCCAAATTCAGCCTGATACCGGTGATTTTTGGCACCTTCAAGGCGGCGGGTTACGCGATGCTGTTCGCTATTCCGCTGGCGCTGGCGGGGGCGATTTACACCGCTTATTTCATGTCGCCCGGGCTGCGGCGGGTGATCAAACCGGCTATCGAGGTGATGGGTGCGTTGCCGACGGTGGTTATCGGGCTGGTGGCCGGCATCTGGCTGGCGCCGGTGATTGAACATTATTTGCTGGCGGTGCTGTCGCTGCCGGTGCTGCTGGCGGTAGCGGTGTTGGCCTGTGGCGCAGTGGTGAACCGGTTTGCGCCGCGGCGGTTACCGCCAGGTTTCGATCTGCTGATCCTGCTGCCTTTGATATTGCTGACCGTCTGGCTGACGTTCAGCATTGGGCCATGGCTGGAAGTGAAACTGTTCGGCGAACCGCTGCATTTCTGGCTGGGCGATGATTATGACCAGCGCAACGCGCTGGTGGTCGGCGTGGCGATGGGATTTGCGCTGGTGCCGATTATTTTCTCGCTGGCGGAAGACGCCTTGTTCAGCGTTCCGGCTACGCTCAGCCAGGGCTCACTGGCGTTGGGGGCGACCCAGTGGCAAACCGTGATGCGCGTGGTGCTGCCTTCGGCCAGCGCCGGTATTTTCTCGGCGCTGATGATAGGGTTTGGCCGGGCGGTGGGCGAGACCATGATTGTGTTGATGGCCACCGGCAATACGCCGATTATCGACGGCAGCCTGTTCCAGGGCCTGCGTGCGCTGGCGGCCAATATCGCGATAGAAATGCCCGAAGCGGTAGCCGGCAGCAGCCATTACCGGGTGCTGTTCCTTACCGCGCTGGTGCTGTTTATTTTCACTTTCGTGTTCAATACGCTGGCGGAGGCGGTTCGTCTGCGTCTGCGTAAACGCTATACCCTGAATCAGGAGGCGCCATGAAGCACTGGGTGAAAAGCGGTTCGCCGTGGATTTGGCTGACCGCCGGTTCGGTGACCGTCAGCCTGCTGGCGTTGCTCGGTATCATGCTGCTGCTGGCCGGGCAGGGGATGCGCTATTTCTGGCCCAGCCCGGTTTACCAGTTTGAGTTGAATCAGAGCGCGGCCGGCCCGGTGATGATGATCGGCGAGCTGTACCAGCAGCAAAACATTCCCCGCCGTCAGTTGCAGGAGTCTGGCGTTGCGCTGCCGCCGGGGAATGCGCAGAACTTCGAACGCTATCTGATCAAAGTCGGCAACCGCGAGAGCGAAGGGCAGGATTTCCGCACGCTGCTGGCCAGCGATATTCTGCGGCAGAGCACGCCGCGCGATCTGCTGGTGCTGGAGCGCAACAGCAACGGCACCGCTTATGGCTATTTGGCGGGGATGCTGGAAGACGGCCAGCCTTTGACCGGGCGCAATATCAACCAGGCGCTGCAGCAGCGTTTGCCGCAGATTGCCGCGCTTTCGCGGCAGGCGCATGACATTCAATTTCGCGATATGGCGCGTATCAACCAAAGGTTCGATGCGCTGCGCCTGCGCGAGAAGAGCCTGCAACGCGATGACAAGCTCGACGCTCGTTCGCAGGCTTCCATCAGGGCTGAAAGGCTGGAGTTGCAACGCCGGTATCGGCAGTTGTCTGACCGGCTGGAAGGGCTGAACCGCGATCGCCAGCGCGATGCGCTGTTGCTGCGTGACATGCACGGGCAGGTTCATACCATTGCGCTCAGCCAGGTGCGCGATGCCTGGTATCCCAATGCAATGAACACCACCCAGAAGCTGGTGCACTGGGCCGAGCAGGTGAAGAAATTCCTCAGCGACAGCCCGCGTGAGGCCAATACCGAAGGTGGCGTGTTCCCGGCGATTTTCGGCACCGTGCTGATGGTGATCCTGATGTCGATAGTGGTGATGCCGTTTGGCGTGATCGCCGCCGTTTACCTGCACGAGTATGCCGGCAATAATTTGCTTACGCGGTTGATCCGCATTGCGGTGGTCAATCTGGCCGGCGTGCCGTCGATTGTTTATGGCGTGTTTGGCCTGGGGTTCTTCGTTTATATGATTGGCGGTACCCTCGATCAGCTGTTTTACCCGGAGTCGCTGCCCAACCCGACCTTCGGTACGCCTGGCGTGCTGTGGGCGGCGTTGACGCTGGCGTTGCTGACGCTGCCGGTGGTGATCGTCGCTACCGAGGAGGGGCTGTCGCGCATTCCCGCCACGCTGCGCCAGGGATCCTTGGCATTAGGCGCCAGCCGTGCGGAAACGCTGTGGCGTATCGTTCTGCCGATGGCCGCGCCGGCGATGATGACCGGCCTGATCCTGGCGGTGGCGCGCGCCGCCGGGGAAACGGCGCCGCTGATGCTGGTGGGCGTGGTGAAATCCGTGCCGGTGCTGCCGGTGGACGATATTTTCCCGTATCTGCATCTGGAGCGGAAGTTTATGCATCTGAGCTTCCAGATTTACGATATGGCCTTCCAGAGCCCGAGCGTGGAAGCCGCACGGCCGCTGGTGTTCGCCACGGCGTTTCTGCTGGTGACGATTGTGGTGGGGTTGAATCTGGCGGCGATGGGCATCCGCCATTCGCTGAGGGAGCGGTACAGAGCATGGTCGCAGTAACAATGACGTTATTTCTGGGGAGTGCGTAATGGGTTTGATGACGCCAGGCAGTTTGCCCCGGCTGGATGTCCAGCATCTTGATGATGAACATACCGCGCTGGCGGTGAACGGCCTCAACCTGTTTTATGGCGAGAAACAGGTACTGCACAATATTTCGCTGCGTATTCCAAAGCACCGCGTTACGGCGCTGATCGGCCCTTCCGGTTGCGGTAAGTCGACGCTGCTGCGCTGCTTTAACCGCATGAACGATTTGGTGGATAACTGCCGGATTGAAGGTGAGCTGCAACTCAATGGGCAGGGCATTTCCGGTACGCAGATCGACGTGGCGGCGCTGCGGCGGCGGGTCGGTATGGTGTTCCAGCGCCCTAATCCGTTCCCGAAGTCGATTTATGAAAACGTGGTCTATGGCCTGCGGCTACAGGGCGTGCGCGACCGACGGATCCTGGACGAGGCGGTGGAGCGTTCGCTGCGCGCCGCAGCGCTGTGGCATGAGGTCAAGGATCGGTTGCGCGAGAATGCGTTCCGCCTTTCCAGCGGCCAGCAGCAGAGGTTGGTGATTGCGCGGGCGATAGCCATTGAGCCGGAAGTATTGTTGCTCGATGAACCGACCTCGGCGCTGGATCCGATCTCCACCCTGACCATCGAAGAGCTGATCTCCGCGCTGAAACAGCAGTACAGCGTGGTGCTGGTTACCCACAACATGCAGCAGGCGGCGCGGGTGTCCGATTACACGGCGTTTATTCACCAGGGGCAACTTGTGGAATACAACGCGACCGACGACATCTTTACTTCACCGCGTCAGCGCCGCACCGAGGATTATATTACCGGGCGTTACGGTTAAGGATTGTTGGGCGCAGCATGCTGCGCCCCGTTCCACTGGAGCTCATTAGCTTCAATGCCCTTTAGTTCATTACCCCGCTCGTCCTCCCGCTCCTTCACGGGTATCCCCTGAATTTTCGCTATTTCTCGCAATTTGAATAAAAATAATTCTCATTCGTATGGGCGGGAAGGGATAAATGTTTATAATTCGCTAATCTGTGTAAATTATCGTAAATGGATGTTTTTAAATGTGTGCATGGAGGCTATGCATCTGGGCTTTGGCGTTTATGGCCAGTGTCGGGCGTTTTCATTGCGTTCAGGCTGCGGAAATTGCCAGCCCGGTTGACCGCGACAGCATTACCCAACAGCAAAAAACGTTGCTGGAACAGGCGCAGCAGCAGCGTGAAGCACTGCAAAACAATGTCGCGTTGCCTGCATTGCCACTGCCTGTGGCGAGTGCGGGCGAGGAAACCTGCCACAATGTGCAACGCATTGTATTTCAGGGGGCGGAACACCTCTCCTGGTCGGTGAAAGAAAAACTGGCAAATCCCTACCAGGGCCGTTGCCTGACGTTGAACCACATCAATCGCTTGGTGCGAGAAACCACCAATGCTTATCTGCAACGCGGCTATATCACCTCGCAGGCCTTCCTGCAGGATCAGGATATTGCTGGCGGTACGTTGATCATCAGCGCCAATGAAGGACGGGTGGAATCCATTACGCTTGATGGAGAAAACACGCTGGCGTTACGTATGGCGTTCCCCGTCAGGGTCGATGAGGTATTGAACCTGCGGGATATTGAACAGGGGATGGAACAGCTCAATCGGTTGCCTTCGCAGCAAGTGAGCATCGATATCCAGCCTGGAGTGCATTCTGGTTATTCAAACGTGGTATTGCGGCGCAGTTCCGCGCGTTTGCCCGTTGCACTTTCTTTTGGTGCAGACAACAGCGGCCAGAAAAGTACGGGCACCGGGCAGATGAATGCCGGCATAACGTTGGATAATCCGTTGCGCCTTGCCGAACAGTGGTCATTTTCTGCGGCACGTAACAGCGATTTCAGCCATAGCCATCGCAGCCGCAGCCTCAACGGCGGCGTGACCTTGCCTTACGGCTACTGGCTATTCAGCTATCAATATGCCTGGAATGATTTTTTCCAGAACGTGCCGTTCAATGGCGACGCTTACCGCTATAAGGGAAATAGTCAAACCCAGCGTTTGGGTGCCAACCGCACGCTGTTGCGAGACGGTACGCGCAAGTTTTCTGTCGACATAGGGCTGACGCGCAGGCGTACAGAGAACCAACTGGCGGGCGAACGCCTGGCTATCAGCAGCCCGACGCTCAGCGTATTTAACCTCGGCGGGAATTACAGTGCGGTCGCCGGGCGCGGCTATCTGACGCTGAACCCGACGGTAAGCCACGGCCTACGTATGTTGGGTGCCACCACGGATGACCCTGAGCATACCAATGCGCCGCGCAGCGAGTTTCGCAAACTCAGTCTCAGCGCCAGTTATTTCTATCCTCTGATCCCCTCTTTGTACTACCTGACATCAGCCTACGGGCAAACTACGCCGGATAACCTGTACTCCAGCGAGCGCGTCTCCGTTGGCGGGCAGTATTCGGTTCGCGGCTTCAAGGAGCAATACCTGACCGGCAATCGCGGTGGGTACTGGCGTAACGAGCTCAACTGGCAATGGATGACGCAGCCGGGGCTGGGAGACCTCTCTTTGATTGGCGCGTTGGACACCGGCTGGGTGCAGGGGCGCGCCGGGCAAATCGACGGTGGAAACGTCAGTGGCGTGGCGCTGGGCGCTTTGCTGAATGGGCGATGGTTCAATCAGTCGTTCACCGTCGGTAAACCCCTGAAGCACCCTGGCAGCTTGCAACCGGATCATTGGGTGGCCTACTGGCAAGCCGCCTTCACGTTATAACGTCAGCACAGGGTAAGACGCCCGCAGATGTCTAAAACCAACATCATTTCAAAGGAGTGAATAATGGATAAGCTCAACCACCCGTTACCCCGGAGTATCAGCTATCTGCTGATTTATCTGACGGCGCTGCAGCCATTACACCCCGCCTTTGCCGCGGGTATCAACGCCGCCAACGGCAACACTCAGGTGGTCATCAAACCGGGTAACGTACCGGTAGTGAATATCGCCACGCCGAACGGTGCGGGCATTTCTCATAACACCTATAAGGATTTCAACGTCGGGGCTTCTGGTGCTGTGCTGAACAATGCGACACAGGGCGGAAAAACGCAGCTAGGTGTCGATATTATCAACGGCAACCCTAACCTCAAGGGTAAACCGGCCGATTTGATCATCAACGAAGTCACCGGCGGCAGCCGCTCCGAACTGCAGGGCAAGCTCGAGGTGTTCGGCAACAAGGCCAACGTGATGATCGCCAACCCCAATGGCATCAGCTGCGACGGTTGTGGTTTTATCAACGCTCCTGGCGTCACCCTGACTACCGGTAAACCGCAGTTCGACAAGCAGGGCGCGCTGGAAGCGCTGGAGGTGAAAAAGGGGGCCGTCACCATCGGCGGCAAAGGGCTGGACGGCAACAGCGGCGACTACGTCGACATCATCAGCCGTGCTACCGAACTGAATGGCAAGATCAACGCCAATAATCTGTCGCTGACCCTGGGGGCTAACCGCGTCAGTTTTAAAGATGGCACGGTAAAACCGATTAAGGGCGACGGCGCCAAACCCCAACTGGCGGTAGATACCAAGGCGCTGGGTGGCATGTACGCTAACAAGATCCGTCTCGTGGCGAATGAGGACGGTGTTGGGGTCAACCTAAATAATATCAATAGCACGCAACGGGATGTCACACTTACCGTTAATGGGCGTATTGAACTGGGACAAGCGCATGCACAAACGGATTTGAACGTCAGTGCCAGAGAGGTTCATATTGCCTCCGGCGTTAAGGTTCGCGGCGAACGCGACGTGACGCTGGCTGCCGATACGCTCAACAACAACGGCAATGTGACTGCACACCGAGATATGCGGGTGTTTGCCGACAAGGTACGCAATGTTGAACTGCATGACGGAGACAACACGGCGTTGCACAGCAACAACAATTTATGGATCCAGAAAGATGCGCAGGGCAATAAGGCGAATAGCGTTGAGAACCGCTCGGCGAAGATACTGACCAACAGCGGTGATTTGGTTATTCGTACCAATAAACTCGATAACGTGCGTCAACAGTTTGCCATTTCCTCGACCAACGCACCGAAAGACAACAAGGATATTGATCGTTGGCTGGCTGACGGTGTTTATCAGGACCAATTCGACTACCGATTCTTTGACTATCTGGCTGAACTCGAAGACAAGAGTTTCACATGGCTGGGGCATATCGATTTCAAAAAAACACCCTGGGTTAACAGTGAGCGCGCGCGTTTTACCGTGGTAAGGGACAGCAAACCGGCTGAGATCATTTCAGGTAAGAGCGCCTATATCAATGCGTCGGAGCTTTGGAACCACGTCAGTACAATAAAGGCGAGCAAAGACCTGATTTTAACTGGCAATAATCTGAGCGTCCGTAGTGAAACCCTTGGCAACCTGAATGATTACGCCTTGTTCGAACAGAAAAAACCCAATCAGAACGTCGTACTGGGACATAAATGGCAGGATGCGAAAACGACGACGCCGGAATACATCCTCTACGTCAGGAAAGGCACGCAGAAAAGTTGGGCGGCGGAAGGATACTCTGTATCCCTGTTGCAGGCCGGTGGCAACCTGGTGGCGGATTTCAAAAACCGGATAGAAATCAAGACGCCAACACCCAACGAAAACCAGCTCAATGACGTCAAAACGACCGGCCGCCCCGAAACCGTCAAAGGGCAGAATGTACTCCTGCATGCGGCCAACATCGTCAGCACCGACGCCATTAACGCCAACGGCAATCTCACAGCCATCGCCGAAGACCGCATCGTGCTGGGGCAGGGCATTCTGTCCGCAGGTAAAGCGCTGGATTTGAGTGCCGGCAACACCATAGATGCCTGGCAAAGCGAACTGAAAGGGCAGGACGTCACGCTGACCGCCCGCACCGGTGAAATCAAGATCCACACCAGTGAAAAGCCCAACTATTACCACCCGGACGGCGTTCGCTGGCTGAGCAGCCTACAGGCATCACGTGACCTGACGTTGACGGCGGGCAGTACCATTACCCTACTCAATACGTTACTGGCGTCACAGAGCCGCAATATCAGCATGACGGCCCCTGGCAGCATCTCCATCATTAAGAATGACGCCATTCTGACGCGCAATCGTCCCGGCGAAGACCTGCCGGCGGACAAGCGACTGCAATACTTCAACGGCCTGCTTCAGGTCGGTGCGATGAAGGCCACCGGTTCGGTCTCGCTCAACAGTGGCGGCTATCTGGCGTTGCGCGGTGCCAACATCCATGCCGGCAAGGACGTGACGCTGCTGGCCGGGCACAATGCCGACCTCAACTACCGCGCGCTGGACGGCAATTATGGTCATCCCTTTGTTTCCTCTCGCACCCCGGAGCTGGGCAGCCGGATACACGCCGGTGGCAACCTGCTCATTAACTCGGCCCGTGACCTGGGCACCCAGGGTGGCACGCTCTCTGCCAACGGCAACATCACGTTGCTGGCCGGGCAAAACCTGTGGCTGTCCAACGTGGCCTATTCCGCCATCGATGCTGCCAACGACAACAACAAGGATGATCGTCATGCGGTAACGACCATCAATGCTGGAAAAAGCCTGACGGCGGCGGCCAACAATCAGTTACTGACCTACGGCACCAAACTCACCTCCGGCGGCAATATGACCCTGACGTCTGGTGCCGACATGCGCTTTGAGGCGGTGCAAAACCACACCTACCGCGAGGGCAACAAGGAATTTACCGAAACGCGAACCCAGCAGGGCACAGAGCTAACTGCCGGTGGCCTGATGACGGTGATTTCCGGTGGCAGCATTTTATTCCAGGCCACCAAACTGGTGGTTAAGGGGTTGGGGGCCAACTGGAAGCCGCCGGTCGCGGTGACTGACTGGGGCCAGCGCATTGCGATAGCCGAGCAGCAGATTCAGAATGCGCAACTGCAGATTAACCAGGCACAGCAGGACAAAAAGAATGCTGAGCTTGCTGTTGCTCAACGCGTATCCGCTGTTCAGCAAGCAGAAGCCGCCGTTAGAGAAGCAGAAAACGGGCGCGACGAGTTTATTAGCAATAATCCACCTCACGAGTATGGGAACGGTTGGTCAGCGGAGGTGGGGAGTTGGAAAAAATTTGTTACACAGCGCGAGAATGAGCTTGCTACGGCGAAAAATAGCCTCGCAACGGCCCAAAATGACGTCATTCTGGCTACCCAGCGTATCAATCAGGGTAACAACGGTAAAAACGAAGCGCAAAATCGCCTGACGGCTGCGCGTCAAGAGGCGCAACTCAAGGAGCCGGATGAGGCTCGTCAGAGGGCTGAGGTCAACGCGTATAACCAGGCCGAAGCCATGCGCGCCGGCAATATGGACATAGCGGCCAAGGGCGGTTATCTCTATGCCCAAGCGATGGAAGAGTCCAGCCATTACGAGAAAAAGGAAACCAAGCGCAAATGGTGGGGCAAGAAAACCGAAGTTAAGCAGACTCGCCATGATGTAGCCAATAAGGTCACCGAGTTTACTGCCGCCGGCAACATCAACCTAATGAGCCGCGACGACAGCACCTATGAAGCCAGCAAAATCGCCGCCGGGCAGAATGCTCGATTAACCAGCACATATGGGCAGGTCAACTTCCGTGCCGTAAAAAATACCTCCTTCGAGCAAACGATCAGCAACTCGAAAGGTTTCTTCATCAAGCAATCCAATAAAGGCTATGAAGACAACAAGTGGGTGCTGCCGAGCATTCATACTGGCGGTACGCTGACCGTCGATGCGGCAAAAGGGGTTAGCGCCGACGTTAAAGTGAAAAACGGCCAGGCGCTGCAAAGCGCGATAGATGCGCTGGGTAATACGCCGGGCACCACCTGGGTAAAAGACCTCAACAAACGCAACGACGTGCAGTGGAACACCGTCAAGGACGCCTACGACAGCTGGGACTACAAGAGCCAACACCTGAACCCGGCGGTGGCGGCGGTGATTGCCATTGCAGCGGCGGCAGTGACCGCGGGCAGTTCGCTCACGGCGTTAGCTGCCAGCAATGTTGCCGGGGCCATTGGTGGCGGTGCAGTGACCAGTGGTGCGGTGACGGCCGGGATGTCGTCGCTTGCCTCTCAAGCGGCAGTGGCATTGGTGGAAAATCAGGGCAACCTATCGAAAACCCTGAAAGTGCTGGGCAGTAACGAAAGCGTCAAGGCGACCGCGACCGCCATGGCGATTGGCGGGGCGCTCAACGGCTTTGACAGTGCGATGGGTTGGAGCAAGGACGCGGCGGGCAAACCGCTCAACCCGAACAACGTCAAGTTGCCGCAACTGAGCAATGGCGACTGGAGCAAGGTGGCGCAGCGGGTGGCGGGGCAGTCTGTTATCAGTTCCAGTTTTAACACCACCATCAACGGCGGCAGCTTTAAGGACAATCTGACCAATGCCCTGTTGGCCAATATCGGCAGCCAGATTAATGCCGAAGGGGCGAAGCTGATTGGCGATAACGGCGCAGTATTGGGCGTAGTCGGGAAATCTGTCAGCCATGCGGTGGTGGCGGGCGTTGCGGCGGAAATCGGACGCGGTGACGGTAAAGGTGCGGCGGCTGGGGCGCTGGCGGCGGAGCTGGCTGGCGTGATTATCAATGACAATCTGGTCAAGAATGAAGGCTGGCAGGAACAGCAGGCACAGATTAGTCGCGTGGCCGGTGCTTTTGCGGGAGCTTTAGCGACCGGTAAAGCTGGCGGAGCCAACAGTGGTGCTAATGCTGCTGAAATTGTTGAGCGCTTTAACCGTCAGCTTCATCAAGATGAATTGAAAGCGATTAAGGAACTTGCTAAGGGCGATAAGGAAAAAGAGGCTCGGTTGCTGGCAGCTTCATGTCGTAAGGTGAGCTGCACCAATCAGGAGGCGTTAAATTCCGAAGAGCGTCAGCAATTTGAAGCGCTGATGAAGAAGTACCCTTTCACGAGGGAAGAAGATGGAGTTATCGCCAACTATTGGGTGCAAAAGGAGCGACAGCGCTACGGTAATTACCCTGCTTATCAGGGTTATGACATGGAAAAACTATTTACCTATAATCAAGGCGATCAAATATCTGATAGCCAACTCTTTGCACGAAACCAGTGGGTAGAAAACCTAGGGAAAATGACCGGCTGGTCAAAAGAGTCCGTAGAGGCGTTAGGTTTATCGGTTTCAATAGCTAGCACTTTTGCTGGTATGGGTAAAGCCAGTATTGGTAATCAGTATCTTTCGGTCAAGCTTGTTGCACCGACAGCGGGTTGGAAAAATTACCTGATTAACGAAAAAACAGCTCAACAAGCTGCGTTATACAGAAAACAGGTGATCGAACTAAGGTCAGGTCTACCTGCCAAGACTAGAACTAGTGGAAATGTTGCTATCGCAGATATCAACATTCCAGGCATGCCGAAAACACTAGCGGGGCACAACCTCATTGAGGTTGAGAGTAAAGGGTTCGTTGGTGCCGGTAGGCAAAACTTTAAATATGAGGAGTTGTTAACTGCGGACCATAGGTCAGTATTAAGGAATATAGATTCTGAGTACAAAATACTTGACAATTTGGCTGACCGTTTGGGTAATGACTTATCAGCGAAAGGGACTGTAACTATATTTACAGAGAAACCCGCCTGTGGAAGCTGTTTAGGGGCCGTAGAGCAGTTCCAAAGCAAATATCCTGGTGTTAAAGTGGAAGTATTAGATAATAATGACGTAAGACTCATTCCGGCAAAGAGGGGATAATATGGAAATAATGACCTATGATGAAATAAAAAACTCCTTTGGGGGGGCTTGCTACTCCTATTGTCAGAACAAAACTATGGTGGCAAGGAAGCATGGGATGGGGTGGGGAGAAAATGAATCCGAGCAAGCATTTGCTTATGAGGCATTAGAAAATTCTTTTTCATCGCCTGTTGAGGGCCTGATGCTTGAAGTGATTACGCTTATCATGATGGCGGGAAGAGGAACTCAACAAGCTGACAAGTATCATAGGGATATAATTGCAGATATTTTATCTAAAAACACTCTTGATGATATTATTCAGCATGTTGATGAAGATGAAAAGAAAGAGCTTCTATACGATATGTCGATACTCGGGGTAATATAGTAATAGCAAGGGATATAGCCATGAAACGGCTCTTAAGAGCCGTTTTTTGCTTGATGTTGTATTCCACATGACGGTAGTTATTTGGTACTGCGTGGCGCCAATGTCAATGCTGGAAAGGATATGACACATAATACCGACCTTACTATAGCGCGTTGATTCTGGGAAAAACCGAGGATAGTGTGAAGAAGCTGAGCCAGCAACTGGTGAAAGCTTCCTATGATCTATACAAAACAAAACTTTCAATACCCAACCGGTTGCCTAATTTACCAAAGGAGAAACGGCTGCGGGGGCTCATCTGTCGACTAAAACGGCGGATTATCTGCGGGATATTCAGAAGGCTAATACTGACCAACTGGTCAAGGTATTTGATCCTAACCAGGGGGGAGAGTAAGTTAAATGTGTTTGGGAAACAGTTTGAACAAGTACTTGGGGAAGGGGGAGGCAATAAAACGGGAACCACCAAGGTCTTTGCCACTGAGGGTATGTCTAAGCAGGATATATTCAATTATGCCCAATCTTTGACCGGTGGAGTTCCGCTTCAGGGAATTACCATAGCACCAGGTCGCTATTACGCTGTGTTGAGCAATGGAAGCACTGTAAACCTTAGAAGTGTGTCAAAAAGTAAGGATGAAACCAAGGCACGTTGGACTCTTGATATTATAAAAATGAGCAATTTAACAGTCTGCAAGGGAAAGTGAAGAAACCTGTTGAGATCAAATTTAGGTGAATTATATGCGAATCGGAAAAGAAGAGTTTATAGAATATAAGGATACCTTAGAGGGGCATTCTTTAAGTACATTATGGTATGTGACTCCTCCAGAGAAGTATTCTGAAAAAAACTTCACCTTCGATCAAAGGAAAGAGTTTTTTCTTCTGCTTTTGCGAATGCTTCTGGAAGATGGAAAAATCAAACTCGCAGCACATGGCTCCTTTTTAGACGGTAGTTTCGATGAGCAGATAACTCGATTTCGAGAGGCATTACCAGCTACTGAAGAAGATCTCATCCACGGGCTCTGGTTTACTTTCGAAGAATGTCCAGGTGGCATAGTCTGGATCCATGATGATGGATATCAAGACTGGACTTGATTTGCTTTGTCATATTAACAACCCGTAAGGGCCATCAAGTACGCTATAAAAACCCGCTTTCGCGGGTTTTTCACTTTTACTTCACCAGCGGCTTATCGCCAGGCGTTTTGAACTTCGCCAGATACTGCGGCTGGAAGATGCACATGCGCAGCACGGTGCGGTATTCGCCGTTGACGAAGAATTCGTCAATCAGTTCGCCTTCCACTTCGAAGCCCAGTTTGCTGTAGATGTGGATCGCCTTCGGGTTTTCTTTGTCGACGATCAGGTACAGCTTGTACAGGTTCAGCACCGAGAAGCCGTAATCCATCGCCAGCTTGGCGGCGGTGCTGGCGTAGCCTTTGCCCTGATGGGCCGGATCTATGATGATCTGGAATTCTGCGCGGCGGTGGATGTGGTCGATCTCCACCAGCTCCACCAGCCCGACCTTGGCACCTTCGTGGGCGATGATAAAACGCCGTTCGCTCTGATCGTGGATGTGTTTGTCGTAGAGATCGGAAAGCTCGACAAAGGCTTCGTAAGGTTCTTCAAACCAATAGCGCATCACGCTGGCGTTGTTGTCCATCTGGTGGACGAACGCCAGATCATCCCGTTCCAATGGACGTAGCCTGACGCTGGTAGTGCTGGACATGTGTGTTCCTCTATGTCGTGAAATTGTGCAAAGTATAACGTCAGGGGCTTGATTGCGGCGAAAAAAAACGACGCCGTGAAAGGCGCCGTTTAGACGGTGTTCAGAGTACAGCGATCAGTCCGCTGCATGCCCCTGTTCCGGCAGGCGTTCGCCGTCCAGCCAGGCGGCGTTATCACGCATCGCCAGTCGGCCTTCGGCAAACCAGTTCACCACCAGCGGGTAAATGGTGTGTTCCTGGGTTTGCACCCGTTCAACCACCTCGTCTTCCTCGTCGCCGGGGAAAATCGGTACCTTGGCTTGCAGGATCACCGGGCCGCCGTCGAGCTGTTCGGTCACGAAGTGCACCGAGGTGCCGTGTTCGCTGTCACCGTTGTCGATGGCCTGGCGGTGGGTATGCAGCCCAGGGTATTTCGGCAGCAGGGAAGGGTGGATATTCAGCATGCGGCCTGCATAGCGCTGCACGAACTGCGGGCTGAGAATGCGCATATAGCCGGCCAGCACCACCAGATCCGGCTGGTACCGGTCGATGGCGTCCGCCAGCGCAGCGTCAAACGCCGCGCGGTCGGCAAAGGCCTTGGCATCCAGCGCATGGGCGGCAATGCCTGCCGCTTCTGCGCGTTGCAGGCCGTAAGCCTGCGCCTTGTTGCTGAACACCGCCACAATCTCGGCGGCAATCCGGCCCTGCTGGCAGGCGTCAATCAGTGCCTGGAGATTGCTCCCCTGGCCGGAGACCAACACCACGATCTTTTTCATCAGTTGATGACCACTTGTTGTTCGTCGGAAGATGCGGTCAGTTTACCGATCTTCCACGCTTTTTCACCGGCTGCGGTCAACAATGCGATGGCTTGTTCAACGGATTCTTCCGGCAGTGCGATTACCATGCCCACGCCACAGTTAAAGGTGCGGTACATTTCGTGGCGGCTGACGTTACCGGCCTGCTGCAGCCAGCTGAATACCGCCGGCCACTGCCAGCTTGATTCGTCGATCACTGCCTGCATGCCTTCCGGCAGCACGCGCGGGATATTTTCCCAGAAGCCGCCGCCGGTCAGGTGAGCGATGGCGTGCACGTCGATTTTCTCGATCAGTTCCAGTACCGATTTCACGTAAATCTTGGTCGGCTCCAGCAGGTGGTCAGCCAGCGGTTTACCTTCCAGATCGGTGGTGGTTGGATCGGTATTGCTGACTTCCAGGATTTTGCGCACCAGCGAGTAGCCATTGGAGTGCGGGCCGGAAGCGCCCAGCGCGATCAGTGCGTCACCGGACTGCACTTTGCTGCCGTCGATGATTTCGGATTTCTCGACCACGCCGACGCAAAAGCCGGCCACATCGTAATCTTCGCCGTGGTACATACCCGGCATTTCGGCGGTTTCACCGCCCACCAGCGCACAACCGGACTGCTTGCAGCCTTCGGCGATACCGGTGATGACGCTGGCCGCGGTGTCCACGTCCAGTTTGCCGGTGGCGAAGTAATCCAGGAAGAACAGCGGCTCAGCGCCCTGTACCACCAGGTCGTTCACACACATTGCGACCAGATCGATGCCGATGGTGTCGTGGCGTTTCAGGTCCATCGCCAGACGCAGCTTGGTGCCTACGCCGTCGGTACCGGAAACCAGGATCGGCTCGCGGTATTTCTGCGGCAACGCACACAGGGCGCCAAAACCGCCCAGACCACCCATCACTTCCGGGCGGCGGGTCTGTTTAACTACACCTTTGATGCGGTCTACCAATGCATTGCCAGCATCGATATCGACACCTGCGTCTTTATAGCTGAGAGAGGTTTTGTCGGTCACTGCGCGATCCCCACGACGGTTTGCGGTTTGAATACGGTGCATCCGGCGTTGATACCGGAATAAGGCGCGGCAATTCTAACAGCGCAGGCAAACGTTTGCGAGTGGCTTGTGAACCAGCTCCGTTTTTTCGTCATCTATACTGTTATTCGAACTTTAGTTGATCCCGATCGGGCTATTGTGGGTGGCGCGGCCGGTAAAAGGAGTTATAATCCCGCGATTTTTTTGGCCGTCAACCACCTTAATAGGAGAAAAATGATGAAGATCGTTGAGGTGAAACACCCGCTGGTGAAACACAAGCTTGGTCTGATGCGTGAACATGACATCAGCACCAAACGCTTCCGTGAGCTGGCCTCTGAAGTGGGTAGTTTGCTGACCTATGAAGCGACCGCCGATCTGGAGACGGAAAAAGTCACCATCGAAGGCTGGTGTGGGCCGGTTGAAATAGACCAGATTAAAGGGAAAAAAATTACCGTTGTGCCGATCCTGCGTGCAGGTCTGGGCATGATGGAAGGGGTGCTGGAGCACGTCCCGAGCGCGCGTATCAGCGTGGTTGGCGTTTACCGTGACGAAGAAACCCTGGAGCCGGTGCCGTATTTCCAAAAGCTGGTGTCCAATATCGAAGAGCGTTTGGCGTTGGTTGTTGACCCTATGCTGGCTACCGGCGGTTCGATGATCGCCACTATCGATCTGCTGAAGAAAGCCGGCTGCAACAGCATCAAGGTGCTGGTGCTGGTTGCGGCACCGGAAGGGATCGCCGCGCTGGAGAAAGCGCATCCGGACGTCGAGCTGTACACCGCCTCCATCGACCAATGTCTGAACGAGAAAGGGTACATCGTGCCGGGCCTGGGTGATGCCGGCGACAAGATATTTGGTACCAAGTAAGACATTTAGCCGACTTAATGAGTCGGCTTTTTTATGCTCTTCGTCTTTCGAGCTACAGCGCAGGAGGCGACTATATTCGATTCGCCCCGAATGACATGCAGCGCTCCTGCCACAATCGGGGATGTCTGGCTGTAACCTGAAATCCGTTGAGCATCTGTAACGACTCTTACACAATGATAATGACCCAGAGGAAAGCACACATGACCCGTCGCGTCATTGGCGTCAGCGAACGCCCGCCGTTACTACAGACCATTCCGCTCAGCTTCCAGCATCTTTTCGCCATGTTCGGCGCTACCGTGCTGGTGCCCATCCTGTTCAAGATCAACCCGGCGACGGTGCTGCTGTTCAACGGCGTCGGCACGCTGCTGTATCTGTTTATCTGCAAGGGCAAGATCCCGGCCTATCTCGGTTCCAGTTTTGCGTTTATCTCACCGGTGCTGCTGCTGTTGCCGCTGGGTTATGAGGTGGCGCTGGGCGGTTTCATCATGTGCGGCGTGCTGTTTTGCCTGGTGGCGCTGATCGTCAAAAAAGCCGGTACCGGCTGGCTGGATGTGATATTCCCGCCGGCGGCGATGGGGGCGATTGTTGCCGTTATCGGCCTGGAGCTGGCGGGCGTGGCGGCCAATATGGCGGGCCTGCTGCCGGCCGACGGTGTCAGCGCAGACACCACTACCATCACTATTTCGCTGGTGACGCTGGGCGTGACCATCCTGGGTTCTGTGCTGTTCCGCGGTTTTCTGGCGATAATCCCGATCCTGATTGGCGTGCTGGTGGGGTATGGGCTGTCGTTCTTTATGGGCGTGGTGGATTTGACGCCAATCCGCGAGGCGCACTGGTTTGCGCTGCCGACCTTCTACACCCCGCGTTTTGAATGGTTCGCCATCTTCACCATTTTGCCGGCGGCGCTGGTGGTGATCGCCGAACATGTTGGCCACCTGGTCGTGACCGCAAATATCGTGAAGAAAGACCTGCTCCGCGATCCGGGCCTGCATCGCTCTATGTTTGCCAACGGCATCTCGACGGTCATCTCCGGTTTCTTCGGCTCAACGCCGAACACCACCTACGGCGAGAATATCGGCGTGATGGCCATCACCAAGGTTTACAGTACCTGGGTGATCGGCGGCGCGGCCATTCTGGCGATTCTGCTTTCCTGCGTCGGCAAGCTGGCGGCGGCCATTCAGGCGGTGCCCGTGCCGGTGATGGGCGGCGTTTCACTGCTGCTGTATGGGGTGATCGGGGCTTCCGGCATTCGCGTGCTGATTGAATCCAAAGTGGATTACAACAAGGCGCAGAACCTGATCCTGACTTCGGTGATCCTGATTATCGGCGTTAGCGGCGCCAAGGTGCATATCGGCGCGGCGGAGTTGAAGGGCATGGCGCTGGCGACTATCGTCGGTATCGGCCTCAGCCTGCTGTTCAAGGTCATCAGCCTGTACCGCAAGGAAGAAGAGGTGATCGACGCAGCGGATGAATCGGCACCACGGAAGTAAATAAAAACGGGCAGCCAAAGGGCTGCCCGTTTCGTTAATGCGTCATCCGTTAACTGCGGATTTTACGGTAAACGAACAGCACCACGATAGCGCCGATCACCGCCACCACGAAGCTGCCGAAATTGAAACCGTCAACTTTGCCATAACCAAAGAAGGTGCTGATATAGCCACCGACCACGGCGCCGACAATACCCAACACGATAGTCAGAATAAAACCGCCACCGTCTTTGCCTGGCATGATCCACTTGGCTAAAATACCGGCGATGAGGCCGAAGATAATCCAGGAAATAATACCCATTTACGGCTCCTTACTTTGCTTTTGAGACTCGATTTTTATTACTGCTGCTTGGCCGGCGGGGTGTTTTCTGTCCCTACAGCGTTGGCATCATTTTTTAATTCTTCCGCTTTGTTCTCAGCGCTGTTTTTAATGGCTTCGGTTTTCGCTTTGGCTTCTTCGGTCAGATCCTTGGCGCCACTGATGGCATCGTTTTTAATGGATTTAGCCTGCTCGACCAATTGTTGGCTTTGTTGGGTAGCGTCATTCTTGATGGCGTCGGCTTTGGCCTTGGCATCGTTGGTGATCGCTTCCGCCTGCTTGGACGCGTCGTCTTTAATGGCTGAAGCCTTGTCTTTAAGCTGGTCAGCCTGAGTGGACGCCTCTTTTTTGATGTCCTTGGCGGTAGCTTCCGCTTTATCGGTCAGATCGTCCGCTTTTTTCTGTGCGGCGTCTTTCATCTGCTCTGCGCTGTCTTTGGCTTTCTCAAGATTGGCGTCGACTTTGGATGAATCATCACAGCCGGCAACCAACAGCCCAATGATTGAGGCCAAAAGCACTTTATTCCATACTTTCATTGTCTATGTCCTTGTAGAAACCTTGTTTATGGTGACTGCATTTCGCCTTTCTATACTAGGATAATCCTTGGATAAAATACAAATTTCACCCGCAATGGCAATGCGTTGGTTGGCCGTCAGTGGGAGCCGTTGTTCACTATTGCGGCATAAAATCCTGCCGGTTCAACAGAGCCCGCTTTTTGTGGTAGACTTACCGCGTTTTCCTGCCAGTTTTGGTTGAGGTGCTTCCCTGAATACGCCGGCACAGCTGTCACTGCCACTTTATCTTCCCGATGATGAAACTTTTGCCAGTTTTTATCCGGGCGAGAACCCATCCCTATTGAGCGCGATCCAGTCCGCCGTTCGTCAGGAACATGGCAGTTATATCTATTTCTGGTCTCGCGAGGGCGGTGGGCGCAGTCACCTGTTGCATGCGGCCTGTGCGGAGCTTTCACAGCGCGGTGAAGCGGTGGGCTATGTCCCGCTGGATAAGCGCGCTTATTTCGTGCCTGAAGTGTTGGATGGCATGGAGCAGTTGGCTCTGGTGTGCATCGACAATATCGAATGCATCGCAGGCGACGAAGAGTGGGAAATGGCGATCTTCAATCTCTACAACCGCATTCTGGAAACCGGCCGCACGCGCCTGTTCATTACCGGCGATCGCCCGCCGCGTCAATTGAACCTCCATCTGCCTGACCTGGCTTCGCGCCTCGACTGGGGGCAAATCTACAAGCTGCAACCGCTGTCGGATGAAGAGAAACTGCAGGCTTTGCAACTGCGCGGTAAACTGCGTGGGTTTGAACTGCCGGAAGACGTAGGCCGTTTCCTGCTGAAACGGTTGGATCGTGAGATGCGCACGTTGTTTACGACGCTGGATCAGCTCGATCGTGCCTCTATCACCGCTCAGCGCAAGCTGACTATCCCGTTCGTCAAAGAAATTCTGGGGCTGTAGAAAATATTGAGCGCGATAAATATCGCGCTCAAGCGTGAATTTACAGAATCTCCAGCACCTGTTCCGGCGGCCGGCCGATACGCGCTTTGCTGCCTTTGACCACGATAGGGCGTTCGATCAGTTTCGGATGCTCCACCATTGCCGCCAGCAATTGCGCTTCGCTCAGGGTTTCATCCGCCAGCTTCAGTTCTTTGTACAGATCCTCTTTTTTACGCATCAACTCGCGTGCGGAACTGAAACCCAGTTCCTTCAGCAGTTTCTTCAGCTCGTCTGCCGACGGCGGCGTTTCCAGATACAGCACCACTTCAGGCGTTACGCCATGCTGTTCCAGCAGCGCCAGGGTCTCGCGGCTCTTGGAACAGCGCGGGTTGTGGTAAATAGTGACGTTTTTCATTTAATTCATCCTTATGAAAATCAGCCGCGCTGGTACTGGCGGAAACGCTCTTGCAACTGGCGCAGCTGGTCGATGCGCGCATCATAACGCGCCTGTTTCAGGCTACCGAGTTTTTGCAGCGAACTGGCGTTGCTGAGCAGGCCGATCGCCTGATCGAGGCGGCCGGTTAGCGCCAGGCTTTCGGCGCGGGCGGACAGCTCTTCATCGCGCAGCCCCTGTGCGGCGCTGGCCTGGGCCAGCAGATCCCAGGCGTTGGGATCGTCCGGGTGGGCGAAGGTGTAGCGGTTAAGTATTTTTGACGCCTGCGCCGGCTGGTTGCCTTCCACGTAGGCGTTGGCCAGATTGAGCTGCAGCACCGGGTTGTTGCTCTGTGCGGCGTTGGCGACCTGTAGCCGCGCAATGGCCTGCGGCGCGCGTTTCTGACCGAGATCGATGTCGGTCATCAGATCGAGCAGCCAGACGTTTTTCGGATCTTGCGTCAGCAGCGGCAGCAGGATGTTACGGGCGTCGTCGTATTTTTTCGCTTCATAGAACAGGATGGCGCGGCCGTATTTGGCGGCCACCTGCTCGCGTACGTTGCCTTTGCTGTAGGCGTCGAGCAGTTCTTCATTCAGGCTGTAGCCTTCCGTGCTGTACATGCCCAGCGAACGCACCTTGGCCATCAGGTAATCCTGTGTGGATTGCACCAGGTGCTTGGGCATTTGGTTGGCGCGGTTGCGCGCATCGGACAGGCGGCTGTCGGGCAAGGGGTGTGTCAGCAGCATTTCCGGCGGCTTGGAGGCATAGCGCGATTGGTCGGACAGTTTCTGCAAGAAGTTGGGCATCGCTTCCGGATCGAACCCGGCGCGTTGCAGCACCTGAATGCCGATACGGTCTGCTTCCTGTTCATTCGATTGGGTAAAGCTGATCATGCCCTGCTGGGTGCCGGCCAGCGTGCCGCTCAGCGCCGCCATGCCCATGGTCGGGTTGGCCATCGCCAGCAGGATCGAACCGAGAGCGCCTACCCAGGTCAGCGGGGCATTGCGCTGCTGGTCCTCCATCGCCCGCGCCAGATGGCGCTGGGTAACGTGCGAGATTTCATGCGCCAGCACCGAGGCCAGTTGGCTTTCGTTGTCGGTTTCACGGAACAGGGCGGAGTGCAGCACCACGTTGCCGCCAAAAAAGGCGAAGGCGTTGATTTCGTCGTTGCGCACCAGATAGAAATGGAACGGCGTACGTACCGAATAGGCGCTCGCCACCAGCCGGTTGCCCAACTGGTTGATGTATTGGGTTAGCAGCGGATCGTTGATCAGGGGCGCGCTGGCGCGTAACTGGCGCACATAGAAATCCCCCATCGCCAGCTCCTGGCCGATGCTCAGGGTGCCGCCCGCAGAGGTGCCCATGTCCGGCAGTTGATCCTGGGTTTCCGCCTTGGCCGGCGCCATCGTCGTGGCGTTGATCGCGCCGAGCAACAGTACTGCAATCGCTGTTTTGGTCAACCGGGTGGTCATAGTCAGGCCTTTCCCTTAAATAGTCATCTCTAAGACGTCAGCATCACATAAGAGTTCTTCTTCCGTGCCGGGCTCGCCAAAACAATCAGCGCGAAAGTGCGGTGGCTCACAAAACGGCACGCTGCAGCGCCGTTTAAACAGATCACATCATAGTCAGCCGCAGGCGACAATGAAACTTCCGTCAGGGAATAACCGGGCAAAAAAGTTTTATTTTTCATTTCTGAACCCCCGCTTTTATCTCGTTCTGCCCGCCGCTCCCTTTTCGATTGATCCAGGCTGCACGATAAAACGAGGATTAAGTTTGTCCGTGTTTTATTGACAAGACAAACGGAGACTAATATAGTCTGTGTTATTGAAGGCCACATCATACTGAAGACTCAAAAATGGCGTACATCACAACCAGCGTTGAATATGGTATCCACTGTTTGCTCTGGCTGGTCGGCGATAATCAGCGCGCCCTCAGCAGCCGTGAGCTGGCAGAATTGCAGGGGGTTTCCCCCAGCTTCCTCGCCAAAATTTTTCCCAAGCTCGAAAAGGCGGGGATAGTTGCGGCCAGCGAAGGGGTGCGCGGCGGCTACCGGTTGGCGCGCCCGGCGGATGAAATCAGTTTCCTGGAAATCATCGACGCCATTGAAGGGCACAAACCCTTGTTCGACTGCCAGGAAGTGCGTGGCCGTTGCGCCGTATTCGACAATTCGCCGCCCGACTGGGCGGTTTCCGGCAAATGCGCGATCCACGTGGTGATGCTGCAGGCGGAAAAAGCCATGCGCGACGCTCTGGCGGCGCAAACTCTGGGTGCCGTTGCCACCCGTTTTGGCCGCAAGGCACCGCAAGGCTTCTTCAGCGAGGTGAATATCTGGATCGATGAACGCATGAGCGGGCGCACCACCCGCAGCGGCAAACCGGCGCGCACCAAGCCCTAACATCGCCGCAGTGCTTCCCTGAAAAGACTCTTTTTTCCCGCCTCTCCGGAAGAGGCGGGGCCCTTCTGCACCCTCTTGACGGGTGGCGGAACGGCGCCGTTCGTCCGGAAAACGTCACGGGCAGCCTGAAGGCCCGGTTATCTATCTTTGAAGGAGTAAACCAATGACGCAGAAAATAGTGATCGCCGGTTCGGGTTTTGCCGGGTTTTGGGCTGCCGTTTCCGCCATGCGCGCCATCGCGATTGCCGGTAAAACCGGGGATATTGAGGTGACGATGGTATCGCCGACGCCAAATGTCACCATACGACCACGCCTCTATGAGGCGGTGCTGGAAAACATGAACCCGGACATTTCCTCCCAGCTTGATGCCGTCGGCGTACATCATTTGGCAGGTCTGGTGGAGCAGGTTGATACCGCGAGCAAATCTCTGGTGGTTCAACAGGCCGACGGGCAAAAAATCACCCTGGGTTATGACCGCTTTGTACTGGCGACCGGTAGCCGGCTGTTTGTGCCTGCGGTGCCGGGTTTTGCAGAATACGGTTTCAACGTGGATACACTGGAAAACGCGCAGCGCCTGGATAGCCATTTAAAAGCGCTGACCAATAAAGCGGAAACCCCTGCGCGCAATAGCGTGGTGGTGGTCGGCGGCGGGCTGACCGGGTTGGAAAGTGCCACCGAGATGCCAATGCGGCTACGCGACATTTTGGGCAGCGAAGCGGATATTCGCGTGGTGATTGTTGATACCGCGCCAGAGGTCGGCGCCGGAATGGGCGCGGAACCCGCCGCGGTGATCCAGCAGGCGCTGGCAGAATGCGGCGTCGAGTCGCGGGCCGGAGTGCGCGTCACTGCAATAGATGCAGACGGCGTTACGTTGTCGAACGGCGAACGCATCGCGGCCAACACGGTGATACTGGCTGCGGGCATGCGAGCGCATCCGCTCACTGCGCAGATCCCTGGCGAGCGCGACGGCAGCGGGAGGGTGATCGGTGATGCATACCTGCGTGCACCGGCGGCGGCGGGCGTCTTTGTGACCGGGGATACGGTGAAGGCAGCGACCGACGATTGCGGCAACTACAACGTGATGTCCTGCCAGCATGCCATGAGCCTCGGCCGCGTTGCCGGCCATAACGCGGCGGCAGAACTGACGGGGCTGCCGGTACACCCTTACAGCCAGCCGAAATATGTCACTTGTCTTGATCTCGGCTCTTGGGGGGCGCTTTACACCGAAGGGTGGGATCGTCAGGTACGCTTCACCCGGCAGGAGGGCAAAAAGATTAAGCAGGAGATCAATACGCAGTGGATCTATCCACCGGCCCCGGACCGCGACGCGCTTTTCGCCGTTGCCAATCCGGACTTTGTGATTGTGCCCTGAATTGCATGCGGGAGCGGAAACGCTCCCGTTTTATTGCCGGTTTCCCGCGGGTAAAAAAGAACGCGGCCAAACCCCGGTTTTTATCCTCGGCACCGTTATCGCTCCAGCCACTCGATCGCCAATTCGCGCGCTTCATCCAGACCGACATCCCGGCCTTCACGGGTAATCGCCGTTTTGAGCTCATTAATCACGTCCGCTTTTTGCGTTTCACGCTCTTCATTGGCCAATGCCAGGAACGCATCGCCTACCACCGTACAGATGCCGATGTATAAGGCTTTTGAATCCTCGAAACCACTGCTCATCACTGTTTCCTCTTGGGGTTGATTTGAATCTACAACGGCAGAAAAGGCCGGTCTTGCACCACGCTTTTCATGACCAGTGTGGAGGTAAGGCGCTGTACGCCGGGCAGGGCGGAAAGCCGTTCGTCGTAAAGCCGCTGAAATGCCGGCAGATCGCGGGCGATGACGTGCAGCAGATAGTCGGGGTCGCCGAACAGCCGCTGCGCCTGGATGACCTGGGGAATGTCCAGCATGGCATTCTCGAAGGCTTCAACGGCCTGGCGATCCCCTTCCCGCATTGTGACAAACACCAACGCAGAAAAGTTAAAGCCAAGGCAGCCGGGATCGAGGTGCGCGCGGTAGCCCCTGATCACGCCGGATTGCTCCAGAGCGCGTACCCGGCGATGGCAGGGGGAAACGCTGAGCCCGATCCGGTCAGCCAATTCGGTAACGGAAAGACGCCCATCGAACTGGAGTTCAGCAAGGATTTTGCGGTCGATCTTATCCATTTGGAATAATTTCCCTCAATCTGCAATTTATACGCAAATAATTGAAACCACATTCTAACAACTTGGGGATATTCTTTTCAATAATTGAACAATTTTAGACATTCCTGGCTTTTTGAGCCGGAAAGCAGTGTCCTGCGGAGGAAAGTGAAATGATAAAACGGATAAGCCCACCCACCGCGCTGCGGTGGCCGCAAAAGGCGTCGCGCACATGACGCCGGCTATTTTCGCCGCCTTCTGGGCGGTATCCATGCTGTTTGTCATTACGCCGGGGCTGGACTGGGCGTACATCATAGCGGCAGGCATACGCGGACGGGTGGTGGTGCCTGCGGTGGCGGGCTTGCTGTTGGGGCATCTGATGGCGATAGCGATCGTGGCGGCCGGCGTGGGCGCGCTGGTGGCGGGCAATCCGCTGGCCCTCACGGCGTTGACCCTGATTGGCGCGGCTTATCTGTTGTGGATCGGTTTTAACATGCTGCTTTATCCCTCCGCGCCCAACGTGGGTGAAGGGCAACCGTCCGGCTCCTGGCTGCGTTGGGCCGGTAAAGGGATTTGCATCAGTGGCCTGAACCCCAAGGTTTTTCTGTTGTTTTTGGCGCTGTTGCCGCAGTTCACCGATGCCAATGCCGCCTGGTCGATTCCAATGCAGATCCTTGCGTTGGGTCTGTTGCATCTGGTGAGTTGCGGGCTGGTTTATCTGCTGGTGGGATGGGGGTCACAGTCCCTGTTGCAGACGCGTCCGCAGGCCGCCCGTGTCATCAGCCGCATTTCCGGCGTTGCCATGCTGTTGATTGCCATCGGTTTGCTCGCCGGGCAGGCGTTCAAATAAAAAGGGGGGAATGCGACTTCCCCCCTTCAATGCAGACTCGTTAACGACGGATCTATTACGCCGTTAGCTGGCCGTGGCGTGAGTTACGCGAACCGGCACCGATTTATAAGACGGGGTGCCGCTTTCCTTGTCGATATAATCCAGCGGAACCAGAACGTTCGCCTCAGGATAATAGGCCCCGACGGAGCCTGGAGCGATGTTGTAGGAGATCACCGTGATATTTTCCAGCCGCAGTTTGCGCCCGGCCACCACGGTTTCGATATCCACCAGATCACCATGTTCCAGGCCCCGCTTCTCGAGATCGATGTCGTGCATGAACAGAACATCGCGACGGCCAAATACGCCTCTATAACGGTCATCCATTGCGTAAATAGTGGTGTTGTACTGGTCATGGCTGCGCAGGGTGATTAGCCGCAGCACGTCGTCGCCCTGAACCTCGGCGTCTTCTTCTACGCCGCTGAACACCGAGAACATGGCTTTGCCGGTTGGCGTCGGCCATATGCGCTCGGTTGGCGGCAGCGGCATGCGGAACCCACCGGGCTGTGCGATACGCTCATTGTATTTATCGAAACCGGGAATGGTTTTTTCAATCAGATCGCGAATGATGCTGTAATCGGCCACCAGTTCCATCCAGGGGACCTTACTGTCTTGCAAGGTTGCCTTGGCCATACCGGCGACGATCGCCGGTTCTGAAAGCAGGAACGGGGATGCCGGTTTCAGTTTGCCGGAAGAGGCGTGCACCATCGACATGGAATCCTCCACCGTGATCGACTGGCGGCCGCTGTCTTGCATATCCAGTTCTGTACGCCCCAGGCAAGGCAGGATATAGGTTTCCTTGGCGACCAGCAGGTGTGAGCGGTTGAGTTTGGTACCGAGATGGACGCTTAAATCCAGCGATTTCATCGCCGGGAAGCACAGATCCGGGTCCGGCAAGGCCACGGCGAAGTTACCGCCAAGGCAGATCAGCGCCCTGGAGGTGCCTTCCACCATGGATTGCATGGCTTTTACCGCATCATGCCCATGCTCTTTCGGGGCGACAAAGCCGAACACGTTTTCCAGATTGGTCAGGAACTCTTGCGAAGGCTTTTCAGTGATGCCGACGGTGCGGTTGCCCTGAACGTTGGAATGGCCGCGCAGCGGGCAGATCCCGGCGCCGGGCTTGCCGATATTGCCGCGCATTAACAGCAGATCGGCAATCAAACGTACGTTTGCCGTCCCTTTGTTGTGCTGGGTAATGCCCATGCCGTAAGTAATGATCGTGGCTTTGGATTTCGCATAGGCCAGCGCAACCTGCTCCAGATTTTCCTGAGTCAGGCCGCTCTCCGCTTCAATGTCTTGCCACGAGGTGGCGGCCAAATCCGTGGCGAATTGTTCGAAACCCTGGGTGTGGTCGGCAATGAAATCACGATCGATAACGTTGTTGCCCGCGCCCTGCGCGGCGTCATATTCCAACAGCGCCTTGGCGATCCCTTTCAATGCGGCGGCGTCGCCGCCGGCTTTAACCTGATAATAGGTGGAGGCGATATTGGTGGAGCTGTAGGTCGCCATCTCGATAACGTTTTGCGGATCGGCAAAGCGCTCGAGCGCGCGTTCACGCAGCGGGTTGAAGACGATAATCGGTATCTGGCGCCGCGCCAGTTCGTGCAGGGTTCCCATCATGCGCGGGTGGTTGGTGCCCGGGTTGTGGCCAATGGAAATCACCAGTTCGGTATTGTCGAAGTCATCCAATGACACCGTGCCCTTACCGATACCAATGGATTGCGGCAGGCCAACGCTGGTCGGTTCGTGACACATGTTGGAGCAATCCGGGAAGTTGTTGGTACCGAATTCACGGGCAAACAGTTGGAACAGGTAGGCGGCTTCATTGGAAGCGCGGCCAGAGGTGTAGAACTCAACCTGATCCGGCGACTGCATGCCGCGCAAGACTTCGCCGATGCGCTTGAAGGCATCCTCCCACTCGACCGGGCGCAGCGTATCGCTGGCGCTGTCGTAAACCAGCGGGTGCGTCAGACGACCGTAGCCTTCCAGTTCAAAATCCGTTTTTTCCAGCAGGGAGGTCACGGTGTTGGCCGCCAGAAACTCCGGCGTTACCCGCTTGCTGGTGGCTTCCCAGGTGACCGCTTTGGCGCCGTTTTCGCAGAACTGGAAGGTTGAGTGGTGCTCTTTGTCAGGCCAGGCGCATCCGGGGCAGTCGAAGCCGTCCGGTTGGTTGGTCCGCATCAGCGTGACCGGCGCTTCGAAGGTTTCCATTTGCGTTTTCACGGCGATAGCCGTCGCTTTCAAGGCGCCCCAGCCACCCGCAGGTCCATCATAGGGCCGAATTCCGGGAACGGCGCGTTTCTTCTTCATCATATGAACTCCTACCGCCCCTGAGTGGGCGATATCTTATTGAGACAGGTCTATTCGGCGTTCCCCTCGGGAGGCGGGATAACCGACAACTATTATTGCCGCCTGATAATGGCTGCGTGCGCTTTGCCATTTCTCTGTCTGCACCGGCGGCCAGACAGAGCGGGTGCTCAGGCGGCAATAAATCTTTTACGGGTGACTCACTGGGCGTGAAAAAGACGACTGGCAACTTCACGCCCGATATTCCGCCGCCGCAAGACGGCTTTTTAGCTTATGCCTGCGGCTCCGCGGGCGTTTGCGGCCCAGTCTGAGCAACAGGCTGTTCTGGATTCTCCTTGCTTGTGGGGGGCAGTTTGTTAAACACGACCTTGTCAGTGGTTTGATCATAGCCAATCTCGACGCTGTCGCCCGACTTCAGGTTGTCGCCAAGAATTTCCTTCGCCAATCGGGTTTCCACTTCCTGGCGGATCCTGCGTTTCAGTTCACGGGCGCCAAAGTCAGGCTGATAGCCCACGTCCACCAGGTGTTCCACCAGAGAATCTGCAATATTGAGGGTGATATTCTGAGCCGCCGCCGTACGCGTTAAATGCTCAAGTTGGATATTCACGATTAAACGAATGTTTTCCTGAGACAGGGAATTGAACACGATGACTTCATCGATGCGGTTCAGGAACTCAGGACGGAAGTGGCCCTTGAGCACTTGCATCAATTCGTCGTGAATCGTCTTGTCTGACTTGCGTTCCGCCTCCGGTAGCGAGGCGTTATTCATGATCACCGCAGAACCGAGGTTGCTGGTAGCAATGATGGTGGTGTTGCTGAAATCGACCACGCGCCCTTTACCGTCCGTCAGGCGGCCATCATCGAATACCTGCAGCAGCACGTTGTAGACGTCCGGGTGCGCTTTCTCGATCTCGTCGAGCAAAATTACGCTGTAAGGGCGGCGTCTTACACGCTCGGTTAACTGGCCGCCTTCGTCATAACCCACATACCCTGGAGGGGCACCGATCAGACGGGCAACGGCATGGCGCTCCATGTATTCCGACATGTCGATACGGATAATGGCCTGTTCGTCACCGAACACCGTTTCGGCGATGGCCTTGGCCAGCTCGGTTTTGCCGACGCCGGTAGGGCCGAGGAACAAGAAGGTGGCGATAGGGCGGTGTGCCTGGCTCAGCCCGGCGCGCGACAGGCGTACGGCGTCGCTGACGGCTTCGACCGCATCATCTTGCCCGACCACGCGTTCACGCAGTTTGTCTTCCATATTGAGCAGTTTTTTCCGCTCTTCCTGGGTTAACTCGGTCACCGGGATGCCGGTCAGGCGCGACACCACTTCAGCGACGGAAGACAGGGTGACTTCCAGCGTCTCCGAACCCGTTTTGCGCTGCCAGGCTTCCGTTAACTCTTCAAGGCGCGCCCGTTTGTCACTAATTTGCGCTTCGAAGCTTTTAACGTCGTCAAATTTTTTACGCGAAGACGCCGAATCTTGCTCGCGTTTCAGGTGGGCGATTTCCGCTTCCAGTTCCTGAATATCAGCCGGTCGGGAGGTGGCGGAAATGCGAACGCGGGCCGCCGCCTGATCAATCAGATCGATGGCCTTGTCCGGCAAGAAGCGTGACGTGATATAGCGATCGGACAGTTCGGCCGCCGCGACGAACGCTTCATCAACAAAGGTCACCTGATGGTGCGCTTCCAGTTTGTCGCGCAGACCACGCAAAATGACGATGGTCTGGTCGACGGTCGGTTCCGGTACCAAAACCGGCTGGAATCGACGTTCAAGCGCAGCATCTTTCTCGATATGTTTTTGGTATTCATTGAGGGTTGTGGCGCCAATCAGGCTCAGTTCACCGCGCGCCAGCGCCGGTTTCAGTACGTTGGCAATGTCCAGGCCGCCTTCGCCGCCGCCCTGACCGGCACCGACAATGGTATGGAGTTCGTCGATAAACAAAATCAGTTCGGCATTTTTCTCGCTGACCTCATCAATCAACTGTTTGGCGCGTTCTTCGAATTCGCCGCGGTATTTTGCGCCCGCCACCATTGAGTTGATATTCACTTCGACCAGGCGCTTGCCCCGCAGCACTTCGGGCACGTCACCTTTGATAATGCGCTGCGCCAGCCCTTCCACTATGGCGGTTTTGCCCACGCCAGGCTCGCCGATCAGTACCGGATTGTTTTTCTTGCGGCGGGCAAGCACTTCAATGGTACTTTCAATCTCCTGCGCGCGGCCGAGCACCGGGTCCAGCTTGCCCTGGCGCGCCATTTCAGTCAGATCGCGGCCAAACTTATCCAGCGTTGGCGTGCCTGTCGGGGTATCGATACGGCCGTCTTCCGCACCTTTACCCACAAGCTTCACCACTTTCTGTCGCAGAGCGGCTGGGGTAACGCCGTATTTTTTCAACAGGGCACCGGCAATGCTGTCCGGCACTTCACTGAGCCCGATCAGCAAATGCTCCGGGCCTACATAGGAATGGCCCAAATCGCGGGAGGCCTGGAAAGCGTACATGAAGGCCTTTTTCAGACGTGGGGAAACCGTCATGTCTTCCAGGGTAGCGCCGGTTTCGGCGGCCCCCTTGTAAGCGTGTTGGTCAATGTAGGCCTTGATGTCCTGCGGCGACAACTTGAGTTCTGTCAGCAGGGCGGAGCAGACATCGGTATCCGCCAACACATACAGCAGGTGCTCGGTATCAAGTTCACTGCGGTGCAGTTCATGCGCTTTTTCTGCCGCGCGTTGCAGCAGCTCAAGCGTTTGTTTGCTGAAGGCATCGGTGGCATCGACGGATTCGCGCGGGACTTCCGCAGAGAACCCGGACGTTTCTTCCGCCGCTTCGTCTTCGGTTAACTCATTAAAGAAACGCGATAAGGCGCCGCCGCCACCCAACAGGGAGTCGAATGGATTGAGAATATTTTGATGGCGCGTTAATTGCCGGTAATCGTAATCACAGATGGCAATGGATTTCCTTTGACCATTTTGCATCACTGTCACACGGCCCGATGCCGGGCGAGCATGACAAATATCACATAAAATAGGCATGGTGAATTAACTCCTATCAAGTTAAAGCGATTTAACTTCAAAAAACAGGCGTTTTAGATATGTCTGTTATTTATTTAATCTTGTCGGATTAAATAATGGCGTTAGCGAATTTAATGCTGGTTCCTTATTGGTGGTGGTGAGTTAAAGCATCGTTATTACAATGCCGGTTTGCGAAATGAAGTGCATCCGGCATTTTTCAGTAAAATGCTGGATGCGTTACTCTTTAATTGTCTTTTAATAATTGTCTTTTAATGATTTTTTCGCCAGTCGTGACGTCAATGACTATTGGGCGGCACACTGCGCGTCGACAAGGCTTCTAATAACGTCAGCGATGGAATAAAGAATAAACCGCCGGTGACGGCATGGCTGAAGTCGAGCAAGCGGTCATAATTACCCGGTGGAAGGCCAATAATCATATTTTCAAGCATTTGTTCTATCGGCGCTGGGGAGCGGGCATAGCCGATAAAATAGGTGCCGAACTCGCCCATACCGGGTCTGCCAAACGGCATGTTATCGCGCAGGATCTTTACTTCGTTACCGTTCTCATCTTCCAGCGTGGTGAGTGAGCTGTGGGATGAGGAAGGTTTTACGTCGGCATCCAGCTCAATATTGGATTGTTTATGGCGCCCGATAATGCCCTCTTGCTGTTCAACGGTCAGCGCATTCCAGCCTTTCATATCATGCAGATATTTTTGCACCAAGGCGTAGCTGCCGCCGGCAAAGGCGCGGTCTTCCTCACCCACCACGGTGAAGTCGATGGCTCCGCGGCCTTCAGGGTTTTCGGTACCGTCGACAAAGCCGATCATGGCGCGTTGATCGAAATAACGGAAACCCTGAACTTCATCCACGACGGTGACGGCATCGCCGAGTTTATTCAGCAACTGGGTCGCCAGCTCAAAACACAGATCCATTTCTTCGGCACGAATATGTAAGAGAATGTCACCGGGCGTAGCGACGGCGACACGGCCGCCGGATCCTATTTCACGAAAAGGATGCAATTGCGCCGGGCGCGGAATGCCGAAAAGCGTATTCCAGGCGGTGGAACCGAATCCGCAGACGCATGACAGCCGTCCATCCGGCGATCTTTTCGCGACCGAGCGCACTACCGCCGCCACGTCGGCACACCAGTTACGTACGGTGGCGTGGTGTTCCGGCGTGTTTGTTATTGTCGCGACAATGAAGATGGCACTGCGCGTAACAGGGCTAAAAACTGCCTGTGAATCATCATAATACGTGCTCATAAGTCGTCTACCATCCAGTAAAGGTTAAATATGATATTTAAAAAGCAACAATAACTGATGTAAAACGCATTAAATATAGAGCTACCTTTTTTACTTTGCATTGTCAATGTTGAAACAACCTTTCCAAATAGCATATCAAAACTTAACAAGGTGCGTGATAGATTGTATCTATTGCGCAATAAAATTAACCAATTTGACGAAATGTTATTGGCAGGTAAAATTAATTCACAAGGCGAGGAAAACTGAGAAAAACCAAGAGAGCATTAGCTGAAAAAAAAGGCGGTAAGTTCGGAAGACATGCCGTTAAAATTTAAAATAAAATCATCTGCGTCGCTGAGGCGCGTCGAGGCTAATTAATTAGCCTGATTCTAGCCATGTTCGTGCCCATAAACCCACCCTTGGGGCACTCGTAGTCCTGTTTGGCTAAAAAGTACGGCCAGGAAGTTAAATAATTACCGGGATTAAAAAAAGGACGGCATGGGGTTTTCCTCCTGTTTTGCGTGGCTCATTTAAATAATGTGGCCCGATTTTTAATGGATGGCGGGCTGTGACCCGGAATAGCAATATAACTTTGGTTTATAAACTTATCAGAATGGTGATACACAGGGGTGAACAATGTTGGGATTAGATGCCTTCCATTTAGCGAGGATACAGTTTGCCTTTACTGTCTCCTTCCATATTATTTTTCCGGCTATTACCATCGGGCTCGCGAGTTTTCTGGCGGTGCTGGAAGGTTTGTGGCTGAAAACACGTAATGACACCTACCGTGAGCTTTATCATTTTTGGTCGAAGATATTTGCGGTCAATTTTGGTATGGGGGTGGTGTCAGGTCTGGTAATGGCTTACCAGTTTGGCACCAACTGGAGCGGTTTTTCGCAGTTCGCCGGCAGCATTACCGGGCCGTTATTGACCTATGAAGTACTTACCGCTTTCTTCCTGGAAGCCGGTTTCCTCGGGGTTATGCTGTTTGGCTGGAACCGGGTAGGGCGTGGGCTGCATTTCTTTGCGACCTGTATGGTCGCGCTGGGGACGCTCATCTCGACCTTTTGGATCCTGGCCTCGAACAGCTGGATGCACACGCCGCAAGGCTATGCGATCGAAAATGGCATTGTGATCCCGGTCGACTGGCTGAAAATTATCTTTAACCCGTCATTCCCCTACCGTTTATTGCACATGTCTACCGCCGCTTTCCTGGCCAGTGCCTTCTTTGTCGGGGCATCGGCTGCTTGGCACCTGCTGCGGGGCAATGATTCGCCGGCGGTACGCAAAATGTTTTCCATGGCGCTCTGGATGGCGCTGTTTGTCGCCCCGATTCAAGCGGTTATCGGCGATGCTCACGGCTTGAATACCCTGGAGTATCAACCGGCGAAAATTGCCGCCATTGAAGGCCATTGGGAGAACAAGCCGGGTGAAGCCACGCCGCTGGTGCTGTTCGGCGTGCCGGATATGGAACAGGAAAAAACCCGCTACAAGCTGGAAATTCCTTATCTTGGCAGCCTGATCCTGACGCACAGTCTCGACAAGCAAGTACCGGCGTTGAAAAGTTTTCCTAAGGAAGATCGCCCGAATTCCACCATCATCTTTTGGTCGTTCCGCGTGATGGCCGGTTTGGGCATGCTGATGATTCTGCTTGGCGTTGTCAGCGCATGGCTGCGTTGGAGAGGCCGTCTGTATCAGTCGCGTCCTTTTTTGTGGTTCGCGTTGTTAATGGGGCCTTCAGGCCTGATTGCGTTGTTGGCCGGGTGGTTCACTACTGAAATTGGCCGACAACCTTGGGTGGTGTATGGGGTGCAACGGACCCGCGACGCCGTTTCCGCGCACGGTGATATGCATATGACCTTCAGCCTGCTGGCCTTTATTGCGGTGTATTGCTCGGTGTTCGGCGTTGGCTATATGTACCTGATGCGTCTGATCAAGAAAGGCCCGGGGAGCGACGATACGCATGGCGCCGTTGTCGAGGGTACGCCAGCTCGTCCGCTGTCTGCGGTTCAGGATCCTTTGAACAAGCCGGAAGGGAGAAACTAACATGGGCATCGATCTTTCAATTATTTGGTTCACCATCATCGTCTTCGCCACGTTGATGTATATCGTGATGGATGGTTTCGATCTCGGGATTGGTATCCTGTTTCCGTTCAATAAGGATGCCACCGAGCGCGACATGATGGTCAATACCGTGGCGCCGGTCTGGGACGGCAACGAAACCTGGCTGGTGTTGGGGGGGGCGGCGCTGTATGGCGCTTTCCCGCTGGCCTATGCCGTTATCACCGATGCGTTGTCCATTCCGCTGACCGCGATGCTGATTGGCCTGATCTTTCGCGGCGTGGCGTTTGAATTCCGCTTCAAGGCCACGCCGGAGCATCGTCCGTTTTGGGACAAGGCGTTTATTGTCGGCTCGATCCTGGCGACTTTCAGCCAGGGGGTTGCCGTCGGGGCAATATTGAATGGCTTCGAGGTCACCGGCCGCGTCTACAGCGGTTCGGCACTGAGCTGGCTGGCGCCGTTCCCGCTATTCTGCGGCCTCGGCCTGGTGGTCGCCTATGCGTTATTGGGCTGTACCTGGCTGATTATGAAAACGGAAGGGGCCTTGCACCGCAAGATGTCCGAGTTGGCGATCCCCTTGACGCTGGTGCTGCTGGCTGCCATTGCCATCATCAGCATCTGGACGCCGTTAGCGCACCGAGATATTGCCGCGCGCTGGTTCACCGCGCCGAATATCTTCTTGTTCCTGCCGGTGCCGCTGTTGGTTCTGGCCTTTGCCTGGGGCATCGTGCGGGCGGCGTATAACCGCCGGGCCAGCTATGGTCCGTTCCTGATGACCCTGGGCTTGATGTTCCTGGGTTTCAGCGGCCTGGGGATCAGCATTTGGCCGAATATCATCCCGCCGTCGATTTCCATCTGGCAGGCGGCATCGCCGCCTCAAAGCCAGGGCTTTATGCTGGTCGGCGGGTTACTGATTATCCCGGTCATCCTGGCTTACACCTGCTGGAGCTATTACGTGTTCCGCGGAAAAATCAAACCGGACGAAGGTTACCATTGATCGATAACGTTGCCAGGAGACGAATATCATGAAACCTGTGACAGACAGCCACCCGGCCTTTTGGCGGCGCTTGATGTGGATGATGGCCATTTGGGCCGCCAGCGTGCTGGCCCTCGGCGTAGTGGCATCGGTATTTAAACTGCTGATGGTCGCAGCCGGCATGAAGTCTCACTGAAAAAGTAAGCAGCCAGGCTATGGCTTAACAGATAGCCTGGCTTTGCTTCTCGGTCAGCCTCGGGGCAATCAACAGCAACGCCATTATTTTCCGCTCTGACACTTAAGTCATAAGTGCCTGATGATTTCTTGTTACTGCTCATTTGGGAGGTATTGCGGATGTCGACATTTACCGATCCCTGGGAACGTAAGTTCTATTATTTGCGGCTCTCCATTACGGATGTGTGTAACTTCCGTTGCAGCTACTGTTTGCCTGACGGGTATCGTCCCACCGGGGGCAACAACAAAAGCTTTCTGACGTTGGATGAAATTCGGCGGGTTACGCGGGCGTTTGCCGCCTGCGGCACGGAAAAGGTCCGTCTGACCGGTGGCGAACCCTCACTGCGCAGAGATTTTGTCGAGATTATTGAAACTGTCAGACAAAATCCGGAAATCAGCAATATTGCCATGACCACCAATGGTTACCGCATGGCGCGTGATGTGGCGCGTTGGCGGGCCGCTGGGCTGACGTCCATTAACGTCAGCGTGGATAGCCTGGACGCCAACCAGTTTCACGCCATAACCGGCCAGGACAAGTTCAGGCAGGTGATGGACGGCATTGACGCCGCCTTTACGGCGGGGTTTGACAAGGTCAAGGTCAATGCCGTTTTGATGCGCGGGATCAATCATCATAACCTGCAGACGTTCCTTGACTGGATTAAGCACCGCCCGATTCAACTGCGTTTTATCGAACTGATGGAAACGGGGGAAGGACGAGACCTGTTTCGCCAACATCATATTTCGGGAGAGGTGATCCGCGAGCGCCTGGTCGCCATGGGGTGGCAGCGCCGGGAACGAGAGCGCAGCGCAGGCCCGGCTCAGGTGTTTTTCCACCCGGATTACCAGGGGGAAATCGGCCTGATAATGCCGTACGAAAAAAACTTCTGCGCCAGTTGTAACCGGCTGCGGGTCTCCGCAACGGGGAAGTTGCACCTGTGCCTGTTTGGTGACGGCGGCATTGGCTTGCGTGACCTGTTGCAGGCCGACAGCAGCCAGCAAGAGTTGCAGGAGCGTATTGCGCACAGTTTATTGCAGAAAAAACAAACGCATTTCTTGCATCAGGGGAATACCGGCATCACGCAAAACCTGTCGTTTATCGGGGGGTAATTTTATTGGAGAAAGACCATGACTACACGGGGGGATCATGATTGACGTTTTATTCTTTGCTCAGGTACGTGAGCTGATCGGTTGCAACCATCTGCAACTCCCTGCCGACTACGCCACGGTGGCGACGTTACGCCAGGCGCTGTCGCTAAAAGGCGACCGTTGGGCACTGGCGCTGGAGGGCGATAAACTTTTGGCTGCGGTAAACCAAACGCTGGTGCCTTTCGATCACCCCTTGAATGCCGGTGATGAAGTGGCCTTTTATCCGCCGGTAACCGGGGGTTGAGATGCAAAACAAAATCATCGTCGATACCGAGAGTTTTGATATCGCGCGGGAACATCAATGGCTATCGGCCTCAGAGACCGAGGGCGCCGTGGTCACTTTCGTCGGCAAAGTACGAAACAATAATCTGGGCTGCGATGTCAATGCCCTGACGTTGGAACATTATCCCGGCATGACCGAAAAGTTGTTGGCGCAGATTGTTAATGAAGCCCGCCTCCGTTGGCCACTGGGGCGGGTGGTCGTGTTTCATCGCATTGGCGAGATGCGGGCAGGCGATGGCATCGTTTTGGTCGGCGTCAGTAGCGCTCATAGAGCCGACGCCTTTCTTGCCGCAGAATTTATTATGGATTATTTGAAAACCAAAGCGCCATTCTGGAAAAGAGAATCAACGCCGCAGGGAGAACTATGGGTTGCCGCAAGGGATAAAGATTGCGCGGCAGCTGAACGCTGGTAGTTATTTGAACATGTTATTCCCATCAGGTTTCGGCACGGTGTATACCGTGCCGAAGAGCGGCGTCAGATCAGATTGAAATAACGGTCGGGTTTGAGCAGGGCAGGCAGAGGTTTTTGATTGTTCATTTCCATCAGATTACGTTCGATGGTATTGCAGATGGCATTCAATGGAAGATCATTGGCGCTGGTACCAAAGGGGTCTTCCAGCTCTTCGGCCAGTGAGTCCCAGGATAAAAAGGTATAAGAAATAAAGACGGAAACGAACGGCGTCATGTAATGCAAATCAGAAACCAGCGCAAACGGCAGCAAGGAACAGAATAAATATACGGTGCGTTGCAGGATCAGCGTGTAGGCGAAAGGCACCGGCGTGTTGGCTATTCTTTCGCAACCACCGAGAACATGTGCGAGTTCATCCAGTTTATTATCGAGCATTTTATAGGTGACATCGCTTAATTTACCCGCCAGACGCAATTTGCCAATCTCGTCGCCCAATAATAACAAGACTCTGTTAGTGGGCATTGGGCTGGCGATGATCTCCGAGAAAGCCTCTCTCGGTAAAATGCGATATAAGTCAGCCGTGGGATCGGTGTTTCTTAATTGGTGCTTCAAACTCCAGCTAAACGCAATAAGATATTTTGCAATTTCTTCATGATTTTTTTTATCTTCCGGAAGCAGGTTTTTTAATTGTCTCAATAATGTGCGCTCCGCTATCAGCAGGGTTCCCCATAACATTCGCGCTTCAACAAAGCGGCTGTAGCTGGCGCTGTTGCGAAAACCCAGAAAAATAGCGATGGCGATCCCCAACAGGCTAAAGGGGGCAATGGTGAGATGTATGCCAAGTTGTTCATACCATTGATAAATGATGATGGCGACAATAGACATGAGGATATTTAAAAACAGGCGGAAGGTGATTTTTGACAACACCGAACCGTGCCAGTCAAACAGGCGGAGAAACCAGTGTTGGTTTGGGCGAATAATCATGGGTTTACTACTCCCTGGTAGCTTACTTTTGGCTGTGATTGTTTTAGTGATGAATAATTATCATGGCCGATAATATGTAACAATGTATGAGATTTCTCATTGGCAAGTGAATGTTTACTGTATGACATAGGGCGATGATGATCAGACTCTCTGAGTCGGTGTTTAAATTATCTGATTTATTTATTCAATAATCAATACATCCAAAAAATAATTAAGATTGTGCTGCTAAGATAAATAAGAGTTATTGAATGACCCACCGTTTGTACGCCCCGTTTTCGTTTAATGGCCGAGACGCGGAAGCCAAATGAGAATAAAGAGTATTTTCTGCCGACGGAATGCCCTGCGCGTTGCCGGGATGTACGGATTGCGATTCGTCTCGGTTTAAGGATACGCTTGCCCTGGGCTCTGGTATTCTTATGGAGCGTGTTGTGAGTTGGATGTTCTCCGGAGCGGCAAATCCAATCCGTTTGGTGTTGAAGCACAGCGAGCTCGTCAGGTACTTTGCGTGTTGGCGTGCCCAAACCTGTACCCCATTCATTTCATGAAAAGACCAACCCCAGGAACCGCAATGCCTGCCAGTCAAACCTCTAGGAGCACTCTCTGATGCTGGAGATGTTATTACAGTGGTACCGTCGTCGCTTCACCGATCCGCAGGCTATCGCCCTGCTGGTGATTCTGGTCGCCGGGTTCCTCATTCTCTATTTTCTGCACGGTATTTTGACGCCGCTGCTGGTGGCCATCGTACTGGCGTATCTGCTGGAGTGGCCGACCGCGCGGCTGCAGCGTATCGGCTGTTCGCGCAACTGGGCGGCGAGCCTGGTGATGATCATGTTCGCCGGCATCGCGATGCTGCTGGTGTTTGTGGTGGCGCCGACCGCCTGGCAGCAGGGCATCAACCTGATGACCGACCTGCCGGGGATGCTCAATCAATTCTATAACTTTGCGGCGACGCTGCCGAAGCGTTATCCGGCGCTGGTCGATGCCGGCATCATCGATATGATGGCGGAGAATCTGCGCGGGCGGCTGTCGGGCATGGGGGAGTCGGTGGTGAAATTCTCGCTGGCTTCACTGGTCGGGCTGCTGACGCTGGCGATTTACCTGATTCTGGTACCGATGATGATGTTCTTCCTGCTGAAGGACAAAGAGCAAATGCTCAACGCGGTGCGCCGCGTACTGCCGCGCAATCGCGGGTTGGCGGGGCAGGTGTGGATCGAGATGAACCAGCAGATCACCAACTATATCCGCGGCAAGGTGCTGGAGATGGTGATCGTCGGCGTGGCGACCTATCTGGTGTTCGTTATTTTGGATATGCGCTATTCGCTGCTGCTGGCGGTGCTGGTTGGCTTCTCGGTGCTGATCCCTTATATCGGCGCGGTGTTGGTGACCATTCCTGTGGTGGTGGTGGCGATGTTCCAATGGGGCGTCGGCGCCGATTTCTGGACGCTGATCGTCGCCTATCTGGTGGTGCAGGGGCTGGACGGCAACCTGTTGGTGCCCATTTTGTTCTCCGAGGCGGTCAATCTGCATCCGCTGGTGATTATCTTGTCGGTGATCATCTTTGGCGGGCTGTGGGGCTTTTGGGGCGTGTTCTTTGCTATCCCGCTGGCCACGCTGGTGAAGGCGGTGATACACGCCTGGCCGGACGAACTGCGGGTGGACACGGAACTGGAATAAGCGGGAATGACGAAGCGCAGCAGGCTGCTGCGCTTCGAGAGCATTATTGCTGCAGGTAACTCAGAACGATGTCGTGATGATTGGTGGTTTTGAAATCATCAAACACTTTCTCGACTTTACCCTTGGTATCAATCAGGAAGCTGATACGGTGAATTCCGTCATAGGTTTTCCCCATAAAGGTTTTTTCACCCCAAACGCCGAACTGCTGCGCCACCTGATGATCCTCATCAGATAGCAGCGTGAAATTTAACAACTCTTTCTCGGCAAAACGCGACAGCTTCTCTGGTTTATCCGTGCTGATGCCCAGCACTTCGACACCCGCTTTTTTCAAGTCATCCATGTTATCCCGCAGACCGCAGGCCTGAACGGTGCAACCCGGCGTCATCGCCTTCGGATAAAAATAAACAAGCACTCGCTGTCCCTGGAAGTCGGCCAAATTAATTTCCTCACCGTCCTGGTCAGGCAAACTAAATTTCGGCGCTGTGTCACCGGCTTTCAATGGGCTCATCACTACTCTCCATCTTTCTCATCATGCTGTGGATAGTTAACAACGCTAATACTGCCTTGTGCGTTCAATTCTGTACATAGGCGATGAAAGGCTTGCTCGATATTTGATGCATCCGCGTTGCCGGGGCTGTGCGCGGTGATCTGAATGTAAAGCTGCGGCGGCAGGTGACCTTCCGCCGGTTGGGTTCTGGACACCAGCTCGGCAATGTTCATCTGGCTGGAGTCGAACAGATCGGTGAAGCGTTCAATGATGTGCGGCGAGTCTTTCACCTCAACCTGCACCCACACCGTGGCCGGCATCGGCGGCCTTTCATGCGAATTGGTGCGTTTCATCACAATCAGCAGCTCCATCTCCGCGCCTTTTTGCGGCAGAGTGGATTCAATCAGGGTAATCGCGTTCCAACTGCCGGAAAGCAGCATGATGAAAGTGAACTCCTCACCCAGCATGGCCAGACGGCTATCTTCGATATTGCACCCGCAGCTGCTGACGTGGCGGGTGATGGCATTGACGATTCCGGGGCGGTCGGCGCCGAGCGCGGTAATCACGAGATAGTGTTCATCTGGCTTAGGCAAAATGGATCTTCCTGTCGTGCTCAATGGGGTTACCATGGTAAACATAAAAAAAACCGCCTGCCAAGCGCTTACAACGCTGTTGTTTGCTTGCTTTTGGATAGGTAGCAAAAGTACCATGAGTGACTTGTTTGTGGAGGGGACGGCCAATGTTTACGGGAAGTATTGTTGCACTGGTTACGCCGATGGACGACAAAGGTGCTGTCGATCGTGCGAGCCTAAAAAAACTGATTGATTATCATGTAGCCAGTGGGACCTCGGCCATTGTTTCCGTAGGGACGACCGGCGAGTCCGCAACGCTTGCCCATGACGAGCACGTTGAGGTGGTATTGCAGACGCTGGAACTGGCCGCGGGCCGCATTCCGGTGATCGCAGGTACGGGCTCCAACGCCACCGCCGAAGCCATTTCGCTGACCAAAAGCTTCGAAAATACCGGCGTAGTAGGGTGCCTGACGGTAACGCCTTACTACAATAAGCCGACCCAGGAAGGGCTGTACCAGCACTTCAAGGCGATTGCCGAAAGCACCGAGCTGCCGCAGATCCTCTATAACGTGCCTTCACGCACCGGTTGTGACATGCTGCCGCCGGTGATTGCGCGTTTAGCAAAAATTAAGAATATTGTTGCCGTTAAAGAGGCAACAGGGAACTTAAGTCGTGTAAGTCAGATCCAAGTGCTGGTTGATGATGAAGATTTCATTTTGCTGAGCGGCGATGACGCCAGCGGTCTGGATTTCATGCAACTGGGCGGCAAAGGGGTGATTTCCGTGACGGCCAACGTGGCGGCGCGTGAAATGGCGCAGCTTTGCACGCTGGCAGCACAGGGCAACTTTGCTGAAGCACGCCGCCTAAATCAGCGCTTGATGCCGTTGCATCAGGATTTGTTTGTAGAAGCAAACCCAATTCCGGTGAAATGGGCCTGTAAGGCATTGGGATTGATGGCAACCGATACGATGCGTCTGCCTATGACGCCGTTGACCGACGCTGCTCGTCCGATCGTTGAGCGCGCGTTAAAAAGCGCCGGTTTGCTGTAACTCTAAGGGAAATTTGATGGTTTATTCATTGCAAAAGTCGACGGTAGCAAAAGTCGTGGGTATTTCGCTGGTTATGATGCTGGCCGCCTGTACCACCGATCAGCGTTACAAACGCCAGGTCAGCGGCGATGAGTCTTATCTCAACGCGTCGGAGCTCAAACCGTTGAACGCGCCGGCCGGTATGATCCTGCCGGTGCAGAGCGGGAATTATGATGTTCCGGCAACCACGCAGAAAGGCGGCGTTGGCAAGCAACTGGATATTCGCCCACCTGTGCAGCCGCTGGCGTTGCTGAGCGGTTCACGCGCGCAGTATGCCGGCGACAGCGGTACGCTGCTGCTGGAAAACAGCCCGCAGAACCAGAACCTGTGGTCACGCGTCGTCAGCATGTTGCAGACGAAAAATATCGCGATTGCCTCGCGTCAGGACGCCGGTCAGACACTGACTACCGACTGGGTGAAATGGAACCGTCTGGATGAAGACAACCAGTACGAAGGCCGCTACCAGATCAGCGTGCAGCAGCAGGGTTACCAGCAGGCGCTGGTGGTGAAAACCGTCGGTTTGCAGCAGCAGGGCAAAACCGAGCAGATTACCGATCCTTCCGAAGTGCAGCGCTACAACGGCATGATGATGAACACCATCGTTGAAGGTCTGGACAAGCAGGACAACCTGGTGAGCAGCCAAACCGCTAACCGCTTCGGCGCGCTGGACGTGCAGAGCGGCGCGGATGACACCGGCTTGCCGATGTTGGTCGTGCGCGGTCCTTATACCGTAGTGTGGGATCGCCTGCCTGCGGCGTTGGAAAAACTGGGGATGAAAGTGGGTGACCGCAGCCGTCCGCAGGGCACCGTCGCCGTGACCTACAAATCCCTGAGCGGTAGCGACTGGGATGCGTTGGGCGCCAAGGATCCTGAACTGACCGAAGGCGATTACAAACTGCAGGTCGGTGATTTGAACAACCGTACCAGCCTGCAATTTATCGATCCGAAAGGGAAGCCGTTGACCCAGTCGCAAAACGACGGGTTGGTTGCGGCATTCCAGGCTGCGTTCAGTAAAACCAGCGTTAAATAACTAAAAAAGGGGCTGCGGCCCCTTTTTGTTTTATCTGTACGGTATCGTTTGCGTTCCAGGTTTGGCACAATATGCCCATCATTCTTGAAGCTACAGCTGTGTTGGCTGCGTGCACTCACCCCAGTCACTTACTTGAGTAAGCTCCCGGGGATTCCTGCCCTTGCCGCCTTGCTGTAACTCCAATTATTTTGGGTATATCACACCTGTGTGTTGAAGCGTTTTTAAAACAATTCTTTATTGGAGTATGTAAGATGCAAAAGCTAGCTGAGTTGTATCGCGGAAAGGCAAAAACCGTCTACACCACCGAAAACCCCGATCTGCTGGTGTTAGAGTTCCGCAACGATACGTCAGCACTGGATGGTCAGCGCATTGAGCAGTTTGATCGCAAGGGCATGGTAAACAACAAGTTCAACCATTTCATCATGAGCAAACTGGAAGAAGCCGGCATTCCGACGCAAATGGAACGCCTGCTGTCCGACAACGAAGTGCTGGTGAAGAAGCTCGACATGGTGCCGGTCGAATGCGTGATCCGCAACCGCGCCGCCGGTTCGCTGGTGAAGCGTTTGGGCATTGAAGAAGGCCTGGTGCTGAACCCGCCGCTGTTCGACCTGTTCCTGAAAAACGATGCGATGCACGATCCGATGGTCAACGAATCCTACTGCGAAACTTTCGGCTGGGTGAACAAAGAGCATCTGGCGCGCATGCGTGAGCTGAGCTACAAAGCGAACGACGTGCTGAGCAAGCTGTTTGACGACGCGGGCCTGATCCTGGTCGACTTCAAGCTGGAGTTCGGTCTGTTCAACGGCGAAGTGGTGCTGGGCGATGAGTTCTCGCCGGATGGCAGCCGCCTGTGGGATAAAAACACCCTGGACAAGATGGACAAAGACCGTTTCCGTCAGAGCCTGGGTGGCCTGATTGAAGCCTACGAAGAAGTTGCGCGCCGCATTGGCGTGAAACTGGACTAAGCGTCCTCCCGCAATACGGGGCTATCCTGCCGGAGCGCCCCGTCATTTATTCATTTTCCCTTCCGTCTGCATTTCCAGAAAAATTCTACATTTCCCGCCTCGTTAACCATTTATAATGGCAATCAGTGGGCTAGTTTCCTACGATTATTAAAAACCTAATCTGGAGTTTACTTATGCGTTGGCAAGGGCGTCGGGAAAGTGACAATGTTGAGGATCGTCGCGGGGAGTCTTCAGGTCTGGGCGGCGGCGGGGGCTTTCGCGCGCCAATCGGCGGCAAAGGCGGTATCGTCATTCTGGTGGTGGTGCTGGTGGCCGGCTATTACGGCATCGATCTCTCACCGCTGTTGAACGGCGGTGACGTTAGCCCGCAAACTCAGCAACAGAGCGCCAGCATCAGTCCAAAAGACGATGAGTTGGCCAAGTTTACCTCGGTAGTGCTGGCTTCTACCGAAGATAACTGGAAAGAAGTTTTCCAGCGTATGGGCAAAACCTATCAACCGCCCAAACTGGTGATGTATCGCGGCGTGACGCGCACCAACTGCGGCACCGGCCAGTCTGCGATGGGGCCATTCTATTGTCCGGGCGATAAAACGGTGTATATCGATCTGTCGTTCTACCAGGATATGAAAACCAAGCTGGGCGCCGGCGGTGACTTTGCGCAGGCCTACGTGGTGGCGCACGAAGTCGGCCACCACGTGCAGAACCTGCTGGGCATTGAGCCTAAAGTGCGTCAGATGCAACAGGGCGCCAGCCAGGTTGAAGTGAACCGCCTGTCGGTAAAAATGGAACTGCAGGCAGACTGCTTTGCCGGCGTTTGGGGCAAATATGCCGAGAAGCAGCAGATGCTGGAAGAGGGTGACTTGCAGGCGGCATTGAACGCCGCACAGGCGATCGGCGACGACCGTTTGCAGCAGCAGGGCCAGGGGCGCGTAGTGCCGGACAGCTTCACCCACGGCACCTCGCAACAGCGTTACACCTGGTTTAAACAGGGCTTCGACAGCGGCGATCCGAACACCTGCAACACCTTCGCATCCCGTTGATATACCCTGCCGGAGCCTGACTCCGGCATTTTTTTAGGTGGGAACATAGCCTTGCTACAGGCAATGCAACAACTCATGCGGCAGCAGGGCATCAGACGCCTGCTGGTGCTCAGCGGTGAGCCGCAATGGTGCCGCCAACAGGCGCAACAGCTGGCTGCAAGCCTGCCGGGCGACTGGCCGTGGGTGGGAGAAAACCCGCCAACCGGCTTGCAACCTCTGGCGAGCGGTGCGGTGCGAACCCTGTTGGGTCAAGAGCGGCTGCATGCGGTGTTTGACGCGACAATGGGCCTGGATGTTGAAGCCTTGGCGGCGCTGGCGGGCACGCTGCGCGCCGGCAGTTGGCTGTTGTTGCTGACGCCGCCCTGGCGTGAATGGCATCAGCAACCGGACGCCGACAGCCTGCGTTGGAGCGATTGTCCGCAGCCTATCACCACCCCGTATTTTATCCGTCATCTGCAACACCATCTGGCAGCGGACAGCGAAGTCACGTTCTGGCGACAGGGTGAGGCGCTGGCGTTGGCGGCATTGCCGGAGCGCCCGCCCTGGCAGGCACCCGATGGCCACCCCACTGCAGAACAGCAAAGGCTACTGGAGCAACTGCTGAATGCCTCGGCGGGCGTTTGGGTACTGACTGCGGCACGTGGGCGCGGTAAATCAACGCTGGCAGGCATGCTGGTGGCGAATACGCCGCTCACCTGCTGGATGACCGGGCCGAGCCGTGCCGCCACCGACGTCGCCGGCGAATGGGCGCAGGGGCGAGCGCAGTTCTGGGCGCCGGACGCGCTGCTGGCGCATTGCCGCGAGCATGACGTCAGCAACGTGGGTTGGTTGCTGGTGGATGAAGCGGCGGCTATTCCCGGCCCGCTGTTGCAACAGTTGGTCAGTTATTTCCCTCGTGTATTGCTGACTACCACTGTGCAGGGCTATGAAGGCACCGGCCGGGGGTTTTTGCTGAAGTTCTGCGCCGGGTTGCCTTCGTTCCGGCCATTAGGATTACGGCAACCCATGCGCTGGGCCGCGGGCGATGCGCTGGAACGGGTGATAGATAATGCTCTGTTGTTCAATGAACAACCGGAATGGCGGGCGACCGCGCAGGCCGCCAGTTTCAGCCTGGTCGAGCAGAGCGCGCTGTGCGCCGATCCCCAACGGTTGGCGCGCTTTTACGCTCTGCTGAGCAGCGCCCATTACCGCACCACGCCGCTCGATCTACGGCGGCTGATGGATGCACCCGGCATGCACTTTGGCGTGGCGCAGGTGGAAGAAGAAGTGGTTGGCGCGTTGTGGCTGGTGGATGAAGGGGGCCTGAACGCCGAACTGGCGCATGAGGTTTGGGCTGGCCGACGGCGGCCGCGCGGTAACCTGGTGGCTCAGTCGCTGGCGGCGCATGGCGGCCAGTGGTGGGCGCCGACGTTGCGTTCGCGCCGCATTACCCGCATTGCGGTGCTGCCTGCCTTGCGCCAACAGGGCATTGCCCGCAGCCTGATCGCGCAGCAGCGCCAACGGGCGCAGGGGCTGGATTTCCTTTCGGTCAGTTTTGGCTACACCGAACCGCTGTGGCGTTTTTGGCAATCCTGCGGTTTCGAGCTGGTGCGTATTGGCAGCAAGACGGAGGCCAGCAGCGGTTGTTATACCGCCATGGCCATCCTGACGTTGAGCGAGCAGGGTGAGGCGCTGCGGCATGCGGCGCATAAGCACCTGGCGCGCGATTGGCGCTGGTTGCAGCACCGGGTTGATCTGCAACTGGAGATCACCGGCGATGACGGCGATACGCAGCTGAGTGAGGATGACTGGCGTGAACTGGCCGGATTTTCCTTCGCCCATCGGCCGCTGGAGGCCAGCCTGGGTGCGCTGCAACGCTTGCTGTTGGCCAGCGGCCTGCCGCTGCCCGCGCTGCGCGGGCATCTGCAACAGCAATGGACGACGGCAGACTGCGTGACGCAGTTTGGCTTCAGCGGCCAAAAAGCCTTGCTGCGGCACTGGCGGCTGGAGGCAGCGCAGGCGCTCGAACAACTGGATGAGCAACACTGTCTGCGCTGGCGCAACTGGGCGCAGTCGCGGTCATTGCAATAAATCGACAATGTTGTTCAATAAAACCCGATTTTCCTGATTTCTCAGCGGCGTATAGTGGACGCCAACGGCCCGGAACCTCCGGGCGACATCTGATGAAGACGAGGAGTCACCATGAAACATGAGCATTTCGTTGTCCAAAGCCCGGCAACACCGGCGGTACAGCTGATCTTGCTGTTTCACGGTGTCGGCGATAACCCGGTGGCAATGGGCGAAATCGGCAGCTACTTCGCCAAAGATTTCCCGCAGGCGCAGGTCGTCAGTATCGGCGGCCCGGCGGCTTTCGATAACGGCAACGGTCGTCAATGGTTCTCGGTGCAGGGCGTGACCGAAGAGAACCGCGCCGAGCGCATTGCACAGGTAATGCCGCAGTTCGTCGAAACCGTGCGTTACTGGCAACAGCAGAGCGGTGTCGGTTACGCCGGGACCGCGTTGGTCGGTTTTTCTCAGGGATCGATCATGGCGCTGGAAGCCTTGAAAGCGGAAGCTAAACTGGCCGGCCGCGTGGTGGCCTTCAGCGGGCGCTTTGCCAGCTTGCCGGAGCAAGCTTTCGGCGAAAGCGTCGTGCATTTGATCCACGGCGAAGAGGATGCGGTGATCGCCGTGCAGCACGCCAAAGCGGCGGCGGAACGGTTGCAGGCCATCGGCGTGGATTTCACGCTGGACGTGGAGCAGGGCGTCGGGCATGGCATCAATCAGGGCATGATGAATAATGCCCTCGAGCGATTGCACTACTACGTACCTCAGCGCTACTGGGATGAAGCGCTGTTTGGCAAACGCGGCGATTTGATCGCCTTTCGATAATATTCCCCCTGACGGGCGCGGCTATGCTGCGCCCGCTGTCATTGCGGCATCACCGTAACCTGAACGTCCAACTGGTGAGCGCCCCCGCCAAAAATAATGCCGTGCATCGGGCTGACATCGCCGAAATCGCGGCCCCAGGCCACGGTAATGTGCTGGGTATCGGCCAACACATTGTTGGTCGGATCGATATCTACCCAGCCATAGGGCGGACAATACACCGACACCCAGGCGTGAGAGGCATCGGCGCCAATCATTCGCTCCTCCCCCGGCGGCGGCTGCGTGAGGATATAGCCGCTGACATAGCGTGCCGCCAACCCCAGCGAACGCAGGCAGGCGATTTGCAGGTGAGCAAAGTCCTGACAAACCCCTTTCTTCTCCCGCAACAGGGTTTCTACCGGCGTGGCGATGGTGGTGGCCGTCGGATCAAAGGTAAAGTCGTTGAAAATGCGCCCGGTAAAATCCAGCAACGCCGAAAGCAGCGGCCGTTCAGGGGTAAAGCTCGGCAGGGCGTAGTGGCTCAGTGCATTATCGATGGGAATAAAAGTGGAAGGAAACAGGTATTGAATGGGGTCCAGCACTTCGGTTCCCCCGTTGGCCAACTGTTGGCGTACCCGCTCCCAGGACAGGCTGTTTTCCGCCACCCACTGTGCGGCGTGCGGCAAGACCAGCACCTGCGAATCCACCCGCACGGTCAGTTGGGTATGCGGCGTTCGCAGAGCGAATTGCACCAGGTGGTTGCCATAAAAATCGTCCAGTTCAAACCATTCATCGGGCTGCGGATCGACCTGGATCCGCGAAGCGTGGCACTGTTGCCAGGCCAGATTGCGTGGCGACAGCCGCAGCAACTGGCGCGAATGCGGCACCGGCAGGCTGTATTGGTATTCGGTCACGTGACTGACGCTATAGCGGCTTCCGTCGGCGGGCGTGAGAGATTGGCCGGCAGTTTGAGTTTGGCTCTGGCTCATTCGTCGTTTCCCGTGCTGTAGTGGGGGCCATGGTTGAAGAAGCGCAGGCCAATCTGATCGGACAGCCGGTCCAGCGCCAGTTGCCACTGCGACACCGATTCTGACAAGGGTTGCAGGCCGCCGGTAAACCCGGCGTTACCCAGACCGGCAATTTTCTCCGGCAGATCGAAAATGGTCTGATCGGTAAAAGGCCCGAACTGGTCGGTCAGTTTTTTCAAGTACTCCACCAGCCCCTTCAGCAGGAACATCACCGAGCGCGGATTCTCCTGGCTGGTCAACAACAGCGGCAGGGCGGTGACCAGCTCCGGCCGTTGCGGATAACTGGAGCGGTAGGTGATGGTGCTGTCGCACAACTCCAGCCACCATTCCAGCCCGGCGTTGCGCACTTCGTCATCGTCCAGCACCAGCGTCAGCATATGCGTCACCTGCTGCAGGCGTTCCAGCCGACGGCCAATACTGAGGAAACGCCAGCCCACGTCACGCGTCATGCCGTCCAGCGCAAAACCGGAGAGCGCCATCATATGCCCGATCGCCTGATCGAGAAACGCCAGCGCCTCCGCCAGGTTCCAGCGCTGGGCCTGATGGCGCTGTTCCAGATCCTTGGCCAGCCGGTTGAGGATATGCCAGTTGTCCAGCGAAAGCCGCTCACGCAACTGAAAACCGATACGCAGCAGTTGCTGCAAGGTGCCGGCAAACCCCTGTGGAATTTCCGGGTTGAACAGCGCTTCCAGTAGCAGGGTGTTCAACTGTTGCGGCGGCAGTTCTTCAAGCGGAGAGGCTTCGTCGTTCGGCAAAAGACCGTAGTGCAGGCAAAGCTGCATCACGGCTTTATGTTGCTGTTCGCTGCCTTCGTCTTCGTCGAGCCGCAGGGTGAGGGTGGTACGCAGCAGGCGAGCGATGTTGTCGCAGCGTTCGGTATAGCGGCCCAGCCAGAACAAGTTTTCAATCACCCGAGTCGATAGCCTGTGGCCGGTCGGCGGCAACTCTTGCCTCAACACGCCGGGCCGTGGCGGTGGCGCGGAAGGCGGTGCCAACACCCAGGTATCCTTGCTGCCGCCGCCCTGCTGCATGGTCACGATCTGGCGGCTGTTGGGGCCGGAGATGCGGGTCAGGCCGCCGGGCATCACCCGGTAGCCGTCCGGGGTGGCGACGGCGAATACCCGCAGGCAGGTGGCATGGTTTTGCAACTGGTAGGGCGGGCGCGGGGACAGACCCGGCGCCTGCGACAGGCCGATCAACTCTTGGGCGACATAGTTGTAAGGGCGCGCGCGGATGCGTTCCTTTAGCTGAGCCAGCTCGGTGGCGCTTAGATCGCCGGCGATGCAGGTCCTGATGCGCAACTGCGGGAAGGCGCCTTTGACAATCAGGTTAGGCAGGTTTTCCAGCACCGTTTCCCGTGCGGTGCTTTCCCCACACCACCAGGAAGCGACCGAAGGCAACAGCAGCGGTTGCCCGAGGATCTGTTGGCTGAGGTTTGGCAGAAAGCCGTACAGCGCGCCGGTTTCAATCAGGCTGGAACCGAGCGCATTGGCGATCAGCACCTGGCCCTCTCGCGCCGCCTGGATCAGCCCCGGAATGCCCAGCGAAGAGTCGGGGCGCGCCTCCAGCGGATCGCAGAAGTCATCATCCTGCCGCCGTAAAATCACATGCACGCGCTGCAGGCCGTCCAGGGTTTTCAGCCAGACGCGCCCCTGGGACACCATCAGATCCTGGCCTTCCACCAGCGGGAATCCCAGATGCCGCGCCAGATAGGCATGCTCGAAATAGGTTTCATTGTAAGGGCCGGGGGTCAACACCACGATGTGCGGAGCTTCGTCATCACCTGCGGCGAACGGTGCCCAGTGGCGCAGGCTTTGTTGCAGCGTGCGGAAAAAGGTATTCAGCCGCTGCACTTTCAGGTCCCGGAACTGTTCCGGGAAGGCGCGGGAGATCACCGTGCGGTTTTCCAGCGCGTAGCCGGCGCCGGAAGGGGCCTGGGCGCGATCGGCCAACGCCCACCAGCGGCCATCGGCGGAACGGGCCAAATCGACGGCGTACAGATGCAGGTAAACGTTGCCCGGGCAGCGAATGCCGTGCGCCGGGCGCAGAAAACCGGCATGCCCATGCACCAGCGCAGGCGGCAGCAGGCCGTCGCGCAGCAGGGTCTGCTCGCCGTACACGTCGGCCAGAATACGGTTCATCAGTTCCGCACGCTGGGCAATGCCGGATTCTATCTGTTGCCATTCGTCGTGGGGGATAATTTGTGGCAGCAGGTCCAGTTCCCAGGGGCGTTTAACCCCTTGCGGATCGGCGTAGACGTTATAGGTGACGCCGTTTTCAAAAATCTGGCGCGCCACGTGGTTGAGGCGGCTTTGCAGCTGTTCGTCCGGATAGGCGGCCAGCTCGGCGGCAAAACGCTGCCAGTGCGGGCGAAGGGTTGCCTCGCCGGCAAACAGCTCGTCATAGTGCGCTTGCGAGTGGCGATAGCGGGTAAATAGTGATTGCGGCATAGGCATTGCGTTCCCGTTTTCCATGAGGCCTTGCGACGGCAGCTCCCTTGCGGCGCAGGCCGGCACCTTCCTGGTACCGACTTGCGCCCTTCCTGTATCGAACGTTTATTTCCAGCGCAAATCGAGCGTGAACGGGAAGTTCGGATTGCGCGTCTGGGGTTCGACGGTTAATTTTCCAGGCGTATGACCCATCTGCAAGAAACGCGCCAGCCTGCGGCCCTCCGCCTCATAGGCATTGATCGGGTGGGTATCGTGGCTGCGTCCGCCCGGATGGGCGACGTGGTATTGGCAGCCGCCCAGCGAACGTTGCATCCAGGTATCCACCAGTTCCACGGTCAGCGGCGCGTGTACGCCAATGGTGGGATGCAGGCTGGCTGCGGGTTGCCATGCCCGGTAGCGAACGGCGCCGACCGCCTCGCCGACGTTGCCGGTGGGCTGCAGCGGCACCGGGCGGCCGTTGACGGTCACCTGGTGGCGATCGTCATTAAACCCGGTGACTCTGATCTGCAGACGCTCGACGGATGAGTCAACATAGCGCACGGTTCCGCCGCTTGCACCTTCTTCGCCCATCACATGCCAGGGTTCCAGTGCATGATCGATTTGCACCTGGACGCCGTCGGCGGAAAATTCGCCATGCTGCGGGAAGCGGAAGGCGAAGTGTGCGTCGAACCAGGTGGCTTCAAACGGGTAGCCAAATTCACGCAGTTCGGCGAGCACGTCGTTAAAGTCCTGACGCACAAAGTGCGGCAGCATGAAGCGATCGTGCAGTTCGGTGCCCCAACGGCGCAACCGCTCCGGTTGATAAGGCTGCTGCCAGAAACGGGCCAGCAACGCCCGCAGCAATAGCTGCTGGGTGAGCGACATCCGGGCATGCGGCGGCATTTCAAAAGCGCGCAGTTCCAGCAGCCCAAGGCGGCCGCTGGGGCCATCCGGCGAATAGAGTTTGTCGATGCAGAACTCCGCCCGGTGGGTATTGCCGCTGGAGTCGATCAACAGGTTGCGCAGCAGGCGGTCGATAAGCCAGGGTTGCGCTTCCTCGCCCGGCTCCGGGAAGCGGCTAAAGGCGATCTCCATTTCATAGACCGAGTCGTTACGCGCCTCGTCAATGCGCGGCGCCTGGCTGGTCGGGCCGATAAACAGGCCGGAGAACAAATAGGATAGCGACGGGTGGTTATGCCAATAGCCGATCAGGCTACGCAGCACGTCCGGGCGGCGCAGGAACGGGCTTTCCGCCGGGGTGGCGCCACCCATCACCATATGGTTGCCGCCACCGGTGCCGGTATGGCGGCCATCGATCATGAACTTTTCGGTGGTCAGGCGCGACTGGCGCGCGGCGTCGTACAGGAAGGTGGTCTGCTCCACCAGTTCGCCCCAGCTGGCCGCCGGCTGAATGTTGACTTCGATGACGCCGGGATCGGGGGTGATGCGAAAACAGGTAAGACGCGGGTCCGAAGGCGGTTCGTAACCTTCCAGCACCACCGGAATGCCCAGCGAGAGCGAGGTGGCCTCAATGGCCTCCACCACCTGCAGGTAGTCTTCCAGCGTGCGCGTCGGCGGCATGAACAGATAAAGAATGCCGTTGCGCGGCTCGGCGCACAGCGCAGTGCGGGTAATCCAGTCCGCTGACTGCTTTTGCTCCGGGCGCTGGGTTACCGGCTGAGGCTGGGCATGATCGGCTGCAGATGAATGCGGTTGCAGCAGTTGGCGGTAGGCCGGCAGCGTCGGGAAAGACTGATGCGGATCGGCGCTGTGAATGTAGGGATAGTCGCTTTTATGCACCCAGGGTTGGGAATCCAGCGGCAGGCGGTAACCCAGCGGCGAATCGCCCGGCAGCAGGTAGCAGTGCTCGCTGCGCAGGAACCAGGAGCCGCTTTGCCACGGCTGGTTCTCTTCTCTGGCCAGCGGCAGAACGTGGCCGATGATAGCCCCCAGACCTTGTTCAAACACCTTGTGCAACCGCGCTCGCTCCAGCGGATCTTCCAACCGGGAATCCGACGGATCGACGTTGTCCGGCAGGCGTCGTTCGCGCCACAGGTAGTAGAGCGGGTCTTCATAAGCCGGGAAGATATGCTGACCGGAAACCTCCAGATACTGCGCGACGCGTTGCAGGAAATCCGCCGCCTGCCCGGCGGTGACCGCAGAAGGCTCGCGTTCATCGGCAAACATGGCCGGATCGGCCAGCGGCTCACCGTCCCGGCGCCAGAAGCAATTGAGCGACCAGCGCGGCAGTTGCTCGCCGGGGTACCATTTGCCCTGACCAAAATGCACCAGCCCGGCGGGGGCGTAACGCTCACGCATACGCTGGAACAGCTCGGCGGCACGCAGGCGCTTGGTTGGCCCCAGAGCATCGGTATTCCATTCATCGCCGTCAGGATCGTCGACGGCGACGAACGTCGGCTCGCCTCCCATCGTCAGATGAACTCCGTTGGCCTGCAAATCGCTGTCAATCCGATAACCGAGCGCGTCGATGGCCTGCCATTGTTCCTCGCTGTAGGGCTTGGTCACACGCGGCACTTCGTCCACGCGGGCAACGGCCATCAGGTGCTCAAATTCGCATTCGCACTCATCAATCGCACCGCTGATCGGGGCGGCGCTGGAAGGTTCCGGCGTGCAGGCCAGCGGAATGTGCCCTTCACCGGCGAACAACCCGGAGGTGGGATCCAGGCCAATCCAACCGGCACCGGGCAGGTAAACCTCAGTCCAGGCGTGCAGATCGGTGAAGTCTTCCTCCGGCCCCGACGGGCCATCCAGCGATTTGACGTCCGGCGTCAACTGAATCAGATAACCGGACACGAAGCGAGCGGCCAGCCCGAGGTTGCGCAGGATCTGTACCAGCAGCCAGGCGGAATCGCGACACGAACCGCTGCGCAGCGTCAGCGTCTCTTCCGGCGTCTGCACGCCCGGTTCCATGCGGATGGTGTAACCGATGTGTTGCTGCAACTGCTGGTTGATCGCCACCAGGAATTCCGCGCTGCGTTGGGCTTCATCGGGGATGCTGCTCAGGTAGCTTTCCAGCTCGGGGGTCAGCGGCTGGCAGTGCAGATAGGGCGCCAGTTCGATTTTCTGCTCTTCCGAATAGCAAAACGGAATATGTTCCGCCTGCGGCTCCAGGAAGAAATCGAAGGGGTTAATCACCGACATTTCAACCCGCATATCCACTTCCACGCGGAAGTGGTCGGTTTTTTCCGGGAACACCAGCCTGGCCAGGTAGTTGCCGTTAGGATCCTGCTGCCAGTTGATAAAGTGATTTTCCGGGGTCACTTTCAGTGAATAAGCCAGAATGGAGGTGCGGCTGTGTGCGGCAGGGCGCAGGCGTATGACTTGGGGACCCAGGTTGATGCGTCGGTCGTAGCGGTATTCGGTAACGTGGTTTAGCGCAATATTAATAGCCATAAGCTCGAGCCTCAGAATAGGGGAATCTGAAATCGGGTCACATCAGTCTGCTGATGCCATGCTGTAGCCGTTACCGTGGAGGGTGGTGCTTTGGTTAACCCCCGTCTGTATCCAGACCGTTTTAACTGCTGGGAGTGTGATGACCATCACGTTAACCAATTAGGGTTAAATCTAGAGGCAATTTTTTGAGAAGTCGATTCTTTTTTCTGCGGGAAAGAGGAGAAAATGAAGCGCCGCCCTCGGGGGACGGCGCACACAGGCGGTTAAGGTTTTTTCTTCGGCCAGTTGTCGTCTTCGTCGTCCCACTGGGCGTTATTATCGCGGTGTGGCGGCAATTCCGGCTTATCGGCGAGGTAACGTTTTACGTCGACGCGACGCAGCTCTTTGATCCCGCTGATGATCATCCCGGCTAAAATCAGCAGGATAATCCACCAGTAGTCAGCTAACCATTGCATGTTTACTCCTTTCCTTCACTGCGTATGAAACGTGAAAATATCGCGGGCAGATGGCGTTCAAGCCATTCGGCACCGGCAACGTCCTTATTTTGCCAGGCGGCCAGCAGCAGCGCAGGCGTCAGCAGATGCTCGGCTTCCTGCGCCAGCGGCCGATAGCTCAGATGCCAGGGTTCTACCGCCACGCCGTCGCCGTCTTCGGTGAACGGGCGGTAAAAGCCAAATTCGGCCATATGTTCCGTCATCCACTGATTGAGCGGATAAAAGTAACCGCCTTCCTCATATTCCCACGGCTCCAGCAGCAGCTTTTGCCCTTCCGGCAACAACGAAGGGTCGTACACGTCCAGATCGCTGCCCCAGTGATGGCGGCTGGCGCCCGGCAGGGCGGACCAGCGCAGGATCGCTTCGCAGCGTTCGGCGGCGGACAGCGTCTCGATATCGATCGGTCGACTGTCTTTATCTAATACTGGGCGCTCGCCGCAGAATTTGCCATTCCAGATCGCCAGTTGCCGATCGAAATCACGAAATGTGCTGGCGGGTTGCAGATCGAACCCGGCCGCCAACGCCGCCTGCTGCATGGCGAGGAACGCGGTCACCGCTGCGGGCTGCAGGCGATGGTTATCGCTCAGTGGCGCCAGGTGTTCGGTCGAGAGCCCGGTCAGCATGATGGGCGTGATCATGCGACCAACTGCTCCATGATGCGCTGATACATGCGGCTCAGCAGTTGCAAATCGGCTGCGTGCACGCATTCATTGACCTTGTGGATGGTCGCGTTGACCGGCCCCAGCTCAACTACCTGCGCACCCATTTGGGCGATAAAGCGGCCGTCCGAGGTGCCGCCAGTGGTCAGCAACTGCGGCGTCAATTCAGAATAGTGTTCGACGGCGTTAACCACCGCGTCCACCAGCGCACCGCGCGCGGTCAGGAACGGCTGGCCGGACAAACGCCATTCGATGCTGTAGTTCAGCTGATGCCGCTCCAGCAGCTCTTCCACGCGCTGTTTTATCGTCGCGTCGGTTGACTCGGTGCTGAAACGGAAGTTGAACTGGACGAACAGGTCGCCCGGGATCACGTTGTTGCTGCCGGTACCGGCCTGCACGTTGGCGATCTGCATGCTGGTCGGCGGGAAGAACTCGTTGCCGCGATCCCACTCGGTCGCCACCAGCTCATTGAGCGCAGGCATGGCGCGATGCACCGGATTATCCGCCAGGTGCGGATAGGCGACGTGGCCCTGAATGCCGTGAATGTGCAGGTTGGCGGTGATCGAACCGCGGCGGCCGTTTTTCACCACGTCACCGACGCGTTCGGTGCTGGACGGCTCGCCGACCAGGCAATAATCCAGGCGCTCGTTGCGCGCCATCAGCGCTTCCACCACTTTCACCGTGCCGTGAGTGGCGCTGGCCTCTTCGTCGGAGGTGATCAAGAACGCCAGGCGGCCCCCATGATGCGGGTTGGCCGCCACAAAGCGCTCCGCCGCCACCACCATCGCCGCCAGCGAACCTTTCATGTCCGCCGCGCCGCGGCCATACAGCATGCCGTCGCGAATGGTGGGTTCAAACGGCGGGTTGTCCCAGCGTTTTTCATCGCCGGTGGGCACCACGTCGGTGTGACCGGCAAACGCCAGCGTTTGCCCTTCACCGCGCCAGGCCCAGAAATTCAGGGTGTCGCCGAAGGGCATCGGCTCAACGGTAAAACCAATCGCTTCCAGACGTTCAATCATCAGCGCCTGGCAGCCTTCATCGTGCGGGCTGAGGGACGGGCGTTTGATGAGCTGTTGAGCCAGTTCGATAACCGGGCAAATCATGCTGTAACCTCAGAAATAAATTGCTGGTAGCCTTCGGCGCTGAAGCCGAGCAGGGCATGCCCCTTGCCGTCGTCCAGCAGCGGGCGTTTGATGATTGCCGGCTGCGCCAGCATCAGCGCGATGGCCGCATCGGCGTTGTCGCAGGCGTTGCGCTGCGCTTCATCCAGCTTGCGCCAGGTGGTGCCGCGGGTGTTCAGCAGCGGTTCCCAGCCCAGACGTTCGACAAAACCGCGCAACTGCTGTTCATCCAGCCCGTCGGCGCGGTAGTCATGAAATTGATAAGCCACGCCTTGCTCTTCCAGCCAGCGGCGCGCTTTTTTGATGGTGTCACAATTTTTGATGCCGTACATGGTCAACGTCATGGAATAAGAACCTTCTCTGCAACCCAACACCGGCATGGCGCCAGTGGTAAACCGCCGTGGCGGTAAAATGAAAACCAGCGCCCAGCATGCCGAAAAATGGCGGGGAGTTCCACCGTACAATGGTCCGAAAGCCAGGGAAAGGGTGAAAAAATTCGGGCCGCATTCAGTGCGGCGAATGTTTGCTAATCTGAATGCGGCAGCCTGCCATCCTATCGGAGAGAGTAATGTGGAAAAATACCGTATCGAAACCAGCGAGTACGCCGTCGATAAAATAGAAGCGCTGATCGCGGAAGGGCTGAATCAGTATAACGATGAGGTGACCGGCAGCAGCGATCGTCGTCCGCTGGCGGTGACGGTGAAAGACCCGATCAGCGGTGAGGTGCTTGGCGGCATTACCGGGCGATCTTCGCTGGGCTTGCTGTTTGTGGATTTGTTTTACCTGCCTGAATCAATGCGGGGGGCTGGCCTGGGCAGCGAACTGCTGCGCCGCTTCGAGCTGGAAGGGCGCCGCAGGGGGTGCGTTTCCGCGGTGCTGTACACCATCAGCTTCCAGGCACCGAGGTTTTATGAACTGAACGGTTGGACGCGCTTTGGCGAAGTGCCTTGCCTACCGGCAGGCACCAGCCGAATTTTTATGTCGAAGACCTTATAACTTTGACCCGCGGCAATCACTCTCTGGTCTGGCGTAATTTATACTCCAGACTTTTTTTAACCATTGGCCATTCATGGTCGATGATCGAGAAAACCACCGTATCGCGATAGCTGCCATCCGCATTTTTCTGGTGGTTTCTCAGTACGCCATCTTGCTTGGCGCCCAAACGCGCGATAGCCGTTCTCGATGCGTGATTGTGCCAGTGGGTGCGAAATTCAACGGCAATCACCGCCAGCGTTTCGAACGCATAGCCGAGCAGCAGGCGTTTGCACTCGGTGTTGACGGCGGTTCGCTGATGGCTTTTGGCGTACCAGGTATAGCCAATTTCAACGCGGCGGTTTTGCCCATCGGCATTGCAAATGCGGGTGGTGCCGACAATCTTTTGCGTGTCGTTATGCACCACGACAAACGGCAACGCCCGCCCGGCGACCTGTTCGCTCAGGGCGAAACCGACATAATCATCGACGGTGTTTTCGTTGGGTGCCGAAGTAAACCAAAGTTCCCAGAGGCGCCCATCAGCGGCCGCCTCCACCAGCGCCGCCGCATGTTCTTTACGCAGCGGGATCAGGCTGACGGTTTTGCTTTTCAGCTCGGTTTCGATAAGCCAGGATGAGTCGGACATTTGCCTCTATTTCCCCTTGTGTTCACTTTTCGCCGTTTTCACGCGACCAGTGTTTCATCTCTTCGCCAATAAAATAATTGACCAGGTCGCGATACATTTTTTCTATCACTTCCGGGCTTAAGCCCTGCTCATCGGCCCAGACTCTTCGTTGTTGCAGCATGGCTTCGAAGCGCTCTTTGGCTCGTACCGCATCGGGGCTGGTTTTGAATTTGGCAGCGGCCTTCACGTAGGAAAAGCGCTGGGCGATCAATTTAATGATGTGTTCGTCCAGCATGTCGATTTCCGCGCGGATATCGCCCATGCCCGCACAGTCTTGCGGAGAAAGTTTGTTCTCAATAATCACTCTGGGTTTCCCTTGTTTTACCGCACATAGCCATTTTGTTGCAGGCGATCCAACGCCGGGCCTTCGGCATAGACCATGCCGGTAGTCAGCTCGCGGAAGTGGTACTTTTTATAGAATTCCAGTTTGTCGGGCACCGAATAGATAAACACTTTACCGAGCGGCGCCAAATCCTGCATGACCCGATCCATCAGCAGCCTGCCCAGACCGCGGCCCTGATAGTGAGGGTGGATAGCCACGTCGGCGAGGTAAGCCACCGAGGTCATGTCACTGATGGCGTGGGCGGTGGCCACCAGTTCGCCGTCGAGGTAACCCCAATAGCAAAACTGGCTGTGCTGATAAACGCGCTGTAATTGATGCGGATCGCGCTGGCCCAGCCCGGCGGCGGCCAACAACGCGGCCAACTGCGACCAGTCGATGCGATAGCGGTTTGGGTCGGTCACCATCTCCATGCTTCTCTCCTAGCCGATGCGATCCAGATCGGCGGCGTATTGACGGATAGCGCGCTGATAGCTGCTGATGTCGCGATACGAGGAGGTTTCCGCCAACAGCAGCAACAGATCGGCCACCGCCTGTTTGGTTTCCCCCAGGTTGTACAGCGTCATGGCGCGAAACAGGGTGAGCTCCTTGGCCTGCGGGAATTCGGCCAGCCCATTGTCAAAGGCGGCCAGCGATTGCTGATACAGCCCGAGTGCGCGGTAGGTGCTGCCCAGACCAAGCCAGGCCTCCTGCCGCTGCGCCGCCGGCAGAGTGCGAGCCAGCGCGGAGAGGTAGCAGGGGATCGCCTGCTGCTCAAATCCCTGCACGTCATACAGGCAGGCCAATTGGTAGTGCAGCGCGGCTTCTTCCGGTTTTTGCAGCAACTGTTGCTGTGCCAGTTCGGTCGCTTCCTGATAGCGGCCCAGCTGTTTCAATTGTTCGATAGTCAGCGTAGGGGACATGTTATGGCCTCAGAAAAGTGGAGGGTTTTCTCCCCTTGGCACGCTACTACGGAAGAATTCATCCTACAAGAAATATAGGCATTAGAGCGTGGCCGGCCCAGTTATCCGGGGCCGGTTTTTTATTGCGGGAGGGTCAGAACTCGTGCTTCAGCGTCAGCATCAGATTACGCGGATCGCCATAGTTGCGGGTGCTGTAGAAATTCACCTGCGAGTAGTATTTCTCGTCAAAGACGTTGTTCAGGTTAAGCTGCACCGAGGTCTGCGGGGTGAGTTTGTAACGCGCCATCGCATCGAACAGGACATAAGATCTTTGCTCGGCCTTACGGTCCACAAACTCGCCGTTGTTGGCCCCGGTGACGTTGGCGTAAATGCCGCTCTGCCAACGTGCGCCGCCGCCCAGCGTCAGATCGCGCAGAACGCCCGTCAGCTGATAGGTGGTGAACAGGTTGATGCGGGTGCGCGGTTGCTCGGTGTTGAGATTAACCTTGTCCTTGTCTTTCAGTGAGAAATGGGTGATGCCGAGCTGGGCGTTCCAGCCCTGCGCCAGCTCACCGCTCAGTTCGAACTCGACCCCTTTGCTGGTCGCGCCCTGGCTCTCATGATAGGTCTGTTGCAGCGAGTTCGGATCGCTGGCGCTCTCGTCCTGCACCCCGAGATTGTCCTGCGTGATGCGGAACGCCGACAGCGAAACGTTGAGCCGGTCATCCAGCAGCGCGGCCTTGATACCCACCTCTTTATTCACCCCTTCAATCGGCGCCAGGTAGTGGCCGCTGCTGTCGAGCAGGTTTTGATCCTTGAATATGTCGGTGTAACTGGCATAGGCGGAGACCTGTTCGGTCAGCTTATAGACGGTTCCCACGAACGGAGTGACCTTGTTGGCGGTGGTGGTCGTGGTGTTTTTAAAGCTGTTGAAACGGGCGCCGAGCACCAGATCCAGCCGGTCCGTCAGCGAGAAGTCGGCGCTGCTGTAAATGCCGATTTGCCGCGTGCGATAATCCATTTGCGGCATTTTATCCGACCATTCAGGCTCGCCCTGGCCACCGTTCCAATCCCGCAGGCTGCCGCTGAACTGCTGCGAGTAGGTGGCGCTGCGATAGGTGCTGTAGCTGTGCTGCCAGGCAGAGGAGTTGCCTACCACAAATGTGTGGCTGCGGCCCAGCAGGGTGAAGTCACCGTTCAACTTCATGTCTATCGCGTGTTGATCCCGGTAGCCTTCATAGCGCCCGGCATAAGGGTTTGCAGGTTGCACCGCCCAGGTTGCCGGATCGATCAGCCCGCCGAGGCTCATCGCCATTTTGGCATCGAAAGCCTGGCGGCTGTGGGTATAGTTGAGCACGCCTTTCCAGTCGTTATCGAACTCATGTTCCAGCGTGGCGAACTGAGTGGTCAGGGTGGTATCCCAACTCGACCAGTCAGAGGCGCCGTTATAGTGCCGATCCCAGTTAATTTCACTGCCGTCGCTGAACCAGCCGGTCGGCAACGCGCCGCCCCAGGTGGAGGCTTTCGGCCTGTTTTGCTGATAATCAGCCCCCAGGCGCAGCAGGGTATTGCTGCTCAGATCGGCCTCCAGCGTGCCATAGACGGTGCCTTTGCGCTCCTGATGCCGTTCCATAAAGGAGCGGCCGCGTTCGCCGGCAGCGGCGATACGCACTCTGACGGTGCCTTCGTCATTGAGCGGCGTCCCGACATCAACCGTGGTCCGGTAGCGGTCCCAGGAACCGGCGGAAAGTTCGGCTCGGGCAAAAGGTGAAAGGCTGGAGGCTTTCTTTCTGACCAGGTTGATGGCGGCACCCGGATTACCGACGCCGTTCAGCAAACCCGCAGCGCCCCTGACAATCTCCACGTGATCCAGCGTGATTGCGTCAATCTCCGATTCCCCGCCGGAATAGCCGGAGTCAAAGAAGGTGGGGACGCCATCGTATTGGTAGTTATCAACGCTGAAACCACGGTAGTTGAACGAGGAGCGTTCGCTATCGTAATTGCTTTCGCTGACCCCGGTGGACCAGCGCAGGATTTCCTTCAGCGACGTCGCGTTGAGATCGTCCATTTGCTGGCGAGTTATCACCGAAACCGACTGCGGCGTATCCTTGATGCTCAGCGGCAACCCGGTCGCCGTGGTCATCTGTTTGGTGGTATAGGAGCCGGTGTTCTCGGTGCTGCCGTCATCGCTAAAGGGCGAGGCGACCACCTCAAGGGTATCTTCTTTCTGAGTGCGGGCGGTCTGCTCGGTACCCGCCGCTTGTGCAACCATGACCGGGAGGCACAGCAGCGCTCCCCCGGAAAGGCGAATCATAAAACTGGCCATGGATAGGTCTCACAGTCCGCCAAGGTTGATCTTAATCAGATAGTCCTGCTTCTTCTCCATCTCTTCCTTGGACTGCTTGATGCTGGCGAAGAGCGTATTGCCGTCTGCGGACAGCGCGAGGCTATTGGGCAAGGCGGTGGTAGTGATGCTGTTTTTCACCTGGTAGCTGTTGCTGTCAACGATGCTGATGCGCTTGGCTTCACGGTGGCTGATGTAGATCTCATTGCGGGCAGGGTTGAACAACACCGCCAGGGAATTGATCACGTCAATCTGGTGCAGGATTTTCCCGCTATTCACATCAACAACCAGCACCTTCGGCAGATCGGGATCGGTGATGAAAGCGCGGCCGGTTTTGCTGTCCAGACTGATGTTGAGGAAGAAGTGTTTCTTGGCGGGTTCAACTACCACGCGTTTCAGGATTTTGTGGCTGGCGGTGTCCAGGGTGATCAGTTCGCCACCGCCGTTGACGCAGTAGAGACGGCCACGTTCGCTATCGAGCGCAATGCCGGTCGGGTATTCGCCCATGTTGCTCAGGGTGGCGATTTTCTTCCGATTGGCGGTATCGATAACCCACAACACGCCTTTTTTCGCGGTGCCGGAGACATACAAACGCTGGTTTTTCTTGTCGAGCACCATCTCGCGCGTTGGCGTGAACTGGTCTTCTTTTACGCTTTCATCGAGCTGAATGGTGGCGAGTTCTTTGCCTGTCTGGGTGTCGATCACCGTCACCGATCCGTCCACGGTATTGCCGATATACAGCAGATGCCGCTGTTCATCCAACGCGGTGGCGAAGGCGCGGCGCTGGGTCTGAATATTGGCGTCGGTGGCCAGTGTGGCCGGGTTGACCCGATAGACGATACCGGTGTTTTTCCCTTTGGCGAATGAAGGCGTAGAGGCGGCAAACAGGGTGTTGTTTTCGCCGTCAAAAGCCAGTTCGTACAGGCCATATCCTACCGGTTTGGTCTGAAAATGGCTTTCGGGCAGTTCGGCAGCCAGCGTTGAGCAAGACAACAGCAGCAGGGCAGACGTCAGGGCGCTGAGAGAGAAACCTTTGGTGGGGGCGACCAGGTGCATGGACATAGACATTCCTTTACATCAATTTACGATTTGTTGATGCTAATGATATTGATAATTAATATCAATATCATTTAATTAATCATTGATCTGATTTTGTTTTACTTATTGAAATAAAACATTTTTATTTAAATGATCGAATTTTTTGTTCTGTTTGTTACGCCTTTTTTCTGCTTGTTTATTCATTGTAATGATTTTCATTTCGTTTTTATTGCGGGCAGATATCCGCTATATTCGCCCGGCTTTTGTTAAGAACTGTAAATAAAAATACAACATTCAGAAGCGGGTACAGCGCCGTGCGCAGTGGCTGCCAAGGCCGTGCCCGCGCTCTACGTTTGCCGCATTGGGCGCTCTGTGAGCTACAACACCAACCGGAAACAGGCTCGATTAGGAACAGTGATGATTTATCAACAATCCATGGGAAAACGCTCCAGCATCGCGACGGTCATTGCTTTGGCATTGATGGGCGCGCCTCAGGTTTACGCGCAGGAAGAGGGGGCCGAGAAGGAAAACAGCGCTTCGCAGGAAGACCAACTGGTGGTTACGGCCTCCGGGTTCAAACAGAACAAGAAATATGCGCCCGCCAGTATCTCGGTTATCGATAAAAAATCTTTCGAAAAGCAAAACAGCCGCGATGTCGCCGAAGCGGTGCAGGATGTCTCCGGGGTGTTCGTCAGCAGCGGTGCCGGCAGCGAGGTGTCAGGGGATATCATGATCCGCGGCATGGACTCGAGTTACACCTCGTTCATGGTGAACAGCATCAAGCAAAATACCGGCGAGTCGCGCCCGTATGGCCAGAATATCGGTACCGAAGCCGGCTTTTTGCCGCCCTTGGCCGCCATTGAACGCATTGAGGTGATCCGCGGCCCGATGTCCTCGTTGTATGGCTCCGACTCCATTGGCGGCGTGGTCAACGTGATCACCAAAAAGCCGTTTGGCGTGCGGGAATGGATAGGATCCATTGCCGGTAACAGTTTCCTGCAGCAACATCAGGATTTCGGCAATACCCAGCAGGCCAACCTGTTCCTGATGGGGCCGCTGGTGCCTGACGTGCTGGGGCTCAACCTTTCGGCGGATTACCTCGATCGCCGCGAAGATGAAAAACCCAACGCTTTCAGCAAGAACAACAAAAAGTCCCTCGACATGACGCTGGGCTTTGCCGCCAACGAAACCAACCTGTTCGACCTGAACCTCGCCAAAGGGGAGAAAAAGCGCAGTCGCTCGGCCAAAGGCGGTGGCACGCCGTGGGGATGGGACTTCGATCGCGACGCACTCAGCCTGACCCACTCGGGCTGGTATGCGGAAGATACCGTCGCCACCACCAGCTATTTCCAGTATGAGAAAGGCGAATCTACCTACCACAGCGCCCAACTGGCGCCGCAGCATATTCAGACCGAGAATTACGTTCTGAACAGCCAGGCCAAGCTGAGCCTCGGCGAGCACAACCTGACTCTCGGCGGCAACTACAGCCGCGAAACGCTCAATGACGACTTCTACGCCGACAACAAACGGGCGCCGGGGATCGACCCAGTGACGAAAATTTCGCGTGACAGTTGGGCGTTGTTCGCCGAAGGGCAATGGAACATCGATGACTTCTCGCTGACCACCTCGGCGCGCATGGACCGAGATAACTATTTCGGCACTCACATCAGCCCGAAACTTTACGGCAACTGGATGCTGGACGAAACCTGGGCGCTGAAGGGCGGGGTCTCTTCCGGCTATAAAAAACCGTCGCTGCGGGAAAATTCGGATCAATTCATCACCCCGCGCGGCAGCAACCCGCCTTACCCTTACCTGTCGGTAGGCAACAGCGAACTGAAGCCAGAAACCAGCCTGAATACCGAACTGGGGTTGTACTGGAATAACAACCGCGATCTGTCTTTGGACGGCACGGTATTTTATACCGACTTCAAGGACAAGATTGCTGAAGTCAATATCTGCGAGGCGAGCGAGAATGCCCCTTGCGTGGTTAACGGTTACAGCGCTGAATCCATTGATAAATATTTCAATATCGGCAAGGCCAATGTCTACGGCGTGGAGCTCAATGCGGATTGGCAGGCCACGGATCGGCTGAACTTCAACGCCAACTACACCTTCAACAAAAGCGAGCAGAAAAACGGCGTCAATAAGGGTTATGCGCTGAACGACTTCCCGAAACACATGGCCAACTTATCCGTTAAGTGGGCGGCGGCTTCGGCGCTGGACCTGTGGTCCAAAGTCAATTATCGCAGCCGCAACGAGGATACCGGCGACCATACCCGTTATGGCGCTTATGCTCTGCTGGACGCCGGGGTCATTTACCGCCTGGACAAGCACACTCAGGTGATGGCCGGTGTGTATAACATTTTCGATACCGCACCTAAGCGCACCACCAGTTGGGGCGAATATCCGCAGCTTGAAGGACGCCGCTACAACCTTGGCTTGCGCGTGGATTTCTAAACGTTTTTGAGCGATTTACCCGGCCGCTTGCCGGCAGCGGCCGGTATTTTGCGGCGCAGCACCGGCTTTTATGCTTTCTGCACGTGGTAGCGATGACGCTTATCGCAACGGGGAATATGCCGAAATGCCCTTGGGTAGGATTAATACGAAAATGTGCGCCAACCCCGGTTTCCGTGGCCGGCATCGTTCCCGAAAGGCTTCACTTGCTCAAAAAACAGGCGTAGAATTCGCTTCGTCTAATAATTGAGGTTGTAAAGTATTATGGTTGATCGTGAGTTAGGAAACTGGAAAGACTTCATCGATGAGATGTTGGGTAACTGACACTGCGTTGAAACTGAATACCCGTCGCATTTCAAATTGCAGCGTTGTTGGCTGCACTGGCTCACCCCAGTTACTTACCGGAGTAAGCGCCTGGAGATGAGCAAGCTGGCCGCCTAGCCGCAACGTGAAATTCATAGGGTATAGGGTATGGTTTATTTGTCGGTATTTGAAACACCTTGGGAGCGACATTCTCGTTCAAGATAAAGCAGCATCGGTTTGCCGATGCTGCTTTTTTATGCCTGCTATTCCGCGTTTTCCTCGTTTGACGCCGGCAAGGGTTTACCCGGGAAGCGGCGCCGCACCAGCACAAAGAACAGTGGCACGAAGAAGATCGCCAGCAGGGTGGCGGATATCATGCCGCCCATGACTCCGGTGCCGACCGCATGCTGGCTGCCGGAGCCGGCACCGCTGCTGATGGTCATCGGCAATACGCCGAAGATAAAGGCCAGCGAGGTCATCAAAATCGGCCGCAGGCGCATGCGTGAGGCTTCCAGCGTGGCGGACAGCAAATCCTGCCCTTTGTGATTCAGCTCGTTGGCGAATTCGACGATCAGAATGGCGTTCTTCGCCGACAACCCGATGATGGTCAGCAACCCAACCTGGAAGTAAACGTCATTCTCCAGCCCGCGCAGCCAGGTCGCGGCGACGGCGCCAATCACCCCGAGCGGCACCACCAGCATCACCGAGAACGGAATCGACCAACTCTCGTACAGCGCAGCCAGACACAGGAACACAATCAGCAACGAGAGAGCGTACAGTGCAGGCGCCTGTGAGCCGGAGAGCCGTTCCTGATAGGACATGGCGGTCCATTCCAGGCCGAAGCCGGTCGGCAGTTGGCTGACGATTTTCTCCATTTCGGCCATGGCGGTGCCGGTGCTGACGCCTTCTGCCGCCTCGCCGACGATCTCCACCGCCGAGCTGCCGTTGTAACGCTCCAGGCGCGGGGAGCCATATTCCCAATGTGAGGTCGAGAAGGCCGAGAACGGCACCATGCCGCCTGCGCTGTTGCGCACATACCATTTGTCGATATCGCCAGGCAGCATGCGGAACGGCGCGGCGGCTTGCACGTACACCTTTTTCACCCGGCCACGATCGACAAAGTCGTTGACATAGGTCGAGCCCCAGGCGGTGGACAGCGTGTTGTTGATGTCATCGACAGCCACGCCGAGCGCTTGCGCCTTGCGTTGATCAATATTGATTTGCAACTGCGGGCTGTCGTCCAGGCCGTTATGGCGAACGCGAGCCAGCAGCGGGTTGTCCCCCGCCAGTTGCAGCAGTTGGTCGCGCGCTGCCATCAGCTTGGCGTGGCCCAGCCCGGCGTGGTCTTCCCACTCCATATCGAAGCCGGCGGAGTTGCCCAGGCCGGTAATCGCCGGTGGGCTGCTGGCAATCACCCGCGCCTCGTTAATCTTGCTGAACGCATGGGTGGCGCGTTCGATGATATCGAAAGAGGTATTGGCGCCGGAAGTGCGCAGATCCCAGTCTTTCAAACGGATAAACATGCGCGCCACGTTCTGCCCGTTGCCGCCCGGCCCGGCACCGATGGTGGAGAATACCGACAGCACATCCTGCTTTTCTTTGGTCAGGAAGTAGTGCTCGACTTTTTCCACCACTTTGGCGGTCTGTTGCAGGGTAGAACCCGGCGGCAATTGCACCTGTACGGTGAATACCCCGCGGTCTTCCTGCGGCAGAAACGAGCTCGGTAGCTTGATGAACAGCAGCGCCATGCCGGCGAGCAGCAGCAGATAAATCGCCATATAGCGCAAGCTGAAATGCAGCACGCGCGCCACGCCGCGCTCGTAGCGATCGGCATTGCGATTGAACATGCGGTTGAACCAGCCGAAGAAGCCGCGCTTGCCGTGGTGATGGCCCTTGGCGAGCGGCTTGAGCAGCGTGGCGCACAGGGCAGGGGTCAGGATCATCGCCACCAATACTGACAGCACCATGGAGGACACGATGGTGATCGAGAACTGGCGATAAATCGCGCCGGTGGTGCCGCCGAAGAACGCCATCGGGATAAACACCGCCGACAGCACCATGGCGATCCCGACCAGCGCGCCCTGGATCTGCCCCATGGATTTACGCGTGGCCTCGCGCGGCGGCAGGCCCTCTTCGCTCATCACCCGCTCGACGTTCTCCACCACCACGATGGCGTCATCCACCAGCAGGCCGATCGCCAGCACCATGGCGAACATGGTCAGGGTGTTGATGCTGAATCCGAAGGCGGAAAGAATGGCGAAGGTGCCCAGCAATACGACCGGCACGGCGATAGTGGGGATCAGCGTAGCGCGGAAGTTCTGCAAGAACAGGTACATCACCAGGAACACCAGCACAATGGCTTCCAGCAGGGTTTTCACCACGTCTTTGATGGAGGCCTTAACGAACGGGGTGGTTTCATAGGCGACCTTCGCCTCCAGCCCGTGCGGGAAATACTGCGACAGCTCGGCGATTTTGTCCTTCACCAACTGGTCGGTCTGCAGCTCGTTGGCGCCGGAAGCCAGCTTGATGTTCATGCCGGCGGCCTGCATGCCGTTATAACGGCTGAGGAAGTCATAGTTTTCGCCGCCCAGCTCGATGGTTGAGACGTCGCCCAGCGTCACCAGCGAACCGTCCTGATTGACCCGCAGGGTGATTTGCTTGAACTGTTCCGGCGTTTGCAGTTGCGACTGGGCGTTAATGGTGGCGTTAAGCGCCTGCTTGTCGACGGACGGCGTGCCACCGAGCTGGCCGACCGCCACCTGGGCATTCTGGGACTTGATGGCAGCTACCACGTCCTCAGTAGTGAGCTGGTAACTGGTCAGCTTGTTGGGATCGAGCCAGATGCGCATGGCGTACTGCGAACCGTAAACGTCCATGCTGCCCACGCCGTTGATGCGGCTGAGCGGATCTTGCAGATTGGACACCAGATAATCGGCGATATCCTGTTTGTCCATGCTGCCGTCGGTCGAGACGAACGCCACCATCATCAGCGTGGTATCACCGGATTTTGATACCGTCACGCCCTGAGTTTGCACCGCCTGCGGCAGCCGTTTAATCGCCGCCTGCAACTGGTTTTGCACCTGCTGCATCGCCTCGTTGGGATCGGTGCCGGCCTCAAAGGTCAGCGTCACCGTGGCTCGCCCGGTGTTGGTGCTCTGCGACGACATGTACATCATGTTGTCCAGGCCGGTCATGTTCTGTTCGATAATCTGGGTAACGGTATTTTCCAGCGTTTGCGCTGAGGCACCAGGGTAAGTGGCGCTAATGCGAACGTTCGGCGGCGCGAGGTCCGGATACTGTTCAACGGGTAGGGAAAAGATCGCCAAAGCGCCGGTCAGGCAAAGAATAATTGCCAAAACCCAGGCGAAAATCGGGCGATCAATAAAAAAATTGGCCATGCAGCGCGAACCTCGTTATGACTTGTTCTATCTTTAAGACGCATCTGGATTGCGTTTACCAGCGGCTGGGAAGGATTCCGGCGTTACTGCACTTTACTCGCGAAGGAGGAGTAAAGCGTGGAGAAAAAAAGGAGATAATGTAAATAACAGTAGTAGAAACCGGCAATGACGTCCCGGCGACAGTGAAAAGCATCATTAAGACAATTTTATGACTATCAAGGGCCTGGCCGATCAAGGTTCCCGGAAAACAATCAGGACTTACCGCAAAGCAGGAGCTTGGCATGGAAATTAACCCGGTATTTGCCCGACGCCTTTATCTGTGTTGGCTGATCAGTCACAGTGAGCGGCCGAACGTCCCGCGTCTGATGGAAGTGACCGGCTGGCCGCGCCGTACTCTGCAAGACGTGCTGAAAGCCTTGCCTGGCCTGGGGGTGGAGTTGCAGTTTGTGCAGCAAGGCGTGCGCAATAACGACGGTTTTTACCAGTTGGAAAACTGGGGGCCACTCAACAAGAGCTGGATCCACCAGCATCATCAGACGCTGCTGGCCGCCATCGAGTAAACTTTCCCCGGCATGCCGGGGGAAGCATCATTGACTTTTGTGTTCCAGATACATCACCGTCGCCGCCACGCGTGAACGGACGTCCAGTTTGCGCAGCATGTTGCGGATATGCACTTTCACCGTTTCTTCGGAAATGTGCAGTTGTGCCGCCACCTGTTTGTTGGACATACCGCGCGCCACTTCCTGCAAGACGTCCAGCTCGCGTTCGGTCAGTTCGGCGAAGGGATCGTGCTGTTCGCTGCGGGATGACAGATAGTCCGCCACCGCATCGCTGATCACGTTCTGGCCTTCCGCCGCCGCGCGAATATGTTCCAGCAGCTGTTCCGGCTCACTGTCTTTCAGCAGATAACCGTCGGCGCCGGCGTCGATCAGCGCATAGACGTCGCTACGCGAATCGGACACCGTCAGCACGATGATGCGCGCATCGACGGCCTCATTGCGCAGCGCTTTCAACGTGTCCAGGCCGGACAGCCCTTTCATATTCAGATCGAGCAGGATCACGTCCGGCGTGTGCTGCAACGCGAGGGCAATGGCCTCGTTGCCGTCGCTGGCTTCGGCCACCACGGTAAACCACGGGTCCAGCCCCAGCAGCTGTTTGATGCCGCGGCGCATCAGAGGATGGTCGTCGACGATCAATACTCGGTAATTCTTCATCACCATGACATATGCTCCCTGTAGCGAGTAAAGCCACTCAAACACGCTGTGCAGCGTGCTTAACAGTGGGACAGACTCTTATAAAATAGTGGCAATCAACGTCCTGAAATAGCCTTCATCCCCGCCTAAAACGTAACGGGGGACGAATGGCCCCGATTTATGGCGGAAAAGTCAACCGGACTTCCGTGCCCTTGGGTTCACCTCGCTGGATGAGCAGCGTGCCTCCCAGCCGCGCGGCGCGTTCGCTCATGATGCTCAACCCATAATGGCCTTCCGGCTCGCTCAGGCTGGCGATGCCGCAGCCGTCGTCAACAATGCTGATGGCATTATCACCGCTCGCGGTGACCTCGCAACGGATCACTATCTCCCGCGCATCGGCATGTTTGATGGCGTTGACCACCGCTTCCCGCACAATCTGCAGCGCATGTACCTGTTGTTGGGCATCGAGCGCCTGGGAGGAAAGCCGACAGTGTAACTGAATCCGCGCGCCGGTTAGAATCTTTAATGGTGCCAGCAATTGGTGCAGCGCGGCGTTCAAATCGGCCTCCTGAATGTTCAGGCGGAAGGTGGTCAGCAACTCGCGCAACTGGCGGTAGGCGTCGGCCAGCGCGCGGTCAAAATCGTTAATGATCTCCTGCGCCTGCGGTGAACCGCCCACCAGCGTGCGTTTCAGCAACGTTAATTGAATGCGCAAAAACGACAGCGCCTGGGCCAATGAATCGTGCAGCTCGCGGGCGATGGTGGCACGCTCTTCCATCAGCAAAAACTGCATGTGCCGTTTCTGCGCACGATTGAAATAAACGCCGCGGCTCAGCATGTTAGCCACGCTTTGCATCAAATGCGGATGCGGCGGTTGATCCTGGTGCTGCCAGCACAGTTCCCCCAGCGGCTTGCCGTCCTGAACGATGGTAAGCCGCTGCCAGGCCTGCGTTGGCGACGGCGTGCCGCTGGTCAGTTGCCATTCGCTGAGGCTGTCCGCCACGTTCAGCCGGATGCAGAGCAACTGCTCGCTCTGGCGCACGATGTGCAGGACCTGCTCAAAGGCCTGCCGGCCAATTTGCCGCACGCTTAGCGCCTGTGAGCAGTTATAGAGTACTTCGAGCGTCTCGTTCGCCTGTTGCAAACGCTGGGTTTTCTCCTGAACCTTTAACTCAAGAGACTGATACAGCTTGGCCAGATCGTCCGACATGGCGGCAAAGGCCTGCGACAGCACGCCCAACTCGTTCGGCAGCGCAATATCCAACTGCGGGTGGTGAAAATCTCGCTGTTGCACGCGCTGGCTGGCATCCACCAGGTGTTTCAGCGGCGCCACGACCTGGCGGCGCATAAAGCGGATGCAAAACAGCACCAGCCCGATAATGGCGATATAACCCACCACGCTGATGGTCGCCACTATGGCCAGCTTGAGTTCGGAATAGCGTTGCAGCGCTAAAACGAAATGGTCAATCTGGTTAACGTAACCGGCGACGTTGGCCTGATAGTCTGCCGACTGCCCGGCCTGGATCTGCCGCGCCAGCCGCTGCCAGGTTTGCTGCAGCGACAGGTATTTCTCACGGACGTCGGCAGGCACGTAAAAACGATCCAGCTTTTGCAGCGCCGGGGCTTGCAGGGATTGTTGATATTGCTGCAGATGCTGATCCAGCCCCGTAGCCTGCCGGGTGAGATCGTAAGCCAACCGATAACTCTGCATACGCAGCGAACCGGCGATATTTATCGCTTCGGCGTCACGCAGGCTGCCGGCGACGGTGGTCAACGCCAGCCCGGTGGAGATCACGGACAAAATAACGATGCAAAACAGCGCCTTGGCCAGGCTGCCGGTCACTGAACGTTTAACAAGCAATCACGGATCCTTTTCTCACGGGCGATGCGCATCGTCAGGTTTCATTCGAAAGCAAAATTATAAGTTTTGCAACTAAAATTCGCCGGGTTTTATCTCAAGATGTAAGCAACGGAAAAAACGCGCGTTGTATAATTAAATAGATAGCGAATCAGCGAAAAGAGGGCGGCTAACTACCCTTAAGCACAGTAATAGATTGATCTGGCGCAAGCTACCCCCGCATTTACCCCTTTAGGGTTAAGGTAAATTAAGTAACACGATGAAGTAAAAGGAATTATTTCATTCAATGTCCACACATTGACCACATCGACAAAAAGGCCCCATTTATTGGGGCTTTATCTTTTCTTCTTTCTGTTTCTGCCTGCATTAGCTAAAGATCCTTTTGCTGCAACTTTGCAAAACTTTCAACGCTGCCCTAAACCTCGCAAAGCCGCGCCATATCTGGCCGCAAGGTGCTGCCCGGTGATTTCCTTTCAGTGACCGCCATTCGCTTAGATCCTCACGGAAAGCAAAAGAGATCCTTTTATTTCATTAAGTTAACTTTTTTCGCCTTCACCGCGCGCGGGGCTGGCGTTGCAAATCGTTGAAAATCATTGCAATGCATGCAACGGCGTTTCTTTCGCAACGCCCCAGGCACGGCGCGGGCTGGCGATACGGATTGTAGAAAAGATCCTTTGCAAAAATTTCTCAATACGAAACGGGCAGGCGGGTGCGGTGTAGTCCGGTTTCCGTGGCGCGGCGGCTCCGTGCCGTGGGTTTCCGCGCGTTCCGTGGGTCATTGTGAGTTGTTCCGAGTCTCGCCCGATGCGGGCGGGCAGATGCAGCAGCGGCCCGTGGTGGGCCGCTGGTTGCGTTTAAAAGGTGGGTTTGGTTTCGGGGCTTTTTGGTCTAGCCGATCAGTGGGCTGTACTTGCCTTTCAGCTCGGTGGCTGTGGTCGATGTCTGCGCTATCTCGGCGGCGTTGGTTGGGGCGCCGGTGTTGCTATGGGTGTGCTCCGCCGTTCGCTGTGCCAGGGTGTCGACCAGGTCGAGGGTTTCAGTCAGTAGGGTGAGGATGTTAGTCACGCCATCGCCGATCGTTGTGGTAGCAGCCTGCAACTGCAGCGCGGCAGAAATGCTCTGGCGTACACCGGCGATGCGCTCGGTAAGTGTGCCGCCGATATCCACGGTTTTACCCTGGGCGATCTTCTCGTCGGCGGCGCGTGCCGCGGTCTTCAGGTTGGCACTGGTGCCGACGGTGTAGTCGCCGCGGGCAATATGCGTTACGGCGCCGGCTGTGGTTCTCGCCGTGCCCAGCACAGTCTTGCTGTCATCAGCCTGGACGGTGATCTCGCGGTCGATAACCTTACGAGTTTCCTTGTCAGCTTCCACTGTTCTGGATGTCGAAACCTCCCGGATAGCCTGGTCAGTTTCCCGATGCCAGTCACCTGGTGCGGTGACGCGCTGAAAGACGCCGGCGCGCTGCTGCTGCAACTGTTCGCCCGGCTTTATCGCCGGCAGGCTGGCATTACTTGGCAATACCTGGCGAATAAATGGCTTGTCCTGGCGTCCGTCTTGAAAGGCTAGTTCTACCAATGTGCCAGGCGGTGGGTATTGCATGAAGCCGCTTTCGTCACCGCCCATCGTCACCGGTAGCTGTACTGCAGGATAAGACGGGGTGCCCTTGCTGTCCTGACCGTTCTCGTCAAGCAACTGCACCCCGACGGCATATTTTGGCCTGAAGGGATCGGCGATGTCTCCCAGCTCTGCCGGCTCGGTGTAATTCTCGACGCGCGCCAGCTTTGGCAGGTGCAGGCCAGCGGCGATCTCGGGGTTGAGTTGTTCAAGCTGGCGCTGAAATGCTGGTTTGACCTTTGGCTGGCCGTTGGCATTGAGTGGTGTCCAGGTCAGCGTCATGTCGCCGTCTTTGATGGCAACGCGGGTTATGCGTTGGCCGTTGACCATAGCACCTGGGCGCACTGAGGGGATCAGCGGCAGGGTAACAGAATTACCGGCTCCGGTGCTGGATGCGTACTCTGTCGGGATCTCAACCGGCAGGCCAGCAAAGCGCGAATCTTGCCAGCGGCCGAGCCAGACAGAACCGTCAGGCAGCTGTTGCCAAATATAATCATCGATGCCAAAGGCCCGGCCGAGCGTGTTTAGCAGCTGCCAGCCTGTGCCGCTGTGAACAAAGTGCGGGATCGGTGTATCGGTGTAATCCGCTGCCGGCAAAATAAATTCAATGCCGCTCGCCGTATTTAACGCCTGGGTAACCTGGCGCAAAGTGGGGTGCTGTAATGACAGCGGCCAACGTTTTTCGAATACCCCGGTCATTTCCCGGACAAACAGCCGGCGGAAACCGTTATCGGATGGCTGATCGCGTTCGACATACCCAGTAAACCAGCGGTACGCGGTGTTGTTGTAACCAAGATCGAGCCGAACGATTGCCCCGCTGGCGTCGTCCGCAATTTTAGCAGTGATGAAGCCGCGGCCCGTGTCGTTGAGGTCGGTCACCACTTCATAGGCTGATACCGGGGCATCTATCGCGCCAATTTTCAGGGTAACAATGGGTTTCATAATGCCCCCAACTGGTCATCGACCTTTTTCAGTATCTTCTCAAAGCCGGTCAGTTCTTTTTCTTGATCGTCAGTATTATCCGACGGGGCCGCGGCGGTGCCGCCGGCGCTCTGTGTTTTAGTGGTATTGCCTGGTGCATTGGCCGCTTTACGGCCCTTGGATTTTTCAGCGGTGCTCAACTGTTCGGTCAAGGTAAAGCTTACCTGCCAGGCCAGTTTGTCGGTTTGCTCGGTGGCTTCGATGCTGCCGGTAAACATCCCTTGCCGCATGTTGATCGCCTGGGCAACAGGGTTAGCGATGCGATAACGTCGGCCTTCTCCGCCACTGCCTTTGGCTTCAGCCAGGGCAAAGATGCGCGACAGTAATGCCTTGTCTTTAAAATCGACGAGGCCGGATACACTCAGCTCCTTAGCCTTAACGCCGTTCTCTGATTGGGTGGTGCTGGATGATTGCCCCGACTTGTCTTTCGTTTCGATCGTCATTTTTGGGGAAACCTTGATTGACTTCATCGGGATAGCTTCGCCATCCAATGCCAGCAGTATGATCGTCATGGCTTCACCATCCTTAACAGTTCGCCGACGTCGCCCACGAACAGCGCGCCGAGCGTGTAAATAGCGTCGGGTTCTGGGATGCCGTTCATCAGATTGTTTGCCAGGTTGGCCGGGTGTCCCTCATCGCTGAACATCCAGGCATCAACGCGGCGGCTTTGCAGCTCCGCTAACGCTTGCTCTGCTGCCTGTTGCGCCTGAGTGGCGGCATTTTCCAGGCTCTGCAGCGCGCCGGTAATATCATCAAACGACATTCCGCCGGCGGCCGATTCTGCCGCTGCCCTGATGCGCTGGGCATTCTGGGCCGCGCGGGTGGTGCTTAGCGACAGCGGGGTAACATCAGGTAATCCGGTGCCCTGCAGCCCTGGCAGCTGCATTTTTGTGGCAGCGAGTTCGGCCTCGGCCACGGCCTTGCGGGCCGTTTTCTGTAAATCTGGCAATGGCAGAAGGGCAGCAAACGCGGCCAGGTCAGACAAAAAGCTGTCGCTTTGCGTCGCTGTGATCAAAAAGCCAACCGCGCCCGGTGTACCGCCTGCGGTTTTCAGCTTACCGGCCAGGAATTTGACGGCGTTTTCAGGACTCAGATAGTTACCTGATGGGGTCACCTGGCCGGCGCCATATGTCCACGGGTTGACGGTCAGCAAGGAACAACTGATCGGTGCCAGGTTATCGGGAAAGCCCAGGGTGACGCGCTGCCACATTATGGCGCCTCCGGCCAGTCAATTGCCGGGGCCGTGGTAGTGTCGACACGCGACAACAGCACACGATAAGTGCGCCAGGCTTCCAGGGCGATTTTATCTTCTTCTGAAGCCATACCCAGATCGACAGCATCGGCCAGTACCAGGATCTGATTATTGGCTTGGTTCATCAGCGCGTCTTTTTGGGCAATAGCCGCACGGGCATCGGCGCCGGCATCTTTTTTAATGTTGCCGTTGCTGTAAACCCAATCGCCGGAAATGTTGCACCCTTCTGGCAATATATCGATATCGACCACGGTCAGCCCTTCAGGGAACAACGCAGAAATATCTTGTGTGATGCTGCGGATCACGCCGGTATCGGGGAGGATAGCCAGCTTAAATTTTTTAGTGAATTTGGCCTGCATTGCGTACCAATCACGGCCCTTTTCGTCTTGCAAATAGAGCGCCAGCGCACCGAATGCCGGCTCTATTGGCGTATACCGGGTAAAGTTGTTCATGCGCATAATTACACCCCTATAGTGATCCAGTTGTCGCCAATGAGGTATTGCAGCGGTGCTGCATACCCGTAGCCATCGTTGGCGCCAAAGTCCCCGATCCCGGTAACGACGTGACCAGCGGGAGCCATAACGTCACCGTCATAACCGCCAATGTGAATATTGGCACCGAGTCGCAGCTGCTTCACGAATGTGCCATTGACGTAATCCCAGGTGGCGCGGGTGGCGATATTGTCGTTGAGGCTGGTGTTATTGCTTTCCAACCAGGTAGAAAGGTACCCATTCCATGTACTGCCATAGATATTGCCGTCGACCTGAAAACGGCCACCTTCTTCACCGCCGGCAAAGAGCGCGCCATTCGCGATAAAACTGCCATTGTTACGAAACTCAAACCAGCCATCAGCGCCGCCATTGGCAACATGAATGCCCATGAAATGGTATTGGCCGATGCGCTCACAGTGGTAAATATCCGTCAATAAATTACCGGCTCCATTGATGCGTAGCCCGTTCGTCTGACGCTCATTATTGGCGCCAATATCACCCAGGCCATTCTTTACAATGAACCCCTTGCCGTCGATGGTCATTCCATCAACAACCGTCAGCCATTCGACATTGTCACCCGTTTGTTTAACAAAACGCTCGTCTGCCTCATCCTGGCTAAACACGTTGATGTTTTTACGGGCTTCCGATTTGTCGACAACGTCATTTAGATTCTGGTCTTTACGCAGAAACGTGCGGTTGGCTTCCTGTTCGCCCTGGGAGCCTTTCGGGCGTAGATCGGTGACGCTGCCGTCTTCGTTGATGCGGGCCAGTTGGGTGACGTGGTGCGGGAAGCCTTGCGGGTCGATGTAGTTCTGCAGCGTGTCGGCAGCAGTGAGTTTTACCGTTGTTTCCCAGCGGCTGGTCACCTGGCCCTGTAGGCTGATGTCAGCCCAGATCAGCGTCGGGGTATGGTCAACGGCGATCGGCGTTAGTGCTGGCAGCACGCCGCGCAAACCGCCGACATAGCCAACGCCCGCGGCAGCTTGGTAAGTGGCGCCGGTGCGAGTGACCAGAAAGGCATCACCAAAGAATGCGCCAGGGCCGTAAATGTCCAGACCGGCCAGGCGTTGGCGTTCATCGATACCGGCCAGGCGGGCCGAGAAGTCGATCTGCCAGGTCTGAGGGGTAACATTAATCTGAGTGGTACCGGCGGCGCCGTTGAACTCCATCGCCAGCGTTCGGGTTAGCGTGTTTCCTTGCGCCTGCCCGCTGGTCGCGATTTTACGCTGGGTACGGGTATGCACAATCATGCACAGTGTGTTGCTCGCCTGGTCAAGCAGCCCGATCCAGTTGTAGTCAAAATCCCCGACGGTAGTGTCGAGCACCACAGAGAAAACTACCGCGTCAGTGTTGAGCATGCCGTATTGCATAACCGGCGCGGTGTGCACGATATTGGCCGCTGCCGGCAATGGTTCATCTCGGCTTATCTCGGCTTCAGAGTCTTGTCCTGGGATATAGGCAAAAACGAACGTATCCGGGCGCGCCGGCAGCTTTTGGGCTGTTTGGCTTGCCGCCCACTGCTCATATTTTCTGGTAATGATGGCTGACATTTCGGCCCCTTTCATTGTGCTGCAGCATCGCTAAAAGTGTCTGTGCTCGATGGCTTGGCCATAACAGACAGATCCAGCTGTGCTACCTGGTTAAACCGTCAAAATCTCGCCGTCTTCGGTCATGATGTATTGCCGGTTGTCGGTGATGATCGCGGCGTCTATGCCTGGCCGGGCGACGAAAAGCTGATGGTCGTTATCGAACCAGCCGGCCCGTGCGCCAAACTTCGCCACGTTCAGTACCTCAAACCGATACCGTCTGCAGGTGCGGCCGTATTTCCTGATAATTTCATTCATCAGCGTGGCGTTTGCCGCCAGCTGGTTGTCATTAATGCGAATAATGATGACGTCCCAGTCGATGCCTGGCTGTCGCTCTAACTGCTGCATGTCGCCAATTTTCAGACGCTCAAAAATGCGCTTAAAGCCGATAAAGCTGCCGCTGTCTTGGGCATTAACAAAGGCGTGTTTTATGCGCAGCCGGTACAACCAAAGCGGTTCCCCCTCAAAGCGATCGATATCGCGCTGGTACGCCAACAGATTCAGGATCTGAATCGTGCAGGTTTCTGGGTCGGTCTGATTTAGCGGAAACGAAATCCAGCCTTTAACCTTCTCCCAGAACGTGGCGCAGGCGGCCGCCAATTTTTTCGGCTCGCCTTTGTTCATCCAGCTCGGCAGGGTGATCACAGGTTTAGCCATTGGTCAGCACCACGTTTAACGATGCCAGGCGCGGCACCGATAGGCCGCTGATGATGTCGTCCAGCGAAAAGTTGATGGATTCCAAGGCTGAAAATTCCAGGTGTAACTCTTCGCCCAGCCGAGAAAAGCTGAAACGGCTGTGCGGCCAGGTCTTGGTTGCCTCATAGGTGGCGTTGTCGCGAAAGGCGCAGCGGATAAAGTTTTCAATATCCTGTTTTAAATCTGCCTGCTCGTCGTCGGTCAGGTTCAGCGTGGCGAACATGTAGGCGGTGACCGCCAAATCATGCTGCGTTTCCGGCATGGCAAAACAGCGCATGTCATCGCCGTGGCCGTGGTAGCCCTGAACCATGATGTGATCGTTAACGGCAGCGATAAAAGAGTCAGCCGGCACACCGGTATCAAGCAGCAGATAAGCGTTTGCCGTGCCTGGGCCGCGTGGGGCGTCATGCTCAAAATAAACACGGTCGGTACTGAGGCCGGCAACACTGGCAATCATGCTGCGGTAAACCGCGTCGATGTGATAAGAGCCAACAAGGTTGTACTGATTCCGGCTGCGATCGCGCAGCTCGTCGTCAGACTCCTGATCGGCGCCGGGCTGGGTCAGCCAGTTGTCGAGGTTTTCAACCCGTGAAATGCCGGGAATATCGGTTGGCAAAATGCGGAAATACCCCGGTGCAAGGTTGTAAGCTGTGCCGCTTGCCTCTGCCTTAACAGGGATTGCCTGGCTGGCCGTTCCTGCAGGGATCACCACTTCAGCAACGGTCATCATCCGGTAAACCTTGTCGTCGATACGTTCCGTTTGGATCACCGTGCCTGCGGGGATAGTGATCAGCAGAGTCGGGTCAGACTTGAAGAAACTGATCACACCCTGGGTAAAAGTCGGGTCTTTGCGCGACAGGTTGACCGCCCAGGCGAACAAGTCCAGGTAAGCCCCGGTTGCGGTGGCAAGGTACATGTTTGCCATCACCACAGTGACCAGGATGTCTTTTAGCCAAATCACGGGTTTGGTCACGATGGCTGTGATCAGGCGCCAGAATGGCGACATTTTCGAGGTATTGGTGATCATGCCCTCGTCGTCGACAACCTTCTGGAATTCGGCTTTAACTTCGGCCTCGGTGGTTGGCATGCCGCCGGCACGCAGTGCGGCCTCAAAATCAACGGTTGGTTTATTCGTCATAGGTCACCCCGGTGCTGAGTGGGCCAAAATCATAGGTATCGGCAGTAATTAGCAGGCGGCCGCTGGCTTCCTCAGTCACATAGATAGTGCTGGGGATCAGCCGTTCGTCATCTTCAACCAACAAAGTGATTTGCAAAATGATGTCAGCGCGCAGCGTTGGGCTACGTTCGGCAACCAGCAACGTCGCGAGGCCGCTTTCCATGATGGCGTGCTTGATGTCCTGGCCGATGCTAACCAGGTTATTGCAGAGAACCGGCTCAAAGCCGGCATTCAGCGTAAAGTCGCGGTCAGTGATCAGCAGGTCGATATACAGTTTTTCATCAGCCATGACCGTATAACTCCATGTTTTCTTGCAGTGCCTGCGGGGTCAGTGGTTGCGTCACGTTATACTGCACAGTGCCGATCGTCTGGGTTCGCGCACTGCTGTTGTTATTGGTCGACTGGCTAACCTGGCCCATGATGCCGCCGCGGCCCGTTGACTGCAGATTGCTGCCCGTTAGTAACGGCGCGCTACCTGGCTGGCTTCCGGCTGGGGTCACTTCTGGCGCCACGTTTTTCATTTCGATGTCGACGCCGGGGATCATGTTCAGCTTGTCCACAATCCAGTTATAGGTCTGCGCAAAGCTGTTTTTCAGGTAGTCCCACAACCCCTTGAATACATCGGTAATGGTGTTTTTAAAATCGGTGAACGCCTGTACAGGCGACAGTCCCATGAAGAAGTTAACCACGTTCTGCCAGCCTTCTTTCACGATTGCCCAGGTTGCGCTAAACATCGCGCCGACCTGGTCAACGATACCCATCAGCCATTGAAATGCGGCGGTATTCATCACTGCCGCTTTCAGTTCATCCCAATAGGCGACGAACGCCCATACAGCGGCGATCAGCAGGGCAATCAAGCCAATGACCAGCGTGATCGGCAGGCCCATGAAGTTGGCGGCCAGACCGGTAAGGAAAAAGGCCAGGCGGAGCAGCAACAGGGCGGGGCGCAATAACTTGATCACGATCAGAAAGCCCATCCACAGGAATTTCCCGACGCCAACAACGATATTTGCCAGCGCGCAAACAGCGACCAAAGATGTGATAGCGATAGCCAGATAGCCAATCCAGCGGGCAATGTTCTTAAACTTCAGCAGCCAGACAGTGGCTTGTGTGCCTATGCCGGCCATTGAATCGATCAGGGGATTGATGACGGGCAACAAAGCACCGCCTACCGCGATGCGCATGCCGTTCCAGACCTGCAGTAACCGGTCAAACTGGTTTGTCATGTCTGCGGCCATCTTGCGGGCATTGTCCATACCCTTGATTTTGCCGATCTGGTCGATGTTGTTTTTCAAGCCGTCGACGTTCTGCGCCAGCAGCTTGATCAAGGACACCGCTTCATCAGAGCCAAAGGCTTTTTTAATCATGTCCGAATCGGCAACTTTCTTGATATCGCCGTATTTCTTTTGGATCAGACTCATGATGTCGACAATGCCTTTCATCGAACCGTCTTGGTTGACGAACGTCAGGCCGAGCGTTTTCTGGGCATTACCGACGCCTTGCAGGAAGGCTTTGTATTTTGTCCCTGCCTCGCTGCCGCTCATTGTGGCCTGCAGTTGGCCGAGGATGGCGAACTGTTCCGACATGCCGATCCCGGCGGCGGTGGCGTTGGCGCCGATCGAGGTGAACGCGTCAGACATCTGCTTACCGTCTGACTTGAAAATCTTCACGGCTTCGGCCGTCTGGCCGGTCATGACTTCTACCCAACTGGATCGGCCCATCGCGTCAGCGGTCTTTTGAAACACGCCGTACATGGTGCCGATATAGTTGGTGATGGTATCGGCGTCCGCACGGGTGCCCTTTGCCAGGATAGAGCCGGCGGTGGTGAAGGTGCGCAGCTCTTTATCAGACAGGCCATCGATAGCGCCCGCGATGGATGCGGCAGAGGCGACGAACCCGGCTGCGGATTCGCCGTATTTCATGCTGAACATGATCGCTGTATTACTGAGGTTTTTCAGGGCGGTGTCTGCCACCCCGATGGATTTCACCTCAGCGAGTGCGCGCTGCATTTCGTCCGCGGGGCCGAGTATACCCATGATCGACTGTGCGACACCCCACAAGGTGGCGCCGCCGGCAACCATTTGACCAAAGGCGACACGGGATTTGCTGGCGAAATTATTCAGCTCGCCGCCGGCCATTTTGAGAGGGCGCGAAAACTTGTCGACCAGCGATAACATCACTTCCAGCTGTTTCATTACGCACCCTTGAACGCTTTGCCGATCCCGTTATTCACTGCGATCGCCATGTTTTGCCAATACCGATTGTCTAGCCACATTGCGCGGGCGAGTGACTCGGGATCGTCAGGCTCGCCCGGCAGGTATTGCCGGCGCAGGATTAACAGCTGTTCCAGCTGGTTCTCTTCAATCGCCTGCGCGCGGCGGGCTAGTTTTTTACTTCAAATTCCAGCTCAGGCGAGTAAAGCTCGTTTACCTTGCCGACCAGCTTCACCGCGCCACCTGGCAGAGCGAGGATCTTGTCCAGCGCCTCTTTGCTGTCAGGGTGAACAATACGGCGCAGGAAGTTGGTTGCCGGCGCGACTTTGTTGTCTGGCGCCATTTCATTGATAAATTTGTTGTATGCGGTGACGTTCGGCTCGAAGACCAGATCCAGACCGTTGACTTTAATTTCGATTTTTACTTTATCGCTCATGGGATTAATCCTTTTTCTCTCTGCTCTATTTCAGCAGCCAACTGGTTATGTCTGGCTGCGCACGGGGGGTAAATCTTGCGGTATTCTTCAAGCGCTGCGGCAAAGGCTTCGCCGGTGTTACCGTTGAGGCGCGGCAGTGTTACCGGGCATCGGGCCAACAAATTGGCCTGATAGGGTACGTTCGGCGCTGTTGGTGGCGGCGTTGAACAGCCGGACATACTCAGCAGTAGCGCACACACTGCTGAATATCGGCTTAACCACTTCAGTGCGAATAACCCGCTCGGTGTGCGTTTCATTGGCGCTCAACTCCGCTAATTTGTTTTCCAGCAGGCGGGCCGACTCGCCCGCCATGTTTTCGGTATACCGGCGTGACTGCTCGGCACCGGCAGCGGCGGCCCGTTCAATGACTAACTGCTGGCTGTCGCTGTACAGTCCGGCAGTGAACCAGCCGGCGCAGAACACGGCGGCCAGCAGGGCCAACATGATGAACGGTTTCGCCTGGGCCATTAGCGCACGCCTTCATGCTCAAGGCTGAAGTGATTGCCGTCTGGACGGTCACGGAAACGCCCGCCCCAACTGCCGCCGATGCTTTCCCAGAATTCACCCAGCGGCAGATAGGCGGCGCTGTTGGTCTGGTATTGACCGTTGATGAACAGATTCAGGTCAACGGCCAGGCGCTTAGTGTGCAGGCTGTTGCTGATGCCGCTGCCTTTCTTGGCATTCAGCGCAGCCTGTTCCGGTGTGCGGTAGGCTTCACCGAACGTCAGGCGATAGCCTTTCTCATCGGCCCATAAAATCAACTGGGCGATCAGCTTGGTAAAAAGCTGCTGTTTTTCACTTAACGTCATGATTGCTATCCCCTTGCACAAATTTGCTGCCACGGTGACGCAGCCAGCGCTCAACAACCTGATACCCAGCGATCCCCAGTGCGGCCCCGATACCGTTAATCGCTACCGGCGACAGGTCAGGGAATTGCACCAGCGCGGCGCCGGCAATCATTGACACACCGGCGCCCAGGATCATGCGCCCGAAAAACAGGCGCGGGGTCAGCGGTTCGTTGCTGCTGAGTACCTTGCCAATGGCAATGGCGGCGCCAATCAGCGCCAGCGTTAAAATCTTTTTCTCATGGTCTTGCATCACGTTATCCCAGCAGGTCGCGCGTATCGTCTGCGGACAGATACGGAATACCGTTGAGGCGTACAAAGTTCGGCGACGTCACGATGTACTTGATTTTGTGCTTGGTCTTGTCCGCGCTGGTCGGGTCGATGTTCAGCAGATCGGAGATCATGATCTTGCAGCCAAATGCCTCGACCTTCATTTCCTCGTCGCCGGCCTTGGCGTAGAACAGGAAATCTTTTGGCGGAATACCGCGCCAGCTGCCGGCACTGCGTGCCGATGCCTGGGCGGCAATCAGGTTTTTGCTGTCCAGCTCAATCTCGCCGTCTGCCTCGACATCGCCGTCGGTGTAGCCGTCCGGCACGCCGCGGGTTTTGGTCACGGCGGTGTTATCGGTGATGTTGAGCGAGATGCTTTCCGCATGGATGGCGACGCCTTCCATATCGAAATCAAAGCTCATGCCTGAAATGCGTTTACTCATGGGGCGTTACTCCGTCAGGCTGGTGTCGAGCAGGATGCCGATCGAAATCTCTTTCGGGCTGGCATACGGTCGCGCAGTCATGAAAATTTGCACCTTGGTGCTGTTCAACCAGGTGATCACCACATCGCCATCCTTCGGCGGTTTCACTTCACCGGGGAAGGTCACCCCGTTGATTTGGGATGAAATCGCCATTTCTCGCAGTGGCTTGCTGAAAAAGGTTTCATGTGCGGCGATGCTGCTGTCCGAGGAATTCAGCGACCGGTCAGCGATTTTAGGGATAGACAGCAGACGAACCCGGCGCGCGGCTTTATCGACGGTGCGCAGGTACTCGATCACCGAGTAATCACCGCCGTCAACTTCCAACGTCAGACCGTCAGACCAGTAAAGGCCGTCGTAATCGACATACCACATTGGCACGCTGTAACGGTTGGCGTTCAGCGCCTGCAGCACAGCCAGATCCAACGGTGCGCCGGTGCTGTCGACGGGCAACTCATCGCGGCCCATATCGACCAGGGCGCCGGTGCGAACACGGGCGGGGCTGTCAGCAATGGTTACCGAACGGTTGCACAGACGGCCAGCCAGGACACCCGGCTCATTGCCCCACAGGCGCGGCACCAGTTGGACGCTCGGCCCGGCGATGCCGTCCTGCAGCGTTGCCAATTTCGTGTTGTATTGCGCCCAAGTTTCAGTTTCATCAGGGCCGGCAACGGACAGGATCGCCCACAGCCAGCGGCTGTTTTTGCCGATAAGATCGGCGCGCAACGTCACCGCGGCGTTAATGTCTGCTTTGGTACTGATGTCCATGCACAGGACAAACCCCTCAACCGATGCCGTCTGCTGGGCGCTTTTGACGGCGTCCACCCAGTCGGCGGTTTCAGCATCAGCGGCCAAAATGGCGACATAGGCGAACCAGTTACTGCCGGCGTTTCTACGGGCGGCAGCGATGTTACTTTTCAGCACGCTGTCAGCGGCACCCAGTACGGTGTCCAGATTGGTGTTGCTGTTAAGTGGTTGCAGCGTGCCGGTATGGGTGGCGCCTACGCCGACAAACAGGACAACCCGCTCGATCTCGGTAGGCGTGCCCTGGTACTGGTTCAGCTGGTTAATTTCTACACTCGGCCAGGTCATAGTTTCCCCTTGATATCCTGTGCTTTGACTTCCCAGCCGAACCCGATGCCTTGCAGCTGGCGGGCCAGGATCTTGTTAAATTCATCGTCACTGACGCCAAGAAAGGCGCGGGCGGGTAGGTCAATCGACCACGCTTTCTTGCTCGTCTTTTTCCCCAGCTTTTTAATCAGCAAGCCGGCTTTTTTCATCGACAGTTCTGCGGTGATGTAGCTCACTGCTGGCTTGACGTACTTCCCGTTCCACCACACCTTGTAACCGAGATCACGCAGGCGCTTTGCCTGGCGTCGTGTTGCCGGTTTGCCTTCCTGGCTCGGCTGTCCCTGATAGCTGGTTGCTCTTACCGTCATCTGCGCGCCGTCCTGGTGGATAGCGCCAATCGTGCCGGCTGGCATACGCCGTGTGCCGCTGCGGTAATTGCCGCCCTGTAGGTAGATGCGAACGGCTTCAATTTCTGGCATCTCTCGTACTTTCAGCAGCTTCGGCAACTGGCGCAGCATCTTGCGGCGTCCGCGTTTGCGGGGTGCCCAGGCGCTGCCATCGGGTGCCATCTGGTTGCGAGCGTTTCGCTTTGACGCTGGAATGATCCCGCGCTTGGCAATTCGCCACAGCAACCGCTGGCGTTTTGCCCTGGGCATTTCGTTTTCTTTCAGCGCCTGCTTGAGTGCGCGCAACTGAGTTTTATTCAGCTCGCCGTTAACTATCTTCGCCATCTTTCACCGGCGCGCCGGTGGCGTCCGCTCCGAAAATCACCGCTTCTTCGGCATGGTCATAGGTCGGATCGACAACGCCCCATGACTCCCCATCCAGCGGGATTTCTCCTTTGCTATTGGGTAACAGGACAATTTCGTCGACCAGTGGCACGGTGATAGTCACCAGGGCAGACTCTTCGTCGTACAGCTCGACTTCAACGTCTGGGTTGTCCAGGTTCAAATCGCTACGGGCGTCATTGGCGCCCTCCATCAACCAGGACAGCACCAGCGCAAACAACACCGCCGGATCAAGCTCGCGATAAGGGAACTTGTCCCACTCCAGCACGCCGTCATAGGTGGTTATCCCGATACGACGCTGGCCTTTGCCGAGGTTTTTCAGCGCGGGCGTCAGCTTCTGGTTGTCCATCCAACTGTCGAACCCTCGCACCCGTGGCGGTAAACGCTCGGTCATGAATGCCGTCAGTTCAGATAACTGACTCATGACAGCGACACCGTTGCGCGGCCCAGACCGAGGATGGCGCGCACTGCCTGGCTGGCTTCCGTTAGTAGCCCGCTACGGGTGAAGGATTCGGCGGCGTCGCTGCTGGTTCCCTCTGGTGCGGTTGCCTTGCCTACGCGGCTGACGCTGGTCACTTCGCTGACCAGATCGGCTTTTGCCAGGGCATACACCGCTTTTTTGTACTGCGCGGTAGTCTGGTTTTCGTCTCCTGCGCGTGCGCCTGGCAAGTCTTTCGCAGTGGCAAAACCTGCGGCCCGCTTTGATGTTTCAAAACTGGTCAGGCGGCGGTTGATATCACCGATCGCGGCGAGTAAGGCCTGTATCGCGGTATCGCCTTGCAGCTGCGGCGGTACTTTTCGCTGTAGCTGAAACTCGCCCAGGTTCAGGTCAGGCCAAAAGCTGCCCGGCCCCTGAGTGATAGCTTCGTCCTGGTAGTCGAGACTTTTCCCGCTGAAACCGAGAGAGCTCACCGCTCACCCCCTGTTGTTAAAGAAGCGGACTGACCAGCATCCACGGCGTGATTAGCCAAATCGGCGTCACCCTCCGCTGCGTCCGCTCCGCCGTGCGGCAGTCGTTTGTTCAGCGCACGAATGCGCATCTCAATTTTTTCGCGCAACGTCTTCACCCCAACCGGGGCATGGAAGGCGTGCGCTTGCGCCAGTAATTCTTCAGCCGCCTGCAGGACGCTGACGTCTTCAACTGCTGACGGCATCGGCCGTCCGTTGCGGTCGCGCAACATCAGTAGGCCGGCGAACTTGAACCACTTCGCATTAATTTCTTCGTGAAGCCGCCATTTATCCCGCACGTTTGCAAAGGTGCGGGAAAAATACGGCTCAACACTGTGCCCGGCTTCAGCTTCGCTTTCGGCCCAGGCCAGCACGGTATCGGCCACAAAGGCCGAGAAGGTGCGTTTGACGTTATCCGGGGTGGGCTGGTGCTGTTCGATAGCGAGATCGGCCCAATCCAGCGCCTGATCAAACTCGCCAATGTCGAACAACCAGATCACGCAGTAGGAAAACACCTGGTTGGTGTACTGCTCGCCGCTGCTCAGGTAGCGCTCTACGGTGGGCGCCCACTTGGGCAGCAGCTTGCGGCGTTTCATGTCTACCCGGTCGCGGATGGTCGGCAACTGGCGCAGGCGTTCAACGTCCAGCTGCAACTCGCGCAACTGAATGTGAAGGCTGTCGGGGTTGGCGCTTAGCGCCTGGCCCTGACTCAGCGTTTGCTGTGCGGCAATCCGGGCGTTATGCCTCAGACCGGGTGACATGCTCATGGTTAGCCCCCAGCAGGTGGCGTTACGGCTTCTTCGCCCACGATGGTGACGGCAGACTCATCGATCGCGCCGTACAGCTCGCGATACCCCAGGGCGTAGCCTTCGTTACGCAAGTACTTGTTTTCGTATTGTGCGCGGTCTTCGACAAACTCAATCTTGCGTTGGCGCGTATTACGCTGCGTCAATACCTGCAGGTTGGCCGGGATGGTGACCGCTAAGCGCTTACCAGGCATAAACGGCGGGATGGCAGAACGACGGCCAGCGACAGAATCGGCCAGCAGCTGCGCGGCGATTTTCTCGGTTGGTTTGTCGGCTTTGCCATACAGGCGGAATTGCTCAGCAGCAACAAGGTCAGCGCCAACCATGATCGTAAGGCGTGGATCATTACGGAATTCCTGCGGAATTTTGGTGTTGATGATGTCGGCTGCTGCGGCGTCCAGCGACTTGTAATCGCCGCTCGGCCCAATGGTGACCGGATCGGTGATGATTTGTGAGCCGCCGTTGAACTCTTTGGCAAGCTGGTGCCAGCCTTTATTCACGTCCTGGCCCAGCGGGTTGGCGTCCGGGTCGGTGGTTGCGGCTACGCTGGTGCCGTTGAAACCGATGCGCAGAATATCCAGCGAGAAGGCCTGCATGGTGAACGCGTTCACCAGTTGCATGAACTCGTTAGCGTCGCCGCTGTTCGCCCAGTTCGACAGGGTTTCCCAGTCCAGATCGACAGCAGAGTCTGTTTTAGCCAGCGTGTAGATGTTACCGCTTACGCCGATATTGCGGTGGAAGCGCCCGCCCTGAGAGCGGCCGGTGTGCAGACGGGAAGCGCCCACATCGACAACCTGGCCGCTCATCTGATCCACGTCTTTCATGGTGATGAATGACATGAATTCGAGCGACTCCTGCAGCGCCTTGCGGATGGCGGTTTCCATCGGCGGTGTGACCGCGTAATACTTGGTGCGGTCGGCGGTTTCTGGCTGGCCGAGATTTTTCAACAGCGTGCTGAAATAAGCGTCCATCGCCTTGCGGGCGCTATCGCTCAACACGGATAATTGTTGTGACATGTTTTATTCCTTCTTCCCGCCGCCGTTGGCAGCGCTATTAATCGATGCGATGAACGGTTAAACAATCATCGGGGCGGCGGTGTTATCTTTTTCGCCTGGGTTCGGGGCTGGCAATTTGCTGAACGTCTCATCCAGCTTTTTAAATTTCGGCATCAAATCAGGCAGGGCGGTAAATAACTCTTTGGCCTGGTCAGTGCTGAACAGTTGAGTGATTTCGGTGATCTGCGTTTTTAAATCACTGACAACTTGTTCCAACTGGGTGATTTTTTCGGTGCCGCCGTTAATAGCATTAAATTTCTGCTGCAAATCTACAACGGCTTGCGCCATGCCGGATAAAGCTTCGGCAAATTCTTTATTGTCACCTTGTGGCGCTGGTACAGGTACCGGCACGGGGGCTGGCTCTGGTTGTTTGGCACCGAAAAGGCTTTGCCATAATGGTTTCTTTTCTTCAGACATCTTTTTATCTCCCGGCCGTGTTGTGACCATATCGATTACAAACGGCACCGGAGCACCGTAGATAGCGTTATTCTGTTCAGCGTTAAAGCGCATGCGGTCGGTGCCGATGCTGGCCGGGGTATTTGTTACGCCCAGCCCTTTCAGGTAAGTTTTCCCAGAACCGCGAAAATTCTCGACAGGCTCAATTGAGGCAAACAGCAGCTGATTGCGGCGGTTCGAATAAATCAGATCGTCGGTAGGGCACAGGCGGGCGTACAACTTGGTTAACCCGGTGTCGGTGACTTCTGATTTCAGTTCCAGCACTTCACCAGAATTACCCCAATAGCGTTCATGCTCAGGCCAGATTAATGCGGTGTACAATTCCAGATCATAGGTTTCGGCCATTTCGGTAAGCCATGATGCAGGAATTACGCGACCGTCGACGGTTTCGCCTTCGGTTGCAATGCAAATCCAGTCAGTCATTAATTGCGATGAAGTGCCACCCATTGGATAATCCCGGTTAAATATCTGCGCTCTAATAAAGTAAAGCGAGTATTGCGGATATTTTTTAATGCCGCGATAACTTTAATTCTGATGCGTTCGGATATAACTCATTAGCCGAATGCATCCGATATTTAATTGTAATATCGCCAATGTTTGCCCTGCATAATGCAATCTATGGCTATATACCCCGATGCAATTAAAAAGGTGGCGCGTTCGCTTTATTTAAAAAGCTGGACGCCGAAAGAGATCGCCGCCGAACTCAATTTAACCTCTGCCCGCATTGTTTATCATTGGGCGGAGAAATACGGCTGGTCTGCATTACTGAAAGAAGAAAGCCTGGAAGATTGTATCCAGCGGCGTGTCATGACGCTGACACATCGGGATAAAAAGACCGAACTGGAAATGCTGGAAATAGACCGGCTGATTGAGCATCACGTCAAACTGATTGCCCAAAAGAATAAGCACGCCGAAAAGATGGCGGCGGCGCATGCAGCTGCGGCGCCAGGTGAAGGCGGCAATATTGGCTTTATGTCTGCCGGTGAAGATTCGCCAGCTCAGCGCAAAGGCCGCCGGCAGAAGAATGACGTTAGTCTGATGACGAAAGAGCGTTTCGACGAGTTTGCTGAAACGGGCCTGTTTACCTATCAGAAAACATTGCGCGCCAATAAACACCATTCGATCCGCAACCTGCTGAAGTCCCGGCAAGTTGGGGCGACCTGGTACTTTTCCTGGGAGGCGCTGGAAGATGCCGCGCTGACCGGCGATAACCAAATCTTTGTTTCGGCCTCGCGGCGCCAGGCTGAAATTTTCAGGCGCTATATCGTCAAGTTTGCCCGTGAAATGTTCGGCGTCACGTTGACCGGTAACCCGATCACGCTCAGCAACGGCGCTAACCTGATTTTCCTGTCGACCAACAAAAACACGGCACAGGGGGAAACGGGGCATTTCTACTGCGACGAATACTTCTGGGTGCCGAAATTCCAGGTATTTAAGGACGTCACCAGTGCAATCGCCACGCATGACAAATGGCGCCGGACATTCTTCTCAACGCCAAGCGCCAAGACACATGACGGTTACCCGTTCTGGACGGGCGACGAGTGGAAAGGCAGCGACAAGAAACGCCAGGCGCTGAAGTTCCCCGACTTTGATGAACTGCGCGACGGTGGCCGGATGTGCCCTGACGGGCAATGGCGCTATGTCGTGACGCTGGTCGATGCCTGTGCGGGCGGCCTGGAGAAATATGTCACCGTCGACCGCGTGCGCGGTGAGCACAGTATTGACGCCTTCAACCTGCTGTACATGTGCATTTTTGTGGACAGCGGCGACAGCGTTTTCAAGTTTGACCAATTATCCCGGTGCGAGGTTGACCCGGAGATCTGGCAGGACTTTGACCCTAAAGCCAAACGGCCCTTTGGCGAGCGAGAAGTCTGGGGCGGCTTCGACCCGGCGCGCAGCGGTGATACCTCCACCTTTGTGGTGGTTGCTCCACCGTTGTTCGACGGTGAGCGCTTTCGCGTGCTGGAAACTCACCACTGGCAGGGGTACAGCTTCAAATACCAGGCAGAGCAGATCAAAAAAATCATGCAGCGTTACCGCATGACCTATATCGGGATCGACGTGACCGGCATCGGGCGAGGTGTTTACGAGCGGGTGCAGTCCTTTGCCCCGCGGGAAGTGCGCGACATCCATTACAGCCTCGAAACCAAAACCCGCTTGGTGCTGAAGATGGTCGACCTGGTGGAAGGCGACCGGATCGAATGGGACGCAGAAAAACGCGGCATCGCCGGCAGTTTCCTGGCTATCCGCAAAACCGTCACCGGCAGCGGCAATGCGATCACGTTCGTGGCCGAGCGTAGTGCCGAGAACGGTCACGCCGATGTTTTCTTCGCCATTTCCCACGCAGCGATTAACGAACCCCTCAACTTTGACACCCGGCGTAAATCTACCTGGGCATTTTCACAGGCGGCGGCATGAGCAGAAAGAACAAAAAACCAGCCCAGAAACCGGCACAGCAGCCGAAAACCTTTTCGGCAGGGTTACCCATCCCTGGCGATCGCAGCACGATTTTTATTGGGCCGCCGGAACTGGTGCTAACCAGTGGCACCGATTATCAGGATGTTTGGTATGACAACGACTATGACCACTGGACGCCGCCGATCAACCGGCTGGCTTTAGCGCGACTGGCAAATGCTAACGCACAGCATGGCGGTGTGCTGTATGCCCGTAAAAACATGATCACGTCGAGCTATGTCAGCGGCGGGCTGACGCGCAAGCAACTGGAAGGCATGACGTTCGATTTGCTGACGTTCGGCGACGTGCCGTTACTGAAGGTGCGCAACGGTTGGGGTGAGGTTGTCCGACTGCATCCGCTGCCGTCGATGTATATGCGCATTCGCCGTAGCGGTGAGTTTGTCATCCTGCAGAAAGGGGAACCGCTGATTTATTCCCCAGATGACATCATTTTCTTTAGCCGGTACGACCCACAACAACAAATATACGGCCTGCCTGATTATATCGGCGGTATCAACAGCGCGCTGCTGAACAGTGAAGCAACCATTTTCCGCCGCCGGTATTACAACAACGGTGCGCACATGGGCGGCATCCTTTACACCACAGACCCCAACCTGTCAGACGAGGTTGAGGCCGAGATCAAAAAGAAAATTGAAGGCACCAAGGGGCTGGGCAACTTCCGCAACATGTTCATCAACATTCCCGGGGGTGACAAGGAAGGGGTGAAGTTTATCCCGGTGGGCGACATCAGCGCGAAAGACGAGTTTGCGAGCGTTAAAAATATCAGCGCCCAGGACGTTCTCACCGCTCACCGTTTTCCCGCTGGCCTGGCCGGCATCATTCCCCAAAATACCGCGGGGCTGGGTGACCCGATCAAGTCCCGTGAAACCTATCGGCAGGATGAAGTGATCCCCGTCCAGCGCATGCTTGCGGAGGCCATCGCCGCCGATCCAGAAGTGTCTCCACGTTTACACCTCAATTTCAATTTTGAAACACCTGCAGGGGAATAATAATGGCTGAAGAATCGCTGCCAACAAAACGCATCGTTGAATTACCGCCAGCCGGCACGCTTAACGATGCTGACGTATTACCGCTATCAAAACCGATCGGCGATGATGCTTTTGAAACCAAGAGCGGCACCCTGGCGGGGCTGCGCAGTATGTTAAATTTTAATCTGGCTTTCGACAGTAAAGAACAGGCGTTGACTAGCACCAATGACGGGCAGATTTTCCACGTTTGGACATCGCCAGAAAAAATGGTGGTAGACGAATATCTGAATCAGAAAGGGGTTGCCATCGCGACAGGTGAAAGTTACCCCAGTAACAACATGCTGAAAGCGGCAAGCCAAGACGCCACCGAAACCAAAGTCAGGACGCGGGGCTTGCTGACGTTCCTCAAGTCAAAGATGCCGTTTGAACTGCTGACCATGAAAGGCTTCCGGCTTTTTGCGGTCGATAACGACAATACCAAATGGCTACCCGGTAAGAGCGTTTCCGATTTTCTGGACGTTATCCGGGCCTTGTCTGTTGGCTCGTCAAGCCTCATGAAGGCGCGACCGGGTTCCCTGTTCGAGTTAACCGTCGGAAATTACCGTGTATTGCGGTTGCGGGATGATGGCGCGGGCACGGTAGATCTCCGCGGTATCCCCTTAGAGACGCATATCGGGCTGCTGGAAAATACCTTTGGTGGATTCGGCGACTCACTGACGGCCAACGGTATTAATCAGCTCCTAACCTATAACGCTAAATCCTGGCACCTTTGGGCGTCGATGTTCAGTCAAGGCCGCCTGAAGTATGTCGGGCAATGGGCTACCGGTGGTTATACGACGGCCGATATGATCCGGGTACATCTGCAACCCGCCATTGCCGCAAAGCCACGCTTTCTTGTTTTTCTTGGTGGTCGAAATGACGTCATTCAAAAAGATAGCGCGGGTAATTTCCGGTTCTCTGTTGAAACCATTAAAAGCAACATTCGCTATATTCTGACGCAGTTCAGAAAAAACGGGATCATCCCCGTCGTTTGCTCAATGGCGGCACAAAACAACGCCGATGCAGCCTTAAAAAGCCGCGAGAATGCAATCAATCGCTATATCCGGGCTTACGCGTTATCGCAGGGTTACCCATTCGTCGATATGCGTGCTGCCACAGTTGACCCCGCAACCGATGGTTGGAGGCCTGGCTATAACGGCACGCTGGACAATGGTCTCCCCGATCCGTCACACCCGACCGCCCTGGGGGCGTTCCATATGGGTAAAGCATTGTCTGCCGCGATGGCACCCCTGGCTATGCCAGTCTATCCCCAGTTGGCAATCGCAAACCCAGTAACTGCTGATGGGCCAAACAGCATCATCAACCCTCTGTTTCTTGATGTCGCTAACAATCTGCCGACCGGCTGGAAAGTGGAGTCCGGTAGTGTGGAGTTAATTAACGATCCGGCAGTTGAGGGAAATGTCCTGGTTGTTAAAGGTGGTGTCGGGATTAGGGCGGCAGTGACGCAGGTTGTTCCCGTCACGCCAGGGGAGACACGAAACTTTAGCTTTAAGGTGAAAATCCGTTCAGAAGTTGAAGGCTCTACCGGTTGTTTTTTTGAAACCAACGATACCCAAAAAACGGGCGTGATTGGCCTTCGCCCTTGGAATCAGTCAACCGGGGATTTCTTAACTTACAGCTATGACTTTGTTATCCCGGAAAATGTGACGGAATTAAAACTCAATATTGTGGCAAACACTGCCGAAATTTATGTCGGTCAAATCGGGCTGATTAATCAGGAGATCATCAAATGAAACTTGTGTGTGATGGGGTTATTAGCTCGAAAGGCCTGGAACTGTCAGAGCCAGCCATGCTTTTGAATGACGCTTCAAGCCTGGGAACCTATGGTTTACAGGATGCGCTAGACCTCAGCGGAAACGGTAATGATTTAAAAACGAACAATGAATTTACCTCGCTGGGCATGACGGTTATTAATGATACAGAGCACGGGGCGGACACCGGCATTATTGATACTGACGAGTTTTCTTTTGTGCTTTGCATCAATGTATCCAAGCCTCTGACGGCGGAGGGTGGGCGTATTTTTTCAAACCTGATCCCCGATAATCCGCCTTATTCTGGTGTGCAGTTGCGTATTCAGGAAGATGGCAGATTGTTTTTGCAGGTCGGCAACAGTGCATACACTACACCGCCAGGGGAGACTATTTTTCAACTTGAAGCGGGCAGCGCGGTGGGTGGCTGGACGCGATTTAGTGGGACGATCAGCTCCTCTCAAAAGCTAATGACGCTCACCCGTGCCGGGGGAACACTGTATTCCGCTCCCATTCCAACCCGCGCGAAAGGAGTTAAGGGCATCCGACTGAATGGCGCTATCAGTGATACAAAAAATATGGGCTTGAAAGGCGTGTTTGGGTGCATCGCATTTTATAACAAAGTGCTGTCACCAGAGGAACAAGCCAAAATGCGAGACTGTATTAAAGAATACATCATGATAGATCGTGGCATTTCCGTGAATTAAAAAAGCCGGGGCATTTGCCCCGGCTTTGCTTCCCTAGTGTTCTTTTTTGTACCAGTCCCATTCTGCATGTAGCCAAATTGGGATCATGATGCAGCTTGATATAAACATAATATGCGGCCACGCGGTGAATCCTGTTGTTATCGATATAATGGAAACTGTCGCGGCCAGGCGGACAAGGATTTTATTCATTGTATCTATCTTGCTGTGTTCAGTTCCGATGATGTCCCGATCTACCGCCTCCCTTCAAATTGGTTTTACAGATCAATTATCTGTTATTGATCGTTTTGCTCGATCGTTTCGCGGTTTTCACAATCCTTTTTATCAAACGTTGCTGCTAAAATGTTGTAAAATACACAAAGTGCATCGTAACGGGGGCGAAAATGCGTGTAATGAAGGTTTACTGTCCTGAGTGCAACGGGGACGCGATTATCAGAAAGACGTGCCGGAAAGATAAAAAACTGTCGGATCTGTACTGTGCGTGCTCTGACGTTGAATGCGGCCATACTTTCGTGTTGAACGTCACGTTCTCGCACACTATTAGCCCCAGTGCCAAGACAGGCAGTAGCCTGGTGCGGTCGCTGCTCAGTTTACTGAGGCCAGATGAACGACAGATGGCGCTAGACTTGTTGCAAGGTCAGCCAGGATAAAAAAAACACCCGCCGAGATTGGCGGGTTTTTTATTTCTCATGAGTTCTCAGTATTTCAGCCAAGATAGCTGTTTGCTCTGCTGCCGGCATGGCGCTGTAGTTTTTGGCCCAGCGTTCGGCCTTGCGCTTGATACGTTGGCGGTCGATGTAATTCGCGCCTGCAAAGGCATGGCTGTAAGCGCTCCCCTCATCAAAGTTCATCCACAATTGTTCGGTACGCGGCCCGCCGCGGGTCATCACCTGGAACTGAATAGAGCGCCAACCGGCAAGCAGTTCGTCATAAAGCGCCGATGGATAGCCGGATATCATCACGTTGGCGGGTACTGTGCGCAGGACGTCAATCAGTTGGTGGTGATCGTTAACGGTATATTCATACCGATACCGTGCGCGGCTGGTGCGGGTTGCTGGCAAATAGGGCGGGTCGACGTAAATCAGGCTTCGGCCAAACTGTTCAAATGATGTCGCCTGCAACAATTCCACTGCATCACCAACCTGGATCATGAGTCGCTCAGCTTGGCCCTCAAGAAAATCGGGGTTACCCTGGCAAAATGCTTCAACGGTATACGGATCGATATCCCAACCTATTGACCGTTCCGCCGGTGGTTTGCGTAGCATGATGGCACCGCTGCCTAGGTGCGTTTCGATGTAAGTGTCATGCGGCGGCATCTGGCTGATGATTGCCTGGTATGCTCCGCTTGCTGCCTTGCTCCCCAAATATCCCATGTTGCGGTACCCCATAGTTAAAAATGACCGTGCTGCAGAACAGCTATTTATGTCTGTGCGGTACCGGCACCAGGTGACAAAGACATCACTGTCTATATTTGCCGGTATGGCCAGAACAGACATTTATGACTGTGCTCGATGATTCTTCAGCGCAAACACCCGGCTCATGATGGCGCTGCGTTTTTGTTCGTAGCTGGCGGGTGCTGGATGAATCGAACCGTCGGCAAGCGCCCGCCAACGTTGGCCGTTCAGTGACAGTTCATCACCACCGGCCAACTTTTCAGCCTCCAGAACGGTAAACGCCAACCCGATGGATGCCGCAAAGTCGGTGATTTTCTCGACCAGGTGCGCCGATTTTTTGGCGCGCCGATGCTCTGCGGGTTGCTTGCCCCGCGTTTTCTTTGCTTCCGTTATCAAGAATTCATTGAAGGCCCGCCGTTCTCGGCGTGTCATCCCCTCAAAATCACCCCCTGGCGGCCAGCTGGCACAGCCATTTGCATCTATGTCAGGGGGTAAAATGCCGGGATTACTGCCCTGTCTGTCTTCTTCCTGCGGCACACCGCGTACAGTTATTGACAGAACTCCGAGGGGCGGCGCTGCCGCCTGAAGGTCAACCGCCAAGACCGGATCGGCGCCAGCCGGCACAATCTTGAAGGTGTTTAGGCGGGTATAAATCATTGACTGCGTCCCGGTGAATGGGGAGTACACGCCGGTGATCTTGCTGACGTCGTCGCCGTAGTCGTTGCCGTTCTCGGTGATGTCATAACCGATGCGCACGCGAATGTGACGACGCTCGACCAACGGGCCGCCCTGGGCGTCGGTATAGCCGGCCCAGTCGCCGGAGTCTGCCGCAATGTGCGCGGGGGAGATCTCTGGGTAAAGGAACAGGTCACGATCTCGCAGGCGGCGCAATTCGCGGTATACGGTTACCGGTGCGCCGCCAATCTGCTGAAACTGACGAATACGCCAGCGCGACGCCCAGGCGTTCACGCGTTTGGCTATATCTTTCAGCGGTTCGCCGGTGTCGTGATCCAGTTCGTCATCCAGTGCGTATCCGTCGATATTCTTCGAAATGTATTTCGCGATATAGCCGGTTGCACTGCCGAATTGGTCATCCATCGGTTTAACTTTGAAGCGGAATTCTTCAGCGCCTGGCTCATTGCCATCGACCTGCAGGGCATAGCGGCGAAAGATATCGCGCGCCTGTTCGATATGTTCCGGTTTGAGGAATAACAGCAAATGCCAGTGCGGGGTTTCGTCGTGGTGTGGTTCGGTCACGCGAAAGCCAAACACGCGAATGCCGGCACGTTTCCACGACGCCCGCACCTTAGACCAGACCTTGCAGAGATAGCGCTGAGTTTCGCGCGGGCTGGCGCCGCGGTATTTGTTATTGCGGCGCCCGGTCTTGCTCTGCATGGCGTGGTACTTCGACGGGGCGGTCAGGGTGTAAAACTCACCAGCCAGATCACGGGCTTTAGCGAGGTCTTCAAACCCACGCATGCGGTTCATCAATTCAGCGCGGCGTACTGCCGGGTTGGCGACGCTGCCGTCGACCTTATCGACCAGGGAAAAGCGTTCGCCGGTGTCGGTGTCTTCCAGTTCCCGCGACTTCAAAAACTCGCGGTTGGCTTTCTTCTGGGCGTGCCATTCTTTCAGGCACGGGTCGCTGCAGTAGGGGGTTGCTCTGTCGCTGACATAGCCGGCGGCGATCATTAGGTGTTCGCGCCACTGGTCATGGAGGCGGCGCAGACGGCGCAACCACCATGCCGGTGATTCGAGACGGGCAACGGCGCGCGTTGCTTCTTCAGTGCTCAGCCGTCCGCTGCAATATTGGTACCAGCCGGGTGCGAACATGTTCAGGTGTTGCGTTAAATACCCAATACGGCCGTAGGCGTAGATCACAGCAAAGGCCAGATCGTCAGCAGCTGCGGCCCAGTAATCGCAAAGGCGGACAAACTCACCCGTCATGCAATCAGCCAGGCGATTAGCCAGGCGTTTGAGGTCTTTTTTTCCGCTGTACGGGATACGGAAAAAGTCATCGCGGAAAGGGATTAGCGCCGGCGGCACCTGGCCGATCTGGTACTGCTCATTAACTGCATCGATGCGCGGCAGGACGTGGCGCTCAAAGGTATTGACCAGCCAGCCGTTAGCGGCTTTTTGTCCCTTGCCTTGTTCGATGGTGTTTAGCCGTTGCGTGTAGTACCGGCGGACATACTGGGGAAGTGCGGCCAGACGTCGGCGCAAGCGGCGCGGTGCTGGATCAGCAACAGAAAACTGCCCCGCGATGTCGAACAGGGGCACGCGTGCCGGCGCGCCACTGTGATCGGTAACGCCGAAAAGTTGGATCGATGCTGGCTCGTCACCACGTTCGGTTAGGATGGCGTCACGTTTGACGTTCCAGGAATACGCATATTCAAAAGCAACCGCGCCGCTGCCCGGGTAGGGTAGCGGCGGGGAAGGTTGGCACCGTCCGCGGGAGTTCCTTGTCATTCTCTTTGACCTGGCGCTGCTGCCAGCATTGCGGCGTAGATGTTGCCGAAGTTAACGCAGAAAGTTTCGTCGGCGTTGAAGGTCACGTCGTCGCAGTTCATGGCGGCGGCGATCATTTCTGGAGTTGGTACTGTCGGCACAAGCTTGAACCCATCCGGCACTGCTGGCGCTGGCGTGGCATCGCTAACTAGCGCAGTTACAGCAGACTCTAGACGCTGGCCGACTTCTGTGTTTGTGCAGTGTTCTGCCCATTCGCCTGCCTCCAGCAAACTAACTACGGCTTCAACATCTTTTTGTAGTGCTGGCGCTGGCGGGGCGGTGTAGAGAAAATTAATACCATCGGGCAAGTTATTAAAATCGAATGTGTTACCCGGAATCTCATCCACATTTATCCAGTCGCCACCTGCCATGTCGATGAAAAATACAGGCCGCGCCTCCCGGTTAGCCAACACCTCGTTGATTAACTCAAACTCTGTACCGGATCGCGGATTTTTCAGACGCTCCTTCAGCCATTCCGTCGTTAGTGTCATGCGGATGCCCTCATAGTTGCGATGATCTCTCGCGCTGGCTGGCGGCCTTCAGCTTTGCAGCTGACCGCGCGGGGCGCTTCGATATGGGAGATCTTGAAGTCGCCGTAAATCTTCAGGGATTCGGCGGTGTCACTGTTGGATGCAACGACATGGCAACCGCGGCGGGTTGCTTTGCGCAGGGCATACATCAGCCGATATTGGTCAGCTGAGTTAAAGCCACCGGTGTGGTAATTGGTGAAGTCGGCCGTTTTCGACGTAGGGACATAGGGTGGATCGCAGTAAATGACGTCGCCGTCGCTTGCCATTTCGATGCACTCTTCAAAGTCCAGGCACAGGAAAAGCGCCTTATCTGCTTTCTCAGCAAAGGCGCGGATCTCGGCGGCGGGGAAGTAGGGCGCTTTGTATTTGCCGTATGGCACATTGAACCCGCCGCTGCGGTTATACCGGCACATGCCGTTGTAACCGTGGCGGTTCAGGTACAGGAACAAGGCGGCGCGATAGAACTGGTTGCCGGATTTATTGAAGTCTTCGCGTAATTGGTAGTAAGAAACCGGATCGTTTTCGTCCCTGAATAGGGTTGCTGCATAACTGATAAAGCGTGACGGGTTACGTTTTATGGTGTTGAACATGTTTATCAGGTCAGGGTTGATATCGCCCAGCAGGTAGGCGTCATAGTCCGTATTCATAAACACGGTGGCGGAGCCGGTGAACGGCTCAACCAGGCGTTTACCGGCCGGCAGATGTATGCGCAGAGTTTCGATAATTCCGGCTTTACCACCGGCCCACTTCAGACATGAGCGGATCATGGTTTTTCTCCGATTTAATTAATCGTAATTACGTTGTTCAGGTTGAGTTGATGCCGCGCGATTAAATGCACGGCAGAACTTGCACCAGCGATAAACAAGCCAGATAAGCAGCAATATCCAGACGGCCCCGGTGATGGCGGACGCGATAGCGCCAATAGTGATCAGCATGGCGTTACGTCCTGTGCTGAGATGTCGGTCATCGCCTTACGGGAAGATACCCAGTGACGCAGGCGGATCAGGATTTGCTCGCGCTCGTCGCCGTGCAGCTCCAGCTCGCCCAGGCGGCGCTCCAGTTGATCCAGCAGGTCGATACGTGCTGAGCGTCTTTCTTTGCTGATGATGTCTGCGGCCAGATCGATGCCGACCCAGAGTGGTTGACTTACGGTGTTAGTGGTCATGACGTTACCTTTTTTCAGGATGAAGAAACCCCGGCGCAAATAAATGCACCCGCATTTTGTTCAGTTGGATTAATTACTAATCAGGTGTGGTTAATCACAGTCGCCGATATTTGAAAGCGTCGGCACTCTTTGGCCTAGCCTCTGCAATTCTTTAATGCCGCGGTACACTGCGCGCCGTTCCTCTTTATTCATTTCCTCAAACCTCATTGATATATGTTTGGCGGAAAGCTTCGCCCGGCTATCGATGTTTCCCAGGGTGCACACGGCTTTTTTCTGGCTATCCATCAGCCCGTCATAAAACACAGCTGTCGGATTGATGCGTCTTGCTGTAGCGAGAAGCTGTTTAGCGTTAGTCAGGAACTTGCCAACGGATTGAACTTGCTCTGTTGTCATGCCGCCCATCATCACCTCACATATTCTTACCCAATAAAAAGCGCACAGGGTGACGCCCTGCAACGTGCGCTTTGTGTTGGGTGCCGGTGCCTATCCCGGCTTAAAGGCGGTTTATTCTGAAGCTGCTTTGTTGTTCAGTGCCGGCCATGCCAGCACAACCAATGCGCCAACAAAGAACAGATCGCCAACAACTGACAGCACGTAGCTGGTGAAGTCCACGGCCACAACCATGAAGGCCAGGATCAGGACACCAATCAGGCGCAGGTTACTGAGCCGCGCGCGCATTACAGATGGTTTTCCAAACGCAGGCCCAGAACGTTGGCAATTTCTTCCAGAACTTTACGTTCTTCTGGCTCGATTTCTCCGTCCGCTTCAGCGATTGCGACAGCTACGTCCAGCACGTCTTCTGCTTCACGTGGATCGTGTTTGACGTCTTCGATTTCACGCAGTGCAGCACGGCGACCAATTTTGAAATTGGTTTCAAGCTGACCGATGATCGTCGCGCTGATGGTGTTAATTTCAGAAGTGAAGGCAGCAAGCGCGGGCTGGTTACGCAGAACCTGTTCAATCTTGGTTTTCTCTGATGCTTCGCATTCCTCGTCAGCGTACGCAACCAGATAAGCGGCATTAACAACGGCCTGAGCCAGATCGCGTTTTTCAAACTTTTTGATATCGCCTGCCGCTTTGCGAACCTTCTTACCTAATCCCAAAAATCCCATATTTGTATCCTCAGTTGTTGCCATGATTAGCAACTGCCTGCCTCTGCCGCACACAGTTACCCGTTAAAAACCCTCTGTAAACGCTGGGTTTAGAGAGGGCTTTCAGCTAAGCCCAAACAACCAGCAAGCACAGAAAAACGACGTAAATAATAAAAAAGTCGTAACTCATGCAAAGATCCCCATTAGGCGAGCGAACCAGCGCGGGCGGGGACGGGACATAAACGGCTTACGCATGCCAGGAATAAATTGCACATCCGTGGCTTTTGGCTGGAAGTGGCGACCGTCTGGCAGTTCCAGCCATCCATGTTGGTGGCGGCGATGGGTGATTTGTTGGTGATTAACCATCATTCCGGCCAGTGAAGGGCAGTTTGCTGTGATCGTCATGGGTTAAGCCTCGATTGTTTCGGGGAAAAATTCGGGTTGTTTGCCGTAGCGCTTCCAGTATTCGGCGGCATCGCGCAGCGTTACCGCTTCCTTGCTGGCTGAGTAAGCCGCGGCGCTGGCGATGTCCAATAACATCTCGGCAGCCCACTCGATTTCGCTTTTCTCGTGTGGTTCGCGGCGGCTTACCTGTTGCTGGCGCAGTTCGTACATACGGAGCACGCGGTTAGCGGCGGTTAAGAACGGGGCGTTCATTATTAAAGCCCCAGCCACAACAGCCACGCGTCGCGCTGCTCTTTCGGACGGTTGTCGAATGCGTCACGCATTGCACGGTTGAACTCCGGCAGGAACACCCAGTTCTCCCCCTTCTTAGATTTACCACCTGGGACACGCCACGGGATGATCGGCAACTTATTGTCATCAATCATTGTTTTTACTGCGCTGGCAGGCTTGCCGATCATCTCGGCGAATTTCACGTAATGCACCGCGTCTACTGGGTGCTTGATTTCCTGAAAGCTCTCGATCATGTGTGCTAACCTCTCTGGATCAACCGCTTTTAACTGCTTGTAACTGCCATATATGGCGGTTGGTGTTTTGTTGTTTGGTGGTATCCAGATATGGATACCTTGCACGCATACTATATCCAGATATGGAACTCGTCAATGCAGATACATGAAAAAATGAAGGCAATGAGGATGGCTGAAGGTTTAAGCCAATCGAAATTTAGTGAAATGCTCGATATTTCAATTAGTACAGTGAAAAAGTACGACGGCGGTTTTGCAGAGCCTGGCTCAGCTGTCTTAATGAAAATTCTGCAACATCCCCGCTTCATTAAATACACGCTCTGGATGATGACCGGCCAGACAGCTCCAGAATCCGGTCAGATTGCACCGGCTCTCGCACACTCTGGGCAAGAGAGCGCGGAATCGTCCCAATCCGAAAAGAAAATTGGATAAGCGTTTACAAAGAATACATTTTCACGATCTGTTACCAAGATGAGAAATTCATCGGAGGGCTTCGTTATGTCGATTAAGAAGCTCGATGATGGTCAATACCAAGTGGACATCCGCCCAGCTGGACGCAATGGAAAGCGTATCCGCAAGCGGTTCGATAAGAAGATGGAAGCTCAGGCGTTTGAACGTTACGTCCTGGCAAATGCTGATAAAAAAGAATGGTTGGGGGCAACTGTTGACCGTCGCCAACTGAGTGCATTACTGGATATATGGTGGCTATATCACGGCCAGAATCTTCGCTGTGGCCAAACCTACTTATGCCAGTTGAAAAAGACGATTAGTGATTTTGGAGATCCGGCGGTAAACCGTTTCAACAAGCGCAGCGTTCTGGAGTATCGCGCACGCCGGTTGTCACTAGGCATTACTGCCGCGACGATAAATCGTGACCTGGGTCGTTTGTCGGGAATGTTTTCATTCTTGAGTAAAGCCGACCAATTTACCGCTGAGCATCCGCTGCGCGGTATTGGAAAACTTGAAGAGAAGCACCCCGAAATGACCTACCTTACTTTGCGAGAGGTAGCACGGCTGCTCAGTATGCTGGAAGGGGAGGAAAGGCGCTTTACGCTCTTTTGTTTGAGTACCGGCGCGCGTTTCGGTGAGGCTAATAATTTGACTGCGGAAAGGGTGAATCACGGGCGTGTTACGTTCATGGTAACGAAAAGCGGCAAGCCGCGAACAGTACCAATTTCATCGGTGCTTCAGGATGAGATCAAGACGAGGGATTCAGGTCGACTATTCAATGTTGATTATCCCAAGTTTCGATTAAAGCTGAAGGCGATAAAACCCGACTTACCGAAAGGCCAGGCGGCCCACGTTTTAAGGCATACCTTTGCCAGTCACTTCATTATGAAGGGCGGCAACATCATTGCCTTACAGCGAATTCTCGGCCATGCAACGATCCAACAGACAATGGTTTATGCGCATTTCTCACCTGAATATCTGCAAGATGCTGTTGCGTTAAACCCACTTAGTGGGGGACTTGATGTAGCGATTTAACGTCCACACCTTGTCCACATGCAGGCGACCTTTAGCCGTCAAGAGCAGCTAACAGGTCGCCACAAGTGATTGATTTTTATATTCAGCGCTTTTTTGACCTAGCGCAATGAAACCACCAATTTACCCCTAAAGAGTGATTATATACCCCTCGGACTCCTCTTATGTTACCCCCGTATTTTTCAGGGTTTTAAATCCATAGGCTATAGCCGCTGCCCGCAAACTGGCGTGTGGGCATGTTTGCAACCTCAAGGATAAACAGCATGACCGTATTGTCGCGGCGCAGGCTGCTCGGCGGACAATGGCGTCTCTCTTCGGCGGCGATCCGCCCCCCGTGGTCGCATCAGGAATCCCTTTTCATTGCCGGTTGCACCCGCTGCCAGGCCTGCATTCGCGCCTGTGAAAGCGGCGTGCTGATCGGCGGCAGCGGCGGCTTTCCCGAGATTGATTTCCAGTGGGCGGAATGCACGTTTTGCGGGCGTTGCGCACAGGCCTGCGAAGCGCCGCTGTTTCGCCCGCTGGAGGAAACCCCTTGGCGGCAATATGCGGCGTTTGGCGCCGATTGCCTGGCGCGCAGGGGCGTTGAATGCCGCAGTTGCCAGGACAGTTGCGAGCCGCAGGCGATCCGCTTTCGGCCGCGGCTGGGCGAGATGGCACAGCCGATGCTGGATACGACGGCCTGCAACGGCTGCGGCGCCTGTGTCGCCGGCTGCCCGGCGAATGCCGTCACCCTAATCCGGAGCGAAAACAATGAATAACGAATGGCACGTAAGCGGGCTGGTGGTACAGGCCCGGCCGGAAAACATTCCGCGGCTTGTCACGGCGCTGCTGGCGATCACGGACACGGAAATCCCGGTGCAGGATCGCCCGCAGGGCAAGCTGGTGGTCGTGATGCAGGCGGCTTGCTCCCAGGCGCTGCTGGAAAAAATTGAGTCAGTGCGCAATCTGGACGGCGTGCTGGCGGTATCGCTGGTTTATCACCAGCAGGACTTGCAAGGTGAGGTAACGCCATGAAACTCAGTCGTCGAGACTTCATGAAGGCTAACGCCGCGGTGGCCGCTGCGGCGGCGGCCGGGCTGACTATTCCGACGGTAGCGCAGGCGGTGGCGGGCAGCGCGGATGCGATCAAATGGGACAAGGCGCCCTGTCGCTTCTGCGGCACCGGCTGCGGTGTGCTGGTCGGCACCCAAAATGGCCGCATCGTCGCCTCGCAGGGGGATCCGGATGCGGCGGTCAACCGTGGGTTGAGCTGCATCAAAGGCTATTTCCTGCCGAAAATCATGTACGGCAAAGATCGTCTGACCCAGCCGCTGCTGCGCATGAAAGCCGGCCAGTACCATAAAGAAGGTGAGTTTACCCCCATCAGTTGGGAACAGGCTTTCGACATCATGGCCGAAAAATTCAAACAGGCTTTGAAGGAGAAGGGGCCCGACGCTGTGGGTATGTTCGGCTCCGGCCAGTGGACGGTGTGGGAAGGCTATGCCGCCGCCAAACTGTTCAAAGCCGGGTTGCGCACCAATAACCTGGATCCGAACGCCCGCCATTGCATGGCTTCGGCGGTGGTGGGCTTCATGCGCACCTTCGGCATGGACGAGCCGATGGGCTGCTATGACGATATCGAGCAGGCTGACGCCTTCGTGCTGTGGGGCTCCAACATGGCGGAAATGCACCCGATCCTGTGGTCGCGCATTACCGATCGCCGTTTGAGCAACGAGAAGGTCAACGTGTCGGTGCTGTCGACGTATGAGCACCGCAGCTTCGAACTGGCGGATAACGGCATGGTGTTCACGCCGCAGACCGATCTGGCGATCATGAACTACATCGCCAACTACATCATTCAAAACAACGCGGTAGATCAGGATTTCCTCAATCGACACGTTAACTTCCGCCGGGGGGCGACGGATATCGGTTACGGTCTGCGCCCGACCCACCCGCTGGAAAAAAAGGCGAAAAATCCAGGTTCGGATGCCTCCGAACCTATGAGTTTCGACGAGTACAAGGCTTTCGTGGCGGAATACACGCTGGAAAAAGTCGCCAAAATGAGCGGCGTGCCGGAAGACCAACTGGAAGCGCTGGCGAAGCTGTATGCCGATCCGAACATCAAGGTGGTGTCGTACTGGACCATGGGCTTCAACCAGCATACGCGCGGTGTCTGGGCCAATAACCTGTGCTACAACCTGCACCTGTTGACCGGCAAGATCGCCAAACCAGGCTGTGGGCCGTTCTCGTTGACCGGCCAGCCTTCCGCTTGCGGCACCGCGCGCGAGGTAGGCACCTTTGCCCACCGTCTGCCGGCCGACATGGTGGTCACCAACGAAAAACACCGTCAGACAGCCGAGCAGAAATGGCAGTTGCCGGCCGGCACCCTTCCGGCAAAAGTCGGGCTGCATGCGGTAGCGCAGGACCGTGCGCTGAAAGACGGCAAGCTGAACGCTTACTGGGTGATGTGCAACAACAACATGCAGGCCGGGCCGAACATCAATGAGGAACGGATGCCGGGTTGGCGCGATCCGCGCAACTTTGTGGTGGTGTCGGATCCCTATCCGACCGTCAGCGCCCTGGCCGCCGACCTGATCCTGCCGACCGCCATGTGGGTGGAGAAAGAGGGCGCTTACGGCAACGCGGAGCGCCGCACCCAGTTCTGGCGTCAGCAGGTGAAAGCGCCGGGCGAGGCCAAATCCGATCTGTGGCAACTGGTGGAGTTCGCCAAGCGTTTCACGGTGGAAGAGGTGTGGCCGGCGCAACTGCTGGAACAAAACCCGCAATACCGGGGCAAAACGCTGTACGACGTCCTGTTCGCCAACGGTGAGGTGAATAAATACCCGCTGACGGAAATCCCGGCGGACCAGCTCAACGATGAAGCGCGCGCCTTTGGCTTCTATCTGCAAAAAGGGTTGTTCGAAGAATATGCCGGCTTTGGCCGTGGCCACGGCCACGATCTGGCGGCGTTCGATATGTACCATCAGGCGCGCGGCCTGCGTTGGCCGGTGGTCGACGGCAAAGAGACGCTGTGGCGCTACCGCGAAGGTACCGATCCTTATGTCAAAGCGGGGGAAGCGGTGCGTTTCTACGGCAAACCGGACGGCAAGGCGGTGATCTTCGCACTGCCGTTTGAACCGGCGGCGGAAAGCCCGGACGGCGAATACGACCTTTGGCTGTCTACCGGCCGGGTGCTGGAACACTGGCATACCGGTTCTATGACCCGGCGGGTGCCGGAGCTGCATCGCGCCTTCCCGGAGGCGGTGCTGTTTATCCATCCCCTGGATGCCAAGAGCCGTAATCTGCGCCGTGGCGACAAAGTCAAAGTGTTGTCGCGCCGTGGCGAGGTGATCAGCACGGTCGAAACCCGTGGCCGCAATCGTCCGCCGCGTGGGTTGGTGTATATGCCGTTCTTTGATGCCGCGCAGTTGGTGAACACCCTGACGCTGGACGCCACCGATCCGCTATCGAAAGAGGTCGATTTCAAGAAATGCGCGGTGAAGCTGGAGAAGGTGTGAGTGCGCCTCGGTGCGTTCGACACCCATTTTATTACCCGGGAGCCAAATAAAAATGAAAAGCCCTGTCGTGAAAAAGACGCTTGTCCTGTGGGCGGCGGCGTTGTCGCTGGCGTTTGCCGGCCTGGCCTTTGCCGCCGGCGATGTCGATCTCAGCCAGTCGCCGGAGGTGTCCGCCACCGCCGTCGGGCCAATCTCCACGCCTAAACAGCAGGAACGGATGGCGCTGAACTATGTCAATCAGCCGCCGATGATCCCGCACAGCGTGGACGGTTATCAGGTCAGCAAAAACACCAACCGCTGCCTGCAGTGCCACGGGGTGGAGCATTACCGCACCACAGGCGCGCCGCGTATCAGCCCGACGCACTTTATGGATCGTGATGGCCGGGTGCTGAGCGACGTCGCGCCGCGCCGTTATTTCTGCCAGCAGTGCCACGTGCCGCAAACCGATGCGGCGCCGATTGTCGGCAATGATTTCCAGCCCATGCCGGGCTTTGGGCGCTAAACGGAGGCCTTATGGCAGAATCTGATCACACTCCAACCGAAAAAAAAGCCGGCCCGTTGCTGCGGCTGTGGCGCTGGTGGCGCAGGCCCAGCCGCCTGGCCTTGGGCACGTTGTTGTTGCTGGGTTTTGGCGCCGGGATTATCTTCTGGGGCGGTTTTAATACCGGCATGGAAGCGGCGAATACCGAGCAGTTTTGTATCGGTTGTCACGAAATGCGCGAAAACGTGTATGAGGAATACATGGGCACGGTGCATTACAACAACCGCAGCGGCGTACGCGCCACCTGCCCGGATTGCCACGTGCCGCACGAGTGGGCACCGAAAATGCTGCGCAAACTGAAGGCCAGCAAGGAACTGTACGCCAAGGCATTCGGCCTGATCGATACGCCGCAGAAGTTTGACCAGCACCGATTGGCGATGGCCAGCAACGAATGGGCGCGGATGAAGGCCAACGATTCGCAGGAGTGCCGTAACTGCCATAACTTCGAGTATATGGACTTCACCGCGCAGAAAACCGTGGCGGCGAAGATGCATGACAAGGCGGTAACCGAAGGCAAAACCTGTATCGATTGCCATAAGGGCATTGCCCACAAGTTGCCGGATATGCGCGACGTTCCCAACGGGTTTTAAACTCTTCAAGACCCATAGCCCCGCCGCTCTCCCGGAGCCGCGGGGTTTTTTGTTGCAAATCCGTTGTCGCTTGAGGACTCAATCGCGGTATCATTTTTGCGATCCAGCTAACGGAAAAGAAGAAGGGTTCATGTCGGCGAAAATTGAGAATGTGAAAAAAGAGCTGCTGTCGAATAACTGGTATGTGCTGCACAAGTACACCTTTGATTTGAAGCGCAAGGATGGCGGTTCCGTTCAGCAGATGCGCGAGGTGTACGATCGCGGCAATGGCGCCACCATTTTGTTGTATAACCGCGCCAAGGGTACGGTGGTGCTGACCAATCAGTTCCGCATGCCGACCTACGTCAACGGCAACGACAGCGGCATGCTGCTGGAAGCCTGCGCCGGCCTGCTGGACGCCGACTCCCCGGAGCAGTGCGCGCGCCGTGAAGCGGTGGAGGAAACCGGTTTTCAGGTCGGTGACGTGAAGAAGATTTTCGAGGCCTACATGTCGCCGGGCGGCGTGACCGAGATCGTGCATTTCTTTATCGCCGAATACCATGACGATGAGCGCCGCGCTGCCGGCGGTGGTATCGAAGACGAAGATATCGAAGTGGTGGAGCTGCCGTTCACCGAGGCGGTGGCGATGATCGCCGACGGCAGGATCAAAGACGGCAAAACCATTATGCTGCTGCAATACCTGCAAATTCACCGAATTATGGCATAAAAAAGCCCGGCATATTTGCCGGGCCTGGCGTTGTCATGTTCAGGGCGCGGCCTGCGCCGCCCCTGCCGTGACTTACTTCAGCAACGCCTGCGCCTTGGCCACCACGTTGTCCACGGTGAAACCGAATTCTTTGAACAGCTGGTCTGCCGGGGCCGACTCGCCAAAGCTGGTCATGCCCACGATGGCGCCGTTCAGGCCCACGTACTTGTACCAGTAATCCGCGATACCCGCTTCCACTGCCACACGCGCCGAAACTGCCGCCGGCAGCACCGATTCACGGTAAGCCGCATCCTGCTTGTCGAACGCGTCGGTCGACGGCATCGATACCACGCGCACTTTCGTGCCCGCTGCGCTCAGCTTGTCTGCCGCTTCCACCGTGATGCCCACTTCCGAACCGGTCGCAATCAAAATCACTTCCGGCGTGCCCGCGCAGTCTTTCAGCACGTAGCCGCCGCGGTAAACGTTGGCCAGCTGCTCCGCGGTACGCGGCTGCTGGGTCAGGTTCTGACGCGAGAAAATCAGCGTGGTCGGGCCGTCATTGCGCTCGATGCCGTACTGCCAGGCAATCGCCGATTCCACCTGGTCACACGGACGCCAGGTGCTCATGTTCGGGGTCACGCGCAGGCTGGCG